>ORJL010296664.1_pt1 | contig 19815 bp, 10 predicted proteins | sample 1779941 | NCBI WGS metagenome assembly ORJL01 (sample SAMEA104232317, study PRJEB22302) | groundwater metagenome | biome: forest; feature: aquifer; material: groundwater | place: USA | collected 2011-08-07 | depth 5.8 m | reverse complement strand
TAAGGGCGCGGTGATCGAGCTGGTTTACGGTGTCAGTGGTGGTCTTGCTGGCGGCGCCTCGCCGTTCACCGGTTGGGCCGCGATTCCCCCGGACCAGGCCGCCGGCACGTACACGGCTTCGCCCGCTCTGACGTTCACGCTTACGACGAACGTTTAAGAAGGCAGCAAAATAGTTCCAAGGTTGGTTTAGATATTCGGTGCCGGGGTGTAAAAGCCCCGGCACCTGAAGTGTGCAGTAAAGGTGCGGGGGGTCAGTCATTAAGATGGCGATTCGAGTTACCAGGCGGCTGCAAAGCTCTCGCAACTCGCGTTTAATGGGGCAAAGGAGAACTCAATGAAAAATGCAGTTAAAGTGTTGATGGTTACATTATTGATGAGTTATACGGGGTTGGCGTTCGCCGCCTCGACCACTACGGCCGATGTGCCTGTTTCAGCAACGTTGGACCAGGTGTTGGTGCTCGATATGACGATCAGGCCAGAGACGGCCACACCGGGTGTTTTTGGCGCTCCCGTCACGTCGATGAATTACACGCTGACTCGCAACGGCAACAACGCGATCGGCGGCAACGTGGCCTATCACGTGTGGCTCGGGGCCAACACCTCCGGCCGTGCGTATCACATCGACTCGACCGTGGGTGACCTCGTGTCGGGCGCGAACACACTTCCTCACGCCTGGGGTCTTTTCCCGGTCTCCGCGACGGACAGTGTGAATGATATCCCCAATGACACGCTGACGACCGCCCAGTATGCGGCCGGTACCAACAAGCGTATCTACGACTCCAACGCGGCCGGCGCAGGCGCAGTTCTCGAGCTCGTTTATGGTATCAGCGGCGGCAACGCTGACGGCTCTGCTCCGTTCACGGGTTGGCAGCCGATCGGTCCGGGACAGACATCCGGTACTTACACGGCTTCACCCGCTCTGACGTTCACGCTCACGACGAACGTTTAAGCAGCACCAAACAAACCAAGGGTCCCAAAAGGGCCCTTGGTTTTTTTGTTGCCCATTGACGCGATTGGGATCCTTTGTTAACATAAATCCGTGGTCGTACGTCGTTTACGAATTTTTCACTCCACCGGAGGCGAGACCTTGAAGAAAATATTTATTTCGGGCTTTTTTGGAGTCGCTCTCCTTGGTGTTTCCATTCTTGGCCATGCCGCCACGCTCACGATCAACACTCCTAAGGTCGACATTGATACAGAGGCCGGAAGCACCGTTTCCGGCGAAATTACCGTTGAAAATCCCACAGACACCGTCGCCAGCTTAAAGGCTTATCTCGAAGATTGGATGTATGTCTCCGGCGAAGGGGACAAGAAGTTTGCGCCTCCCGGCACGATGCCCTTGTCTGCGTCGCCGTGGATCACGTTCGCGACGCCGGAGCCTACCATTCCGCCGTTTGGCCGCATCATCGTCCGTTATACGGTCCGCGTGCCCGAGGGGGCTGCGGGCGCCCATTATTCGGTCCTCTTTTTTGAAACGGTCATAGGCAATATGCCCAATGAAGAAGGCGTCAGCGTCGACGTCGCCGGGCGCATCGGGTCGCTTTTTATCGTGGAGGCCAAGGGCTCCGTGATACGGGACGGCCAAATTGTTTCGCTCGAGATCGCGCTCCCCGAGGGCAATAAGCCTATGGAGATCCACACGACGTTCAAAAACACCGGCAACGTCCACATTCCCCTTGAAGGCAGTTTCCTCATTCTCGATGAAGAGGGGCAGGTTCGCGCGCGCGGAGATCTTTCCAAGCTCTACGCGTTTCCGGACCAGACCGTCGACGGAAAGACCCAATGGGTCGGCCGTTTGCCTAAGGGCAATTACACCATGATCGCCACGTTCAATTTAGGCAAGGGTAAATCGCTTGTCGAGGAACGGGCATTCGCGATTGCGTAGAGCCACGGCTTTTTTAGCCGCTGCTTTTTTTATTGGCGCGCCGGGCGCCGCTTCCGCCGCTGAAAACTTTTACAAACTGAACGACCGCTGGGAAAAAGCCCAGTCCAGCGGCCTCACCAAGCAGGAAGCCGTCGATTCGGGTTTTGCGGCGGCCCTCGCGAACCCTCCTCAGAGGATCCAAGGTCCGGTGTCGCTGCCGATCCGGCGCAACCTTGTTCAATTGGCGCAGCAGCACATCGATCTCGAGATCAATCAGTCGCTCGTCGTCACGGCCAACGGGCTCGTGAAGTTTTTCTCGACCACCGATGGCGTCGTGGCAATGCAGACGCTGGACACGAACACGCTCCAGGTCGTCGGCACGCATTTCGGAAACACGTTCGTCCACGTCTATGATGCGGCCGGCCGCACGACGTTCGAAGTGCAGTGTATCCCTCCCACGTACACGCTCACCACGTCCCAGATCCGCAAGGTGGAAGAGGCCGAGAAGACGCGGTCATTCCACGTGGGTTATGCGGCCGGCCGCGGCGCGTTTTACACGGGGGACACGTTCAGCCAGCGCAACCGCACGAGCATGGATCTCGACCAGACGTTCAGTCTCGCCGGAGACACTCCTCACGGATATCTGACCTCGTACATGTCCACACAGAGGGGCGCTGCCAAGAACCTTATTATCGACGAACAGGTGGCGCTGAAGGACGGCAAGATCGGACCTTGGCGCGATTTCGATGCGTACGGAGGCGATTCGAGCGTGTTCAACGGTCTTATGGCGTTCCCCGAAGCAAGGATCCGCGGCGTCCAGATCGACCAGCGTTTGAACGAAAACAAGACCAATGCAAAGGTTTTTTACGGCCGCGAGAAGTTCGGTATCATCGGCTCGCTTACGCCGGGACTGACCACGAAGCGGAATATCACGTCCTTCCTCGGCGGCGGCACCGTCGAGCATCACTTTGACAAGGTGAGCAAGGTTAAAGTCGGTTATTTCAACGGTCATGGCCGGGCGCGCAGAGACGAACTCAATAAGCATGCCGAGGGCGTGAAAGCCGACATCGGGCTCGGGCCTCATGTGGTGTATTCGCCAGAGGCGGATTTTGACAATGAGCATTTTGCGGAAAAACAGGCGCTCAAATACCACTCTGAGAATCTGACCGTCCGCGGCGAATTTCGAGACATCTCGAAGAGTTTTGTGACGATGATCGGCACGCCCGCGCAGCAAGGGGAGCTCGGTTACCGGCTGGATGTCGAATCGGCGCTTACCGAAAATTTAAACGTCGGCGGAGCGCTCGATGTTTTTCGCGATCGCCTCATCCCGAATCCGGACGCCCCGCACCGTTACAACGCGCACCGCGATCTGACGCTCTCCTGGGCCATCGACAAACTCACGGCGATGCAACTCGGTTACCAGGACCTTGACGATACGGGCCGCCTCGGCCCAACCAAGCAAAAGACGGTCAGCGGACAGCTGAACCGAAGTTTTGACCCCTTCGACCACCGTATCGTGCTCTACGGCCGCTGGCAAAACCGCGGATACCGCAATCTACTCTCGTCCGATGCCAATTACGTGGTGGATCAGATCATCGTTGGCGCGCAGACGGCCCTTTTATTCGGAGTGAGTTTTACGATCGACCAGGAGTTCAATTTTTTGAGGGAACCGAACATCGACGAGCACAGCATGCCCCACGCGACGACGTATTCGCTCGACTGGTCACACCAGGTGGAAAAGACGCCGTTTTCCGTGAACGCGCGCTTCCGCTACCGCGATGAAGAAGAGACGGAAGCGGTCAACAGTTTCATGTCCGGCGAAGACAGGACGGACCTGTCGCTGGGGCTCTACTATCGCGAACAGGAGGACCGTGAATTTTTCGTGACAGGCCGTATCTCGAATTCCCGTCCCGAGAACCCGCGTGTCCTGGCGCCGCGTGTCGAAGCGGAGCTTCTCACGGGCGTGCGCTACGATTGGGATACGGGATTCAGCTGGTCGACGGTGGGCGCGTTCGACGGTTTTGTCTACAAAGATCTGAACGGCGACGGCAAGCGTGATGAGAACGAGCCGGGTATTGCGGGCGTGACCATCGCGGCAGGGCAGATACGGGCTGTCACGGACGAAAAAGGATTTTATGAGCTCAAAGGCGTGCCGGGACGGCGCGTGTCACTTGCGGTGGACACGTCGCAGCTGCCGTACGGTTTTACACCCACGTCTTCGTCAGTCCTGGAGGTCGATATCCTCGAAGGGAAGGCTCAGCAAGTCGACTTTGGCGCTTCGCCGCGCTCGGAGGTCGCCGGTATTGTTTTCAATGACCTGGATGGCAACGGCAAGTACGACCTCACCGACCGCGGTGTCTCGAAAGTGTCGCTCATGCTTGAGAACGGCAAGATCGAGCGGACAAAGGTGAGCGGCGCTTACTTTTTCTCCGGCGTCCTTGCCGGTCCGCACACCGTGAAGCTCGATCTAGGCAGTGTGCCGTCCGGCTATCTGCCAGCGGGTGAGATGAAGAAGACAGTGACGGTGTTCGAGGGCATGCGCTATGAGCAGAATTTCCCGCTCAAGGCGATCCGTGCGGTCTCGGGACGCGTCTTCATCGATACCAACGACAACAAAAATCTCGACGGCGACGAGATCGGCGCACCGGATGTCGTTGTGCTCGTGGGAGGCGTTCCTGCGGTGACCGATGCGGAGGGGTATTACCTGTTTGAGGACCTGCAGCCTGGAACGAACACGCTCGAACTCGACCCCAAGACGCTGCCGCCGGGGATGTCGGCCACGTCGGCGCCGATCATCGAAATGCCGGAAGAGCCGAAGACGCTGACAGAGAAGAACGTCAGTCTATCGAAAAAGGCCGCGGATCAGCGGGTGACGGACGTATAAAGCCGGATGAGTTGTCCTTGAGGGGACCGGCGGATTTCATTGGTGAGGTTAGCGTCCTCGTTCGTGAAAGCTTTCGGTGAACCGATGATCGTGAGAGTTTTGCGTTCGGGCAGCGCGGTCTGTTCGATCTGCAGCATCATCGGGATCGTCGCCGACACCATCACGGGCCGCGTGGTCTTCGATTCCGCGAAAGCGGGAAGAGCGGTCGCCAGCGGCACCCAAGCCGCCGTCAGTAGCAATGCGATAGTCCTTAAAGTGAGCTTCATTTCATCTCCTCAATAAAAAACCCGTTATCCTGAAATACGGAGAACGGGCGCATGGTTCGTGTTCACGGGATGAGGTCCCGGCAACCCAACCGCCATACCCCGCCAAACGACGGGGTTTAGGCTTGTGGCTTTGCGTCCTTTCCTTTCAGAAAGTTTGCCCTTTTAAAATCTTCAATGAGCTCTACGACCAACTATACCTGACTACACAAGGCTTATCAAGTTTGGCTAAAATTAACAGGTACTTACAACTCTTTAATACGTATGCAGTTACAGTATCAAAGCAGACTATTTTAATAAATTTAAGAAGAATGGTATATTTTTATAGAAATATGAGCTCTTTTGCGGGTAGAATAAAACGCTTATGACACTCCCTGGGACTCATGAAACGCGTAAATCAATGACCCGAACGCACTCCGTGTTCGCCAAAACGCCGTACGAACTTTTTGAAGACGGCCGTTTTGTCATCCGTAATTATAACGAACAGAAACCCTTCAGCAATTTCCTTCCCGGTATCGCCGGTTTTTACGGGATCCCCATGTGGGTGTTCACCGTCAACCGCGGTCAGGCCGTCGCCAGTTTCGGCACCCGCAACAAAGACAACGCGATCCTCGAATTTTACCCGGCCAATAAAGCCTATCAGGCGGTCCCGAATCTGGGTTTCCGGACGTTCCTCAAAATCAAGCGCGGCACAAAGGCTTTTACCCATGAGCCGTTCCGCCCGGCTTCCGCCAACGCCGCGTATACGCCGGAACAGAGCATGGAGATCACCGCGCACGAACTGGCGATCGAAGAGAAGCATGTACAGGCCGGCCTCATGACATCGGTGCGTTATTTCACGGTTCCCGGAGAGCCGATCGCGGCGCTGGCGCGTGAGATCACCCTCACGAATATATCCCAAGACGAGATCGAGATCGAGATGCTCGACGGCCTCCCCTCGGTGAATCCCTACGGGATGAATGAATTTTTCGTGAAGCACATGAGCCGCACGATCGAGGCCTGGATGATCACGGAGAATCTTTCCAAAAAGGCGCCTTTTTTCAGGCTCAAGGTCGACGCGACCGATCGTCCTGAGGTGGTCGCGATCAAAGAGGGCAACTTCTTTTTCGGTGTCTCCTCCGACGGCGGACGGGGAAAGCTGCTCGATCCGATCGTCGACCCGGGGGTGGTGTTCGGGCCCCGGCTCGATTTTGAGGAGCCCAAGCCTTTTTATGAGACCCCTTCCTTCAAGGCGCCTTCACGGCAGATGGCGGACAATAAGACCCCGTGCGCGTTTGTCGCCGCCTCATTTCATCTGGGTCCCGGAAAATCACGCACGCTCCGCTCGTATTACGGCCAGGCCGACCACTTGGAGACGTTGAATCGTTTCGTGGCGCGCGCGCTCGGCCCCGCATTCTATTCCGAGAAGCGCACTGAAAACCGCACGACGCTCGAGGCTATCAAGGGCCGTCTTTTTTCCGTCACGTCTTCGTCCGCATACGATCTTTACTGCGGCCAGACCTACCTCGACAACATCATGCGCGGGGGCATGCCCGTCGTTGCCGGCGAAGACTTTCTTTTCTATGTTTATTCACGCAAGCACGGCGATCTGGAACGCGATTACAACCGCTTCCTCGTCGAGCCCACGTATTTTTCTCAAGGGGACGGCAACTACCGTGATGTCAACCAGAACCGCCGCAACGACGTCTGGTTCGAGCCGCGTGTCGGCGACGCCAACATACGCACGTTTCTCAATTTGATCCAACTCGATGGTTTCAACCCGCTTGTCATCAAGGGCGCTCAGTTTCATTTCCGCCGGTCACCGGCTTCGGCCAAGATGCTCCGTTCATTTTTTGGGTCCCACGACAAAAAAGCGGCCGCTTTTCTCGCTCATCCGTTCCGCCCGGGAAGTTTTTACGCGTTCCTTGAGGCGGAGGGCCTTGTCACGCGTGCGGCGTTTCCCAGACTTTTGTCTGCGATGGCGCCGTTCGTCCGCCGTGAGGACGAGGCTGAACACGGGGAAGGTTTTTGGGTCGATCATTGGACGTACAACCTCGACCTGATCGAAAGCTATCTGGCGATCTTTCCCGAGCATCAGACAAAGCTGCTTTTTGATTCACGCGATTACACGTTTTACGACAATGATCACCGCGTGCGTTCCCGCGCCGAGAAATACGTCCTCAAGACGTCTCATGTCGTCCGTCAGTACGGTTCCGTCGTGAAAGACAAACAGAAGACCGCGCTCATCGCCTCGCGTGACCGGGAAGCGTCGCATGTGCGCACGCGTGCCGGGAAGGGCGACGTCTACCGGACGACTCTTTTTGTGAAGCTCATCTGTCTTTTCGCCAATAAGTTCGCGTCGTTGGATGCCAGCGGCGCCGGCATCGAGATGGAAGCCGACAAACCGTCGTGGTATGACGCGCTCAACGGCTTGCCCGGGCTCCTCGGCTCGTCTCTTTCCGAAACGTACGAGCTTAAACGCTTGGCGCTTTTCATGATCCAGGCGATCGATGAATCCATGCGCCTGCATGAGAGCGTCCTGGTCCCCGAAGAGCTTTTCGCGTTTGTCAACCGTCTCGACGCGTCCCTCGACCGCCATTTGGCGGACAAGTCAGCGGGACGTAATTTTCGTTTCTGGGAAGAGGCCACCGCCGTCAAGGAGCGCTATCGTACCGAGGTTTTTTCGGGCGTATCCGGCAAGGACAAAAAATTGGACTTGGTTGCGGTCAAAGGCTTCCTTGAGCATGCGCGCGAGAAAGTCGACATGGGTCTCGAGCGTGCCGTCGATCCGGCGACGCACATGGTGCCGACCTATTTCGAGAATCGGGCCGCGCGTTTCCGGCCGTTCAAGCTGAAGACACAGGACGGGTCCGGGCGGGCCGGCGCGGAAGTCACCGAGTTTGCCCAGTCGGCGCTGCCGTATTTCCTCGAAGGCCCCGTTCACGCGCTGAAGTTGGAGAAAGACCCTGCCCGCCGCCGCGAACTCTTGAAGGCCGTGCGCTCAAGCCGGCTTTACGACGCGAAGCTCGGCATGTATAAGGTCAACGCTCCGATAGACAGCGCCTCGCTCGAGATCGGCCGCGCACGCGTTTTTGCGCCCGGATGGCTCGAGAACGAATCGATCTGGCTCCACATGGAATACAAATTTATGCTCGAGCTTCTCAAAGCCGGCATGGCTGAGGAATTCTTCGCTGATTTCAAGAAGGCGCTTGTGCCTTTCCAGCCGCCCACCCGCTACGGGCGCAGCGTGCTTGAGAATTCTTCGTTCATTGTGTCGAGCGCGTTCCAGGACGCATCCTTGCACGGCACGGGATTTGTGGCGCGTCTCTCAGGCTCGACGGCTGAATTTCTCACGATGTGGCTGGTCATGAACATCGGCAAGCGGCCGTTCATTCTGGGGCCCGACGGAAAGCTTTCTCTGCGCTTTCAGCCGACCCTCCCGGAGTCGCTCTTCGTCAAGCAGGATACGGTGCGCACATTCACCGCCGCAGACGGCCGCCAGGCGGCGGTCAAAGTGCCCAAAGACGCGTTGGCGTTTCTTTTTCTTGGCAAAACGCTCATCGTCTACCATAATCCCAGGAGACTGGACACGTTCGGCCGCCAGCGCGTGTCCGTCAAAAAGACCACGCTCCGCCCGTTACGCGGAGGTCCCGTCGAATTTCGAGGCGACACCATCCCCAGTCCCTATGCGGGGAAGGTGCGCGACGGGCTTGTCCCGCGCATCGATATCGAGCTCGGCTAAACCCAAGATCAGAAAAGAAGAGAGACTATGTCCGACGTAAAAGTCCGCTTTGCTCCAAGCCCCACAGGTTTTCTTCATATCGGCAGCGCACGCACCGCGCTCTTCAACTGGCTCTTCGCGCGTCATGAGGGCGGGAAGTTTTATCTGCGCATCGAAGACACCGACATGGAGCGCTCGAAGGATGAGTTTCTCCAAGAGATCGTTTCGAGTCTCACATGGCTTGGCCTCGACTGGGACGGCGAGCCCGTGTTTCAGTCCAAGCGCACCGGCCACTACCGCAGGATCGCCGATGGGCTCATCGCCAAGGACCTCGCGTACTACGAAGAAAAAGCCATCCGTTTCCGCATGCCCAAGACGGGGAAGGTCGGTTTCAACGATCTCTTGCACGGCGCGATCGAGTTTGATCTCGATCAACATCCGTCGCTCGGCGAAGATCTGGTGATCTTTAAATCCGACGGCAGCCCTACGTACAACTTCGCTGTCGTCTGCGATGATGCCGACATGGCCATCACGCACGTCATTCGCGGCGACGACCATATCATGAACACGCCGAAGCAGGTGCCGCTTTACGACGCGCTCGGCTACAAGAAACCCATTTTCTGTCATATTCCGCTCATTCTCGGTGAGGACCGCTCGCGCATGTCCAAACGCCACGGCGCCACGTCGATCCGCGAATATCTCGAGGCCGGTTTTCTGCCGTCGGCCATCGTGAATTACCTGTGTCTGCTTGGCTGGTCGCCCGGCAACAACGAGGAGATCCTGCCGCTTGCGGATCTCGTCAAAAAATTCGACTTGAACCGCGTGCTCAAAACGGGCGCTGTTTTTTCGAAGGACAAACTCGAGTGGATGAACGGCCAGTATGTGCGCAAGCTTTCCGTTCCGGCGCTCACGGACCTGGTGATCCCCTTCCTTGAAAAGAGGGGATACGGCCGATACGCAGCTGACCGCGTTTGGATGGAGCGGCTCGTCACGCTTTTCCAGGAGCGGCTCTTCCGGCTCGACCAATTTCCGGATTTGGCGCAATTTTTCTTTGATGATACAATAACGTATTCCCCTGAGGGACTTGCGGAGATGAAAAAGGACCCCCGGCTTTCCGGGGCGTTCCAGAGCTACGCGAAACTACTCGAAGGGCTCGACACGTTTGACGTGAAGGTGATCGAAGAAAAGAGCCGGGCTCACATGAAAGAGCTCGGCATGACCGGCAAGGAGTTTATCCATCCGTGCCGCGTCGCACTTACCGGCCGCACCGTGAGTCCGGGTTTTTTCGACACGGTATCCCTGTTGGGAAAAAAGAAAGCAGTCGAACGCTTGAATGGCGCGTCCGCGGCTGCAGTATAAATTTTATTAATTTTTTGCCCTGTTGTGTCCGCCACAAAGCGCCGGCGGATCCGTCCGAAGAGCGCTTTGTGGACAGATCCGACGCGCTCTTTGGCGGATAACGGTATAGAATGTCCCGATATTGAGTGTATGTTCTGATTAAATTTTTTGCCCTGTTGTGTAACGGTAGCACGGCAGCCTCTGGAGCTGCTTGTCTAGGTTTGCCTACCGTTCAAGGACTCCAGGGCATCAGTCCTCTGGCAGGGTGCAAGACACCGCCGTCGGCTGCGCCTTCGGTTTAGGGATTCCGGGGCATCAGTCCTCTGGCAGGGTGCAAGACACCGCCGTCGGCTGCGCCTTCGGTTTAGGGATTCCGGGGCATCAGTCCTCTGGCAGGGTGCAAGACACCGCCGTCGGCTGACGAATCCCAGTGTAAAGTTTTGGTCGATAAGTTTTGCCCTGTTGTGTAACGGTAGCACGGCAGCCTCTGGAGCTGCTTGTCTAGGTTCGAATCCTAGCAGGGCAACCATTTAAAGCCAAAGAAGGCCCTCTTTTTTTGCTGTTTGTTTTTTCGCGATAAGCGGTTAGAATAAGCGTTCCTGCGGAAGTGGCGGAACTGGCATACGCGCATGTTTGAGGGGCATGTGCCGCAAGGCTTGAGGGTTCAAATCCCTCCTTCCGCACCATAATTCATGAACGCCCCGGTGACCCCGGGGCGTTTTTTGATGACAGGGGAGGACGGATGGAAAACGCTCGCACGAAGAACCGCCTGGTTTTTCTGCTCCTCCTTGCGGTGTCGCTGACCGGTTATTTTCCGGCTCTAAAAGGCGGCTTTGTATTCGACGACCGGTCGCTGGTGATCGACAACGCCGATATCCGCAGCTTTGCGGCTCTTCCCGGTCTATTTTTCCACAACGTTCACCGTTATTCCCCTGCGCAGAAGTCCCAGTATTACCGGCCGCTCCAGGCGGTCACCTATTCCGTCGACCATGCCCTGTGGGGTTTTGAGCCCCTCGGTTATCATCTGACAAACGTCGCGCTGCATGTGTTGGCGGCGTTCCTGATCTACAGGCTGCTTTTGGCGCTGTTGTTTCCGTTTGCCGCCGCGGTCTTCGCGGCGTTCTTTTTTGTCGCGCATCCCGTCCATTTATCGACGGTGGCGTATATCTCGGGAAGGGCTGATATTCTCGTGGTGCTCTCTGTCTCGGCGGGATGTTTGGCGTTCGTACGGTATTTACACGGAGGGGGGAAGGGCGTATTTTTCGCGGCGCATGCGGCGTTTCTGGCCGGGCTCCTTTCGCGGGAGAACGCCCTGCTGGGGCCGCTTTTTTTTCTTGCCGCCGGATGGGCGTCCGGCGCCTCGGTGACGCGGGCATTGCGCGCATCCGTGGGTTTTGCGGGAATGGCCGCGCTTTATGCGGTTCTTCACGTCCATTTTTCGGGTCCGGCCGTCCTGATCTCTGTCGGAGCGTCTGACATACCCGATCTTGTGAACGTGCTGCGTCACTACGCCGCGCTCATTGTGTGGCCCTGGCCGCTTTATCCTATGCACGCGACTCCGCGCGTGGCCTCTGTTTCGCTCACGGACGTGATTTTTGCGGTGTCGGCGTCATGTCTTATGGCCGCTTGTTTCTTGATCGATCGCCGCCGTGGTTCGCGCCGTCTTTCTTTCGCCGTATTGTGGGTCATCATTGCTTTATTGCCGCTTCCCGGTTTGATCCATTCGTTCCCGCGTCTGGGTTTGGTCATGGCGGAGAACTGGCTTTATCTTCCGGCAGCGGGCTTGGCGGCTCTCGCGGGACTTGCGTGTTCGCGTTCCGGCCGGGCGGGTTTTGCGGCAGGCGCGTTCATTCTCGCCTGTCTTGCGGCCGCTCTATTTGCCGCATCGGGCACATGGAAGGATGAAGTGACGCTCTACCGCCATGCTCTGCGTTTCTCGCCGCAGAATCCCAATATCCGCACGAATCTGGGCGCAGCACTTTTTGACCGGGGAGATCTCGCCGGCGCTGCGCGTTTGGCGCAGGAGACCATAGAGCAAAATCCGGCCGAGTGGGCCGCTCATCTGCTTCTGGGGAACGTCTACTACGTGCAGGGTGATTTCGCGGCGAGCGAAGCGGTCTTCCGGCACACGGTGGAATTGCGGCCGGGTTCCGGCCGCGCGTGGGGGAGCCTCGGCCAGGCGCTGCAGGCGGCCGGAAAAAAGGAAGAGGCGACTGCCGCGTTTGTGAAGGCCTCGGAAATGGACCCCCTGCTGTGGCAGCCGTGGCGCTCGCTCGGGGATCTGGCCCTCAACCGGGGAGATTTTGTCGCCGCCGCCGCCGCGTACGAACACATGGCATCGTTGAGACCCTCCGATGCCATCGGAGAGGTTTCTTACGGCATTGCGCTGGGGTCGCTCGGCCGGACCGGAGAAGCGAAAAGGGCGTTTGAGCGGGCGCTGCGCATCGATCCGCGGTCTGTCGACGCGCTCAAGAATCTTGGGGTGACGCTTGCGAATGAGGGGAAGCGCCGTGAAGCCGTGGCATTGTGGAAGCGGGCGATCAAGCTCTCTCCGGATGACGCCGAGCTTCGCCGTTACCTCGGAGAGAACGCCGGCGCTACCCCACCATCTGATCGTAACGATCGCGAAGCGATCGGCTCGTCTTTGACGAGTTGATCAGATGGTGGGGCTATTCCAGCGTGACGACGAAGAGATTCTCTATTTTGCGGGAGTGTTTCTGAAATAATTCCTTCGGGATGAGCACTTCCTTCTGCCCGAGGCCCAGCCCTTTCAATTCTTTCCCGTTCATCAGGACTTTTGTCACGCAGTAGTGGTCGTAGGAGATCCGCTTGGGGTTTCTGTAGACGACGCAGATCTTGCGCCCGGCGAAGTGCGTCTCTACGGACACTTCCGGGGAGGCGTGGAAGTCTTCGTGGGTGAATTTCGGCGCGAGTAGCAGCTCGCCGTAGAATCCGCGTACGCCGAACACCTGCGTGAGCAGTGTCAGGACGAGCCAGCTTGCCGAGCCTGTGAGGTAATGGTAGAACCCCCGGCCTTCCGAATTGAAATATTCGGGGATGCCCGGGTAAATGCGGCTTTTTTCGGTACGCAGGCACATGCGGAATATGGAGTCGAGCACTTCCCGGCCCTCGGCGACGAAGCCGCGCTGATAGAGCGCGTTGGAGAACATGACGGCCATGTGGCTGAAGAACGCGCCGTTTTCCTTTTCTCCGTAAGCAAATGAGAACGCGCGTCCGAGGTCCAGGCGGATCTGATTGAAATTGGTGTTGAGTCTGAAGCCGCCGTGTTCCTTGTCCTTCAGGTGTTTTTTGGCCGTCTTGAAGATCTCCTCGACCTGTTTGTGCGTCGCGATGCCCGCCATGATGGGAAACGTCTGGCCGGCGAGCGTCATGTGGAGGCCGTGGGCGGAGTTGCCCTCGACGCGCCGGCCGTGATTGTCGTAATAGCCGTTGTAGAGCCCCTCCCCGTCGTGCGTCTGGAGCCATTCTTTTTGACGGACGTGCTCGGTGATGAAGTGGCTCTTTTCGTTCAGATCATGGACGAGCTTGGAGACGCTGAGCTCGACTTTTTTGCCGCTGATGACGGGCTGCACGGCATCGAAATAGGCTTTCAAACGTTTGATCTTGGCGGGGGCGGAGTCGTAGTTGACCGGGGAGCTGCCGGCGCGGTCGATGAGCACCATGAGCTCCTTGGCGAGCGTCACCTTTTTGAAACCCAGGCATTTCGACGCTTCTTCGAGGAGAGTCGCGATGCGTTTCAAGTTGGATGCGTAAAGGCATGTGAACGCGACGCTCTCGCCGCGCTCGTACGCCATGTCCAAGCCGTCGTTCCAGTCGGCGTTTTCGAGGCGGATGTGGTTGTGCTCGCCGACGTTGTAGAACTGAACCAGATGCTGCACGAGCAGATGTTCGAGGATGGTGCCCTCGGCGACCGCGCCGGATCGGGTCTTGAGATCCTTGCCGTATTCCTCGGTCCACGAGGCGTCCTTCTCCCGCGCGCGCGACTGCTGGCGGTCCCTGAAGTAACGGGCTTTTTTGAAAAGGATGTCAAAATCGCCGCTCTGGTGGACATAAAGTTCGAGCGTCAGGTACGGCCACACACCGTGGTCCATCCACACGCGCGTGATGTTGTTGCGGTCGGCGATGAATTCGCCGGGGGCGGTGCCGATGATCGTGGCGTTGGACCCGTCGATGCGCACACCGCTGAAGTTGTTCACCAGAAGGTCGTGCGCCTCAATGGGGGAGGTGAGCAGGAGCGCCAGGCAATCCTGCCAGAGATCGCGCCATCCGCGTCCGCCGCGGCCGTAGTCGAAGTCGGGGAGGAACGAGCAGCCGAAGAGTTTGCGGAACGTGGGCTGAAGGCCGACCCAGCGCGTCCAACCGTTGTACGTCTTGTCCTGACTCTTAAAGCGGATCGAGTCCGCTTTTTTAGCCCAGTGTGTTTTGTTGTCGCGCAGCGCGGCTTCTGCTTTGGACAGCGAACCGTATTTGTGGAGCCACTCGTCGAGCTGCGCTTCCTTGCGCGCGATGCCGAGCAGGAGCACGAAGCTCATTTTTTCACGCGGGGCCAGAGAGACGGACCGGAAACGCAGAGCGCCCACGGCGGATTTGCCCTGGTAATAATGGCCGTCCTTGCGCGGCGCGGGAAGGTTTTCGAGGACTGCGCGCGGCGCCTCGAACGTGCCGCCTTCACCGATGAAATCCGGGACCGTGTAGAAAGCTCCCACCGGCGATTCACCGGTCGCGTTGGCGCCGATGACGCCGTAAACGATGTCATTGAGCTTATGTCCGCGCTCATCGAAGGACATCGTGGGCTTCACGATGACTCCCGAATGGTGGCATGAGATGCGGTGGAGGAGCGACGTCACGTGGTAATGGTCGCGCACGTTATCCGCCGAACGGCCGAAAATGGGCACTGCCGACGTCGGTGTCACGCGCATGGGTGCGCGGCCTGTGTTGGTGATGGTGACGACCATGATCTCGACAGTGTCTTCGGAGGCGGGAGCGAAATTGGTGATCTCCGATTTCAAGCCCCAGGCGTCACTTTCGCGCGTGACCTTATGCCAGAGCATGCCGGCTTCGAGCGTGACGCGTTCGCGCTTGGGGCCGAACTTGGATGCCTCCTGATGAGCCGAACGGCCGGTCGCGGACCAGGCGCCTTTTCCTTCGACGTAGACCCAGAAGTTGCGCGTGGACTTCGTGTTGTGAAGGTCCTCGATCGTGACGGGCATGGTGAGGAAACAATTATGGTCCGTCTTGATGTCGCCATGAAGGTCCGGAGAAATACTGGAGAGGATGCCGCCCTCGTTGGCCAGAGGAAAATAAAGGCGGCTGACGAAGTCCGGGGAAAAGGCGCGAAATGTCCCCTGATCGTCGGTAAACTGCCAGAGAGGATTTTTGTTGGAAAGCGTGAGCATGCGACCCTCGTTTTTAGGAGCTTCTAATATAGATAATGCGCCCACGGAATGCAAGGGGAGAAATCCCGTTAAGACGGTATTTGGAGGGGAGTATTAATAGATAAAATATATAGTTACTCGTAAAAAGGTTGACAAATTTTTCATTTCGCTCAAAATAGCACCCTAGTCTTGCTTTTGGCCCCATCGTCTAGTGGCCTAGGACACTACCCTCTCACGGTAGGTACAGGGGTTCGACTCCCCTTGGGGCTATTTTTAATCCGCCGGTTTATTCCGGCGGATTTTTATTACACTGCGCCCCCGCAGAGTCGAGCGAGAACACGCCGCTGCCGCAAAGGCAGAAGAGCGCCCTCTGGCGCGACAGGCGTGTGAATGCCCGACCTGCAGCGCCGACCTTTTCCGCCGAAGGACGGATCCGCCTCTGGCGGAAGATCGGCGCGGAAGGCGGTCGACTCCCCTTGGGGCTATATTTAGATCCGCCGGTTATTTTGCCGGCGGATCTTTTTATATTTGCCCCTCTGGAGTCGAACCCCCCTCTTTTTCAAAGGCAGAAGGATAGACATCCCCTCATTAAATCGGTAAGATTCTCCCATGAGCCTTTCGGAACGCGAAAAATCGCTTTTGTGTCTTGCCGCAATTGCGGCGGCTGCGCTCCTGGCTTTTTCTCCCTGTCTGTTCAATGATTTTCTTTTCATGGACGATCCGCAGCTGGTTTGGCAAAATCTGATCATCCGTGATCTATCGCCGGCCGGACTCGCGCGGCTCTTTTTTCATCCGCCCGCGGATCTTTATATGCCGCTGGTTTTCTTGACGTATGCCATCGAGTATCACTTTTTCGGCGTTGAGCCCATGGCCTACCACGCGACGAATATTCTTCTGCATGCGCTCAACGCGGGGCTGGTTTTTTTATTTTTGAGGCCATTTTTCAAGTCTCTGTGGCCTGTATTTGCCGCCGCGCTGATCTTTACCGTGCACCCGCTCAATGTGGAGACCGTCGCATGGGTCTCGCAGAGAAAAGACGTTCTTTTCTTTTTCTTCGCGGCCTTATCGCTGGCGCTGCACACCCGCCGCGCCCGGACTGGGCACGGAAAGGACGACGCGCCTGCGCTGATCGCGTTTGCGCTGGCGTTACTTTCAAAGCCGATGGCCGTGACGCTTCCGGCGCTCTTTGTGTTGACGGACGTGTGCCTGTTCAAACAGGGATGGCGCGCGTCCCTGCGGAGTAAAGCGCTGTTTTTTCTCTTGGCCGGGGTGTTTTCGGTTTGGACCGTGATGGTTTTTGTCGAAGGGGGACACATCCGGCCGGTCGCCGCCGGATGGTGGTCGAATATGCCGTTTTACGGGCTCGTGCAGTATTTTTCCAAGATGGCCTTGCCGCTGCGGCTCGCCGCGTTCTATCCGTTTCCCGGCAAAGACGATCCTTCGCTTCTCGCGGCGCCTTTTATTGCGGCCGCGTTCGCCGTTTTGCTGCTCTTCCTGAAAAGAGTTCCCCGTGTTTTTTTCGGCCTGGTTTTTTTTGTGATCGCGCTTTTGCCGGTGCTCCAACTGATCCCGGTGGGACGCACGCCGGTCGCCGACCGGTATGTGTATCTGCCCTCGATCGGGTTGTTTTTTATTTTTGCGGAGGCCGTCGCGTTCACGGCGTCGAAAAGCCGCGCCGGCCGGCTTCTCGCAGTTGCGGGAACAGTTGCGGTTTTCGTGAGTTTTATGAATCTCACGTTTGACCGCTGCAAGATCTGGAAAAACGACGCGACACTCTACGGCGATAACATCGCCGTCTACCCGACCGTACATCCGGCGTACTATTGTCTGGCAGGTTATAGCTATGTGCAAGGGCAGCTTGATAGCGCGCTTGCCCAGATCAACCAAGCGATCGCCGTCGAGCCGGATTACGCGTACGACCTGCATTTGCGCTCGATCATTTACGGCTCGATGGGACGGACCCGCGAATCATTGCAAGACGCTGATCAAGCGCTCCTGCTCTGTCCCGGTTGCGCCGAATTTTACAACGACCGCGGTGTTACGTACGGTAATCTCGGCCGCTACGAGGAGGCCGCGGCTGATTTCAGGAAGACGATCGAATTGGACCCCTCCCGCGCTCAGGCGCGCCGAGACCTCGAAAAGACACTCGCCATTATAAAAACAATAAAAAATTGACAACGCTTATCATTTTTTGATATCTTTAATGAACAAATATGCGCTCATTATCTCTTTATAGGTCTTGTCTTGTCATCTGCGTGCTGGGTTTGTCCCAGGCTGCGCCTGCGTTGGCCGCTGACGTTTCTTCGCGCGACACAGCCGGCGCCGAAGAAGCGCGTTTCCAGCGGGACCGTCTTGAGGACAATGTCCGGCCCGCAAGTTCTGAGGCTCCCTCGGTTATAAAGGAGAGCGCCCCCGCACCCGTGGCGGACGACGGCGCCACATTCCGCGTGAGCGATATACGGATCACCGGCAACCATTCGATCCCCGACGCTCAGCTGCGTCCTTTTGCGGCGACGCTCATCGGCCGTGAAGTTTCCCTGGCGGATATCCGTGCGGCTGTCGACGGGATGAAGAAATATTACCGCGCGAAGGGGTTTGTGGCGGCGTACGTGTATATCCCGCCTCAGCAGCTTTCGGACGGCGTCCTTAAGATCGATGTGCTCGAAGGGCGTCTCGGGGCCGTCAAAGTGACCGGCGGCCGGTGGTTTTCTTCGGCGCGTCTTGAACGTTTTTTCCGGTTGAAGCCGGGCGAGGTGCTTCGTTACGAAACGCTGCGCCGTTATCTCGACCGCGTCAACGATCACCAGGACGTGAAGGCCAAGGCCGTGCTGGCACCTGGAGCGGAGACGGGCACGACGGACGTGAAGATCGAGATCGAGGACAAAGCGCCCTATCACTTGTCCGGGGACATCAATAATTCAGGTACCGAAAACACGGGGGAGTACCGTTACGGCCTCGCCGCATCGCACACGAATCTTACGGGTAATCTCGACAAACTCGAAAGCAGTCTGCAGTTCGGCAAGGGCGTCGATGCCCTCGGCGCGGGATACAGCCTGCCGGTCAACGACACGCTCGGCACGCGTCTGGGTTACACGTTTTCTTATGCGACCGTGGACGTGGGCGGGTCGTTCGCGCCGCTCGATGTGAAGGGCACGGCCGAGACGCACCGCGTATATGCCTCCCAGCCGCTTTTCGAGAAAGAAAATTTCCGCGTGAGCGGCACGCTCGGCGTGGATTCGAAAAATGTCGAAAATAAACTTCTTGGCGCCGTCTCCGGAAAGGACGCGCTCATTGTCCCGAACGCCGATATCAGCTTGAAGGAGACCGACGGCGCCGGCGCGACACTTCTGTCGAACCGCTTTAGTCTGGGCATCGCGGACTTTCTCGGGTCGTCGGACCGCAACGATCGCAGCATGTCGCGCTTGGGCACGGGCGGCGATTTCTTTTCGTATCGAGGAACGGCTGTGCGGGTCAATAAGATCTCGAATGAGGTGCTGATGGTGTTGCGAGGCACGCTCCAGTTGAGCCCTGATGCGCTGGCGCCTTCGGAGCAGATCAGCCTCGGCGGCGCGCGGTCCGTGCGCGGTTATCAGGAAGGGGAATACCTGGGAGACCAGGGTGGCTATGCCTCCGCCGACATCTATGTCCAGGCCTGGTTCATCCCTGAGGAGTGGCGGCTTCTCTGGGCTGAAGAGAACTTGAAAAAACAAGTGCAGTTGATCTTCTTCGCGGATGCGGGCAGAGCGTCCCTCCGGAAGCCGCTTACCGGCGAACAGAAAGATAAGGATCTTGCCGGCGCGGGCGGCGGGTTCCGCATGCACCTGTACGATAAATTTTACGGACGGCTCGAATGGGCGGTGCCGCTCGGCGACCGGCCCTTCGATGGCCGCGACAAGGCGTTCTATTTTACCGTTTCATACGATTTCCTATAATTAATTAAGTAAACAGCGCGGGGTGGCACCATGAAAAAATTCCTGAGCGGCCTATTGGTCTTCTCTTTTTCTGCAAGCGTTCTTATTTCTCCCGCCGCCTACGCCAACCCTTCCTTTAACCAGGTCGAAAGCGGCTCTATCCAGATCGACGAGATCGGTCCTGTTTACAATATTTACTCATCCGACCGCGCTATCGGGGATTTTAACTCGTTCTCGAATGTAGCCGGCGAGACGATAAACTCCATCCAAGCTTCTTCGGACCACACCGCACTCTTTCGTGTCACCGGAGGCGACCCTTCGACGATATTCGGTTCGCTCAATGCCAACAGCCGCATCTTTCTCGTCAATCCAAACGGCATCCTCTTCGGACCCGGCTCAAGCGTCAACGCCCCCGGACTCGTGGCCTCGGCGCTGAATATCTCCAAAAGCGATTTTCTG
>ORJL010571128.1_pt1 | contig 19826 bp, 9 predicted proteins | sample 1779941 | NCBI WGS metagenome assembly ORJL01 (sample SAMEA104232317, study PRJEB22302) | groundwater metagenome | biome: forest; feature: aquifer; material: groundwater | place: USA | collected 2011-08-07 | depth 5.8 m | reverse complement strand
GCCGTGGCCGGAACCGGACGTTGCCGATGCCCCGGCGGGTGCCGCGCGCGCCGACTCGGGCGTCCCCGGCGGCCTCCGCCCAGGCGTCGTGGTGCGCCGGGTCCTGGTCCCGGTCAAGCCCGGCGAGCCGCCGCCGCCCGAAGTCCGCATCATCACCCACGCGCGCCAGGTCCCCGGGCGCCGCGACCTGGACTCCCGCCTGGGCCGGACCACGCCCGAACCGGCCCCGGCCGCCGCGCCCGTCGCCCCCGGCGAACGCGATCGGCGCGCGCGTTGGCGCGAGCTGTGGGAGCGCCTCCGCCTCATCCCCGCCTGGACGTTTTCCATCCTCCTCCACCTCTTCCTCATGTGGCTGATGATGGGAATGATCGTGTACGAGTACGTGGTCAAGGAGCAGGTGTTCAGCGTCTACCTCGGCTTCCCCGGCGGGGTGAAGGGACACCAGGAGAAGGGGGCGAAGGGGAACGAGAACGACGACCCGCCCGAGGTCGAGGACCAGCCGGTCGCGGAAGTCGCCGCGCCCGCGCCCCAGCCGGATCCGATGCCGGAGCGCGAGCCGGTGATCGCCCAGGGGCCGTCCGAGCCCTCGACCCAGCCCGGCGGCGGCTCGCTCCCCACCGAGGTGTCGGGCCGCGGAGGCTCGGGCAAGGACGATCTGATCGGCAAGTACGGCGGCTCGGAATTCTCCGAGCAGGCCGTGCTCGCGGGCCTGCGCTGGCTCGCCAAGCACCAGGACCCGAGCGGGATGTGGAGCGGCGCCCGCTGGGAGACGCGCTGTCCGGCCGACGACCGGTGCGGCGGGATCGCGGAGGACGAGTACACGGCGGGGCTGACCGGCCTTGCCATGTTGGCCTTCCTCGGCGCCGGCAACACCCACAAGGACGGCGAGTTCGCCGACAACGTGCGGCGCGCGCTCAACTGGCTGCGGCGGCTGCAGACGCCCGAGGGGCTGTTCGACGAGCCCCTGCGGCGCAACATGTACAACCACTCCGTCTGCACGCTCGCGGTCTGCGAGGCGTACGCGATGACCCAGAATGCCGAGATCGGCCGCATGGCGGGGCAGGCGATCACCTACATCAGCCGGGCGCAGCAGCCGGGCGGGGGCTGGGACTACACCGACTTTCAGACCGACCGGAACGACCTGTCGATCGCCGGCTGGTGCATCATGGCGCTCAAGTCGGCCAAGCTCTCCGGACTCCCCGTCAGCTGGGAGACCTGGGACCGGGCGAAGCAGGCCTTGCTCAAGGCGAGCACGCCCGACGGCCGCCTCAAGTACGCCGACAAGGCGCCGCACGCCGGGCGCCTGGGCGACGGGCTCACCGCGGTGGGCATGCTCTGCCGGTACTACTTCGAGGTCGAAGACAAGCTGACCATGGACCGCGCGTCGCGCCATCTGCTGGCCAACCCGCCGCTCTGGCGCAAACTCAAGACGCCGTCCACCGACAGCACGTTCTACTACTGGTATTACGGCACGCTCGCGATGTTCCAGCGGGGGGGCAAGGACTGGGAGCGCTGGAACGCCTCGCTGCGCGACATGCTGATCCGCAACCAGCGCAAGGACGGCCACGCCGCGGGCAGCTGGGACCCGGACGACGCCTGGATCGGTCCCTACGCCGGGCGGCTCTACTCCACCAGCCTGAACATCCTCAACCTCGAGATCTACTACCGCTATCTCCCGCTCTATATGATGGAGAAGACCGAGGGCGCCAGGCCCCCGCAGCGGAAGGCCGGCGACGACCTGAACGCGGTCGGCGAGATCACCAACGACAAGCCCAAGAACCCCGAGACGCTCCTGCTCGACCTGGAGGCGCGCGACACGCTGACCCGCTGGAAAGCCGCCCGTGCGCTGGCCGACCTGGGCTACCGCAAGGCGATCCCCGTCCTCGAGGGGATGATCCCCGGGCTGGACGCGACCTCGCGCGCGATGTTCCTCGAGGTCCTCGGGCGGTTCATGGACCCCGACACCGCCGGCTTTCTCGCGAGCTATCTCGAGGACCCGAACGACCGCGTTCGTGAAGCCGCCCTCAAGGCGCTCCAGAAGCTCACCGGCAGCCGCACCGCGGAGCAGGTCCGCGACTGGCTCGAGCGGCACCCGAAGTAGCGGGCGTCCCCTCGGCGCGCCTCGCCCCTGCGGCAATCCCGCGCCGGCGGAACCGGCGCAGCCACCCGTCCCGCCCGTCGACAATCCGAGGACCACCGGACCGGCTCCGTGCTTGCCCGGCCCTCCGCGGCGGGCTATAATCCAGCGCAGAGTCAGCCCCGGCCGCGGCGCGCCGCGGGCGGCTCCGCGGTGCCGTCTTGGGCCGCCCTGCGGGCCTGTTTCAGCTCGGAGCGCCCCTGATGCCCTCGCCCTTTCCGGGAATGGACCCATACCTGGAACACCCGTCCCTGTGGCCGGATGTGCACTCGACGCTGCCCAACGTCTTGCGTGAGTTGCTGGCCGACCGGCTCCCCCCCCACTACTGGGTGGGTCTGGAACGCCGGGTGTACATCGAGTACGAAGAGACGCCTCCCCCGCGCCTGGTGGTTCCCGACCTGGCCATCGTCGCCGGCTCGCCGGTCCGGGGGTCGGCCGAGCCGGCCGCGGCCCGATCGCAGGCCGCTTCCGGAACGTTCCTGATGGAGGTGCCGGACCTGCAGCCCGTGGAGGTGCGCGAGATCTACCTGGTGGTCCGCGATCTGCCCGCGCGCTCGGTGGTCACCATCGTGGAACTCCTGTCGCTCGCGAACAAGAGTGAGGGCATGGGGCGCCACGAGTACCTGAGCAAGCGAGGCGAAGTGTTGCGCACGCGCACAAACCTGGTCGAGATCGATCTCCTGCGTGCCGGAACCCCGCTGCCGCTCAAGGGCAACTGCCCCGCGGCGCACTACCACGTGTTCACGTACCGCGGCGAGCGGCGGCCGACCGTCGAGGCGCTGGGCTGGGGCGTGCGGGACCCGCTGCCGCGCATCGCGGTCCCCTTGCGGCCCGGCGACCCGGACGCCGAGCTGGATCTCGGCTCGGCGCTCCGATCGACCTACGCGCGCGGGTGGACCGCGATCTTCTCCGCCGCTGCAAGAAACGCCCTTCGGTGAGCGCGATGGGACATATCCTCGTGCAGGTCGATCTCGCCTGGAAGAAGCGGATCCGGCTGAAAATGCTCGTCGATACGGGCGCGACGCATTCTGTCTTGCCGATCGACGTGGCCCGACGGCTTGGCATCCCCAAGTCTCCCCGGAAGGTGAAGGTCGAGCTCGCCGATGGCACGCGCAAAGAGATGGGCCTCGGGACGGTCCTCGTCCGTCTCCTGGGCCGGGAAGCGGGCGATACCGTCGTCATCGGCCCCAAGGGAATCGAGCCTCTGCTCGGGGTGGAAGCGCTCGAGGCGTTGGGGCTGTCGCTCGATCCCCGGCGCGGTACCCTGAAACCCAGTCGCTCCCGCGGAGCGTTGCTCGTAGGCCTGCGGACGCGGAGACGGTGACGTTGCCCCGACCCACCGCGACCGGGGACGAGGTGCCGCTCACCTCGGCCTCGCCCGACATCGCTTCAGCCATGGCTTCGACTCCATCTGCGGCGGTGCGGCGCCGGCCGTCCGCCCGTCGACAAACCGAGACAGCGGCGAGCGCTGCCGGTAGAATCGGCGGATCGCCCGGATTCGTCGCCCTGCGCGGAGACGCCCCCGACCGGGGGGCCGCGCCCGGTTGCGGACCGGAGCCACGGAGGGAACCGTCTTGGAACTCAAGCCCGAGCTGACCACCACGGCCTGGAGCGTCGGCATCAGCGAAGCGCACGCCCAGCAGGCGGGCATGCCGCGCACCGCGTTGAACGAGTTCTACAAGTGCTATCAGCGGCGCGTGGACGACCGCTACCGCCGGCGCCTCACCGACTCGCAGATGCTCGACCGCATGATCTCCATGGCGCAATTCTGCGCCCAGCGCAAGTCGGACGACATCAAGGTCCGCGTCTACGCGCCGCACGAGCTCGGACTCGACCCCTCCGAGAACGTGGTGGTCCTCGAAACCTGCATGACCGACCAGCCCTTCATCGTCGACACCCTTCGGCTCTGCGTCACCGAGCTGGGCCTCCAGGAAGTCGCCAGCGTCCACGTCCTCTACCACGTCCAGCGCGACGCCGAGGGGCGGGCGACCACCCTCCTCAACACCCAGTCCCCGGGCTTCCTCGTCGAGTCGGCCACGCACATCGTCCTGCACGGGGCCAGGGACCCGGCGGTCCGGGACCGCCTGTACGGCGAGGTGTGCATCCGGCTGTCGATCGCCCGGACCGCGGTCGGCGACTACCTTCGCTATCAGCGGATGGTGAAGGACTTCATGAACGACTACGACTTCCTCGCGGCCCAGGCGGCCTCCCACGAAGGCCCCACCCAGGAGGATCTGCGCGAAGCCAACCCGCTGCTGCACTGGCTGCTCGACGACCATTTCCTTTTCATGGCCTCGCTCAGCTTCCGCGCCAAGGGCGGCACGCTCGAATGCGTCCCCTCCGAGTGTCTCGGGACCTGGGCGGTCGCGCCCGACGACACCGCGGTCCAGTCCGCCACCCGCTTCTTCACCGAGGACCCCGGGGGCGCGCAGGTCGTCCGCATCCAGCGGACCGACCGCAACAGCCGGATGCACCGGAAGGGCAAGCTCGACGCCCTCCTGCTGCGGCGGTTCGACGATGCCCGCAAGCCCGATGGCGGCGTGCTCATCTTCGGCATCTTCACCCGGCTCGCCTACTCCACCCACTTGAGCACCGTGCCCTTCCTGCGCCGGCGCCTCGGCACCATGCTCGAGATCGACGAGATCCGCCCGGCCAGCCACCTGTACAAGACCACGACCAATGCCTTCAACGAGCTCCCGATCAACTATCTGTTCGAAGCCCCCGACGCCGAGCTCCAGGCCCTGGTCCACATCACTCGCGAGTTCGAGAACAGCGGCGAGACCGTGGCCTTCATCGACATCGATCCCTCCCATCGCACCACCTGGGCCTTCGCCATCATCCTCAAGGAGGACTTCAGCGAGAACATTCTCGAGGGCGTGCGCGCCCTCCTCGTGCGCGAGCTCGAGGCCGCCGATTGCGACCACCTGGTCAAGATGGGCCTGGGCAACACGGCGATCATGCACTACTACCTCTCCGGCTGCGGCGTTTCCGACGAGGCGCTCGAGAAACGCCTCAAGGAAAGCATCGCCGAGCTCTGCACTCCCTGGCGCGTCCGCTTCCACCGCGCGCTGAAAAAGAAGTTCGAGGTCGACGCCGCCAAACGCTTCTACGGCGTCTACACCGAGGCCTTTCCCGAGAAGTACCAGAGCGCGGTCACTCCCGAGCAGGCGGTCTTCGACGTCGAGCACCTCGACGCTCTCACCGCCTCGGGCCAGATCCAGTTCGACATCGTCCCCGGCATGGTCGACCGCGACGAGGTCCACATCCGGCTCTACCGCACCTCGAGCCTCTTCCTCTCCGACATCCTGCCCATCCTCGACCACTTCGGCTTCCGCGTGCTCGACCAGGATCCGATCCAGGTCGACCTGGCCGACCGCACGCGCCTCCTGATCGATACGTTCCGACTGCAGGCGGACCGCAAGTCCGGCGAGACCGACTACGTCCAGAACAAGGAGCGCCTGGTCCAAGGACTGCGCGCCGTGTTCGAAAAGCGCATGGTCTCCGATCCGCTGAACCGGCTCATGCTGCGCCCGGGGCTGACTTGGGATGACGTGGACGTGCTCCGCGCCTACCTCGGCTACTCGATGCAGATCGGCCCGTTCTTCGCCGCGGACGTCGTGCAACGCGTGGTCTACGCCCACCCGCAGCTCACCGGCGCGTTGATCGACTACTTCCACGCCCGCTTCAACCCGCACTTCGGCGGCGCGGCCGACCCGGCGCGCAAGGCGCGCATGGATACGTCGCGCAAGGGCGTCACCGACATGCTGACCAAGATCACCGACGCCACCGAGGACCGCGTCTTCCGCATCCTGCTCAACCTGATTGACGCCACGATCCGGACCAACCTCTTCCGCGGCGATCGCAAAGGCCACTACATCTCCTTCAAGATCGAGTGCGCCCGGCTGGAGAAGTGCCCGGAGCCGCGACCGCTCTTCGAGATCTACGTGCACCACGCCGAGATGGAAGGCTGTCACCTGCGCGGCGGCCGCGTGGCCCGCGGAGGCATCCGCTGGAGCGACCGGCTCGAGGACTACCGCACCGAGATCTTCGGGCTCATGCGGACCCAGATGGTGAAGAACGTCCTGATCGTCCCGGTCGGCGCCAAGGGCGGCTTCGTCGTCAAGGGAAAACCCAAGCTCGGCCAGGACCGCAAGGCGTACGGCGACGCGATGTACGAAGTCCTGATCCGCGGCCTGCTCGACGTCACCGACAACCGGGTGGACGGCCAGCCGGCCCGGCCCAAGCAGGTGGTTTGTCACGACGACTACGATCCCTACATGGTCGTCGCCGCCGACAAGGGCACGGCCCACCTCTCCGACACCGCCAATCGGCTCAGTGCCGAGTACCGGCACTGGCTCGGGGACGCCTTCGCCAGCGGCGGCTCCCAGGGGTACGACCACAAGGTCGAGGGCATCACCGCGCGGGGCGCCTGGGCTTGCATTCGCCACCTGTTCGAGGGGATGGGCATCGACCCGAACCGGGACGCGATCCGGGTGGTCGGCATCGGCGACATGGCCGGCGACGTATTCGGCAACGGCCTGCTGCGCAGTCGCACGCTCGAGCTGGTCGGGGCTTTCAACCACATGCACGTCTTCCTCGACCCGGACCCGGATCCCGAGGTCTCGTTCAAGGAGCGCGAGCGGATGTTCAAGCTGTCGCGCTCCACCTGGGCCGACTACCGGAAGGAGACCCTGTCCAAGGGGGGCGGGATCTGGTCGCGCACCGAGAAGTCGATCCCGCTCGGCCCGGAGCTGCAGCAGCTGTTGCACACCGAGCGCAAGGAGATGGGCGGCGATGAGGTGATCCGCACCCTGCTCACGCTCGACGTCGACCTGCTCTACAACGGCGGCATCGGCACGTACGTGAAGTCCTCGGAGGAAGACCACCGCGAGGTCGGCGACAAGGCCAATGACGCGGTGCGGGTGAACGGGAGCGACGTGCGCGCGCGGGTGATCGGCGAGGGGGGCAATCTGGGCATGACCCAGATGGCGCGCATCGAATACTGCCGCAGGGGCGGGCGCTGCCACACCGACGCGATCGACAACTCGGGAGGCGTCGACCTGTCGGACCACGAGGTAAACTTGAAAATCCTTTTCGAGCCTGAGGTCTCGGGCAAGCGGATGACGCTCGAGGAGCGGAACAAGGTGCTGCGGGCGATCGGCCCCGAGGTCGACGAGAAGGTGGTGGCGGACAACGACGCGCACGCGCTGATGCTGACGCTCGACGAGATCCGCTCCCAGCGCGACCCGCACTCGTTCGTGCAGGCGATCGAGTTCCTGGCCGAGCGCGGGATCATGGATCCGCGCATCGAGAAGCTCCAGCACGCGATCGACGGGCAGGGGGCGGCGCAGAAGATCGGACTCACGCGCCCCGAGCTCTCCAAGCTGGACGCCTTCGCCAAGATGTTCATCTACAACGAGCTGGTGAAGGTCGACGCGTTGCGGATCCCGCGCCGGGAGCACCTGCTCTCCGACTACATCCCGCGCGCGGTCTACGATAAGTACAAGGAGGCGATCTCCCGGCACATGCTCCTCCGGGAGATCCTGGCGACGGTGTGGACCAACCACATGTCGACCTACGTGGGGGGCGTCTTCTTCCCCGAGATGCTGTGGGACACCGAGCGCAGCGTCCAGGACGTGGCCTTCGCCTACACCGCGATCGACGGCTGGCTCGACGCCTTCTCGCTCCGGCGCAAGCTGCTCGGCATGAAGGAAGTCCCGGCGACTGCGCGTTACGAGGGCCTGGTGGCGCTCGAATCGGGGCTGCGGGAAGCGGCAAGCTGGCTGCTCCACTTCCTCCCCGGCGAGCAGCTCTTCCAGCGCATCGGCGACGGCCAGGACCTCTACAAGGCCGGCGAGCCGTACCGGGCCGCGTGGCGCTCGGTGGTGGGCGCGCTGCCGACGGCGGCGTCGTCGGCGCAGCGGCGGGTGGACCACGACCTGGAGAAGTTGGTCAAGGCCTCGCTGCCCACGGAGGTGGCCCGGGAGGTCGCGCTCGCCTGCCAGTGGGCCAAGGTGTTCCCGGTGTGCGAGCTGGCGCGCAAGACCGGTCGGCCGACCCCCGAGGTGGCGGCGACGTACCTCTCCTGCGGCCAGCAGACGGGACTCAACGGGCTGGTCCTGCGCATCGCGCGCCAGCCGTCGACCGACCGGTGGGAAGCCCAGGCGCTGCGCAGTCTGCGCCAGGGGCTTCTGCGCACGCTCTACTCGCTGGCCGAGAAGAGCCTGGAGGTGGGCGTCGATGAGGTGATGCGGCGCGAGCCGGCGTTCCTCGCGATCGGCAACGACATCGCGCGGATGCAGCAGCAGGCCGCGCCGGTGACCATCTCGTTGCTGGTGGTGATGTCCGAGCGGCTGCACAAGGCCCTGGTGCGACTGTAGGACGCCGCGGGCGCCGTGGGCGCCGCGGCGGCGAATTCCCGAACCACAAGTCCCGATTCCCAAGAAACTCCCAACACCCAAGTCCTGACGCCGTTTGTCATCGCCCAAGTCTCGACCTCTCATGCAGAGCCCTTTCCGCGGGAGGGATCTCCAATCACCAACGACACGCTTACGGTGGTGGACGGCTTGCTGGTGGGCCACGCCCAGGACGAGGTGGGCTGCACCGGCTGCACCGCGGTGCTGTTCCCCGACGCGGCGCAGGTCGCGGTGGACGCGCGCGGAAGCGCCCCGGGCACGTACGATACCGAGTCGCTCGGCGCGACGATGGCGTTCACGCGCAAGTACGCGATCTTCTTTGCCGGGCGGAGCATCTACGGGCTGGACGTGGTGCCGGGAATCCGCCGGTTTCTCGAGGAGAAGGGGTGGGGGTGGCAGAGTCCGCTCGGCTTCATCGCGGGGGTGAGCGGGGCGATTCTCTTCGATGCGATCGGGACGGTGACGCGCCGGCCGACCGCCGAGACCGGGTATGCCGCGGCGCAGGCGGCCGTTTCCGGGCCGGTGGCGGAGGGGAACGCGGGAGCCGGGATGGGCGCGACGGTGGGGAAGTTCGGTGACTGGCGGCGCCGGATGAAGGGCGGGCTGGGCTCGAGCGGCGTGGTGCTGCCCAACGGCCTGGCGATCGGAGCGCTCGTGGTGGTGAACGCGGTAGGGAACGTGATCGACCCGGCGACCGGGGCGGTGGTGGCGGGAGTGCGCGACGGTCAGGGCGGCTTCGTCCGCTGGCAGGATCACGTGGCGCAGGGGATGCCGCCGCTGACCACCGCGCGCGGGACCACGATCGGGCTGGTCGCGACCAATGCGGATCTCTCGCACAAGGGCGTGATGAAGATGGCCGAGGTCGCGCACGACGGCCTGGCCCGCGCGGTGGTGCCCGCGCACCTCACTGGGGACGGCGATACGTTCTTCGCCGCGGCCACGGGCAAGAAGAAGCTCGCGGAACTCGAGGGTCCGAGCTGGCCCGAGTGGCCGGACAAGTTCTCTCCCAACTGGATCGACGTGCTGTCGCAGCTCGCCGCCGAGCACGTTGCGCGCGCGGTGTTGCGCGCGGTGCGCGCCGCCCGGGGCGTGCATGGGGTGCCGGCGATGGGGGACGCGGGGGCCTGAACGGGTGCGGTCGTTCCCCTGCGCCGCGATCGACTCGCCTGCGGATGGCCCGGAGCGGCCTCGGCCGGGTTGCCGCTGAATCGGCGGGTGAGGAAATCGAGGGCGGCCTGGACCCCCTCGCTGCGGGGTTGCGGCGCGCCATCGACGGAACTACGGTGGTTCGGATGGTCCAACGGCGGAAGGTGTGATTCCTCGCAAGATCGTCCATGCGACGATGGGGGTGTGTAGTACGAACTACGCGAAAGGTCCCACGGCAATGATCGTGGCGGGTGCCGTACGGCGCGTCGGGAATCACCACTCACGAATATTGCTCAAGTAACTCCTCCGCCGCGCTCGATAAGCCTTCATGGAGGGTGTGTGGCGTGGCTCCGGGGCGAGGAGAGGTGCCCCATGGCGAGGCGATTCGCACGGTCGGAGAGCGGGTTCCCGATGGCGCCGGTCGTGCCGCGCTCGGTGCGACTCGGTTACTACGAGGCGAAGGCGGTCGAGGACGCGTACTGCGCCGTGGCCGTGGACCCGGAGGTCCACGTGCCCTCCCGGCGATTCAGGCTGATGCTCGATTTCGAGCTTGCGCCTTCGCGGATGCTGCTGGATCCCGACGCCGATGCCCGGGCTCGCGAGCTCCCGCCCTGTCCCATCTGCGCTCAGGGATTCCTGCGCACCCACCTCACGCGTAGCTGCCCAGGCTGTTCTCGCGCCCATCACCTCGGCTGCTGGGATGCCAGGGCCGGGTGCGGCCTGTGCGATCCGCCCCAGCGGCGGTTACCTCGCGTCGAGCCGATCCAGTCCCAACCCTCGCCGCCGCGCTACTCCGTGCGGGAGTGGTTCGCGATCACTTTCCTACTGAAGACGATCGCGGCGTCGGTCTGCTGGACGCTGGTGCACGTGTAGCGGGAGGAGGGCTGCACCGATCCTGATCGAGTCCAAGCAGTCCCTCACTGCGGACGATCCGTACGATTTCCAGGAATCCGTTGCGAAGGCCACAGTCTCCGCACACGTCGTCGAGGCGACTCTGGCACGAGGCGTAGCGCACGAATCGAACATCATCCAGGCGGATAGGACGTTTGCGTGGCAGTCCGAAGAGCCCGAAATGCAAGGGGAATTCGAGCCAACACAGTCGGCACAGCAGCAGCCGGTGCTTGCCGAGAAATTCGTACTCGGCCAGGTCCTGGCACGCGACGGTCGCGACGCCGCAGTCCATGCACGCGCCGACTCGTCTGCGCTCCACGGGAGCATGGCAGAGGGGACAGACCTTTCTCTTCTTCACGGCTCGTCGGCTCCCGCTTCCTCCGGTCCCGTGCTCCGCATGTCCGTGTCTGCCGCGGCCCCGGCCTTGTCCGGCCTCCCCGCCAACCGTTGCCGCATTGCCTCCGCGAGCACCACCGCGGCGGCATGGCTGAGCGGGAGCGACGTGCCCTGCCCCTGCATCGGGATCGTGAGGAAGTCGTCGCATTCCTCCCGCACCGCCGCCGACAGGCCGCGTTTCTCCCCGCCGATGGCCAACAGCGTCGGTCCCCGCAGGTCGGCCCCGTAGAGGCTGGTGCGCACCCGTGCGATGCAGCCCCACAGCCTCACCCCGGCCCGCTTCAACTCGGCCAGCGAATCCCGCTCGCGGTCGAGCCGGGTCACCGGCAGCCGCTCGAACGCTCCGGACGAAGCCCGGCTCAATGCGCCGCCGTCGAAGTCCCACACGTGCTTCTTCACCAGCACCCCGTGGGCGCCGAGGGCCTCGGCGGAACGGAGCGTGTAGCCGAGGTTGCGCGCGTCCTCGACCCCTTCGATCAGGAGCAGCAGCGGCGGCGCGGTCGAGCCGCGCAGCACACGCAACAGGTCGTCCAGCGGGGTGGGTGGCTTGGGCGTGCAGAGCGCGAGCACGCCCCCGTGCGTCACGCCCCCGGCCATCCGGTCCAACTCCTCGGCGGGCACCCGTTTGACCGGCACGGCAATCTCCGCGGCCGCCGCGAGCACCTCTTCGACCTTTTCGGCATGCGAGCTGGCGCTGACCAGAACCACCTGGAACCGCCGCACCCGTGCCTTGAGCGCGGCGAGGATGCTGATCCGGCCTTCGAGGGTCTCCATCGAGCGCCTTTCCCATCCCCCTTCGGCGATTCTCGCCGCGCCACCGAACTCTCCAAGGATCGCATCCTTTGCCGCAGGACAATCCGTGCAATCCGCGGAATCCGTAGTCTGGTCCCCTTGCCGCACCTCATTCGCAGGCTCTGCATCGCCGGACTAGCGGAACCGCAGCAGCGCGTGGTTCTTCTTTCCCGCGCGCAGCAAAATCATCGTCTCGGACGCCAGGTCCGCGACCCCGAGCCTTCGCTCGAGCCCGCCTTCGGCGCGCACGTTGTTGACGTACACGCCCCCCGCCTCGATCAGCCGGCGCGCCTCGCTCTTCGATTGTTTGGCCAGCCCGCTCGCGACCAGCGCGTCGATCAGCGGCCATCCCGCTTCCAGTTCCGCACGCGGGCGCTCCACCGAAGGCACGTCCGCAAAGATCGCCGCCAGCGTCGCGTCGTCCAGGGCTTCCACCTTGGCGTTCTCGTAGAGCACCGCGGTCGCCCGTTCCGCCACCGCCACTCCCGCGGGGCCGCGGACCAGACCGGTGACTTCCCGGGCCAGCGCCTTGTGCGCCTCGCGCTTCTCCGGGCGCTCCTTCAGCGCCAGCTCCAGCTCCGCGATTTCCGTCAGCGGCAGAAACGTGAAGATCCTCAGGTAGCGCCCGACGTCGGCGTCCGCGGTACGCACGAAGTACTGGTAGAAATCGAAATGCGAGGTCCGACGCTCGCTCATCCAGAGCGCGCCCTTCTCCGTCTTGCCGAATTTCTTCCCCGCCGCGTCGAGGATCAGCGGCCAGGTCAGTCCATAGGCCTTCGCGTCCGCGCCGCACTTGCGCCGGATCAGGTCGATGCCCGCGGTGATGTTGCCCCACTGGTCCGAGCCGCCCACCTGCAGCTTGCAGCCGTACTCGCGGTGCAGGTGGTGGAAGTCCCACGCCTGGAGCAGCATGTAGGTGAACTCGGTGAAGGAGATCCCGGTCTCGCTCTCGATGCGCAGCTTCACCGATTCCTTGGCCAGCATGGCGTTGATCGTGAAGCACTTGCCGATGTCGCGCAGGAATTCGAGCATGCGGGTGGGGGCGATCCAGTCGGCGTTGTTGAGGATCATCGCCGGGTTCTTCACCGCCGAGGAAAAGTCCAGAATCCGCTCGAGGTCGCGACGGATCCCCGCGAGATTGCGCGCGAGCGTGCCCTCGTCGAGCAGGTTGCGTTCCTCGGACTTGCCCGAGGGATCGCCGATCATGCCGGTGGCTCCGCCCACGACGGCGATCGGGCGATGGCCCATCCGCTGCGCGCGCGCGAGTGCGAGGACACCCACCAGGTTGCCGATGTGCAGCGTGTCCGCGGTCGGGTCGAAGCCGGCGTAGAGCGTGAACGGCTCGGCCGCCATCGCCGGTCCCAGTTCGGGAGCGGTCACCTGGTGGATCAGCGCCCGGGCGCCCAGGTCGGCCACGAAGTCGTTCGACATGCTGCCGCAATCTCCCGTGTCAGCACCGGGCCATGACGCGCCGCAATTCCCCGTGCCGCTCCGCAACCGCCGGGCTCTCGCGAGCGACCAGCCCCCGGCGTCGCCAAACCGGAGCGTATCGAATCCGCGTTGCACCCGCGGGGGGCGCCTGTGCGCGCCGCGCCTGCCGGATCTCCCCGCCGTAGTCGTCGCACTCAGCGGAAGAAGAGAAACGTGATTCCGGCGAACAGCGGCAGCAGGATGAGGCCGGAATATACCATGTACCCGAAGAAGGACGGCATCTTCACCCCGGCTTCCTCGGCGATCGCCTTCACCATGAAGTTCGGCCCGTTGCCGATGTACGTGTTCGCGCCCATGAAGACCGCGCCGCAGGCGATCGCCGCCAGCACCTTGTGCGTCACGCCCACCACCTCGTTCTCGAATCCGCTTCCCTGAGCGAGGGAGAGAAGCGCCAGGTAGGTCGGCGCATTGTCCAGAAAGCTCGACAGCGCCCCGGTCGCCCAGAAGTACTGCCAGGGCTCGGTCACCCCCAGCTCCTTCCCTCGCGCGTTCAGGATCAGGAGCGCGGGCATCATCGTGACGAAAATGCCGATGAACAGCACCGCCACCTCGATGATCGGCCCCCAGGTGAAGCCGTTGGCTTTCCGGATCTCGCTCGGCGTCAGCTTGAGCGACAGGAACGCCATCAGCAACATCAACGCTTCCTGGCCCCCCGGCGGCATCGCCTTGCCGAGCTGGCCGGCGAGCAGCACCGCCCCGATCACTCCGCCGAGGAAGATCAGGTTGATCTTGCCCTCGATCTTGAGCTTGGGATGGACCTCGATCTCCTTGTCGAGGTCGCCCGGAGCCTCCAGATCCTCGCGGTGGAACCAGTACTGGTCGTACAGGTTGAACAGGACGAGCAGGACCGCCGTGCAGACCGCCCACTGCCCGGCGAGCCGGAAGGTCCAGGCGAACGGCACGCCCTGGAGGAAGCCGAGGAACAGGGGCGGGTCACCGAGCGGCGTGAGACAGCCGCCGATGTTGCTCACCAGGAAGATGAAGAAGACGACCACGTGGACCTTGTGCTTGCGCAGTTCGTTCGCGCGCAGGACCGGCCGGATGAGCAGCATGGAAGCGCCGGTCGTGCCCACGAAGCTTGCGATCAGCGATCCCAGCCCCAGTGCCGCGGTGTTCACGAGCGGCGTACCGGTGAACGTGCCGCGGATCAGCACGCCCCCGGCGATGACGAAGAGCGCCCCCAGGAGGACGATGAAGGACGCGTACTCGTGGAGCTTCTCCAGCAGCAGGTGCGGGTCGTGGAGCACGAAGAAGATCGCCACCGGCACGCTGAGCACCAGGCACAGGATCGCCTTGTTGCGGTTGTGCTCCCACCAGTGCGGTACCGTGAGCGGGAGAACGGCGATCGCGAGGAGCAGGATCGCGAAGGGGATGACCCACAGCGGGGAGAGCTCGGCGCCGAGGGCCGTCGACTCCTCCGCCGCCGCGGCCGGGCCGAAGAGCAGGAGCGCAGTCAGTGAGAGGATGGCAGGGACCCACGGGGTGACCGGGTACCGCATGGATCCTCCACTCTTTGCGGAAAGAGCCTGTGGCGACGGGGCGGACCGAGCCGATCGCGGCGCCGAGGGCCCGGACGCGAGGCCCGGCGGCGAGTCGATCCCACGGGGAGAATCGTCGGGCAGCCGCAAAGATGCGGGTGGATTCGCGCCGCCCGCCCGGCGACGGGAGCCCTATGGTATCAGGCTCCAGGCGCGGAGGATTATAGGCCACCGGCCCATCAGCGTCCAGACCCCGCCACGGGAACCCGGGGAGCGGTCGCGAGCTGTCTCGATAACCCCGCCGCCCGCGGCCATGGCCGCGGATTCCGCTGCCTGCGGGCTGATGTTCTGTCCCGCCCGCGGCGTTGGCTTCCGTCGAAGGGGACTCGCCGCGAGTATCCCGAGTTGAAAGTTCGCTGTCATGGTCCCGGCGGATCGCCCTCGTTCGCCATGCGTCGGGCAGAAGTGGACGCCCAACTTCCTGTACCTCGGGACACTAGAGGTGGGTGCGCCAAGGGTCAGAACCGGATCACGGTAGACCCAAGGGCCGCGTGAGCGCGCCCAGCGCGTCCTCGCGCAAGCGGCGCTTTTCCGGGTCGTGGAGCCAGGATTCGCGCCACCGGTCCGGGAGCCGGATCCACACCCTTCGCAGAACGTCCATGGTGGCGCGGAAGTAGTGCGCGGCCTCGTCCGGGCGCCCGGCGGCGTCGGCCCAGCGCGCCCGCTCGCCGAGCAGACGCCAGTGCAGGTCCGGCGAGGCCGCGACCGCAGGGGTGTCGAGCGCGCGGTCGAGTGCGGCACGGGCCTCGGAGCCCCGGCCCTCGTGGAGACATGCGCGTGCCCAGGCCAGGTCGAGCAGGGCCTGCTCCGGCAGCTCGGCGCATCCGCGGAGTCGAAGCCGCCCGACGCGATCTGCAAGCTCGCCGATTTCGGCGGAGGTCGCCCCTGCGTCGGCTCTCGCCAGGGCCAACCGGGACAGGGCGGCGTAGACGGTGACGGGCCGGTGTAGTGCGCAGGCCTGAGCCAACGCGCGCTCGAAGCAGGCGACCGCAGCAGCGGGGCCGTCCCCTGCGGACGCGGTCCGCCCGAGGAGATCGTGCGCCGCCCATGCGAGCTCTGCCGGCAGCGCTTCCGCCCGATCCAGGAGGTCGGCCGCGACCGCGCGGGCAACGTCGCGCTCGCCGGCCGAGGCGTGCAGGAGTCCCCACGCCAGGCGCGCCTCCGCGTCCGCGACCGGGTCCCCCTCGGTGCGGGCGGCATGCCGCGCCTCATCGAGCCGCTCGAGAGACTCGGCGAGTTCGCCCAGATCGAGGGCGGCGCGGCCGAGGAGGACCAGCGCTCCCGCGCGCGGCCCGGGGTGGTCTCCGCGGCCGGCGAAGCGGCACGCGTCCTCCGCCCGCACACGCGCTGAGGCGGGATCTCCGAGGGCCAGTTCGACGCGCGCGAGGAGCAGCAGCGGGCGGATCCGGGCCGGGATCCCCAGGAAGACGCCCATCTCGGCGGCCTCGCGCAGCCGGTCCGCGGCGCGATCGAGCCGGCCGCGCGCCGCGAGCCACGCCCCCAGGTCGCAAAGCGACGCCGCGGCATCGCCCAGGCGTCGATCCCGTCGTGCCGAAGCGATCGAGGCGCGCAGGGCAGACTCGGCGCGCCCGTCCTCGCCCAGGGCGGCGTAGTGACCGCCGAGGTCGGCGAGGAGGGCGCCTGCGGATTCCCGAGATCCGGCCGCCGTCGCCGCGGCGAGCGCCCGAGCGTATGCGGCATCCGCGTCGACTGGCTCCGCGAACCAGGCTGCCGCGGCGAGAGCCGATGCCACCGCCGCCGAAGCCTCCGCGAAACCGGCCTCGGAGCACGCGAGCCGGGCAGCGTCGCGGGCCTCCGCCCCATGTCCGAGCGTGCGGAGGATCCGGGCCCGCCACGCCAGCGCGCCGGAGCGAACCGCGGGTCCGGCATCCTCGTCCTCGATCACACGCCCGCAGGCATTCAGTGCGGTTTCCGACGATCCCGCGTGGACCAGCGCGCCCAGCCACTCGAGCGTGACTTCGCCGGTCCAGGGTTCGGTCGCGCGCCGACCAGGGTCCTCCGCCGGCCATTCGAGCGCGCCGCCGTGCGGCCCATCGTCCTGCGGCGGCTCTTCGCGCGCGTCGTCGTGCGACTCCGTTCCGGTGGGCGCGGCCGGCCGCCCGGGAAGGCTCGCCGCATCCCTCCCTGGCGCAGGCTGCGCCAGGAGGAGCGCGCGTTCGTACACGATCGCGGCTTCCTGCCACAGACCCAGGGCCGCAGCCTGGCGCGCGCCCTCCACGAGCGCCGTGCCCGCCGCGGCGGTCTCGCCTCCGGCCAGGGCATGGTGCGCGATCTCCGCCGCGCCGGCGACGGCCCCGTCCGCGGGCGCGAGCCGCAGCAGGGTGGCCACCCTCCGGTGCCGCTCCGCCCGCTCGTCGGCCGGGAGCGTCCGGTAGACTTCCTCCGCCATGGAGTCGTGGAGGAACCGGTACCGCGCGTGGCGGCCCTGAATGCGGTCGCGCGCGAGCAGCCGGCGCTTCTCCGCCTCGTCCAGCGCAGCCTGGGCGGCGTCGACGGAGCGACCCGAGAGCTGCGCGAGAGCCTCGGCCCCGAGACGCCTCCCGTGCACCGCCACCCACGCGGCGGCATCCCGCGCCTCCGGGCCCAGTTCGCCCAGCTTCCGCGCCGTCAGCTCCGGGAGCGACGCGGGCAGCGGAGCGTCTTGCGGCGAGCCGGGCTCGAATCGGGCGCCGAGCAACTCCTCGACCACGAGCGGGCTTCCCGCGGCGCGCGTGCCGAGACCCATGTGCTCCGCCGCCTCGTCCCCGAGTTGGCCCGCCATCGAGCGCGCGAGCAGCTTGACCTCCTCGGGATCCAGGGGGGGAAGCGGGTGGAACCGGGCCAGACGCCGGACCCTCGCCCGGCGCAGCCACCCGGCGGCAGGGCCGGCCGAGTCGGACCGCGCAGCGGCGACCAGGGTCAGCCGCGGGGGGCGGTCCCCCGGACGCTCCTCGGCGAGGCGCTCGAGCACCTCCCCGATCGCCGCCAGCGTCCCCGCGTCCGCCCGGTGGAAGTCGTCGAGCGCGACCAGCAGCGGGATCGACCGCGACGCCTCGATCAGCAGGTCCGCCGCGCGCGCTGAGAAGTCGATTCCCGATCCCGGCGCCGGGACCTTTCCGCGCAGGAGGAGGTCGAGCACGTCGGCAAAGTCGGCTTCGAGGCGCGCCCGCGTGGTCGCGTCGACCACGTCCTCCGCCAGGTGCGTCCACTGCTCGACCAGGTCGGCGAGCGGCTCGAACGGCGCCGCGGGCGTCTCCGGACAGCGCACCGCGAGGTAGGAGACGCCCGAGAACTGAGCCTGGCTGCGCAGCTCGCGCAGCAGCCGGGATTTTCCGCCGCCCGGTCCGGAGGTGAAGGCGAGCAGCGGCGGGCGCGCGCTCCAGGCGGCGGCTCCGCACCAGCGATCGAGATGCGAGCGGAATTCCGCCAGCGCCGGGTCGCGTCCCACCAGCCGGCCCCAGGGCACGAACTGGCGCTGGACCCGCCGGGTGTCGGAACGCATCGGGGTCCCCACCCGCTCGAGCGCCTCCGCCACCTCCTCGGCCCGGGCAAAGCGTTCGCCCGGCACCTTCGCCAGCAGGCGCAGGATGGTGCGCGCCAACCCCACCGGGATGCGCGAGTTGATCGTGCGCGGATCCGGTGCGTCCATCGACAGGTGCCGGCGCAGCAGCGACAGCGGGTCGTCGGCCGAGAACGGCAATCGTCGGGTCGCCGCCTCGAACAGCACCACGCCGAACGAGTAAAGGTCCGAGGCGATCGAGGCCGGGTGGTTGAGCAGCACCTCGGGGGCGGTGTAGAAGTGCTGTCGCCGCATCCGCCGGGAGCCGCGGGGCGGGGCCATCCATTCGGCAAGGCACGGGTCGAGGAGCACGACACGCCCGTTCTCGCCGGGCTCCACGCGCAGGTTCTCCGGCTTGAGATTGCCGTGAAGAAAGCCCTGGTGGTGGAGGTAGGCGAGCGCCGCGCAGGTCCGGCGCGCCCAACGGGCGAGCGCATCCATGCTCTCGCCCGCGGCCGCCTCGAAGAAGCCGTCCCCGGGCACGTACTCCACCGCGAGGGTCGCCATGCCGGTGGGTTCGTCGCGGGCGAATTCGTACCCCTGCGCGAGATTCGGGTGGCGCAGGCGGGTCCAGGCCCGGAAGACCTCCTCGACCTCCTGGTTCGGCACGCGGGCGAAGCGCTCGGCCGGGAGGAGCTTGAGGGCGAGTCGGCGCTCGCCCTGGAGGTGGTCGGCGACGAGATAAGTGGTGCCGAGGCCCCCCTCGCCCAGAAAGGCGAGCAGCTCGTACCGGTCGTGGATCCGCGGGAGATCGGGTTCGGGGTTCACTTCTTGCGCTTTGCTTTCTTCCTGCTACCGGTGTGGACGCGCGCTGCGAGCAAACCGGCCACGGCTTCCGTCCAAGCCAGGTCGGCGGCGGAGAAGCCCCCGGGCGCGACGGTCTCCGCGTAGAGGATCGCGGCGACGCCGTCCACCCCGACCAGCGGCGCGCAGATCACCGAGAGCGGGGACGAGACCGTGGCGTGCGGATCGGAACCGGAGAACCGGGCGGCCTGCCCATGGCGCGCGACCTCCGCGACCAGGTCGCGCGCGAACGGCGCGTTGGCGTCGAGGTCGTCCCCGTGGACGGAGCGTCCGCGCACGAAAACCGGGGCTTCGGCGCCGCACGCGAAGGCGGCCACGCGACCGGCGCCGAGGGCCTCGCCGACCCGGTCGAGGACCTCCGCCGACAGCACATCTTCGGCCTTCCCGGACCCGGTGGTGCGGGCCAGCTCGACGAAGATCCCGAGGCGAAGCGGGTCGAGAGACGGCTGGGTCAGGAGCCCGGCAAGCGGGTCGAGGCGCGCGTGCGGCCCGGCCGGCGCGTGCGACCAGGCCTGCCAGCGGTCTCCGCCGTCCGCCCTGGCCGCCGCCGCGGCCTGCTCCGCCCGCCGGATCAGGTCCTGTGGCTCCGTTCTTCCGTCGGGCGAAGTGGCTGCGCCGATCGAAACGCGCACGCCCGGTCGGCCCGCGGCGCCGTC
>ORJL010003146.1_pt1 | contig 19826 bp, 10 predicted proteins | sample 1779941 | NCBI WGS metagenome assembly ORJL01 (sample SAMEA104232317, study PRJEB22302) | groundwater metagenome | biome: forest; feature: aquifer; material: groundwater | place: USA | collected 2011-08-07 | depth 5.8 m | reverse complement strand
GCGGCGTTCGTGGTTCATCGCCGGTGGTTTTCATGGCGTTTTTTGCGGCCCTGGGTCAGAGCCGGTCATCGAAAATTCCGTCTTTTTCGACAACGCCGGGCACGGCGTCTATGTCGATCCAAACGCTGACCCGACCATCAACTATTCCATCATTTCTGAAAACGACGACTACGGCGTTTTTTGCGCGATGCCCGGCCAAGACCGTCGCGGCGACGTCGACGTCAACTACAATATCGTCATCGAAAATTTCTCCGGTGAGTTCAACCAGCAGGCTCCATTAAGGCTGGGACTCATCGCCCGCGCCAATGGTAATCTCGACAGTTGCGACTACCGATTTAACCTTCGGCTCAATCCGGAATATATCGACGCCTCGAAAATCAAGAATGGCGTGAGCTGGAACTTTCATCTCAATCCCTGGTCTTCGGCGATCGACGCCGGCCCGGTCGATACCCTGATCGATATACGTGATCATACGCGGCGGCTTGATTTAGGCGTTCATCGATATGATTACCGGCGCGGCGAGCTTCGGCGGCTGTTCAGCGAAGATAGATTGACGGCTGCGGGAAGTCCCTACACACTTTCCAGCAATATCTATCTGCCATCCGGGCAAAACCTTACCATCGATCCGGGCGTTGAGATAAGGGTCGAAGGGCGATTCGAAATCAGGCTCAAAGGCCGGTTGCTTTCCTCGGGATCGTCGACAAACCCCGTAAAATTCACTTCTGCTTCTTTAACTCCGGTCAAAGGGGACTGGATCGGTCTGATTTTCGAGAATGGCGGCGATCCGGGGAGTGTCTTGTCTTACACCGAAATATCGCACGCCCGCTGGGGAGTGAAGCTGGTCGGTCAAGACATCCGCATCGCTAATTGCACGATCAGCAATTCCGATTCGGTCGGGGTGTTCTGCGATAATATCTCAAGTCCGAGTATCGAGGACTGTCGCTTTGTGGGGAATTCTATTGCCGGCATTCTCTGCCGCTTCAATAGTTCACCCAGTATCAGCGGCAATTTCATCACCGGTGGCAAGGGCTATGGAATTCACGCTGTTGAGTCATCTCGTCCAAAAATCGAGAACAACATTATTGTCGACAACGAGACCGATGGAGTCCGGCTCGAAAACCTCTCCAACGCCGTCATTGTGAATAATGTTTTCGCGAACAACAGGTACTTCGGATTGTTCTGTTCCAACAATTCCTCGCCCGACGTGCGGAACAACATTTTCACCCGTAACGGCAGCATCCTGCGGGGTGGCATGGGGGTTTCCGCAGAAAACTCTTCGTCGCCGATCATTGAATACAACGATTTTTGGGGGAATGCGATCACGGCAGTTTCAATATCCGGGGATAGAACACTCAGCATGCTAACCAACATCATAACCGATCCGATCTTCGTCGACCTTAACGGTAGCAACTATCGCTTAAAACCAGGATCGCTTTGCATTAATGCGGGAGACTCGCTGTCGCAATACAACGATCCCGACGGCAGCCGGAACGATATGGGAGCTTACGGCGGACCGCATGCCAGGTAATGCCAGCGTCCGTGCCAAACAGCTAAATTTTGGAGTGCTGAAGCTTGCTTCAGCCGTCAGTAGGAGAGCGCAAGCAAGCTTGCGCTCTCCGATCATCACAGGGGCAGCTTTGCGCAGGAGTGACGTGAGCACAGAGAAGTACGGCGGACCACTGTTTGCCGCGATTAATCGCGGCAAACGGGCGCTGGCGGCGGCGGCAATACTATTGCTCGCCTGTGGATCCTCGTTTGCCGCGCTTGATAAAGCGCAGCCTCAAGGCGGCAAAAGAGTCGGACCCGAACGAACCGATATTTCGCAGCTCAACAGGATGAATCGCGTCTCAAGACGCTCAAACCTCTGGATGAACTTCACGAATTACGGATATTTTGGGAACTACGGTCCTGGTCGAGGGTCGCTGGACGATCCGTGTCGTCCCGGTGAATGGGCTCCACAATGTGAATTTCCCGGCGGGTCGAGAGTCCAATACCTATTCCAAGGCGCGCTTTGGCTGGGAGCTCTTATCCGCGCCGAAGGCTATGAATATCCGCGTGTTTCGGTGGGAACCGATGGCTGGATTGGTGGTGAATCGGGTATCAACGAATTCAATCCTGGCGAAGGCACGACCAACTCACAGACAAATGGTTTCAAGGAGCGTTCGACGCTGCCGCTTGAATTCGATTGTCTGGGAAACTATATCGGCGGATTCCAAGATTCTGCCGTCTCAGAGCAGGACTTCGTCTGCGACTATGCCGACACGCTGACCGAAGATTTCTGGGTTCAAGACGATCCGATCGACGGACCTCATATCCCGCTCGGTATAAAGATCACCCAGAAGTCCTACGCTTGGACCTATAACTATGCGCAGAATTTCATCATCATCGACTGGGAAATCGAGAATATCGCCGGCAACTATCTAAAGAACCTCTACGTCGGTCTCTATATCGACGCCGACGTTGGTTGGCGGGGCGAACAGATCTGGCATGAGGATGATATCTGCGGATTTCAGCAGTGGTTCTATTATAACCGTCCCGACGGTCAGCCGGACTCATCGGTGATCAACACCGCCTGGATCGCCGACAACGATGGCCGACCGCGGGCAGTGGCAGCGGGCAACGACTTCACCTCGCCCGGCGTTACCGGCGTCAGGGTTGTTCGCGCGCCCAATCCCAAATTGAAAACCAGCTTTAACTGGTGGATATCCAACGGCGCGACCGATCTGGACTTCGGTCCTTCCTGGGACGACGACGCCGCTCCGGGAGGCTGGACGGGAAGTTACGGCACTCCGATGGGCGACGTCAGGAAATATTTTGTTCTGAAGAATCGAGAATTTGACTACGATCAGCCCTATGTCAACGATCCCGATTGGATTGGTCTCCATCCACAGGAATTTCCCAACCGTCTGGAACCCGGTCAATTCACCGAACCGGCGCATAATTGGAAAGTCCCCGGCGTCCAGCCAGACGATACGCCACAAGATCGAATCAACGATCTTGCCAATGGCTACGATACCCGGTATCTGCTTTCCTGGGGACCTTTGGGAATTTTCGACCATGTCGATCTGCAAGGCAATCGCATTTATCGTCTTAATCCCGGCGAAAAATTCTCGATGACGATCGCTTATGTCGCTGGAGACAACTTCCACGACCGGAACCGGGCACAGATCGACAATGAGGATATCGACCGCGATCTGTTCAGTTTTTCAAGTCTGAGATACAATGCCGACTGGGCGGCGCGGGTCTATGACAATCCGATGATCGATACGCCGATCTATGACTGGGGAAACGATCACCAGCCTGGAACCGGCGACCGCGACCGTTCGGAGGGCGACGGCATTCTTGATACCGGCGACGGCTGGTTTGGAGAAGACGTCGGTTCTGACGGTCTGTTCGGGCTATATCCGGGAGACGTCTGCTATGTCTGGATCAGCGGAAAACGCGAGGAACGAATTTATCCTGGGCCAGACGCAGATGGATCTGAGAACGACGGCCATGTCACTCTTCAAACCGAAGATATCCTTGACCGTCCTGAGTATCTTGACTATACGCAGCGCAATGAACAGCTCGATTTTGGCGACGGTCATCCCGACTTTCAGGGGCCACCGCCTCCTCCGGCGCCGTTTTTGTCCCATGTATCCGAACCGATCGTCGTCAATCCCGGGCCAGCGGGCGAAACGGACTTTACGGACGAGTTTTTGACCGAAAATGTCGTCCTGGAATGGACCCAATCTCCAACCGAAGATTCCGATTATAAAGATCCGTTCTCGCGTGAACGTGACTTCGAAGGTTATCGGATTTACGTATCGAACTTCAATTCGGAAAAAGACTTCGCTTTTCTTGACGAATTCGACGTCGAAGACTACGCCTACTTCAGCATCACCGACTCGCTGGCGTCGAGACCGGTACCCGATATCACCGGCATGCCTCGCGAGATTTCGGTTGGCGGCGAACGGTTGTTCCTGAAGCCGGTTGGGAAGAATTTAGGAGTCATTGGACATAAGAATCTGGTGATAGACTCGACTTCCAACGACAGCGACTGGACTTATTACTATATTATCCATAACGCTCATGCGATGGTGCCTCGCTATTATGCCGTCACTGCGTTCGACTATGGCGACTACAAGACCGGCACCCAGCCGCTTGAGACGGCCAAAATCGCCAACGCGGTCTACATCGCCCCATCCGGGACAGACAAGAAGAAGGTGGGAGTTGTGCCGAATCCTTATCGCGCGAATGTAGATTATCGCGAACAACATGGCGGCGTCTCGTGGGAAAATCGCGATGATGGCACGCCGGACTTCTTCCCGCAGACCGACCGGCGAATCTACTTCTATAATCTGCCCAAAGAGTGTCTGATAAGGATTTACACGCTCTCCGGCGACCTGGTGGATATGGTGCCTCACAACGTAGCCGGGGATGACAATCAAGGCTGGAGCGCCGACTTTGCTGAGAGTTGGGACTTGAATTCAAGGAACCACCAGCAGGTTGTGGCGGGAGTTTATCTCTTTACGGTCGAAAATCTAACCAATGGCGGTAGCGGAGATATGGAAACCGGAAAATTCGTGGTGATCCGATGAGCAACGCGTTAGTTCGTCCGGCTGATCAAATAGCTCCGATATTCGGAGTCGCAAAAATAGGCGTGTCGCTGAACCTTGAGAATCGTTCGCGCCAAGTTTCAAATCCGCCGAAAGGCGGATGGTGCTTGGCGATATTGTCTAAGACTCATTTTCCGCCACGTTACGCCCGCTTTGAAGCGAGCTTGAAACGTGGCGGAAAATTCGCCGACATTTCTTTGAGCAACAGTCCTAAGATAGGAGCCCCACCGATGCGAAGGCTGTTTGGAGTCCTCCTGGCGTTTCTATTTCTCGCCCTCGCCTGCGGCGTCGCTCACGGTCAAGCCAAGGTCGGCACCGCCGGACTTCAGTTTTTGAAGGTCGGCGTGGGGGCGCGAGCCACTTCGATGGGCGATGCGTTCACGGCTGTGGCCAGCGACGTCTCCGCCCTATACTACAATCCGGGAGGTTTGGTGCAATTGCGCAAGCCGGAAGCCATCTTCACCCTGATCCAATACCCTGCCGGCGTCAAGTTCGTCTATGTCGGCGGAGCGATGCCGTTGGAAGGCACGCCCGGCACTCTCGGAATTCAGGTGACGAGCCTCTTCACCGACGATATGATCGAGACCACGCCGGGAAACCCCTATGGCACCGGCCGGACATTCACCGCAAGTGACCTTGCGGCGGGGGTGACCTATTGCCACCGGCTGACCGACAAGTTTTCGGTCGGCGGCACGGTGAAAATGCTTAGCGAACGCCTTGCCGATAAGACTGCCTCGGGGTGGTCGGCTGACGTCGGGACGTTCTATACAACCGGCTGGAAGAAAATCAATATCGGGATGGTGATTCAGAACTTTGGGCCTGATATGGAGTTCGAATCCTCGCCTTTCCCACTGCCGATCAGCTTCAAATTTGGCGCCTCGATGATCGCCTGGGAAGCTCCGCCATACTCACTTCTTCTCGCCGGCGAATTTCTCCACCCGAACGACAATGTGGAGTTCTACCACATTGGCGCAGAATTTTCGGCGATGCAAATGGTCTCATTTCGCCTCGGAAAGCGGGTCAATGCGTTATTGCGAGACTCATGGGAAAAGTATCAGGAAGATCAGCAGAAAGACCCGTTCGTCGAATATCCGCTCTTCGATGAAGATGGCGGGTTGACGCTCGACGGCTTCTCGGCCGGGCTGGGTCTTAATTTGCCCGAAGCAGGCGTCACGATTGATTATGCCTGGGCGGGGTTAGGGACATTGGGCGGGGTGCATCGCTTTACGGTCGGCTATAAACTCGCCGCACTATTCTGGTGAGGGCAGAGATGGGAAATAGGAATGGTCGCGCACAACTGGTATCTTGTCAAGACAATTGTGAGAGGTCCGAGATTGCTTCACCAACCGCCGTCTTTGCGACCCCCGACCTGATCGGGGAGAAGCAATCTCTAAGGACGGTGGTCGGTTCGCAAAGACAACAAAATTGCCTCGACACAACACTTGGAGTTCAAAGCGTGAAGAGCCTTCCCTTGACTTTTTCCCTTGCAGGGGCGCTGTTAGCGCTGGGGATAATTGCATCACCTGTTTCGGCATTGAATGTCAGCGGCACGCTCTTGAGCGGTAGTTGGCGAGTGTTGGATAGTCCCGTGCGGGTTACCGGCGATATCGAACTTTCCGCCGATGATACGCTGCGGATCGAACCCGGGGTCAGAGTTGAATTTACCGGCCCATACGTCTTTGTGGTTCGCGGCGTCCTTATCGCCTCTGGCTCAGTGGACGAACGGATCTATTTTACCATGGAGGCCGGCGTTCCCGATTCACTGCGCTGGGGCGGACTACGGTTCATTCAAGCGAAGAACGGCTGCCGGCTCAATCTTGTCCGAATTGAGAGCAGTTGGGCGCGCGGCGTTTGGCCTCGCAATTGCGGCGCCGGTATTTACGCTGAGAGCTGCAACCCGACCGTTACCCGCAGCGAAATAGTGGGCAATCGTGCCGACGCTGACGGCGGCGGATTCTATGGTTGGTTTTCAAACGCCAGCTTTACCAACGTCTTATTTTACGGTAATAGCGCATTTCATTATGGCGGCGGACTATTCTTCTCCTACTCCAATCCGCAGATCATTAACTGCACGATATCCCTCGACACAGCTCGTGCCTGGGGTGGCGGTATTTTCGCCGGAGCGGAAGCTCGTCCTTTGATTGTGAATACGATTGTCGCACGCAATCATCAGCTTCATAACCTCGATGGAACGAACATCGACGCCGGCGACGATTACACTCCCGATTTCGGCCGGGCTCAATCGGCCCGCCCATCGGTTAGTTTCAGCAACATCGGCGTTGTTCCACTTTCCCCGTTCCCGGGGTCGGGCAATATCTATCTCGATCCAGGATTCTACAGCCTGACTCCTCCTTACGATTTTCAACTGCAATACTCTTCGCCCAACGTCGATGGCGGAGATCCCAAGTTCGGCGCGGCGATGGAGCCCGATACACTCGTCAATCGGATCGACGTTGGAGCTTATGGCGGGACAGAGGAAGCGACTCCCTCCGTGCCGGTGATAAGCGTAAATTTTGCGGCGCTCAATTTTGGAAACTACCGCCTCAACGCTTCGACTGCCAAAGAAATCAAGGTGGAAAATAAGGGACATTATCGACTGCATATCCGGGATTTTCGCTTCTCATCCTCAGTGTTTTATACCGATTCAACCGAAACCGACACCGGGTTTATACCATCCTATCTCGCCGCCCCGATCGAACCGGGTGAGCAGGCGAAGTTCACTATCTATTTCAAACCCGACGAACTCCGGGCTTACCGTGATTCGCTTATCATTGTCAGCAACGACCTGCTGTTTCCCAATCCGCGCGTGAATTTGAATGGGACGGGAATCGACCCGGTTGCCTCGATGGAAGACTCGCTGGTCTTCGAGAGAACCGTCATCGGAAGTCGCACGACCAAATCGTTATGGGTGAAAAATAGCGGCCAAAGTTTTCTAACCCTCAGCCAAAACAGCGGCCAAATCGATGGCTTCACAATCGAAGTCGTCGATGACACCATTTCCGCTCATGATTCGGGCGAGGTAAGGGTGACGTTTGCGCCACTAAGGCCTGAATCATACGAAGAGTCCAAGGGATTCAGCACGAACGACAAGGATTTGTTCGCGTTGCTGCTGGGGAGAGGATACGGCCCCAAGTTCGTTTTGCCCGACACATCAGCGCGATTCCTGGGTTATGTCTATTTTAACGGCGATACCGCTGTATCAGGAATCAGCATCCGGAATGATGGCGATTCAAATCTGGTCGTAACCTCTGCCGTCGTCGGCGACACGATTGCCTTCAGTTCGGTTATCCCAAATGGCGGATTAGTCATACCGCCTGATTCGACCGGCAAACTTATTGTCAGATTCCACCCTCCCGTGGCAAATCAGGTGCGCAACACCCAGTTGACCATTAGATCAAATTATCCCGTTTCGCAAATTCTCAGGCTCTCCGGACGAGGCATGTCCGAACCGGGAAAATATGTATACGGGCCTGTCAGCGGAGTTTGGGATTGGAGGGTTGGACATGATGATTACATAATCCTCGACTCTGTTTATGTCCCTGTCAATAAACGGCTGAAAATCGAAGCCGGCGCGCGGATTCTCTTTGAGCCGGGCGCCGCATTTATTGCCGAAGGCGAAGTCCGCGCGACGGGAACCCCGGAGGACTCGATATACTTCCTCCCTCGAGACATCTCCGGCTCAGAAGCGGCGCGCTGGGAAGGTATCAGCCTCTCGTTTGTCGACGCCAGCAGGCTATCCTTCTGTGTTGTAAAGTCGAGCAGGAATGGAATTGTTATTCGTGAGGCCTCACCAAGCATATTGTTTTCGACTATTTCGGACAATGGCGATTCAAGCTCAACCGCAAGAGGCGGCACCAAAGGCGGAGCTCTCCATCTCGAGAACAGCGGAGCCGTGATCAACGGTTGTGTCGTCGAAAGGAATTTTGCTTCTATAGGCGGAGCTGTTCACGTGCTTAATTCCAAGCCAACGATTACCAACTGCGTTATTCGTAACAATCGCGCCGATGACGGTTCAGCGATCTATCTCAAGTTTCTAACCGGGGGATTGTTCCAAAGTCTGGTCATCGACGGGAACAGCGCTGCGGCAGGATTTGGCGCTTTCACGGCGATCGACCGTTCCGCCCCGCGCATCGTCAATTGCACAATCGCCGATAATAGCGGCGTTGGCATTCGTGCGGTCGGCAGATCTCTGCCAACGGTCATCAATTCGATAGTCTGGGGTAATACCGCTGGTTTCGAGCTTACTACCGGCAGCAATGCGTTGATCACCTATACGGATTATCCCGGCGGATTGCCGGCAAATAAGAATCTCAATGTCGATCCGGGTTTTGTCGGTTCCCCTTCCGAGCCATACCAGCTCGCCGCCGACTCACCACTGATCGATCAGGGGAATCCCGAGGCGACCTACCGCGACTATTTCTTCCCGCCATCCAAGTCAACCTCCCGCAATGATATAGGCGCCTATGGGGGGCCGCTCGGAGGCGGCTGGGGGCTGCCTGAAATCAGCATAAGTCTGTTCCAGAATCCGGCCTTCCCACGCTGGTGCGACGTTATCCTCCTCGCGGAGACACCTTTCGCCTCGGCGCCGGTCTGTTCGGTAGAATTCAATATCGGATCGATGCACTCGATAGCTCTGCAGTCGATCGATCCGACAGCCTATCGAGGCCGACTTGAATCACCGACCGATGGGACGATATTCCTGACCGCAAACGGTCAACTGAGCGGGGGGACGCCGCAGAAGGTCGGGAGGACCTTCGAAGTGATACTGACGAACTCTGACGGGGGGACGATCTATCTTGCCGAACTCGGCGGCAATCTGGTAATTCCGGGTGAAGGCGAATTGCCGCCCCACCTGGTTATCGTTTCAGGCGCTGAAGCGTCCGTGAAACCAGAAGCCGCGTTTCTTCCCATAAGCAGTTCTGCGAGGATCACCGGACTGGCAGGGGAAAGCTATGTCCAGATTCCTTTATCGCAATACTTTATGTCTGGATGGGAATACGATCTGGCTCTCTACAGACACGAATCGTCCGGCTGGGCAAAGACGCCGAGCCACACTGAACGAGGGCTGCTGACCGCATTCATCAAAGGGGATGGCGAATATATCCTCGCTATCGACCTGACGAGTTCCGGGAAATCATCCCTGCCGACTACGTCTGAGTTGATTCAAGCCTACCCGAATCCTTTCAACGGCGGGGTGACGATCGCGTTCGATCTGGTCGCGGCGTCCAAGGTCAAGCTGACGATCCACGACTTGACAGGACGTGAAATAGAGACTTTGAATGCCGGAAAACTATCGGCGGGCAGGCGTCAAGTGCGTTGGGACGCAGAGACTCACAGCGGAAACCCGCTGCCCAGCGGAATTTATTGGGCGAGGCTCGAAGCGGACAATGGCGTCCGTTCCATCAAACTGCTTTTGGTGAGGTAACCCGGGAATGATTATGACCACAACAAAAGGCGGAGCGACCTGGAGAAAGGTTCTACCTTCTTGTCAATGGAATTTTGATAGGGGAGCGGCGACATATCTGTCGCCGACAATAAGGACGGCGATAAACATATCGCCGCTCCCCACCCAACATTTTTGTCTTGACAAGATACTAGTTCTCTTCGTCATGATTTCCTGCCTGATTTTTGTCGGCTGCGCTGGTAAGGACGATCCGGTTGGATTGGGCGACCTTACTCCGGCGGAGCAGGTCGATCAGGGCTGGACTTACTACGAAGATCGCGACTACTCTAGCGCCTTGCAGGAATTTGTATCGGCCACCGAACGTGAAGCGAGTCTCGCTGACGCCTGGAACGGCAAAGGCTGGACGCTGGGAAAACTTGCCGGCCGGCTGCCCGAGGCTCCCGCCTGTTTTGGCAGGGCACTTCAGATCGACACCACCAGTTATGACGCGATAGGCGGATGGGCGTTTGCGGTCTATCAACTTGGCAACGGGGAAAGTGATTGGCGAAGCGCTATCGACAAGAGCGATTCGCTGCTTCATCGCCGTCCGGGCTGGCGTTTTCTTCACGAACCGACACTCAACGAATACGACGTTCGATTGCTGCTGGCTGCGGCGTTCTTTAACCTGCAAGATTACGCATCGAGCTATTCGACCATCGTCGATTATTTGAATCCGGCTTTCGAAGCTGACGTTACAACTCCAGCGGGGCGTAGAGAACTGCTGGATGAAATTGAGAGACTGAGACGAGTCCATGGCTGAAAACAACATCAAAAGTGGTAACACGAGGAGTGAACGCCTCGTTCTGACCGTAGCGCTCCTAACTTCGGCCGCGATAATTGGAGTGATATCGGGATGCGGTTCGTTAGACGGCGACATTTCGACCAACCAATTGCCGCTGGTTGAGTTCACCAATATACCCGCCGACCGCGACACATTCTCGTTCGCGCCGGTCATCCATTGGAAGGGGCGAGACCCGGACGGTTTTGTCGAGGAATACCTATATGCGGACGTCATCGACTCTACGGCATTGCTTAATCCGCAGTATTACATCCCGTTCACCCCCCAGAATGCCTGGATCAGAACGCAGGCGACCTCTGATACCGTTTACCTTCTCACCGAAACCGGGAGGATAACCGAGCATGTTTTCTATTTGAAGTGCATCGACGATCGCGAGACTGAATCGGCCGTCATTTTCCGGTCGTTTTACCGATCAAATCGTCCCCCGCGGGTGCCTCAGATCAAATGGTTTGCGGATGCTGACGATTCGTTCGGTGAAAGAATTGCGATTACCGACACTTCCTACAGCCTTAATGCGGTGACCGAATCATGGCCCGGGATCGGCTTTAACTGGCGGTCGTCCGATCCGGACGATCGCGAACTTTACCGAATACCGCTTGAGTTCAAGTATTATCTGGAAAAAGTCCCTCATGATACCGTTTGGGAGTGGGTCTCACAAAATTGGACGACGCGTCAGGATTTGGTTCTTGCCAGACTGGAGACGGGCCATTACACATTGACGGTATGGGCAAGGGATGACGGATACGAGATTTCCGAACGGCCGGCCACGGCAATCTTCGACGTCTATAAGCCGACGTTCGAGCAGTCGATTCTTCTTTTCAACACAACTCGCGAAAACTTTGGGCAGCCCGGACGCGGAAATGTTCTTCCCGGGACACAGATCGGCGAACTTTACCGTGAACTTTCTTCCCGCTACCCGGACAGGGAATATTTTCACTATGCAGCGGGAGATACTATCCTGCCATTCAAGGGCTACCTCGGCCGTTTCAAGTTAGTGGTCTGGTTCTCGGAAAATAAAGATCGCGTGAACGCTCCGTTCGAAAGTGAATTGCGCGATTATGTCCGCGCCGGCGGACGGTTGTGGGTATTGGGATCCTATGTTCGTTCATGGACCACCAATACGACGATTGCGTTGGCTGAATCGAGTTACCCGGCGCAGCCGGGACAATTCGCTTTTCCCGGAACCAAAGCCGAGTTCACCGACGCGATCGCCGGGGTGACCGGCATGCCCGGGCTGGTTATCGATACGGCAAAGACCGGCGCCCTGTATCGCGTGTTTTGGGGAGGATACAGCCTCTACCCCTGTCTGCCCGGCGTCGATATCATTACCACCGGCAGCGGCGCCGAAACGGTCTATACATTCGGCTCCTACACCGACACGGCTTCGGGCGATGTAGTCAATGAGCAGGCGTTTGTTAAGGTGAACGTCGATGCGATTTATTATCCGCCGACGTCGGTTGACTGTTTGATCGAAATCGATCGTAAGCGAGTTTTACGGGTTAGCCGGATCGAGAACATTACCCGCGGCGTTCGAGGGGAGGTGCAATCTCTGACCAATAATGTCGGGACGAATTTCGCGACGGTCGTCCGTATAAGCTATCAATATGGCGAACCGTGGAGCATCGACGACTCTGTGGTCGCTGACTACGAATTCCAACCCTTTTCCACTTTCCATCGTAAGCCGATTGCCATTCGATATGAAAAAATCGTCTCCAAACCGGGAGGCACGTTTGAAGTTCGATATCGAGTTGCCGTCTTTACGTTTCCATTATATTTTCTGGACAACACTGTCCTTCCCGGTCACGCCAAAGGCAGTGTGACCGAGATGTTCAACGAGATGCTCGACTGGTTCTTCTACCCCTTCGCGCACTGATCTGTTCAGTCGGGAGAGTTTAGTGCCTTCTTGCAGAAGAAACTAATCCTATTTCTCCTCGTTCCTGCGAAAGCAGGAACCTTCTTTAAGAACATGAATTAGCAAGATTCCCGCTTGCGAGTCTGTCCGAGAATTATGAAATGGTGCGTCTTTGCGAGCCCGCCTTCGGCGGGCGAAGCAATCTCTTAAGCACAAATCAGCGCGAGATTGCTTCACTTCGTTCGCAAAGACGCGCCTTCCGGTACATTCTCGGACAGACTCTTGCGCGGGAATGAGGATGATGATGATAAGAACTTCTGCAAGCCGGCGCTATTTACGCTAATAATCTTTCTCTCCTCCCATGACATTATCACCGACACGGCGCCGCGAGGCATACCTGATTATGGGTATCGCGGCGCTGTATCTTTTACTTTGGCTGATGTTGCCAAAGCCCGCCTTCTGGGGTCTCGACAATGGCATCAAGTATCAGGGGATGAGGTCATTCTCTGAAACCGGAAAAATTGTCCTCCCCAATCCTGCCGTCGGGTTAGGGATCGATTCACAATATCGAGCTATCCCGCCTCCCTTCGGCATAATTTCTGCGAACGGGCAAATTCCGGTTTTTTCGCCCTTGTTTCAGATCCTGGGCGGGATATTCTTGAGATTATTTGGCCGATCTGGCCCGTTTCTGTTGCCGCTGATTGGCGGGTGGGGGGTATTGCTTGCCTCGTGGAGCTTATGGGTGCGACAGAGAGAGAGGCATGACGGAACGATCTTTCTGCTGCTGGTTGGACTGGGATCGCCGCTCATGTTTTATTCCCTGGCTCTTTGGGAGCACACTCTTGCGGCGGCAGCCATCACCTACGCAATCGCCCTGCTATGTTCGGATCGGGGGGGAGTCTTTAGGGCAGAAAGTTATTCCGGGAGTTTTGAAGCCGGCTTGCTGGTAGGAGCGGCTTGCGGGCTAAGGAGTGAATCTGTCGTATGGGCGCTGATAATAATAGTTTTTTGGAAAGGAACAGGACGTTCGATTAGCGCGAGAATGAGATTCATTTTTGGCGTGGTCGCTTCAGCGATAGCCATTGCATTGATTAATTATTGGCAGACAAGCGTTCCGTATCCGCTTCATATTCTCGCCAATTTTCTTGCCCGTTCTCCCGACAGCATGATCGATTTGGCAATCAGCCGAGCGCAAAATATTTATCTTATGCTATTCCAAGGGTTTCCGTCGAATGCTCTCTCAATAGCAGGTCTAATCCCGCTGGGCATTGTGGCGCTTTGGCCGGGCTGGCGCGATGAAACCGGCTGGTGGCCGTATATTGCCGGCGGTCTGATATTGGCAAGCGCCTTTTACATTTACTCCATAATCGCCGCACCAAATCAGATCGCCTATACTTCCGAGTCAGGCGGGTTATTCTGGGTCACTCCAGTGGCGGCTTTGGCGTTTTTTCCACTGAGATCCGAGCGGCGGAGATTCTGGAATTTCATGTGGAGCAGTGTTTTGTGGACTATCTTATTGCTCGCTGCATTTAGCCCTACGCTCAAGGGAATCCACTGGGGGCCTCGTTTTCTGATTGTCGTGACGCCGATTATTTTGATTGCGGCAACAGTCAGAATTCAACGCTGGTGGTCGAGACACGCGCAGACCCGGATCATCATAGCTGTGTTGGTTGCAACCTGCCTGGTAAATCAGATCATCTCTTTTGGGTTAGAATTCAAAGCCACTGCTTACAATCGGGATCTCAATCATTGGGCTCAGATGGCTGGCGACGATGTTGTGCTGACAAAAAATTGGTGGATACCGGGGGATTGTTCACTTGTCAGCTACAAGCAGCCGTGGTTCGTGGTTAGAAACGGAGAGTCATTCGCCAAGGTAGTCAAAGTTCTTAAGGAAAAAGGGCTTCGTCGATTCCATTACATTGAGACTGCACCCTATACCTCTGAAGATTTCTTCACTCAGCAAGGACTCAAAGAAGCGGGAGTCGATTATTTTCGTAATCGCGGCGGTGATTTAAGGCGCGCAGTTTTGGAATTTATTGCGGGCGGGGGAGTTCCTTCAACAGCTCCAGCGCCGGTTGAAAGTCGGGTTTCAGGGTAAGAGCTTGACGAGCGTTCTCGCGAGCTTCTTCGACAGATCCCTCGGTCGCCAGGACCAGCGCCAACCGATAAAACAGTCGCGGGTCATTCGAAGAGAGGCTAATTGCAGTTCGATACAGTACTTTGGCGGAATCGAGTTCGCCTTGCTGAAAAAAGCGATCTCCAGATATTAATAGAAGTCTTAGCAGGTTTTCGCCCGCATCGCGACCACCCGATGGCATGGAAAACGATCGCTGGTAGAGCTGTCTTGCCACCAGATATTCGCCTCGTTTTTCGGCGATAACCGCCAGGTTGTTCAGCGCCTCGCCCCGATTCGGGAAGAGCGAAAGTTCTTTATCGAATTCAGTAATCGCCTCTGAAGTATCGCCTTCGGCCATAAAGGCGACGCCCTGGTTCAAGTGAAGCTTGGGATAGCCGGGTTCCAGTGCGGCGGTTCGATCGTAATACCGGCGGGCGTCAGCGAAGCGTCCCTGTTTAAGCAGTGCGTTACCGACAACATAATATCCTTGCGCCGGATTGTCAAACTTGGCGCCTCCCCAGGGCGGCAATGCGATGGCAAGACCGGCAAGGATCGCCGGAAAGGCTGGTGAACGGAATACATTCCTTGGATATTTGGTGAGATGAGCGACGCCGATACCGGCAAAGACGCAGTGCACGGGCAGTAATGGCATAAGGTAACGACTTGAGATAAAAAAGAGTAATAGGCTTCCGCCAAAGATGACGATGAAACTCATGCTTCCGGTGATGAACGAGTGAAACTTAAGTGATTGAATTATCCCGACAAGCGCGAATGGAAAAAGTCCGCCAAGGGAGACAAGGAACAGAAGTTTAAGGAATGGGGCAGATTCGGTCGGGAGAGTGAGCGGGCGGTTATTGCCAATTACGCGGATATTGTGAGCTAATAATAACTTGCGAAGCATAAGACCGAGCCAGCCCGAGGGATCCGACTTGATCTCCGCGAAACCCATTTTCCAAAGTTGCTGTGACTGCTCGTAGGGGTTAAGCGGTCGGCCGGCGTCGATTTCGGCAAGTCTGCCAGCATCGGCGTCGGTCCAGTCTGCCCCAACGCCGGGCAGCGTCGACGACCAGCCGTTCGATCCTCGGGCGTTTCCGATAAAGAAATTACCTCCGCCTTGCGTAGCGACCGGCACGAGCTTCCCGGTCGCTTCATAATTCAGATAGGTTACCGGCGCCAGGCAGATTATTGCGGCAAGTATCGAGGATACGGCGGGGCCAAGGGAGTTTCCATTGTGCCTTTTAGAAGCAAAAGTTAGTATCACCGGCACGAAAAAGACCAGCAGCAATCCGTTCGGGCGGCAAAGTATGAACAATGCCACCAGGAATCCGGTCAAGATTCCATCACGAATGCGGCGCGACTCAAGACATTTGATCAACGATAACAGAAACAATGCGGCGAGGGCGGTTTCTAAGGACGTCATCAGAAGCTCGCCACTTTGATAAATTGCCATTCCCGAGAGGGCAAAAAAGAGCGCGGCCAAAAAACATCCCCTGACTCCCGCAACGCTTCGGGCTAATGTCCAGACAGCCCAGATCGACGTGACGTCGCAAGCGAGGTTGAACAGGCGGGGAAGAAGCCACCAGGAACCGAAGAAGCGCGTAATTCCAGCGAGCAGATATGGGTAAAGCGGCGCACGGGGAAAAGGAATGAAATCGGATCCGTGTCCGGAAAGGATAGCCGCGGCCCAGTTATGATAGAACTCAGGATCCATGCCGGGGGTTTGGAACCACGGCTCATCCGCCGCCGAAATCCAATAGATAACCCGCAGTAATAGGGCGACTCCGATCGCGATCGGGAGGGCGATATTTTCCGCAGTTGGTGTTATTTTTCCTGGCACAGTATCAACCTAAGCTTGACGTGAGGGTATTGTCAAGCGTTGGACTGCCGAGTTGGTCTTAAAGGACGAGAGATCGGATTGGAATTTCAGACCTATCATTTTGATACGCTCGATTCGACCAATTTGTGGATAAAAAGAAACGCAGCGCAAGGAGTGGTAAATCCCGGCGCGGTCGTCCAAGCGAACTTCCAGACCGAAGGACGGGGACGTCTGGGAAGAAAATGGGAGTCCCAGCCGGAAAATGGACTGTTGTTCTCGATGTTGCTTTACCCTCCTTTACCAGAATCGCATCTGCCGTTGATCGGGCTCTTGGCGTCACTCGCTCTGGTCGATGCACTCTCCGCTCTGATTGGCCGGAGTCAAAGCCTCGAGCTGCGCTGGCCAAACGATATTCTGTTCGATGGAAAAAAGTTGTGCGGGATTCTGTGCGAGTCAGCCCAGTCGTTATCCGGTCAAAAACTGATCGCAGCCGGGATTGGGATCAATGTTAATCAGTCCGAAGAAGATTTTCCAGGGGATTTCCGGACGCCCGCAACATCGCTCTATTTAATCACCGGCAAGAGAAATAATCCTTCAAAATTGCTTCCATCTATGTTGCATTCTTTAGGGATTTATCTCGACAGGCTCGCCCAAGATGGCTGGGAGTGGGTGGCAAAGGAATGGATCGATCGAGCCGAATTGATCGACAAGACTGTCGACGTTGCCGATGGGAAGGCGAGATTCTCCGGGAAAGTAGCGAATATACTGCCCGATGGAGCGCTGGTTATAATTCAAGGAGGCGGGGCAATGAGAACAATCAGGTCGGGAGAATGGATCGTTTGACGATACTTGCCGTCGATATCGGAAATAGCCGCGTCAAAGCCGGACTGTTCGACCATGACGAGTTGATTGCGAGATCGTCCGAACAATCAATTCGCCTGACTTATGCAGGAGAGTGGGAAGAGTTCTGGGATCGTCTGTTCGTAGGGGCACAGCATGCTGTGCCCCTACCGAACGAAGTTGATCAAATCGCTTACTCCTGCGTCATTCCGGCGGTTGAGGCGACATTTCTTGCTTGGGTAGGTCGTCAGTTTCAAAGCATTCCGATGACCAAGGTCTCGGCAGCCAATTATCCTTATAAAATTGACTATTCGACTCCGGAAACACTTGGACCAGACCGGCTTGCCGACGCGCTGGGCGGATTCAAACGTTGCGGCGGAGCCTTGATCGTGGTTGATTTTGGCACGGCGGTGACGTTGAATGTTGTCGATAGTTCAGGGACGTTCCTCGGCGGAGCGATAGCGCCAGGCGCGACCCTGATGGCGAAAGCGCTTTCACGCGGCACGGCACAATTGCCGTCAATTTCGGTTGATTATCCGCCAAGTCCGCTTGGCAAGTCAACGATGGAGTCGATTGCATCGGCCGCAACCTATGGGCTGGTCGATCTGGTCGATGGTCTGATCGAGCGCTACAGCGCCATTTTGCCGATACCTGCTCGAGTTATTGCCACCGGGGGTAATGGAGAAAAATTCAGCGATAAAAGTCGTAAGATCGACGAATTCATCCCGAATCTGACGCTTGAAGGCATTGCCGAGTTCGCGCGGATTGGAACAGAGCGACGATGAATGTATTGACTGCAGTTGTATGCTGGGCGGTTGTGCAAGCCCCGCCGACGATCGACGTCGTCTATCCGAGAATCGCCCCGGGCGATACGATCCCTTACATCGACAAGGTTGACAGCAACTTCGTCTTTGGTTCCGTCCAGCCTTTAGGTTCAAGGTTATGGATCGACGGCGTGGAAGCGCCGGTGAACGGTAACGGCTCGTTTCTCGTCTTTCAACCGGTCGATTGGCGCCGAAAGCGTTACACTATGGCAGCCATTTCCGGCGAAGATACTGCATCGTTTGAAGTTCCGTTCGCCGCCAGGCCGGCAAAACCACCTGTTGCGACGACAGCCTTGGCTCCCCTTGATTTTCCGAGGCTGCTCGAACTGTCGGGGCAGCCGTTAAGAACCGACCCGCGAGGCACCTACTTTATTTTCCCATCGGCCGGAACCAGAGTTCTAACAACAGGATTTTCAGCCGGATATTTTCGCCTCTCCTTGGCGCCCGGCCGATCGGCATGGGTGGAAGCGCGCACCGTGCGGAGTGATCTGGGCAAGACGTCGCCGCCAGATCCGTCAGCGATATGGAAAATAGATCTCGACACCCTTGGCGGGGGCGTCAGCCTTTTTATTCCCATCGACCGTAAACTGTTGGTCAGGCTTGCCGACGACTCAGATCCGGACAGAATCGTCCTGGAGATATTTGGGGCTGTGTCTCACATCGACCGGATTTCCTATGCCAAGGGAAGCGAGCTTGTTCGCGAAGTGACCTGGGAGCAGACGGCCGACGCCTGTGTCAAGCTGGAGATAAAGCTTGCACGCCCGCTCTGGGGCTATTCATCGCATTGGGAAGAGAAGGGTTTTCGTCTGAAACTTAGGCCGTCGCCAGCAGTCGGACGGCGCCTTGCTGGGCTGCGCGTCGCCATCGATCCCGGGCATGGCGGTCAGCAGGACGGTTCTATTGGGCCGACCCGACGGAAAGAAAAACAGGCTAATCTAACTTGCGCCGAAGCGCTGGCTCGGCAGTTGGTGAAATCGGGGGCGACGGTGTTCATGACGCTCGACCGGGATTCTACCCTCGGACTGCCCGATAGAACCGCCGCAGCCGAGCAATTCGACGCCGATATCCTCGTCAGCCTGCATCACAACGCCCTGCCGGATGGAGTCAACCCGTTCGGCTATTATGGGACTGGAACACACTTTTACCGTTCGCAAAGCCGTGAACTTGCCATCGCCGTGCAAAATGCGGTAGTCGCCGAGCTCGGTTTGCCGGATGAGGGTATCTACTTCGACGATCTGGCGCTCGTTCGCCCGACTGCCCAGCCGGCAATTTTGCTTGAAGCAGCCTACATGATGCTCCCCGCCCAGGAAATGCTGATCGGCAGCGAGGATTACCCCAAACGACTGGCGAGAGCCGTCGAAAAAGGCATCGCATCTTTCGTTCATGAACGGTTGACACGGTGAGGCCGATAACAATCCGTTCACCTTATAGCGTTCTTGGAGAGCGGCTTTTCAAGCCGCTCTTGCCCGCACAGGTTGGGTTTGTGACCAGATGAGAGCGGCTTGAATGGCAGTTGACTAATTAACTTGACACTAACG
>ORJL011768299.1_pt1 | contig 19839 bp, 20 predicted proteins | sample 1779941 | NCBI WGS metagenome assembly ORJL01 (sample SAMEA104232317, study PRJEB22302) | groundwater metagenome | biome: forest; feature: aquifer; material: groundwater | place: USA | collected 2011-08-07 | depth 5.8 m | reverse complement strand
CCCGTTCCTCCGTAGAAGGTGGAGAGTGTTGACGAGGCGGAGACGGTTCCGGAGATTGCCTGGAGAGGTCCTGTGAGTGTGCCGATGACGACACCTCCGAAGTCCGAGGTTCCCGATGAGGTGATGGCGGTGGTGGAGGCATAGGGGAAGATGGAAGCGAGTGTCGTTGAGGTGGCGAGGTAGCGTGCGGCAGTCGGAGTGGAGGAAGAAACGAGCGCCCCGCTTCCGTTGGTGGAGAGAAGCATGTTGGTACCGAGTCCGCTGTAGGTTACGGTGCCGGTGGCGGTGATGTTCGTGGCCGTGAGGTTGCCCGAGACAAGCGCGTTCCCCTGCACCGAAAGCGTTTGCGCGGGGGAGGTGGTCCCCACTCCGACATTTCCTCCGCTCGTCGCAAAGTACGCCGAACCGCTTGATGTAATGGCAGTGGTGGATGCGTACGGAAAGACTGAAGCAATTGATGAGGTGGCGGTAAAGTACCCTGCCAGAGCAGAGTTGCCGAGAGCGGATGAACCTTCAACCGAAAACGCGATATACGGCGTGGTCGTCCCGATACCGACGTTGCCCGTGTAATCAATAATAAAAGCGGTGGAGGTGGAGGTTAAGGTTGATGTGGAAACCGTGAAGAGCGGGGCACGACCGTTAGCGGAAACTCCTGCCACGGAAAGCTTCGCCCACGGCGTTGTCGTGCCAATGCCGACATTTGAGTTGCGGTAAATGTCGGAGCCGTTCGTCGTCCAATTTGAGAAAACCGCCGCCACGCCGTTTTGATACAGAGAACCGGTAATGTTGATGTCACCTGCGACTGCGAGCGAAAAAGCGGGAGAGGTGGTGCCGATGCCAACCTTGCCTGTTGAGTCAATGATGAGAGCGGTAGAAGTGGCGGAGGCAGTGGAGGTAGATATATAGAGTAGAGGGTTTGCCGCGTTGGCGTTTCCGGCAATGGCGAATCGTCCGAATGGAGAAGTGGTGCCCACTCCGACATTGCCACTTCCCGATTCAACTATGAACTTATCAGTCTGCACCGCTACTCCTCCCGCAAAGGTTGAGGTCGCAGTCGTTGATGTCGCGGTAACAGTGGGAACAGCCACCGCCACATAACTGGTGATACCTCCGGTGAGAGTAACACTACCGCCGGAAAGAGATGTGAATGTTCCCACTACATTGGTTACGGTTGTATTGGTAATGGTTCCATTGGTGATGGTTGGATTCGTAAGGTCAACATCTCCTATCTGGTCAATCTTGTTTGTGCCTGCGACCGTCTGGTACACATTGTTGATGTAGGTCGTGTTGGCGGCGGTCGCGCTCTGTACCTGCGCAGTTGTGTTCCGCACCGAAGCGATATCCTGCGCAAGCCGATTTTGGAGCGCGGTGAGTTTTTGTTCTACCTCCGCTCTACTTATGGTTATATCTCCCGCTGTAACTCTGTCCGTGCCACGCTCATTGACGAGAGTCTGAACGGGAGAAGGAGAAGATACCACACGCTCGCGAATAATGGTTCTGACCTCGGGTGCCGGCGCCGATGCCATTGTTGGAACAACCGGCAACGGTTCCCTCACCATATCAGATTTCTGTGGAAGAACGGGGGGCTCCGATTCCGGCGCGTCTTTCACCAGTCGGTCCATAAGCGAAGTAACAGAATTCAGCACCGTTTCCCCAATGTTAGAAAAAGAGGTATAGGTTGAACGCGCCAGTTCTTCCGCGGAGGCGCGTACCAGTTCGGTGAACGCGCGAGCAGATTCCGCAACGAGCACCGCCGCCGAACTTCGCGCTCCGCTGAAACGAACGCTCACGTCCGTGGCGACGCGAGTGAGAAGATCGTGCGGATTCTTGACTACATCAAATGCTGACCGCGTTACGCGCGATACCGCCCCCAAGGAAACGCGCACCGAGCGACTTCCTTCACTAAAAAGCGATTCACTGAATTCGCGAGAGACAAAAGCGACTTGGGAAAGAGTAACGTTCGCGGAGACCGCATCAGCAAGTTGCTCAAACGCCTTCTCGGGATCGCTTGTTAGAGACATGAGTCCCTTCCCGAATGTCTGCGAGAGTTCCACCGAAACCGATTTAATTTTTGCAAAGGCTTCCCCTACCAACGGATGATCGTTCAAGAAAAAAATGCCGAACACCAGGGTGACTGAGAAAGCGAGAGCGGAGACTTTTGACATCATCTCGGAAGCAATCGTGTTTGAGAGAAGCTCGCTCACATTGAATGACGGCAACGAGAGTCCTTTCCCTTTCTCCAAAAAGCGCTGCACTGAAGCAGTTACTCCACTGATACCTCTCTCCTTCTCACCACCTTCATTCATCACACCAGATATGCTTGAGGGAGAAAGAATCTTACTAGAAGTCGAAGGTGGGATGACATTTTCAGCAACGGAAATCCTCGGCTGACTCACACGGTCAATTTCAGGGACTGTTGCTGTGGGATCGGTACGCTCAACCGAGGTGAGTTTAGAAAAACCATTGGCTCCATTTCCATTGAGGCGATCCGCCTTTGCCGGGTCACGACTCAAATTGAGAGATTTGTATGAAAGAAGTCCCTCCTCCTCAACAAACCAAGTTTTACTCACCCGGCGACAGGTTAGTTTGTTAGCGCGACAGAGCTGACCGATATAGTCGGACGAGTACCCGGTAAGGTGAGATGCCTCACTGGATGAGATGAACTTTTTCCCCTCAAAAGTAATGTGCTCCGACATAGAATTTGAATGCACTAATTATATGGAGCATCACCCGAAATCAGCCGAGATGTGGGGATAACAGGGCAAATCTCGGATAGCCGAGAAAGATTTGAGAACATAAGATATTGAACCTGAAAAGAAAAGAAAGCGAAAAGATTTAGATGAACTCCATAGTTTCCGAGCAAAAGTCTTATGTGGTTCAAAATAATTGGAATCAAACCTGAATTTAGGGATAAAAAAAGGCGCGATGCAAGCGAAAAATTTAGATATATGTTTCACCATCGCTCAAAAGTTGCGGGGAATTGAGGAAAGAGTCATCGCCATCATCCTATTATCGGAGTATCCAAGGTAGAAATATGTTTCACCAGCCATACTTCTATTACGAGTGCCGAGATGTGGTAGAGAATATCCTTATCTCGGTTTAGAGAGATGACAACTTCACCATGCGCAGTGATGTTTCACCGCGTGCTTGCAAAATCTGGAAGGGAGTAATAATGAACTCTAAAATACCTTTGGATGCTAAAATCACGAGGGAAATAATGTTTCACCATGCTTTTGGCATGATAAATCCTGCAATTCAAGCATTAGCACTCTCGTTAAAAACAGCTATGGAGAGGTTTGGAGATTCTTTCATCAGAAGAGGGTCAATAAAAAAAGAAAAGATGGTGTAGAAAATCCAAAATCCCAAATTTGATAGCTTGACATATACCTCACGATATATCATAATTACAGTATCTTCCTTGACAGGTTTTCAATGCAGATTTTATCCGTACTTCCATCCAAGAAAATCGGCAAGTTCAATTGAACGATCAGGAAACTTCCTCCCTGTTTGCTTTGCCTCGCATGGCAGGTTTCTTCTCCTATATTTTTTCACTCCTCTTCTCTCTTCTTTTCCCTTCTCTTTGCGATTGATTTCTTTTTGCAGTCTAGCAGTCAATGCTACTTCTGTGCTACAGCACAGAAGTAGCATATGGTGGTTTTCTACTTTAATACAAAACCCCCACCGCAGAGGGAGGGGGCTTCAAAAAAAAAGAAGGGGTGAAATTTACATTATTTTCTTAAACAGCTCTTTGAGTACACCGGGGTTGGCGGAACCCTTGGTCGCTTTCATTCCCTGCCCTACCAAAAACTGGAGCGCTGCCTCTTTGCCATTTTTATAATCAGCGACAACTTTCGGATTCGCTGTAATAATATTTTCAACTACCGTCCGCAATTCTCCCGCGTCGCTCTTTTGTAAAATGTTTAGTTCTGTCGCAATGTTTTGTGGATCTCCTCCTCGTTCAAAGAGTACCGCAAGAATATCCTTCGCTCCTCGGGAAGAAATCTCTCCCCGTACGATCATTCCGACAAGTTCAGCAAATGCCTTCGGAGTAAACATAAAAACCGCCCTATCCGCATCAATTCCCGCCTTGCGAAGAAAGCCCATCAGGTCCGATGTACTGTAGTTAGCGGCAAGTAGAATCTCCCGTTGATCGTTGCTTATGCCAACAACCTTCTCAAAAAGATCTCCCAGTGCTCGATTTGAGACCAAAACCTCAGCGTCTTCTTCTTTAAGTTTGAATTCTTTCGTAAAACGAGTGCGCTTCGCGGAAGGAAGCTCTGGTAGTTCCTTCATGAGAATCTCGGCGGAAAATTCGGGAATGCTACCTATATATAGTTTCGGAAGATCCGGATCGGGAAAGTAGCGGTAGTCATGCGATTCTTCTTTCATTCTCTGTGAGTAGGTTTCTTGTTTTGCTTCGTTCCACCCTCGTGTTTCCTGAACCACCTTCTCCCCCGCCTCCAGAAGCGCGGTATGCCGATTAAACTCATACTCAATGGCACGCTCTACGGCTCTGAAGGAATTGAGATTTTTCACCTCAACCTTTGTTCCCAACTTTCCACTTTCCACTTTAGACTTTTCACTGATACTTATATTGGCCTCTACACGCATCTCGCCCTTTTCCATATTGGCGTCCGACGCTCCGAGGTAACGGAGCAACAGCTGAAATTCTCTCGCAAAATTTCCGGCTTCTTTAGCCGAATGAATGACCGGCTCCGTGACAAGTTCCATCAGTGGCACCCCGGCCCGATTGAAATCAACGAGACTGTAGTCGCCCTCATCGTGAAGAGAAGTGGCGGTGTCTTCCTCAAGATGCACACGTGTTATCAAAACACCGTTTAGAGACCCGCCACTGACCAGAGGATATTTGTATTGACTCAACTGATAGCCCTTGGGAATGTCAGGATAAAAATAGTTCTTGCGGTCAAACTCGGTAAAATCGGCGAGTTTTCCTCCGACAGCTACCCCGACCCGAAGCACGTGCTTAACCGCGTCCTTGTTTATAACGGGAAGCGTGCCTGGATGTCCCATACAAACGGGACAAATATTGACATTCGGACGGTTTTCGTCCGGATCGTTCTTGGAATTGCAGAACATCTTGGTCGTAGTCTTCAGTTCCGCGTGAATTTCCAAGCCAACGGTAAGAATATATTCACTCATATTTCTTTGCCTTCCTCCCCTCCTTGGATGAGGAGGGGTCGGGGGTGGTGTGAAGTATCTCAATAATCTTCATAAGGACACCTTCTAGATTACCATTAATTTCATCATTCCAAAATCTAAGTACTTTAAATCCGAGCTTATGTAAATACTCTGTTCGTTCTCGGTCATAGCTCCGATTTCGTTCTTCCCCATGTTGAAAGCCATCCAACTCTACAATTAACCTTTCATATGGACAGTAGAAATCAACAATGTAGTTCCCGATACTGTGCTGTCGGCGAAACTTGAAACCCGTAGCACTGTTTTTCAAACGACTCCATAGAAGTATTTCCTGTGGAGTAGCGTTGTTCCTTAAGAACTTCCTCTTTGCTTTAATCTCCGAAAGATTGTGAGTGCTTCGCATTGTGTCTTCTATTATAACTAACACCACCACCCCGCCTTCGGCACCCCTCCTCAACTGAGGAGGGGATACACCACCACCCCGCCTTCGGCACCCCTCCTCAACTGAGGAGGGAAAGACTAAACTGATTTGAGAAGAGTGAGGAGATGCTCTTTAAATTTCTTGAGCAGGTCGTCATCGATAATGGAGACGATGAGAACCTCTTTGACTTTCTTCTTCATCTTCGTCACCGCTTTCTTGATCATCGCGGTATCCGCGGTATCAGCCTTGGTAAGCACCACAATCTCTTGTTTCTCCAAAAGTTCGGGGGCGTACTGTCCGAGTTCTCGGCGGACGATAGCATAAGTAGCTACAAGGTCTTCCTGTTCAATTGAAATGCAGTGGATCAGCGCTTTTGTACGCCGGATATGCTTAAGAAATTTAACGCCGAGACCTTTACCGTCCGATGCCCCCTCAATAAGCCCGGGAATGTCGGCGAGTACAAACCCTCCAAGCGCGCCGAGGTTCGGCTCAAGCGTCGTGAACGCGTAACTCCCTACTTTCGCGTGTGAAGAAGTTACGGAATTGAGCAGTGACGATTTTCCCGCATTGGGAAGTCCAATAAGCCCCGCATCGGCAATTAGCCGAAGCTCTACCTGAAAATCGGTTTGTTCACCTTTCTTTCCGTCACTTGATTGTAGTGGACGGACATTCCGCGAGTTTTTAAAATGTTCGTTGCCGAAACCCCCGCGTCCTCCTCGCAGAACAAGCACGCGATCACCTTCTTGCAAGAATTCATAGGTTCGCCCGGTGTCTTGATTCACCACTACTGATCCGACGGGAATCTCCAATTCTTTATCATTACCGTTTTTGCCGTGGCGGCTCTTTCTCTGTCCGTTTCCTCCCCGACCCGCTTCAAATATATTTCCGTACCGATATGACGAGAGACGCCCAATATCGCGCACGGCTTTCAGGTATACATCCCCCCCTTTCCCACCGTCTCCGCCGGCCGGACCCATAAACTCTTTTCCTTTCTCATGTAGCCACGAGACGATGCCGTTACCGCCGTCTCCAGCTTTAAGATGTAATGTTATTTCGTCGATGAAGGCCATACTCGCTAGTGTAAAGTTAAAAGTATAAAGTGTAAAGCAAAATAGAAGAAATATAGTCCCTCGGGCAAGCCCCAAGGTCATATCGGAACTCGCTTCGCTCGTCTATATGCGCGGACATGCCTTGCAGTATTTGACTATAGTAGCTCCTCGGCTCGGAAATGAAAACTCAAGGCAGTTTTCATTTCTCTCGCTCTACGTTGCTAATAATCAAATTGACTTTATGAAACCAGACAGGACCTTTGATATTTCTGTAACTGAAACAGTAAGATTTGCGAATTCAGTTTCGGTTATATATCCAAGATCTCTGGCAAGGTAGAGCATTGACCTAACCTCACCGGAAGATCCCTTCGCGATATACAAAAAGTTTAAGAGCTCTTTATCGCTTCTTCTTTCAAAACCTTCCGCGATGTTATTCATTATTGAAATAGCCGCTCTTTCAATTTGGTTTTTAAAAGAAAAATCCTTGTTGTTCTTGAAAATCTCATAAATGCGTATGGTCAAAACTCTAGCTCTTTGCCATGCTATTATATCCTCGAATCTCTCAATCTTCATAATCTTTGACTTTTTACTTTACACTTTTTACTTTTTACTCAAGAGCCTTCTGTGCGAGCGCGACTGCTCCCTGCTTGCTACGGGCTACCGCCATAAAACGATTGCGATGACAGAATATGGCGTCGGCTATACCGGTAACGTGCTGAAGCTCCTCGTCCCGCAGTCCCGCCCACTTTTCCGGCAAATCTCTCCGATTCTCAAATTGATGCGGATTGTCCCGCACACAATACACATGCCACTCTTTCTCCAACGAGTGTGGTACCGAATGTACCACATACAACGGTTCGGAATATCGCGCCAGTATCTCTTTCCAGGAATAATCCCCGTCAAATACTACCAATCGTTTGTCGGATGAGTTCTCATACGCGGAACGTACCAGTCGTTCGCTTCGGTGCTTGGCGATCACACGGGCTATTTCCCGCGCCAGTATGCCGTGCGCAAAGCGTACCGCTTCATTGAAACGGTTATCGTTAGTACCCTCTTCTTCCCACGTCGGACGGAAGGCGCGTACGGCGTCGGAAATGTCATAGGGGAAGATCTGCTCAAACAATGGTGTCGCAATATCTACGCCGTTATCACGCGCATCAAGCGGTGCAACCAAAGAATCATCAAGTGTCTGCGCCTCCGAAGTTCCCCCCGAAAGTTGAGAGCCGAATTTCTTCCAAACCAAACCGAATGCCGCGTAGGGAATCTTGTTTGACCGCACTCCGGCACCTCCAATTTGATGGTGATCAAAACGATTCCGTTCCGAATCGTACACTCCGCCAACATCAACCACAAAATCGGCTTTCTCAAGCACTTCCCCGTCTCGCGTCCGTATCACCGCAACTTCCTTTCCTTTTAATTGAAGCTGAAGCGCGGCAACCGCAAACACCTCATCCGCGTGGAATCCACCGTCGTGGGTAACAATTGTAATCTTGACCATCTGCACAGTATAGGAGGCAATGCCCTATTCGGTCAAATAGTAGGATAGAAGATTTATGATTTAGGATTTATGATTTAAGAAAAATCGTTCATCTTTCCGAAGGAGAACCTTCACACATTGAAGATTTATTCCACTATGGTGTCTCGTCTTTCAAACAGCAGTGGATAAATATCAAGGAGAGCAAAAAGGAGCGACAACGTAATCGGTCCCGCTAAGAATCCGACGGGACCGAAAAACAGCAGTCCTCCCAACACCGAGAGGAGAATAAGCAACGGATGCATATGTAAGCCACGGCCCAAAAATATGGGGCCGAGAAGATTGTCAACGGTACCGATCGCCACACCAAAAATGAGCAATCCAAACGCCGGAAGCACTCCGGAAGAAAAGAATACGAAAAGTACCAGAGGCACAAAAACCAGTGCCACGCCAACCGCCGGTACGAGCGCCGCGAGCAGTGTTACCGCTCCCCAGAGCACCGGATTCGGTACGCCAAATAAAGAAAATCCGATGGCGGCAAGTACACCCTGAATGACGACGATCGCAAGCCGTCCTTTGACTACGGAACCGATGGCGTCTTCAAGACGCGTGAGTATTCGCTCGTCATACTCATTGGCTAACGGGCTCAGGCGTATCACATACGTTCTCAAATTCCTACCGTCCCGAAATAGGTAAAAGAGAGCGAGGAGCATAATAAAGAACTTGAACACAATCTCAACCGCGCGGGAAAATACGCTTCCGAGATTTCCCACGAGAAACGCGAGCGCTTCCTCCACATATGCCGACGGAGTGAGTTCGGCATTCGGAAAGAACGCCTGTATGCGACGCTCAAGCGGTTCGGCAACACGGTCTATGGTCTCAAGAATTGAAGCTTCTCCCCGCTCTCTGAAATAAAGCCCCCTCGCGTCGTCAAAAATAAAGAAACCGAAAACCGAGGCTGGAATAAGAACCGCGAGAAACAAAATGAGAAGGGTCAGGAACGAAGCAAGATTCGGCCTCGAGAATTTCCGAAGCAGTGCTTCATAGAGCGGGCGAAATACCAACGAAAACACCAGCGCAACAAACAGAGGACTCGCGTACGGTTTGAGAATAAGAAACGCGATCACGCACGCCCCCGCGACGAGAAGAATAAAGAAACCGGTTTCAATTTTTTTACTTGAAGGCATACGCTGTTGCCGTTACTCTCTGGTTACTTCTTAAGTTCCGAAACATCTTTTTCAATCTTCTCAATCTTCTTATAGATATCCGCGAGGAGTACCCCTTCCTGCCGAACTTCTTCCTCGGTCTTTTCTTCAATCTTCTTTTCGTGCCGCAAACCGGAAAGAATAATTCTATCTCCGATGAAAAACGATACAAACAAGCCAGTCAAGAGAAGAACCAGCGCGCTCAGTCCCGTTGATATGGGAGCGTTGAACAAGGGAGCGAACACCGAGTCGCTCTGCTCAATGAGGTCGGCGGTATGCCAGACTCCGCGCCAAAACAGCACCAGCGTAACACCTCCGACCGTACCATACAGAATCGGAGATTGGCTCAGCGCCTCGCGGACATGGTCTTCCAATTTGTCGAAAAAGTGAAGTAGTCTCATACCATATACCAATATCAACGCACAATCACGGGGTATTTTTCAGGTGTCTATAAAACACCGTCCCCGCTCCTCCGAACACCGCAAGCGAGAGCACCAGCGTGATGATCGCTCCTATATATGGTATCACTGAAACAAGCGACAGAGAAATGATACCCACAAGCACCGGACGCCACCACAACGGAAATGGGGGCTTTTTAAACAAAAACCGTTCAATCCAAACGCCGAGGAGCAGACCCGCACCCGCCATCGCCACAACGAGACCTGAGATAAAAAGCGCGAGAAGCACTATGGCAAGCGGAAGTCCCACCACCGAAAAGAGTAGCACCAAGACAAAAAACGGAACCAGTACGACAATGAGTGCTCCACGCAGTGCCCTTCTCCAAAAATTAAATACCGCTTCCTCAAGCACCTCCTGTGTCCGTTCACGAACCCAAAAGAGTAGGAAGAATCCGAGGGCAAGTGTCATCAGTATCTGAATTGAGAAAATACCGGAAAAGATTCCCGACATTGATGAAAAGACGGTCATCTCTTCCTTACGTTGGTCAAAGATAATGTCTCCACCAACCACCCCGCTTTGTGGGATGCTGATTTCTTCTTTCGCATGGTAGATGAAGTTCCCGCTAATATTCGCTCCTTTTTCAAGAATCACATCGCCTCGCACCTCCAGATCTCCGTGAATCGTCCCGTCAATAGTAGTCCGATGGGCAACAATAAATACATTTCCACCAACCGCACCGGCGACCCGCACCTCCCCACCAAGCACATACAAATCGCCTCCGATAACCGTGGTGGATGCGACCGACACCGTAGAACCGAGAAGCACGGCGTCATCGCCAACACTGCCGTTGACCACTACTTCCGCCCCGATGATTCTGGCGTCGTCTTTCACCTCTCCGGAAAGTTCCACCTTCTCGCCAAGAAAGAGAGCGTCCGAGCCGATAGTTCCCTGATTGGATATACGCTGAGAAACAGAGAACGCGTCTCCTAACATATCGCCCGCAAAAACCGCGGACGGAGCGATCACATAGACATCGTCGTCCGTCTTTTCGTTACCCTTCAGAAAGAAAGGATCGCCAATGTGCAGAGAAGAGGCGAACGCGAAAAAGGGCGCGATCGCGAAGATACCGAGAATAACGAATCGTGTGAACATAGAAGTATGCATATTGATGTACAAATAAAGTATCACATATAACTGAATAATTAAAGAACCTCTGTAGAGAACTCAGCTATTCGGTCATTCAGTGATGGGTTACTAGCTATTCGGTTTGTGAAGATCAAGAGCGACACTACAGTGAAATAGTCGCAGACTAGGTGTTCCTATTTGTAGGTATTCGCAGATTAGTATAGAGGCGGATTAGTATCCATCAATCCAGCTTAAGCAGTTTTCCCTCACGTTTGACATACGCGAACATCCGAAAGAAAAACCATATCATGAATATCAAATACACGGCGTTTGCGAGAACGGCTCCCCACAAATGCGTGCCCGAAAACGAGCCGGTCGCGATCACCGAGCGCATACCTTCAAACACGTATGTTGATGGGAGAAGGTACGCGACTCCACGGAGAAACTCCGGCATCGCGGAGACCGGATAAAATACCGCGGAAAACGGCTGAATGAGCACCAGAAACCCCCACGCGAGAATCTGCGCAGACGTGCCGAACCGCAGGATAATCGCGTTGGCGAACAGTCCGAGCGCCCAACCGAACAAAAATAAATTGAGTACGAACGGAATGAGCGCGAATCCGAATGAGAACAAATTGAACTGGTACATGAAAAACGAGAGCGTCGCAAGAATGATGGCAACCAGAAAGAGCCGAATCGCTCCGATAATAAGTGTGGAGACAAAAAACTCGGATAGTCGGAGTGGCGTTACGAAAATATTCAAGAGATTCTTTTCCCACACCTCTTCCAGAAACGCGATGGAAACGGACTTCTGGGACTGATTGAGAAAGTCCCAGAAGATAACCGCCCCCAAGAGCACGGTTATCGCGTTAAATCCGCCAACGGAGAGCTTTTCAATATAGGCGCTCAAAAATCCCCACACCAGAAGCTCCATCACCGGCCAGTAGATGATGTCCATGATGCGCGGAAAACTCCTCTGGTACAGGTAGAGGTGGCGAATGACGAGAGCGTTGATGCGGTGAAATTTCATAAATAGTTGAAAGATTTAAGATTAAAGATTTCAGTAAGAACCAAGGTATTTCCCATCTTAAAACTTAAATCTTACATCTGTTAACTGGCGCGCGCGATATGCAGAAACACATCATTTAAATCTTCCCGCCCGTATTTCGTGATGAGTTCGTCGGGCGTGCCTTCGTCTTTTAATTTTCCGTGCTGAATGAAGATGACGCGATCGCAGATCTCCTCAACCTCCTCCATATTGTGCGAGGTGTAGAGAATACTGACGCCTCGTTCCTTCTGAATACGCAAGAGTAGTGCCCTCGTGCGATCCGCGATATCCGGGTCAAGGGAAGCCGTCGGCTCGTCAAGGAGCAGTAGCTTCGGGTCGTTCAGAAGCGCCTTGGTGAGGTTGAGACGGGTGAGTTGTCCTGTGGAGAGATTGGAAGTCATCTTATTGATAAACCCCTGAATCTCAAAGAACGAGGATAGTTCGTCAATTTTCCCACGCAGATTCGGCACTCCGTACAAACGACCAAAGGTAAGCAGGTTCTCGCGCACGGTGAGATTCCCCGGAAGCGCGACATAGGGGGAAGAGAAATTGAGCTTGGCCAAGACCTCTTCGCGATGATGCGAGAGATCCTTGCCGAAAATGCGAATCACTCCCGAAGTGGGAGTAATGAGGTCAAGAAGCATCTGTATCGTCGTGGTTTTACCGGCACCATTCGGACCGAGAAGTCCGGTAATCGTGCCCTCTTCCACGCTGAACGACAGACCGTCAACGGCGCACACGGTTCCCCAACTCTTTTTTAGATCAACAACCTCTATAATAGCGCTCATCCCGTTATGGTAACATCTTTTTCGCTTCTCTAAAACGAGCCACCAGCGCGGAGCTGGAACGGACTTTCCCGCCTTTGCCGACATTGTACACCATTTTTATGCCAAATTTTTTATGAATTTGTTTTTCTTTATACAAAGAAGAATTCGGATTATCCGCGTCTTTTTCATCCCGATCTCCCCCGTTGGCGAAAATGTCAGGTCTTACTTTCTTGAGTTGCCGACATATGCTCCTATCGGAATCATCTTTCTTATGGTCGGTCATAATCACTCGATCAACGGCACGAAGAGATTGAATTATTTCTCTTCGGTCACTTTCCGACATGAACGAATACCCTTTTTTTGCATGCATCCAGTTATCATTGTTAAGAATCACGACCAACTCATCTCCCAGTTTCTTCGCTTCCTCAAACAAGCGAATATGACCGATATGAATCGGGTCAAACCCTCCGGACACCGCCACGACTACCTTCTTTTTTTGCTTTGTTGGTTTACCTTTCATAAGTGCGTAGTAACTGCTTTCCTCTATAACTCCCAGGTATGACAATGTGTTTCTGTCCGACAGAGCGGAATCTTACGACATTCAATCCTGTTTTACCGCTTCAATCAATCGTCGCACAAGTACTATGGGCATTCCGAGTACCGACCCTTCTTCTCCTTGTATACACTCAATGTACGAATCAAGCAACGGATGCTCGGGGGTATACCCACCTGCCCAGTTGAATATTTCTCCACTCTCAATAAGTTTCCGAATGACGGAATCGGGAATCGGTCGGAAGAGGGTGTACGACGCTTCGCTTCCCTCCTCTCTCTTCCCGGTTGCGGTATTTACCACCACTACGCCATTGAGTGAGTAGGAAGGGAGACCCGACTCGGACATGGTCTTTAAAAATTTTCGCGCCTCATCCGCGTCCTTTGGCTTTTCACGGACCTCGTTATTCCAGAGCGTAACTTGGTCAGCGGTAATGAGAATCGCTGGTTCGGTAATGCGCGGGAGGAGCGCCTCGGCTTTTGCACGAGCAATCAAGAGAGGAAGTTTCCTCGTGTTCGTGGAACGAATCGCTTTTTCATCTATGTCGGCGCGGAGTACCTCAAACGTATACCCCATCCGTTCAAGCACCTTCTTCCGATTTGCCGAAGCAGACCCTAAAATTATTTTCATCGCATTAAAAAACTCTACGTAGTCCCACAGCAGTCTGACTGCCGTAAGATACTAGGGAATAGTTATCCAGTAGCGACGCTTGATAACACCTTGATCAGTTGTCGCGGTGTTCTCAAACACCCCTCCGTTTTTCTCAATTATGTTAATGGAAGCATGGTTATCGGAATTACAGGTGAGTAGCGCGTTGGTAATCCCGAGTTCTTTGGCTTTCTCGAGTCCGAGCCGTAAGATTTCTTTTCCATACCCCTTCTTCCGCTCGCGTGGCCTGATGGTGTACCCGATATGCCCACCGGTTTTGAGCAAAGAATCATTAAGAGAGTGACGAATGTCCAACCATCCGATAAATCTTTCTTTATCTACCAGCCAGTAATAGGTATTCGGAACGTATCCTTCGGGAAGAGACTTTCCTTCCGCCCGACCCCTCAAGCGCTCCACAAACTCGGCAAAATCGGCAGAACTGTCGTACGTCTGTACCAGACTTTCTTCAATTTCCATCTTTTGTTCAACCTCCCTCCACTCCTCAAGGGCTTCAAGAAAACTCTTCTTGTATTCAATTGATGGTAATACTAATTTCATACGTTCGTATATGCTTGTAAAGAAATCTTGTTCGGCGAGGTTGAACCTCGCCGAACATGACGCGCCGATTATTTTCCAAGGTACTCAAATCTCGGAACCTTCTTCCCATCACGCTCAACCGTTTCCAGAAACATCATACGCGGACGCACAAAGTAGTGGGATTCCCCGGCGTGTTTCCCCGAACGATGTTTGTATACGACAAATTCATCCAGTGTTTCGCTGTGGATCGCGGTACCGAAAACCTCTACGGTATCGCCTTTGAAGTGTTTGTATCTTCCTTTTTTTATTTTGTTTCCCATGTCGCTTCTGATTCTTATTTCTCATTTTTCAAAGACTTCTTATTGCTTTTTATCCATAACCTCTTGAAGAACGGCATGGTAAGGGTTGATAACATAAATGCTACCGCAGGCACCACCGCATTAAGCCAGGGCTTTGAAATATCAATCGCCCACATATACACACCGATTGCCACATACGTAGACACCGTTAGTAAAATCCTCCTTGTCCCGCTTGTCTCCCAATCCTTATCGGTTTCAACACATTGATTCCTGTCTTCAATTCTTTGTATCCTTTGTCTTAAATCTTCCATATTGTTTACCTATGACCATTCTAAACTTCTTTGACTCCACCAGATTATTCCAACGAAAGAATCTGAATTCCTTTTTCTTTAATCTCCGCTTCAGACCAAAATAGGTTATCAATCCTGAATTTCTCCACCGAGGTTACTTTCTTCTCAATCGTTCTTCCGGTGTATTCTTGCGTGGTAGGATTCCATTCTTCAAGAATGAGTGTGTCGCCTCCGCTAACTTCAAAGTTATTCAGACGTAACTCATACTTCTTCGTTCCCGAAGCGACGGCATCAAAATATTCAGTCCAAATCTTTTTCTTAACGACTGCCATGCTATTTCCCGTGACAATGCTTGTACTTAATCGGCGTACCATCCGGTTTTTTCGCTCCGCATGGACAGGGATCGTTCCTTCCGGCCCGCGGTCCGGAGGAAGTATGCGCTACATTACCCTGATGTTTCGCGTCCGATTCTTCGTCTCCGCTACCTATAAGTTGCGCCTGCTCATGAACCTCTTGAAGAGGAACGCGTCGCTCCTCCGCAATCTGTCCGCCAAGTTGAGGCAAGATTGCCCTAATTTGATTCGCAATCCCCTCCTCCATATCCTTAAACATTCGCAGTCCCTCTTTTTTATACTCAACCAGCGGGTCGCGTTGACCATAGGCGCGCAAATTGACCGACGAACGCAGGTAATCCATCACCTCCAGATGGTCCACCCAGAAGAGGTCCATACTCTGTAAGACAAGTCGTTGCGCGATTGAATAGAAATTCTCACCGAGTTGCTCTCTCTTTCGCGCGACGACGCCGGCGAACGATTCGTCTCGCGAACCGATAACCTTCAGATATTCATTGACCGTCTCTTGTCCGCCGAGCAGTATCGCGCGGCGTCGTTCATAAATGGTTCGGCGTTGGAGATTGAGTACATCGTCGTACTCCAAGATATGCTTGCGGGAATCAAAGTTGAACCCCTCAATCTTGGTCTGCGCGGTTTCAAGGGACCTCGTGATAATACGATTCTCTATCGGTTCATCTTCGGGGATACCGAAACGCCCCATCATCTTTTTTATGGTATCGGAAGCGAACACGCGCATGAGTGTATCTTCCATGGAGACAAAGAATTGGGTTTCTCCCGGATCTCCCTGTCTGCCGGAACGCCCGCGGAGCTGGTTGTCAATGCGTCGCGCCTCGTGCCGTTCGGTCCCCAATACAAATAGACCTCCGAGACTCTTCACTTCATCATGGAGCTTAGGAGTCGTCGGATTACCTCCGAGTTTGATGTCCACGCCACGGCCAGCCATGTTGGTCGCTACCGTTACCGCGCTCTTGCGTCCCGCTTGCGCGATAATAGACCCTTCCCGTTCATGGTTCTTTGCGTTCAGAACCTCGTGGGGTACTCCCGCCGCAGTCAAGAATTGAGAGAGCACTTCATTCTTCTCAATAGAAACAGTACCAATAAGCACGGGTTGTCCTTTCTTATGGAGCTCCGCGACGGTGCGCGCGATCGCTTTAAACTTTCCGACTTCGGTCTGAAAAATGAAATCGTTGTGGTCTTTCCTCTGCGATTCCTTGTTTGTCGGAATGGACACCACATCAAGACCGTATACCTTGTAAAACTCTTCCCCCGACGTCTTGGCGGTGCCGGTCATACCCGAAAGTTTCTTATACATCCGGAAATAATTCTGAAACGTGATGGACGCCATCGTACGGGATTCCTTCTGCACCTTCACTCCTTCCTTCGCCTCTATCGCCTGGTGTAGTCCTTCGCTCCAACGCCGTCCCGGCTGAAGGCGTCCGGTAAACTCATCCACGATTATCACCTCGTCATTTTTCACCACGTACTGCTTGTCCGCCTGAAAGAGGGCTTTCGCGCGCACCGCGGTTTCAAGGTGGTGCACATACTTGATGCCTCCCTCGGTATAGATATTCTCAACGCCGAGCGCTTTTTCCGTCTTTTCAATACCGGAAGGAGTCAACTGTATCGCCTTAAGTTTTTCATCCACGGTATAGTCACTCTCCGGAGAAAGAGATTCGGCGATTTTCGCGAATGTGCCATAGAGGTTCTCCGACTCCTGCGCGGGAGCGGAGATGATGAGCGGGGTTCGTGACTCGTCAATCAAAATAGAGTCTACCTCGTCAATAATGGCGTAGTGGTACTCGCGCTGGCGCAGTTCCTCGCGCGAGTACGCGAGGTTGTCGCGCAAGTAGTCAAAACCGAACTCGTTGTTCGTGCCATAGGTGATGTCGGCGAGATACGCCTCGCTCCGAGAACACGGCCGGAGAAATTCATGCACCACTTTGAAGCTACCGAACTGATCTCTTGTTTCGTCTAGTGTGTCTTTTTCCCCGTTTGATTTTTCTGATTTTAGATTTGTTTCGGATTTCGGATTTCGGATTTCGGATTTTTCTGATACATGCTTCGGATCATACAAAAACGAACTGTCATGATTAATCACTCCGACGGTGAGTCCGAGCGAATGGTATATCTGTCCCATCCACACGGCGTCGCGCCGTGAGAGGTAATCGTTGACGGTGACCACGTGCACCCCTTTCCCCTCCAGAGCATTGAGGTATGCCGGAAGTGTCGCGACGAGTGTCTTGCCTTCACCCGTACGCATTTCGGCAATACCGCGGTGGTGAAGCACCTGACCACCAAGAAGCTGAACATCAAAATGTCGCTCGCCGAGTGTTCTGCGAGACGCCTCGCGAACCAGAGCAAACGCCTCCGGTAGCAACGCTTCAAGCGTCTCTCCATCCAAAAGACGCTTCTTAAACTCCGTGGTTTTATCCTCAAACGCTTCCCGCGAGAGTTCCTTCATCTTCTCTTCCAACGCGTTGATTTGTTCAACCTTCGCGTAGAACGGCTTCAGCTTGCCACCATCCGAATCCCCGAAGATTTTGCTTAAAAAAGACATAGCGGTATCCTAGCACAAAATCGCTCGCTCCTCTATCAAAGTGGACTATGCTCGCTTCACTACACACAAAAAACGCCCCCGCGGTGCGGGGGGCGTTTGTGAGTTAGCGACGGCGCGCTGTCTTGCGCTTTTTCGTCGCTGTGCGCTTCTTTGTCGCCTTACGGCGTTTTTTTGCTGCCATTTCTTTAAAGAAGAATCCGTGCACCCGAAACAAGAATCATTTCTTTCGTATTTCTTCTGAGGCATTAATTTTCAAGCATACCACTTTCTTGCGACTTCAAGAAAATTGCATAGGCTCGTTTAATTATCGCAACATTGACGAACAAGTACAATACACTTCCACGAAAAACTGTGGACAACTTGAAAAAGTAGCAATGTTCAATTTTCAATTTTCAAATAAGAAAATGATTCTTAAAAACTCAAAATCAAAAACTGATTGGGCGAAAAGAAAAAAACAGGTAACAAAAATTCTCGGGTTAGAGCCCGAGGATTCTTTCCGCGTGCACACAATTTTCTTACTGTAATCGTTGTATCTCCCACTCAATATCAATCCCCGTCTTTTCTTTCACCTGTGCTGAAACTTTTTGAGCAAATCGGGTTATTTCTTCTGAAGAAGCGCCCTCGGACGCGACGAGAACCATGGGTTGTCGTTCAAATAGTGCCACACCTCCTTTCTCAAAACCTTTAAGTCCACAGATGTTGTCCAAAATCCACGCAAGCGAGACTTTTATGTTCCGTGTCGGTTCCGTGTTGGTTTCGTTCTCTCCCGTTCCGCGGATTTCAAAACCAGGAAGGTCCGGATATTGCTTTTTCAGCTGGTTAAAATGATCCAGAGAAATGATGGGGTTTTTAAAAAACGACCCGGCGGTCCCGAACTTCTTCAAATCCGGGAATTTCTCCGCGCGTATCCGAAGAACGGCGGTACGGATCTCCACGAGAGTGGGAGCGACTTCCTTCCACGATTTAAAATATTCTTTCAGATCTTTGTAGGAAAGATTAGGGGAACCTTCTTTTTTGAGTTGCAGGGCGACGCGAAGAATTACCAGATGCTTACCCGAATACTTGAACACGCTGTTCCGATATCCAAACCGACACGCTTCGCGCGAAAGTTTCCGCACCGCACCGTCCATTACATCAAACACCTCAACCCACGCCAATGTATCCTTAAGCTCCGTTCCGTACGCTCCTATATTCTGCACCGGTGCCGCGCCAACGGTCCCGGGAATTCCCGAGAGATTTTCAATCCCCCACAATCCTCTCGACACCGTTTCCGCAACCAATCCGTCCCAATTTTCTCCCGCGCCGGCAGTTACAGCAGTCTGACTGCTGTCCCATGTAATGCCTCTAATGTCTATTTTGAGCACGAGCGCGTTAATCCCCTCATCCGATATCAGCACGTTTGACCCTCCGCCGAGTATGACTACCTGTACATTCTTTTCTTTCGCGAACCGAACTGCTTCTTTCAGTTTTTGTTCCGTATCCACGGAACAAAAATAGCGGGCCGTCCCGCCGATTTTAAATGTCGTCAAATCCCGAAGCGGGACATTCTCTTGTATGTAAGATTCCGTCATGTGAAGGCATGGCCGGCGGGGCGAGCTCCAACTAATGTCTAGGTGAGTGCGACCGCCGGCCGTGTCTTCCCGTCACGGACCGTCTACCTCATATATAGTAGTACAGACACCTAAAAACGCAAAACCCCGCAAAGCGGGGTGTTGCGCAGACATTCGTTTAGGCAAGCCACATAAAGCTCGCACTCACAAGATGTATCTTACCATACGCATCACGATATGGTCAAGCGACATCTGTGGATAATCATGCGGAGTATCGGTACTCGAAACCCTTGCGATATTTCTCTTCTTTTTAGATTTGGAGATTTGGGATTATTTGGATTTTGGGATTTGGGATTTGGGATTTTACCACTATGGATTTCTCCCTGCACGGATTTCACCGATATAGTATT
>ORJL010665191.1_pt1 | contig 19848 bp, 21 predicted proteins | sample 1779941 | NCBI WGS metagenome assembly ORJL01 (sample SAMEA104232317, study PRJEB22302) | groundwater metagenome | biome: forest; feature: aquifer; material: groundwater | place: USA | collected 2011-08-07 | depth 5.8 m | reverse complement strand
TGCCCCCGCCGCTTTTCCCCCGGCATCCCCTGCTTTTCTTCGCGCCGCATTTTTTCATCCGCCGAAAACTACCCTTATCACTTCCACTTTTTTTGCGCCTGCGATGGAAAAGCCCTCGGGCCTCACCTTCCCATCCACTTTAACAAGGACTTCCTCGCGTGACAAGCCAAGCGAAGAGACAAGCCCGCCCGCGGTCTTTGGCTTTCCCCTTTTCTTGCCGTGAAGCTTTGCCGTTTTCCCATCCAATGTTATTGCCATCGCCATGCCCTACGCACCTGCAAGGGTGTGTCGCCATGCCCAAATTTATAAAGTTCATCTCCACACGATTCTTCGTGCATCGGAATTCCCCACATGCAAATATTCTCGCTCTCCTGCTCTCCCTTGCCATCCTGCTGCATTCCGCCTCATCTGAAGCAGTCCCGCAGCTTTACTCTTCCGCCTCTTACTACGTCTATGACGTGCAAACCGTGAGCGTGCTTGAGGGCAGCATGACTTCGCTCAACATCACTCACTCGCTTCCATTCAATTCCACCGTGGCATCCGCCCCATCCGGATACACGCTGCTGCAAGACCAGTTCGGAAACAGCTTCCTGTCGGTGTTCGAGCGCGACCCGCCCATACCATACTCCTACGCGGTCAATTCCACAATCGACGTCTCGCGCAGCCGCGTAAAATACCTTCCCTCCTCCTACCCGCCCCCATCCGATGCGCAATCCTTCCTCACTCCGGACAGGCTTGCAAATTCAGATTCGCCGGAAATCCGCCTGCTCGCCCTAACAATCACCGAAAATGCCACAACGAATTTCGAGCGCGCCGCGCTCCTTGCAATCTGGGTGCACAAGCGCATAACATATGATGCATCGCTTGTGGGCCGGGAAATCTCTGCAACCGACATACTTGCCGACAGCAGGGGCGTGTGCACCGAATACGCCACGCTTTTCATCGCGCTTGCCCGAAGCATCGGCATGCCCGCACGCTACGTGAACGGCTATGCGTATTCCGAACTGTTCGGCTCATGGCTCGGCCACGCCTGGGCCGAAGTTTACTTAGGCGAGTGGGTGGGCTTCGACCCGACGTGGATGGAAGCCGGCGACATCGATGCCACGCACATACCTGCCGTGCGCAAGCCCACGCTGGGTTTTTCCACCTCATCGGTAACCGCGCTTGTCTACCCCCCGTCCGCCCAGCTCATGTTCGACCGCGAGTCGGGCTCAGGCGGGCTTCGTGCAGGCAACATCCACCTCACTTCGTCGCAAATAGATGCGAAAACCTCCTCTTATTCCCTGCATTCGTCTTCGCGCGTGCTGCCGGAAGGCGGCAAGTTTGTCACATGGGCGGAGCTTTCTTCTGACGAATACCGCGTGGTGCCCCTCACATTCCTTCCCTGCCGCGGCCAGTACGACCTTGTGCGCCTTGATGATGAAGAGCGCTTCCTCATTACCGCTCCAAACCGCACGCACTACGAGATTTGGGAAGGCCAGTCCCCGCTCGGCCTGCCGCAATCGTTCCGCTTTTCCTGCCCGCTTACCATGAATTCGCCTTACCTTGAAGCGAGCTCCCTGCCCATAAACATCTCCACGGCAGACGCGCTTGAATGGCCACGCATGGAAGCATCGATTGAAAATTCACGCGCAGGCGCAGGCAGCATGCAGGCAGTGCGCGTGAAATACAACTCGCTCCTTTCGGGCAAAACCATCACCCTGCTTTCTCCGGAATTCAAGCTTGAGAAAAAAATGGAAAGCGACGTTCTCTTCACTTTCCCATCAGGCGCAGCCGGGGCGCATTCGCTTTTTGCCTTTGGCCCAACAGGCGACCCCGTGAAGCTGGAATATGCAGTGTCCAAAGAGTCCGGGCATTCCATTGGCGTGCAGGGCCTCTCATTTGCGGCCTTCGCAGGCGATGGCAATTCCATTGAAATCTCCGCACGGGCGCCTGCTTTTGCGCAGGAAAAAGAAGCGAGTTTCGACATCGAATGGCTTGGGCAGAAGCACACGGCAGGGCCGTACCGCCTTTTGGGCCAGAAAAATTTCAGCCTGCCATTCACGCCATACGCAAGCGGAAGCGGGCTTGTGGTGGTGCGAATGCTAAGCGACGGCGTGGAGCTTGCCTCAAACTCGCTTGTGATATCGGTGGGCGAGCCCCCCACTGCCCACGTGAGCGGGGTAGGCGAGCCTGATTCGCGGTCAGGATTTTCCACAGTTACGTTCGCAGTAACTTATCCGAGCGGCCTGTCCGGCCTCACGCTTGGCGTCGGGAAGAAAGAAGTTCCGGTTGCGTCAAGCGAGGTTTCCCTCTCCCTTGCGCCCGGGAATTACAACGGCATGCTTTCGTGGCAGACCGAAAATGGCGTGCACAGTTCATCGTTCAATTTCACGGTGGAGGTGCCCGCGCCCCCGCAAAAGCCATTCTCAATCTCAGCCCCGATTTTGCCTCAAATCCAGGATTTTATCACTCCCCGCACGTCCGACTCAAAATCTGAAAGCGCGCGCTACCCGCAAGGCCAGCCATCTTCAACGCCTGGCGCGCCGCTTCCCCCCATTCTCTACCTTCCCCTCGCCCTCATCATAATAATCGTGCCAATTGCGCTTGCCATCCGCTCGCGCGGAAAAAAGAAGCTGCAGCCCCCGCCCATCCCGCGCCCATGATTTCAGCCCCCTGCCCATCCTGCGCCCATGATTTCAGCCCCCTGCCCATCCTGCGCCCATGATTTCCACTTCCGTCTAGCCAGCCTGCATAATCCCGCCCTTGCAATCTCCTTTTTATCCTTTTTTTGCCAAACACTTCCATGGCAGACGTGCTATTCCTAGGGACAGGCGGCGGGCGTGTCAACCTCATGCGCCAGCTTCGGGGCACAGGGGGCTTTCTCATCCTCGGCAAAGCGCTCACCATCCACGTTGACCCGGGCCCTGGCGCGCTTTTCAGCCTGCTCAAATACGGCCAAGACCCGCTCTCCACCGATGCGCTCATAGCCACCCACGCGCACGTTGACCACGTGCACGATGCCGCCCTCATCATCGAAGGCATGGCTGGCTACATGCTTGAAAAAAAAGGCGCGGTGCTGGCAAGCAAATCAGTGCTTGAGGGCGACGAAAACGGAGACCGGTCAATTTCCATATACCACCAATCAAAGCTGTCGCAAAAAACCATCCTCGCGCCGCACGACAAAAAAGAAATCACAATCGAAAAGAAATCGAAGGATGGGCCTTCATCCGCCTCGTTCTCCATCCTCGCCACTCCGGTCAAGCACGAGGACCCTTCGGGCTTTGGCTTCGTGCTTGGAATTGACGGCGCAAAAATCGGGTACACTTCCGATACGGAATATTTCCCCGGATTATCCAAGCACTTCGAAGGATGCGATGTGCTCATCGCCAACAACATAAAAGGCGCAGACGACCCCTACGAGGGGCACCTCAATTCCGCCACCACGGCAAAACTCCTATCCGAGGCAAAGCCGAAATTCGCAATACTTTCCCACTTCGGCATGAAGCTTATACTGTCCGGCCCTGAAATTGAGGCGAAGGCGGTTGAAAAAATGTCCGGAGTGCCCACTTACGCCGCGCGCGAGGGCCAATATTTCTGCACCGACCGCTGCGGCTGGTTCAAGGCCGAGCCCACGCCGAAGGAAAAACTGCAGAAATCGCTTTTTGATGGGTGAAAATTGAATTGGAGGAAAAAAAGAGCAGGATATTAAGGGCTTCTTTTCATATTTCCGACACAGTGGTTCCAATGGCACAAATCTGCGACCGCTACTCCCCCGGCGTTGAAAAGAAATGGCAGGGGAAGTGGCAGGCATCGGGAATTTACAATTTCGATGAAAAAGGCACGTCGCGCCCAATTTACTCAATCGACACCCCGCCCCCTTTCACTTCAGGCGATTTGCACATGGGCCACGTGCTCTCTTACGCTTTCTTTGATTTTGCCGCCCGCTTCTACAGGATGAGCGGCTACAACGTCTATTACCCCCAAGGCTGGGACTGCCAGGGCTTTCCCACTGAAACCAAAGTCGAGGCAAAATGGGGCAGAAAACCTCCAGAAGAATTCCGCAAATTATGCGTGGAATGGACAGAAGAATGCATCGGGCGGATGAAAGGCCAAATGATAGAAATGGGCTTTTCGCCTGATTGGAGATACGAATACAGGACCATGTCGCCGGATTACCACCGCAGGGTGCAGCATTCCCTCCTTTTGCAGTTCCGCGCCAATCAAATCTACCGCGCCGAGCACCCTGTTTATTGGTGCACCAATTGCATCTCTGCGCTTGCCAAAACCGACACCGATGATGCCGAGCGCGGCACCGAGCTCCACCAAATCAAATTTGAGCTGGAAGGCGCTCCCCTCATAGTCGCAACCACGCGCCCGGAATTATTGCACGCTTGCGTGGCTGTTTTGTACCACCCAACTGATGAAAGATATGCAAAATACAAAACATCCAAAGCCAGCGCAACAACCCCCCTCGGAAAACCAGTTCCATTCCTCTCCGATTCCGATGTCGACCCGTCATTCGGCACTGGCGTGGTGATGGTGTGCACATTTGGCGACAAGCAAGACGTCATCTGGATGTACCGCCACAAGCTTCCAATAATGCGCGCCATGGATTCGCACGGCAAGCTCCTCAATGCAGGCGAGCTTACCGGCCTGAATTCAAAGGATGCAAGGGAAAAGCTGCTCCAGCGCTTCCAATCCGAAAATAAACTGCTCAAGTCCGTTCCTCTAAAACAAGTTGTGAAAGTGCACGACCGCTGCAAAAAGCCAGTCGAATTTCTGCTATCCTGGCAGTGGTTTGCCCGCGTGAAAGAAAACAGCGGCAGGATTATCGAAGCGGCAAAAAAAATGCGCTGGGTGCCAGAATTCTCAATTACCTACTTAATCGACTGGGCAAAATTCGTGGAATGGGACTGGGTGATTTCGCGCCAGCGCGTGTTTGGCACGCCGCTTCCATTCTGGCACTGCGGAAAATGCGATAAAATCATAGCGGCAGAAGAAAAAGAGCTTCCAGTCAATCCCCCAGCCATGCCAAAAACCTGCCCTTCATGCAGCTCGCCGCTCTCTCCCGAAACTTCCACCTGCGACTGCTGGATAGATTCATCCATTTCCCCGCTTGCGATTGCAAGGTGGCCGGAAGATGCGGCTTTCACCGCAAAAGTTTACCCGTCCTCCCTCCGCCCGCAAGGCGTGGAAATCGTGCGCACCTGGGCATACTACACCATCTACCGCTGCCTCGAGCTTACCGGCACGCCCCCTTTCAAAGAGCTCCTCCTGAACGGCAACGTGCTTGCGCCGGATGGCAAAAAAATGTCCAAATCTTCGGGCAACATCATCGCCCCGGATGCGCTCATCGCAAAATACGGCGCAGATTCCGTGCGCCAGTGGGCTGCCTTGTCCGGAGCCATGGCAAAAGACCGCCCATTCTCCTACCAGGACATGGAATACGCGAAGTCATTCATTACAAAATTATTGAATGCAGGCAAGCTCGTGCAAAAATCGCTGGAAGGCTATTCGCATTCCCCCGCCCCCCCGGCTTCGCTTCGCGCCATTGACAAATTCTTCCTCCACCGCCACAACGAAATCCTCTCGCAAATACAAGAAGAGTGGAAAGACTACCAATACCACCACATAGTGAAGCTCGTGCAGGATTTTTTCTGGCACGAATTCTGCGACTATTACCTGGAGTATGTGAAATACAGGATTTATGGAAGCGATGCAGAATCCAAGCAGGCCGCCCAGTTTGTCCTATGCACAATCTATCGCAACACTTTGCTTCTGCTTGCGCCGTTCACCCCGCATGTTTCCGAAGAGTTGTACCAGATGTTCTCAAAAGGGGATTCCGATTCTGTGCACGGGCAAAAATACCCGGATGCAAATTCCGCATTCAACTTCAAAGATTCTTCCTCATCTGGCATGCGCCTGAAAGAAATAATCGACTGGATTCGGAATGAAAAGGCAAAAAGGAAGCTTCCGCTCAACGCCCAAATCCCATCCCTGTCAATTTCAGCCGAATCCGATTTGTCTTTGATTGAAGAAGAGATTAAGGCAGTTGGGCGCATTGACGAATTGGCAATCAAGAAAGGCACGCCGAATTTTGAAGCGGAATGGCCGCCTGCGGCCAAGTGAAGCGGGTTGAGGAAATGAAAAAAACAGCCTCCATTCTTTTCCTAACCTCAAATCCGCACAAAATAGCCGAAGCCAAAACCATTTTAAAGCCATTCGGGGTGAATATCATTGCGTCTTCTGGCAAGGGCGGCGAAATCCAAAGCGATAGCGTCGAATTTGTCGCCAGGCGTTCAGCAGAATCTGCATACAGAAAAATCCGAAAGCCACTTTTTGTGGAAGATTCAGGGTTGTATGTCGATGCCCTTGGGGGTTTTCCCGGGGCGTTTTCTGCATTTGCATTAAAGACGATAAGCAACGAAGGAATTCTTCGCTTGCTCACAAGGGTTCGGGTGCGCTCGCGCCCCGAAGAACGGAAAGCACCCGGAGGCCTTCGGGCCCGAGCCCTTGACCAACAGCGTCAAAGAAGCGCCAAGTTCGTATGCGCAGTTGCATATGTGGACTCCCGCGGCACCAAGGTGTTCCGTGGCGTTGTGAAAGGGCGCATCTCCACCCGCATTGCTCGGGGGGAAGGCTTTGGTTTTGACCCCATCTTCATTCCGGCGGGCCATTCCAAGCCATTCTCCTTGATGCCGGATGTGAAGATGCAATTATCGCACCGCGCGATTGCCCTTTCCAAGCTCGGCGCTTATTTGTCAAGATAGGGGGATGTGGGAAAATGGCAAAGCTTCACAGCAAGAAAAGGGGAAAGTCAGGTTCGAAGCGCCCCTCGATAAAAGTGGCGCCTGACTGGGTGGATTACCCGTCGCACGAAGTGGAGGAGCTTGTGCTCAAGCTTTTCAAGCAGGGCAACAATCCTACCACTATCGGGCTGCTGCTTCGCGACCAATACGGCGTGCCCCTTGTGAAAAACATCACGGGGAAAACGATATGCGGCATAATTTCCGAGTCCGGCCAGAAAATCGAATACCCGGACGACCTTATCTCGCTAATACGGAAGGCGGTGCGGATGATGGGGCACTTGAAGGCAAACAAGTCCGACCGCCACAATACGACAAAGCTGCTTCACATCGAATCCAAAGTCAAGCGGCTTGTGAAATATTACCGCAGGACAGGCAGGCTGCCCCCGGCGTGGACATACAGCCGCGAGCAGGCAGCTCTCATAGTGAAGTAGGTGGTGCTTATGGCAGAAATCAAAAAGGCAAAAGTAGTGGACAAGTGGAAGTTAAAGGGCTGGTACAGCGTAATCGCGCCGGACACTTTCGACTCCAAAGAGTTCGGGCAAATTGTTTCGTCCGATGAGAAAAACCTCAAGAACCGCAGAATCAGGATAGGGCTTGGGGAGCTTACAGGCTCATTCACGCAGACAAACGCCTTCACCACGCTCTTTTTCCGCATCGGCGAGATAAAGGGCAAGAGCGCCTACGCAATCTTCATCGGGCACGAGCTGTCCTCGGGCTACATCAAGACCCTTCTTCGCAGGCGCCGCTCCATCGTCTACCAGGTGGATGACGTGGTGGCGCGGGACGGGGGCAAGATGCGCATAAAATCAGTGGCAGTCACCGCAAACCGCGTGTCTGAAAACGTGCGCCAGGACATCCGCAGGCTGATTTCTTCGGAAATACGCGTGCACGTAAAGGAAATGGACATGCCCACTCTTGTGCAGGAAGTGGTGTTCGGCAAGCTATCCTCGCGCGTATTTGCCAAGCTGAAAAAGCTCACGCCCATGCGCCGCTTCGAGCTTCGGAAAAGCGAGCTTGTCGAAACGCTTTAGTTTTTTTGATTTTTTGCTTTTTTCCTATTCATTTTGAACTCATCTACCATTGCGCGTAACTTGTTCTTGTCATATCCAATCTTTATTGCCATATCAAATTCTTTACTTGCTTTTTCATCCTGATCAAGCCAAATTAATGCCCGCCCCTTGCTGATATGGGGTTTAGCATAATCGGGATTTATGCTCAATGCCCTATCATAGCATTCGATTGCTTGCTTCTCTCTGCCCATCTGAAAATATACGTTTCCTAGTACATTATAGGAAAGCATCCTTATCGTCTTGTCTTTGCTGATCTTTATGGATTTCTTAAGATAATCGACTGCATCGGCAAATTCCAGATTGTAGAACTTAGCAACTCCAAGAACGTGATATATCCTATCATCTAGTTTATTATTTTTCCCTTCTTCTCCAATTTTTAACGCTATTTTCAGAAATGCAATCCCATTTCTTATTCCTTCAGTATTTGCAGCTCCTTTAACTGATTCTATGCTGTTTGTGGCCATATCTATATACGCTTCCTGTACAATCATAATGTCAGAATATTCAATTATTGTATCAGATCCCCACCTTTTTTTTGCTCCTGATATATCGGTCACTGCCCCTTCCAAAATATGACTTGCATCCCAAAGATGCCCTGTGGTTTCGATGTATTTTTCACCATATGCTCCAGGTTTGCCATATATCTTTAGCATGACATGATTTTCCGGAGTATTGATCAGCTTTACAAGTCTCTTGTTGAATAAAACGGGTCTCGACCTAACATTAAAGCCGCTAAGTATGTCCTTGAATAGTATGGCACTTGTATCACAATCAAGGACCCCTCCTTTGAAGTCGTCTATAAACATGATATTGGAAGCTATTTGTAATGAAGGATGCCTGAACTTACTCCAGATAAGCGCTGAAATTTGGGCTAAAATATCCCCAAGCTCATTCTCATTTTTCGGTTCCTTAGCCCCTCTCGAGCGCAAGGCCAATATGCTAGCCTGAACTAATTCAGTGTATCTTTTCTTCAACCATTCAGCTTCTCTCCTGTCAAGTCGTGGGCATTCTGATTGTATAGTTATTATCTTGTATCCGAAAATTTCTTTTGCTAGTTCGTGTTTTTCTGCTGAACTTGTAGGTTTTGCCATGGCAACTCTATTCTCTTTCATGATCTCTAAGAACCTGAAAGATCTTGTTGTAGGTATCAGCCCCAGCGAAAAGCAGCTCAATCTAACAAGAACTTCCCTCCTGGTTAATTTTACCATATTTTTATACTTTATAAAATAAAATTATTAAGTCTATGCCATAAGTTAGGCTAATACCTATGCAACGAAATTAGTTCTTTTTCTTCCCGATTTTCCAGCCGCAGTGCATGCAGCGCACTGCCTCGGCTTTCACGTCCGCCCCGCACCGCGCGCATTTTTCCCATTCCCCCCGCTCCATTATCGGGCCTTCGGAAAAGCCCTGCATTTTCTGGTGCTCGGTAAGCATTTTCGGGGCTTCAATGGGATTGCCCTGCTCGTCAAGCTGCACTTCCCCTGCTCCAGTCTCTCCCTCGCCAGCTACTGGCGGCCCGCCCATTGCCTGGGGCTGCATAGGCCCCCGGTTCTGTTGTGCAGTTCCCCCCCCTGTTGCCCCAAACGAATCCTTCCCCAGGTGCGCGTCCTTTTGCGTTTGGGGAAATATGAATCCGCACTTTCCGCATTGCGATTGGGCAGTAATATTTTTTGCCCCGCAGCGTGGGCACACCACCACGTTGCTGCCCTCTTTTTTGCTGACAAGCCCCTGCATAGTTGGATTTTCCTTGCGCAACCCTTTAATTTTATCCCTTCAATGGCTATAGCATGGAAGCGCAATATTTCGGCAGGCTGACTTGGCAGCAGGCAAAAAAAGCAAAAGGCAAAACCGTAATACTGCCGCTCGGCGCGCTTGAGGAGCACGGGCCCCACCTGCCGCTTTCCACCGATACAATGGTGCCAATGGAATTGGCGAAGCGCGTGTCTGAAAGAACCGGGGCGCTGGTTTTGCCCCCTGTCGAATACGGCTACGTATTCACGCTGCGCGATTTTCCAGGCACCATGACGCTGCGGCATTCCACTTATGCTGCATTGATAACCGACATAGTAACGGAGTGCGTGCGGCACGGCTTTGGCAAAATACTCATAATAAACGGGCACGGGGGCAATTCGTCAATAGTCAAGAATGCCCTAAACGAACTATCTCTCACTACCAAATTCCGCGCATGCATGGTGTCATGGTGGGAGCTAAAAGAGCTTGGGATTTCCGCAGGCCACGCAGATGAGACCGAGGCTTCGGTGCTGCTGGCCTGCCTTGATGATTGGCCGCTTTCCAAGCCCAGGCAGCTTTATGCCAAAACCTACTTCGGCTACAACATACCGCGCCCAAAGGATGCGATATTCACAACGCTTGGCTATGCGGGCGCGGTAAAAAACATTTCGCGCGAGCGGGGAAAAAAGATTTTGAAGGACGTTGAAAATAAATTGGTGAAGCTGGTAAAAGCGAACCTGCTTTTGCGCGAATAACGTTCAATTTTTTTGGGGTTGGTGCTGATGATTCCGGGCATGGGTGGGCTTGACATGCGCAAAATGGGGCGCATGATGGAGTCTATGGGCATAAAAAACGAGCCTGTTGATTCGGTTCGTGTCGTTATTGAAAAATCCGACGGCAGCAAAATAACCGTGGAGCCTGCGGATGTCACCAAAATAACCATGCAGGGGCAGGTGTCCTTTCAGGTTGCGGGGGAGATAAAAGAGCTGGAAGGCGGGCCGTCAGAGGAGGACATCAAAATGGTGGCGGATGCGACAGGCAAAAGCAGCGAAGAAGCAAAAGCAGCTCTTGCATCATGCAACGGCGACATTGCGCAGGCGATACTCAAGCTCAAACCAGAATAATTTTTACCAGTTTATTTCTTTAGCTTGGAATTCACTAATTCCAAGGCGCGCAAATTTTCTAACCAAAATTTGCGCTTTTCCCACAGAATTCTCCATTGTTTATATTACTTTTTGCCCCATACACGTGAGCCTCTTAACCGGGGCTGTGGGAGGTGAAGCGGAGCCTTCGGGTCTACCGCTTCCCTCTATTATAAAATTCCCAAGCGCAAGCCATGGTGGCATTGCCCGCTTCCCCGCCCGCCATGTCCCCTATAACGCCCCTGCGCCTTGCTGCCTTATAAATTTTCCACGCCTTCTATCCCCATGGGGGGCTTGCAAGCGATAAAGGCAGTGCTGTTCGACATAGATGACACGCTTTTCCCGTCCACCGAGTTTGCCGCTCGCGCGCGCAAAAATGCGTGCAGGGCAATGGTGGAAGCAGGGTTGCATGCCGCGCCAACCCAGGCATTCGACACGCTTGAGCGCATAGTGTCGCGCAAAGGCTCGAATTACGGGCGCCACTTCGACGAATTGTGCAAAAAATTCGGCTGCAAGGATTCCGACCGCGTAATTGCAGCAGGCATTGTCGCCTACCACAACACCAAGGCTTCCATCCAGCCGTTTCCAGAGGCCGTGCGCACGCTCCTTGCGCTTCGCGATTCAGGCTACGTTATTGCGATTGCATCCGAGGGCCAGAAAATCAAGCAATGGGACAAGCTCATCCGCCTCGGCCTTGACTGCCTTTTCCACGATGTGTTCGTGACAAACGAAAAGGGCGCAGGGAAAACACCTGCATTCTACCGCACTATTTCCAAAAAGCTCAAAATCCCCCCGTCAAAAATCCTCATGGTCGGCAATAATCCGAAAAAAGACATCGAACCCGCCGCTGCGGCCGGGATGAAAACAGCGCGCATGCGCTTTGGGCGCTTTGCAAAGCAGAAGGCGCGCTCAGACTTGGACCTCGTGCGCCTTGACTCGCTGCTCTCTTCACTTCCAGGGTCAGGATGAGGGTAAACAAAGGTGTTTTGCTTATGGCAGATGAAAAAAATCCGCATGAAGAAGATGAGGGGCATTTCCAGAAAATGCTTGAGGCATTCCGCAAAGCCGGCCACATAGCGGGCCAAGTTGTGCGCGATGCGCGCATGCTTGTCAACCCAGGCGAAACCCTGGTCGACGTCGTAGAATCCGTTGAGAAAATGATTGCCGACGCAGGCGCAGTTCCGGGCTTTCCATGCAACATTTCCATAAACGACATTGCGGCGCACTACACTCCGGAAATCGGCTCGGAGGCCGTGATTGGCGAAAAAGACGTGGTGAAAATAGACCTGGGCGTGGGCGTGGAAGGCTGCGTTGGCGACACCGCATTCACGGTCGATTTGTCAGGCGAGCACGGCAAGCTCCTGGAAGCATCCGAGGCCGCCCTTAATGCCGCAATTTCTGCCATAAAGCCCGGAGCGACCAACGGCTCAATCGGCGCCATTATTGAAAACGAAATCCGTTCGCGCGGATTCAAGCCGATTGAAAACCTCACCGGCCACAAAATAGAGCCATTCACGCTCCATGCCGGGGTTTCCATACCAAACATCGCAAACGGAGAAAGCTACGAATTCCAGGAAGGCGATGTGTTTGCAATCGAGCCTTTTGCCACCACGGGCGCCGGCCACGTGTCCGAATCCTCGCAAGTGGAAATATTTTCCGTGCAAGGCGAGGGCAAGCTGCGCATGCGCTCTTCGCGCGAGCTTCTCAACAAGCTCGTGCAGCGCTACTTCACGCTTCCGTTTGCCGAGCGGTGGCTGTCCCGCGATTTCAACTCGCGCCTCATGCTTTCCGCAGCGCTAAAAGAGCTTCTCAATTCCGGAAGCCTCCACCCCTATCCCGTGCTTGCCGAAGCAGGCAAGGGAATGGTAGCGCAATTCGAGCACACCGTGATAGTGGAGCATGACGGCGCCAAAATAATCACTATGCCTTAGGGAAGCCACCGCTACTCCCGGCTTTCTTTTTCCAATAAAAGTAGCTTCTCCTTGACACCTTGAATTTTTTTATTGCCGCATCGATGCTTTCGCCAGCCTTAACCGCAGCCAGCAATTTCTTTTTTGTTTCTCTCTTGTATTTTTCCGGCCTTCCCCTCCTGCCTTCCACCACTTCAACTTTCACGCCGGCATTTTCCAGCCCCGCATATATTTTTTGCGGAACCGTTGCCGCAATCCCCCTTGCCATGATTAGCCTTTTTACTCCTGTTTTTTCAAGGAGCAAGAAGAATATTTTTTTCGAAGGCTTTGCCTTTATCCAAACCTCCCTTTCCCCCCGATGCCTTCCTATCGCCTCAAGCATCTCCTCCCTTTTTCCGCAAAGCGCCCACATTTACTCTTCCTTTTTTGCCTTTTTCACTCCCAGAAGGAATTTCGCCGCGCGCCCGGCAGGCTTTTCCACCAATGCATTTATCGTCGCAATCGCATTTTCAATTTCCCCTTCCTCCCCTCCAAATTCCCCTGCAGCCCATGCCGCGCCAAGGCCGCACCTTGCGCATACAAAAGCCGGCCCCCATATGCATGCCTCAAGCGGCACTTCATTTTTCTCAAATTCCACCTTCTCCGCAAGCACTTTTGGCGCGTGCTTTATGGCATAGCCTTCAGGCGCAATGTGCGCAAGCACAGCGAGCTGCCTTTCATCAGGAGACATTACCGCCGCAGGCAAGCCCCAAGCCTTCCTCCCATTCTCATTTAGCATGACGTAAAACTTCACGAGCAGCCTGAACACGAATTCCCCCGCTGCCTTAAGCGCAATCTTTTTCCTTGCCCTTCTCCTTGCAGCAAGCGCCTCTGCCAATTCCTCATCCGCAAATTCATAATCCCCGAAATCCGCCTTCAAAAAACCAGCCTTTGCCGCTTCCTTTTTCACTGCCTCAAGCCCGCCTACTTCGGTGATTGCGGCATCCGAATATATTCTGTATTTTGCCAAAATAGCATTATACTCCGCAACTTTCCCATCCATTTTCTTCTTTTTCATTTCTTCTTCAGCAATTTTCGCAGCCCGGATAGAGGCGGCAGTGAAAAGCGCCACCTTCCCGGAATAGCTTCGGATCAGCCCAACCGTTTTCTTTTTGGTCTTCAAATCGGCAATTTTTGCCTCAGGCCCGAAAAACTCCAGAACCTTGTCCCGTGCCTCCAATTCACTTGAAAACTCAAGCGCTATCTGCGGGTTTTCCCCCTCGCCGCCTATCTGTATTTTCGCGCTTGCGCCTTCCGCTTCAAATGCGTGAACGGCAAACCGGTCCATAAGCGCATGGTAGCATTCTACTGCAACTGGATGTGATTCAAGCAGCATTTTCCGGTAGCTTCCGCCAAGGGGCAGCAATTTCAGTTCCTCCTGCATTCCAAACTGCTCAAGCCCGCGCGCAATGCGCCCTGATGAAATCGCGCACCTTATCCTATTCAGCGTGAATTTCTTGAGCTGTGCCAAGTAGCGCATGTTGCCAATCTGCTTGCGCACGTCCGCAGCTTCCTCGGCAGTCCATCCGTCAGCTTCGGATTTGGTTTGGGCAAGCACGGCAGAAAATGGCGAAGCAAAACCCGCGAGCAGCATTTGCGCCCGGATTTCCTCCAATCTTTCAAGCGCAAATGGATCGGCCCCCTTCTCATCTATCTCGTCAAGAAGGGCATTTGCTTCGTGCACTAGGGAAAGCGATGACATCTAATAATTATTGCACAAGCTAATTATTAACGCTTTTATCTTCAGGCTCCCCGCTTTTTAGCTGGACCGGTACGTATGAAAAAACTTCGATATTATTATTTGGCCGGGCTATGCACAAAAATCGGATTAAGTTATCCAAATATTTTTGTTCACCATATTCGGAGGGATGTGCAATTAAAACGAAGTTTGACTTGACGACCTTACCTTTCACATTATCTTTTACGGCACTTTCTATGTCATATTGATGTATCCCTACAACCTTGTCCCAGTGCGCATACCCGTAGTGCACAATATTTTTGACGCTCAAGTCTATCTTGTCGGGTGTATTCCTGAGTTCTCCATTATGGATATGGGTCAGTATGTCCTTGTAAGCGATATCTAGTGTTTGCCTAAATATGGTGTAATTATTTACGTCTGGGACGCCTGCGACCAAGCTGGTTTTCTCTTCCTTAATCTGGATAGCAAACGGCACTCCTTTTTTTATTAAAATATTCATTCTATCTCCAAAAATCTTTGTTAGCATATTCGGGTAGCTTCCATCCAGAATCATTCCCCACCTGATTTCCCTATGTACTGGGATTAGCTCATCCCTATAAGACTGTCTCAGTTTCATAATTCCACCGGCTAATATGGCATGCTTTAGATATAAAAAGTTATGTTTAATGTAAAAACGATGATTAAACACTTAAAGAAAAGTTATCTTTCTAAGGCAAAAATTTCTTTTTCTCTATTTTCTCTTTCAAATATTCCCCTACAAAGCTAAGCCTGGGCCCCTGAAGCGCGTCTTGCTCAATCTTTTTTTTCGTAGTAAGCACCGTCTTCAGCTCTTTTACCCATTCCGGATGCCGCGAAATCCATTCGTAAGAAAGCATCTCTTCCGCCCTTTTGATGTCCACGTCCTTTGCCTTGATGGTAAGCTGCCCAAGGAAGTCATAGTCTTGTATGTCCTGCATGGTCACGCCTATGAATTTCGCCTCAGGCGTGGCAATGTCCCCTCCAAGGTAAGCCAAATTCATCGAGCCTGTTTTTATTGTCCAGTAAATATACCATCCCCACGCATCGCAGTCAGTAAACACATAAACGGGCAGCTTCTTGCTTGCAAGCCTTCTTATCAGCCTTCGGCAGCCCCGGGATGCCTGCCCTTTCGGGGTAATCAATATGCAATTTTCTTTTTTCCAGAACTGGTCCTCATTGAGCCTCTGCCACATGGCATCCTTTTCCACTACAAGCACGTAATCCGCGTCCAGCTCCTCAATCGTCATGCCATTGTCCACATCGGATGGAATCATCCAGCCGCTTCTTCCCTGCTTCGTGCCATCAATCAGGGTTTCATCTCCGCCGAACTTGTCGCGCAGCACAACGGGGCCTGCCACCACCCCCTTCCTATCGGTGTTCAAATTCAAATCCTCCCGTTTTATGTTAAGGGACACTTCCAAATCCTCTACAAGCGGATTTGACTCTGACTGCTCGGAAAACAGCTCCTCATCCAAATCCTCGCCCAATGAAAACTTGAGCTGGTAAAACAGCCCTCTTATGGAAGTATGCAAATTTTCAGCCAAAAATTTCTTGCATTTATTCGCTATTGCAACCGTTTGCATGAACTTGCGCGCCTGCCCGACATTTACGAAGCTTCTCGTTTCCTCCTTGTCCCCGAGGCGTATGTACCCGATTCCCTGGTCATAGAAAACGTTCCCCTTGCTTCTTATCGGCGCAGTGAAAGATGGGGAATCATCCGCATCAATCTGCTTTAGCATGCCCCTGCCCAAGCCCTCAAGCTTGCCGAGCACTTCGCGGTCTTTTGATGATGCCATAAAAATCACTCTTCCTTCTCGTCTTCCTCGCCGTTGCCGTTTTTCCCATTCTTGCCGTTTTTGCCATTGCCCCCGTCATCATCTTCCCCGTCCTCTATTTGCCCCATGTATTTGGTTTCAATCAAATGCACCAGCTTCTTATTCAGCTCCTCAGCCTTTCCCTTGTTCGCAAGCTCGCTCAAATCCTTTGAAAGCTGCCTCACGTACCTCATCACGGCCGCGCGCCGGTTTGCCCTGTCCTTTTCCCGGTGCAGCCCGGAGAGGTGCCGCTGCAATTCTCGCGCAGCCTCCATCACCGCGTTCTTTATTTCCATGTACACTTCCTCTTCCTGCGAAATTGCCTGCTTTCCTGCAGTAGTGTAAGGCACGTAGACCGAAGCAACGTTGACAAGCACCGAAATCGGCTCTTCCTCAAAATTCCGGATATGGTACCTCTTCCAGTCTATTTCCTTCACCGCTTCGGTAATCGCGCAGCCTGCGGCATCGAACAATAGCGGCGCGCCATTGGCATACCGGATAATATCCCCACCCACGCTGTCCCCAATCCTTTTTCCCGCGCCCCCGCCGTAGGCAAGCGCGGCTTCTGCCATGAATGCAATTCCACCCCGATAAATTTTAGGCGACCGTTCAGTCACGGCAACAAACTGCGGCCCAAGGATGTTCCTAAGCGACTTTTCAATCTGCTCCCGCCCAATCGGCCTTACGCAGTCCGTGGCAGGCGCCATCCATTTCACCTGCGAAAAAGCCTTTATTATCATCTCAGCCTCGCTCCATTCCAAATCTTTCGGCTTCTTGTTGAAATCAACTTCCTGCGCAAGCGCGGCCACTTCCTGCACTTTTGCCGAAGACACGCGGGAAAACCTGTTTTGCAAAAATGAGCTGAGTCTCGTGAATTCCGGCTCATGGTGCGCCATCTCAATCAGGTCGCTTATGGTGAGCCCGAGCGGGTGCGGCTGTATCGATTCGGGCTTTGGCGGCACAACTGCATGGCTTCTCGGGTAAGACAGCCTCTCGCCCGTAGGCTCGATAAGCGTTATCGTTGCGTGCGGGTTTGCAAGCGCCGTCCTCTTCACATATTCGTACGCCCCAAACGAGCTTCTATCGTATTTGCACTCGCCAAATTCCCCCTCAACATGCACTCCGTGCGTCTTTTCCGGGTTTTCCTCTTCCGCAAATATGTCAAGCTTCGGGGTGTTCGTCTTCACGTCAACCGATATCTCCCCCCGTATCCTCTTTGAGTCATATTCCGAAACAAACTTCACCGGCTTGCCCGTCGTAATCTGCGCATACATGGTGCAGCCCGACGCCCCAATCCCCTGCTGCCCCCTCTGCTGCGCAAACCGGTGGAATTTCGTGCCCGCAAGCATCTGCCCAAGCGCCTTGCCCACATGCTTTTTCGGAATTCCCGGGCCATTGTCCTGCACGCCCACCCTGTATTTCTCCTTGTCAATCTCGTCTATTTTCACGGTAATTTCAGGAAGTATGCCCGCCTCTTCGCAGGCATCAAGCGAATTAGTGATGTATTCGTGCACAATTACGGTTAAGCTTCTTGTTTTGCCTGAAAACCCGAGCATCTGCCTGTTCTTCTTGAAGAATTCCGCAACGGAATGCTCCTTGAACTCGGAGAATATCCTGTCGGTGTCAGTAGCCATCTATTCGCCTTTGAATCTGGTCGCAAGCCAGATTAACCCGAAAGCATTTAAGAAGGTTTGGCGCATATTTCCTACGGTTATTGGCATGGGCGACCTTCCTAACGGCGAATATGCGGTGTATCGGGCTTCACTGAATGTGAAATTTCCAGGCAGTGCAAAAACTCCTGACCAAAACCAGCACTATTCCGTGGCGGTAAAGCTTCGCGAAGGCAAGGAGGACGGGCTCCAAGTTTACGTGCAGCATGAGATTATGGGCACGAGCCCGCGCGGCTGGGAAAAAATCGGCACCGAAGAACTCACCAAGACGTTTTCCCCAATAACTGCAATTTACGGGGCATGCGCCCAGAAACTTGCGCTGCAAGCCAATTCGGATGCTACTGGGGCAAAAGTGAAGAAAATTGAGCTTAAAGGCAGGTTCATCTGCTCTGGCGGCAAGCTTGAGCGTGCAAACGTCATACAGGAATCCTGGGAAGCTGCGGGCGCGCGCAAAGACACGCTGAAGCACTAAAGCCAGCAGCCCGCATCAATCTCATGTCATCGCACAATGCCCGCCACTTGCAAGACATAATACTTGGCGGCCAGGACGGTTTAGTCAATGTTTTAGGCTTGTCAATCGGCGTAGTGGGAGCTACAGCCGACCCCTCGCTTGTAATACTGTCCGGGCTTGCGGCATGCTTTGCGGAAAGCATTTCGATGGGCGCAGTTGCCTACACTTCCACAAAGGCTGCAATAGACTGCGAAAAAAAGCACGCTCTTGAGGCAAATTTGGGCAAAAACGAAATAGAGAAAATAATCTCCTCGCTGCGCCTTCCAAAAGCCAAGCTATCGTTCATCCGCTCCCGCCTGCTTTACCATGAAAACGATTCCGAAGAAAAAGTCAACCCGTTCTCCAAGGCAATAAAGGTATGGGTTTCCACAATGGTTGGTTCGCTTATCCCGCTTTTTCCATACTTCTTCCTGCCTGTTTGGGACGCCGCAATTGCCTCAATTATCGCATCTGCGCTTGTCCTTTTCTCAACCGGTGCGCTCAAGGCAAAATGGACCGTAGGTGATTGGAAAACCTCAGGTGCGGAAATGCTTGTTGTGGGCGGGCTGGCGGCAATTGCAGGGTATATCGTGGGGCTGGTGCTGCGGGTTCCCGCCTAGTTTTTCTGTTTCCTGTATTTTTCAAAGTCCAGCGGCCTGTTGTTTCCGCCCCATTCATTGCCCTTGCTTCGCGTATCCACATAAACTTCTATTCCATTCCCATCCAAATCTTCCAGATAAATCGATTTGCTTATGCCATGGTCAACCGGCGAGCATTCAACGCCTTCTTTTTCCAATTTGAAATAAACTTCTGCAAGCTCCTTCTCGCTCTCCATTTCAATTGCGAAATGGTATAGCCCGATGTCCCGCTCTCCTGGCTTTCTTGCCCCGCTGCCGACATTTTGCAGGGCAATGTCGTGGTGGCTTTTCCCGAAAGACAAAAATGCGTAGGAATTGCCCACTTTCTCAACCACTTTCAGCCCGAACAATCCCGTATAAAATTCAGCTGCTTCATCCAAATCGCTTACCTTGATGTGCACGTGCCCCAATTTTGGCATAGCAATCAACCATGCGCCTTCTTTTCAATCTGTTCCAGTTTCCTGTCTATCTTCTTCTCGCTCTCAAGCCTCTCAAGCCCGACATTTTCCCTGTTCACAAATTTCATGTAAGTGGCCAGGCGAGGGTGCACTTTTGCAATTTCATCGTGCATTTTCACCACCACGCGCCGGTAATCCTCATGCCCCTGCGGCATGGAGCGCAATTCAATCAAATGGAAGCATTCGCGCAATGAAATGTGGAAGTACCACTTCATCCTATATGCCATGGGAACAACATATTGGGCAAGAAGCTCCCCTGCCGCCTCTTCCCCGGCCAGCCCGTCATATGCCTTCTTTGCCTCTTCCATCGCTTTCACAAATTCAGAATCAAGCCCTGCTTCCACAAGCTCGTGCGGCACGTCGTACCCAAACCCGCAG
>ORJL011562228.1_pt1 | contig 19859 bp, 11 predicted proteins | sample 1779941 | NCBI WGS metagenome assembly ORJL01 (sample SAMEA104232317, study PRJEB22302) | groundwater metagenome | biome: forest; feature: aquifer; material: groundwater | place: USA | collected 2011-08-07 | depth 5.8 m | reverse complement strand
TTCGGCGTCAGTGACGGGTTCGGTTTTAAGTCTGTCCAGTTCCGCGAGCGCCGCCTTTTCGGCGTCCGCCGCTGATTTTCCGCCCGCCGTGATAATGGTCAGCTCGAATAGCCCGGCATCATCGTGCAGATTGGCGTTCGCGCTTACGTTCGCCGCGAGTTGCTGACGGTACACCAACGACTGATTCATTCGTGACGATTCGCCTCGTCCCAGAATCACCTCGGCGACCCGCAGGGCTTCCGTATCGTCGCTTTTGCGCGGCGGCAACAGGTAGGTGATGGCGGTCGCGGGCAGCGGCACGTTGGGGCCGGTCGTGTCAAAACGGGCCTCTTTTGTGCGGGAGGGTTCGGTCATCGTGACGCGGGGAATCTCCGTTGCGGGCTTTGCGATGCGTCCGAAATACTTGTCCACCCAGACGGCCAGTTGCGCCGCGTCAAAGTCGCCGGAGACGATCAGCGTCGCATTATCCGGGCGGTAGTACGTCTCGTGGAACTTCCGCACATCCTCGAGGGTCGCCGAATCCAGGTCAGCGATAGAACCGATGACGCCGCGTTTGTAGGGATGCGCCGCAAACGAGTTCTGTTCCACGTAAAGCTGCAGTCGACCATACGGACTGGAGAGAACGCTCTGGCGGTACTCCTCCTCGACTACCGCCCGTTCCGAGATAAAGTTCGCGTCGTTGACGCTCAGGTTCGCCATGCGGTCGGCCTCGGCCCAGAGCAGCGTTTCCAGGTAGTTGGAAGGAACCGTCTCGTGATAGACTGTCACATCCTCCTGGGTGAAGGCGTTGTTCGCTCCTCCAACGTCTTCCGTCAGGCGGTCGAAGTTTTCGTTCTTCTGGTTCTTTGTGGATTTGAACATAATATGCTCAAACAAGTGCGCGAACCCGGAACGACCCGTCGGATCGTCCTTACCCCCGACGTGATACCAGACCTGAATCGCTGTGGTCGGACTTTGATGATTTTCGATGGAAAGGACCCTCAGCCCGTTGGCGAGCGTGCGCTGCTGATATTTCAGCGGCGCGATTTTCAACAGCGCCGGAGCGGGCGCCGTTTGCGCTCGTATTGGAGACGAAACGCCCGGCGAAACTGCGAGTACCCCGCCGGCCAAAACCGCCCGAACGAACAAATGAGACAAAATGGTTGTTTTCATGTTTCGGCATTTAGTCGCCGGGCCGTTTGCACTTTCCGCGTCTCGCCCTTGGCACGGCGGCCCAATGCTTCCTCCGTCAACCCCAGTTTGTCGAGTTCCATCCGACGGCGGAGAGGGCGAAGATGTTGTCGGCGCGGGTTTTCATGCGGTTGTACCAACAAGGATTCTGATTTCGTCGTCTTGAGAGCGTGGCGAGGGCATCGACTGCGGATCAAGCGCCGTGCCGAAAGCAATCAACCGGCGGCCCGCCGGGGCAGGTGAAGCAGTCGGCTGAGCTGTCGCCGCAACGATGAACGCGGCCATGGGGCTTTGTACAGTACCTTGAATCACGTAATTGGAGACAATGAAACGTTTGTAGTGGTCCCGGGATCGGGCGGACAAGACGAACGTTCCGAATGCCAGAAGCACAGCAAGCAGTAGAATCTGCTTTTTCACGGGCATGGGCTGTGGGTGCATCTCATTCGACTGCTTTCCATTTGAAACATTCGCCGCCTTTGCGCGCCGGGCGTGGTCCGGTGGCGCTGACCGTCACCGGCCCCGGCTCGTTCGGCTTGGTGGCCAGGTAGCGGTGATTGACCAGCGACATGAGCATGGCGTCGCCGCGCATCAGGTTGACCCACTGGAACGATTCCGGATCGCCAGGGTTTTGTCCGGGTAGGTTTTTCAATACAACTGCCTCCGGAGCGGTGGAAACGTATCTTCCGTTGGCCGCCCTTAGCGCCACACGGCCCTTGCCGAGATCAATGACCTGGAACCGGGTGTTCCGGGCGGCAGTCGCAGCAGCGTCGGCCGCCACATTGACCAAAGACATACTCTGCGTATCAGCGGCCAGGAAACTGCCATCGGCGCCGCTGGCCAAGGTGATGGTCTTACCCATGGGAATCATGCGTTCACTACCACGCGCGCGCGGTTCCTCAACGGTATAGTTGTCAAAGTCAGCATAACCGCCGGGCTGCCCTGAAGTGTTGAAGTTGAAAAGAGCGGGACGAACGCCTTGGAAGGTCCGAAGCTGGAAGGTCATGGTAAAAGGCTTGCCCAAAGGAGTGAATCGCTTGCCATCGGCGCTCCAACTGAAGATGGCCTCGTCGGTGTCAAAGTTGCACGCGGCGCGCAACCACAAGTGGCTAGGGGGATTGGATGGACCCATGGTGGGAGTATTGGTGTGAGCAACGGCCCCACCTCCGCCGCGTCCGCCACTGCTTCCGGTGGTGTCGAGCATCTGTAGGGTGGTACCTTCGGCAGTCTTTACCACGCCAACCCAGGCATAGGGAGAACTCAGCAGCGCAAGACCCGCAGTGTCGCCAGCGGCCAGACCCGACGTGTCCAGTTCGACAGTCATGATGGACTCAGGTCCGGGCGGACGCTGGCAGAGGCTGTTGCGGCCGGAGTAGAAGTCATTGGCAGGCAGGGAATGAAGGCGAAGCACCCCGGGCTTCTCACTAATGGACCACTTGGTGTCATCGGGAACATGATTCCACTGCCAGTGTGCATTGAGCCTGCCGCTGTCGAAGTTGTCATCGTGGATGAACGCTGGCTTCGGCTCTTGGGCGCGGCCGGTGTTCGGCTTGATCCAGGTATTCGGCGCTTTGCGGAGGTTTCCCGGCAGGCCGATGAGCGGAAAGCCGTTGTCCCAGGTAACGGGGACCAGAGAAACCATGCGTCCCGCGCTGCCATGGTCGGACATGATGATGCTCCACCATTCGCCGAAGGGAGTGTCAACAATGCCGCCTTGATGCAGCCAGAGTCCGCGATCATCCGGTTGGGCGCGGAGCGGTGCGGCGGCCGTTACGCCCATTGACTCGCCCTGAACCATGCGCTCAATCTTCCAAGGGCCTTCAATCGCATCAGCGACGGCGACCATCTGATCCACCGGTCCGCCGGGGATCGCGGACACATCAACATACTTGCCGTTGATTTTATAGAGGTGATGACCCTCGCCCATCTTGCCCGCCAGTTGATGCCGGACACCCGGAACAAACGACTTGAGGTCCGGTGTAAGCTCTTCGATGGGATACGGGCTGCCGCCGCCGGAGATGATGTGGATCTTGCCGTCGTCATCAAAGAGGACGGACGGGTCGTGCCTTCCGGGCAATTGGTTGCGCTCCCAGGGTCCTTGAATCGATTTGGAGCGAAAGACCTGGAGGCCCACACCGTTGACGTTGGAGAAGATGTAGAATATCCTTCTATAATAGCGGATGCAGGGCGCCCAGATGCCCCGGCCGTAAACGTTTCCAGATTCGAGTCGGAACGCCGGGCCGAGGTCCAGCCGATCCATGCAGTAGCCAACGAGTTCCCAGTTTACCAGGTCCTTGGAGTGCATGATCTGAACCGCCGGGTTCATGTGCATGGTAGTACCGGCAAGATAGTAGTCGTTACCCACACGGATCACATCTGGATCCTCGAACTCATCGTAGAACAACGGATTGGAGTAGGTGCCGTTACCGTTGTCGGCAGTCCAGTGCTTTACCGCAGCGGGAGGAAGCCCGGATGAGTCCGACGGCGACGCGAAACTGAACAGGGCGCCGCCTGCAAGCACCGTTGAAATGACGAGACGCGGTAAGATCGAGCAATTCATAGTTCATTTCTGGCTGTATTCTTTCAATAAATTCCCCACTGCTCGACGGCGGACCCGGAGACGCCTGAAACGAACCACAGCACCAGGCAGGCGATGCCGGAGATCGGCAAGTGAACGCGGGCCATTTTCATCGGCAGACTTTCACTGGCGCAGGTTCGCCTTCGTCATTTTGTTTTCAACGTCAACACGGTGATGGAATAGGGCGGAAACTCGCGCGTAAAGTTGCCGCTCAAGCCGTCCACTGTCTCCGTGCGGGGAACAACCTTGTTCGGCTCATTGATGGAATTCGTGTCGTTGAGGCTGCTTGCGGCCAGGACCACCGCTTCGCCCTTGGCAGCGATCGTAGTCGCTCCGCTGATTTGGACATTGATTCGCTGGGCCGTCCCGGCTGCATTCACGACCTTCAAATAGACGACCCCGCTCTTGGCGTCGCGCGTGGCTTCGAAGAAGACCTGCCGGAGTTGCTGCGTTTGAGCCTCGCCGCCCGCGCGCCCCCTGCGCTGCCACTCGCGCGTCGGGATGTTTAGCGAAGCGGTCGCAAGGATCTCATCGCCGTGCATCGTGCTGAACAGCTTTTGGACATAATAGGAGGGCGAACCGTAGCTCGTCAGTGCGTCATAGCCAATCAGATCCGAGGGCCATTGCATCGAGCGGTCCTGTCCGTTGAGCTGGCTGACGTTGACGAACAGCGGCGCGTAACAGTGCATCACCACGATGTCGGAATTGCGCTCCATGCCGGTCATCCAGGCGGCGTCGCCGAGGGCCCCGGCCATGTTGGGCGTGGGAGAGCCGACCCGCGTGGCCCATTCGCCGCAGAAGATCTTCGACTCATTCGTCCGCGAATACGTGTCGTACTTCAGGGATTGCGCCATCATTTCTTCCAGATTGCGGTAATAGTGTTCGTCCACCAAGTCCGGCGCGCGGCTTTTGACCCACAGGGATTGGGGTTGTTCATAACCGCACGAGGAAATGACCTTCAGTTTCGGATACTTCTTCTTGATGGCGTCGTAGAACTGGGCGAATCGTCCGTCGTAGGTCCCATTGCGGTCGGTGCCGCTGCGGTCGAACCAGTCTTCGTTTCCGACCTCCACATATTGCATCTTGAATGGCTGGGGGTGCCCATCCTTGGCGCGCCGCGCGCCCCATTTTGTGGTTTGAGCGTCTCCGATGAGATACTCGATTTCCTCGAGCGCTTCTTGAACGTAGGGTTCGAGTTGCGGACCCGCTTCGATGACGCCACCGCGGCCGAGGCAGTAGCCAGCAAAAACGCCGAGCAGGGGTTCCATGTCAAGATCCTCGCACCACTCGGCAAATTCGAGCAGCCCAAAGCCGTCGGTGGACCAGTAGCCCCAGGGGCTGGGATGGCCAGGACGCTGTTCGAGCGGGCCAATGGTCTCCTTCCAGTTGAAACGCTGATTAAAGGCGTTGCCCTCAAGATAATTGCCGCCGGGGAACCGGAGGAATGTGGGCTTCATGGCGGCCAGTAATTCCATTACATCGACGCGGTTGCCGTTCTCGCGATTCTTGTAAGTGGGCGGGAAGAGCGAGACATTTTGCAGCCACAGCGTTCCCGGGGTCTTGGTGGTGAGTTTGAAGACGTTGTCCTTGCAGGCGGCCACGTTCTCAGTCTTCAGTTTTGTCTCGAATTTCTTCCATTCGGTAGTCAGGCCCGAGATTTCGGCGCTGGTGTAGTTAGTCTTGCCATCGGCGCTTTCGATGCTGACGGTCACCGGGCCGGTGAAACCGGCGGCGGCCTTCGCGAAGAATGACACGCGAAAGGTGGTCTGCGGCTTGACGGGAATACCCCAGTATCCGCCGTTGGCAACGCCCGCTGGAGAAGCTGCGGTGGCTGACGAAGCGTCGAGCTTGAGGCTGACATTCAGTAATTCGTTCAGAGGGTTATTCGTGTCGAGCACCATCGAAGCGCCGCCGATGACAGTCCAGAACCTGGGTTGGGTGTCGGGCCTGAAGGTGACCGGAAGATACTTCCCGGCCTCGTAAGTCTCGGGCGTGACGCGCGGGACAACAGCGTCCGCCTTGAAGGAGCGGTTGCGAATAAGTTCCCCGTAGATGCCGCCCTCGTAGGCATAGTTGATTTCCTCCGTCATCAGCCCGTACAGCATGGGACCGACCTTGCCGGTGACTTTGCCCGCGTCGATTTGCAGAACGGTGGGTCCCGTGGGCGCTGTTGGAGCAGGCGTGGTATCGGCGGGAGCGGAAGGCGCGGTTGTGGCAGGTGCGGGCGTTACCGCGCTGGTCTCGGCTCCGGATTGCGGGATGATTTCAATCGCGCAGATTTGGGGGTTCTCGACCTTGGGAGTGAAGGTCACCTTGATCACGCCATTGATGGCTTCGACATTGACCGTTTCCACGTACGCGCGCAAAGACCCGCCTGCCTTGACCCACACGTCGAAGTCCTTGAACTCGTGTCCCTGCACGTTGTAGGAAAACACGCGCTGACCTGGACCAGTAATACCTTCGAAGGTCTCCGCGAAATGCAGTTTCACCACGTACTTCCCGTTCGGTACCCGCCACGAAAAGGAGTCCATGCTGTAGCGTTCCGCCCGGTAGAGGTCGGGACTCTTGGTGTTGGCAATCTGGATGTCGGGCCTTTCGATGGTTTGTCCGCCCTCGAAGCCCTGGTCGGCCAGCCAGACATTGCCCTCGGCGTCTTTGACGGGCTCGGATTTTCCGGCCTTGATCCGGATTGCCTTCGCGGCAGGCGCGCTCGGCTCGCGCTTGGCCACGATTTCCTCTTTGGCAAAGTTGCCGACCTCGCGCGTGAACTTGATTTCGTCACCACCGGCCGAGATCTTGCCGCTGTAGGTGATGCGAATCTCATTGTTCTGGAAATTCAGCATCTCGACGAACGAAACCGCATCGCCGCCGACCTTGCCTTCTTTCAGTTCCGTTTCACGCTTCTGGTCGCCGATTTCCGAGTGGGCAACACCGGTCAGCTTCGCGCCGTCCTGCTTGAATGTGAAGGTGTATTTCTGGAGGCCGATCTGTGAGTCGAACTCAGATTTCCACGTGCCGGTGACATCAGTCGCAAGGGTCTTCCCGGCAGGCGCGGTTGTTACCGCGCTGGTTTCGGCTCCGGTCTGCGGAATAATTTCAATCGCATTGATTTGCGGATTCTCGACCTTGGGAGTGAAGGTGACCTTGATCACGCCATTGGTGGCTTCGACATTGACCGTTTCCACGTACGCGCGCAAAGACCCGCCTGCCTTGACCCACACGTCGAAGTCCTTGAACTCGTGTCCCTGCACGTTGTAGGAAAACACGCGCTGACCGGGACCAGTAATGCCCTCGAACGTTTCGGCGAAGTGCAGTTTCACCACGTACTTTCCGTTGGGCACCGGCCACGAGAACGAGTCCATGCTGTAGCGTTCCGCCCGGTAGATGTCCGGACTCTTCGTGTTGGCAATCTGGATGTCGGGTCTTTCGATCGTCTGGCCGCCCTCGAAGCCCTGGTCGGCCAGCCAGACATTGCCCTCAGCGTCTTTGACGGCCTCGGATTTTCCGGCTTTGATCCGGACCGTCTTGGCGGCGGCCGCAGGTTGCGCCGGAGCAGTCGCTGACTCGCGTTTGGCAACGGCCTCCGTGGTGGCGAAGTCGCCCACTTGACGGGTGAACTTGATCTCGTTGACCGAAACCTTGCCGGTATAGGTAATGCGAAGGTCGTTGCCTTGAATGTTGAGTGGCTCGACAAAGGATACGGTGTCGCCTTCGATCCTGCCTTCCTTCAGCTCGGATTCGCGTTTCGCGCCATACACCTCAACGCTGGAATGTCCGGAGACCTTTGTGCCGTCCTGCAGGAGCGTGAAGGTGTACTTTTGCAGGCCGCGCTGCGTGTCGAATTGGGCTTTCCACACCCCCGTGACATCGGCTGCCCAGACGGAGCACAAGGAGAGCGCAAGAGTCAGAAGAGCAATTCGAGTTTTCATGTTCGGTAGATTCCTAGGATTGGAGTGGTTCGCGATCAAGTTTAATCGGTGCGTCAATTCCCAAACAGCAGCGGTGCAAATTCATGCAAACTGCGCCGCCAAGTGAGCCACTCGTGAGCTGTATTGGGGGATTCGTAGAAGACGCTCTTGATGCCGGCTTGGTGCAGCGCTTCAACATTGGCCTTGCCGGCGGCGTCGTTTTCGCGGCTTCCGTAGCTGACGAACACGACTTTGACCTTCTCCTTGAAGGCGGCCATATCGGTGATGTTGGTCAGAGCGATGCTGCCTCCGCTGAAGATGCCGATATGGGAGAACTTGTCGAGGTTGGCAAGGGTGATCTGCCGGGTCTGCATGCCGCCCATGGAGAGGCCGGCCATGGCCCGATGGGGTTGATCAGCCGTGGTGCGGTAGTTGGCATCAATGAAGGGGATCAGGTCGTCGATGAGGACTCGGGAGAACGCACTGAAGTCAAACCGGCGTCCACCGGGACCGGTGACACCTCGAGATGCGGGGGCGTTGGTCGCGCCAGCAGCAGCGGGCGCCCCGGGACCAGGGCCGGCCGCGCCGGGGACATAGCTGTTCGCCATCACGATGATGAAGGGCTTGGCCTTCCCGTCGGCAATCAGGTTGTCCATGATGAGACCGGTGTGACCCTGGCTGCCCCAGCCGGTTTCATCCTCCCCGCCACCGTGTTGCAAGTACAGCACGGGATAGCGCTTGGACGGCTCCTTTTCATAATCTGGCGGGGTGTAAACGAAGCAGCGGAGACTGGCATTGGCGCTCTTGGAATAGTAGAGAGCCTGTCGCAGATCGCCGTGAGGCACGTTCTTGACGGCATAGAAGTCCTGGTCCTGGGCGGGGACTTCGAGGCCGCTGCCCCAGCGGTTGCCGCCGTAGAAGTACAAGCTGCCGGGGTCCGGGACCTGGGCGCCATCGATAACGAGCTGGTAGTAGTGAAAACCCTCGTCCTGGGGCCGCGTGACGCCGACCCAGGCGCCGTCGTCGCCCTTGGTCAGGGGGTACTTTGTCCCACCCAAGAATTCGAACGTGACGCTCTGGGCTTGCGGCGCGACGACGCGGGCGCGGACGCGCCTTTCAGAGTTGACCTGGGGATACAGTTTTCCGGGCTGATTCAGCGACGATGGCTTGAAATCCTCCAGCACCGGCTCGTTTGTTTGGGCCGTGCAAAGCTGGCTTGTCAGCATGGAGACCAGTGCAAGCAATGAGATTGTTGTTTTCATAAGGTGTTTGAGTTGTTGGGAGCGCTATGGTCGTGTGCTAAAAGTGTTGAAAAGCGCGATGTTAGAGAACAGGACGACTGCGCGACGATGGAACACCCGCTCGCTGCGCAGAGAGAGGAGGCACTGTCGCGCGGCGGTTGCCGCATTGTACCGATAATCTGTGTCTGCCAAGATTCGTCAATTGGCCGTCTTTACCAGTACTTCCGCGACGTCCCCGATATTGGACATTTAATCGCAGAATTTTGAGTTCTTTTTGGGACCACCTTGCGGCCCTTTTGGAACTTTGAATTCCCAACGCGTCGGCGTCTGTTTGCCGAGATAGACGAGATAGTAATCGGGCGCGCGACCGCCGTATTCCGGCGCTCCCCATCAATCAACCGGCTCGATGCCTTCGGCGGGCGCGTCATCGAGGACCTTCCTTAGAAACGGGTGTAGTTGGCCGCATCAGGCGCACGTCGAAGACGCCGCCGGCGAGCGAGCCTGGATGGGCGGAGAAGCGGATCGCTATGCGGCTATTCGCAGCCGCCGAAATGACAGCAGCCGGAAGCGGATAGCGCCGCTCAAAAAACTCACCGGGTTTCTCCCCTTTCAGGCGTTCGGTCGCCAGCAGGGTGTCATCAGCGAAGACGTCGAAATTGCGATCGCGATCCCAACCGGAGTACGTGACGGCGAGTTCGGCGGCAGTTGCGCCATGCAGGTCGAGCGCGTATTGGAACCGGCGGCCGTGTCGCCAGTGGCGGCCTTGAAACTCGCCTGATTCGGTGTCCTCCCCAGCAAAAGCGTGTTCCACTTCCGGCTGTTGTTCTCCAACGGCGACTGAATCGAGAGTCGCGACTTCGCGGGCAAGCTTAAGCCGTTCCGCGGCAGCCAGGCGTTCCTGCTTCGCCACCAGTCTCTCGTTGGTAGTGAGTTCCCAATACATTTGATAGCGGCTGTCGTGCAACCGGAAGAAAGGCACGAGCGGGAGTCCTTGTGGCGATGCCGGCTCCGCGACATCAACCAGTCGGAAATGGAGTGGCACGCGGTCAGGATCTGGTTGGATGTGTTTGGGCAACTCAGCGGCGGTCGCAAGCAAAACTGGCACGCGGTCCAGGGCCACCACCGGTCCGCGAGCCACGTGCGCCATGCGTCCGCCATCGGCACGAAGTCCGACCAGGTCGTTCGTCCCGGCAGGAGCGGCCAGCACGACGGGGCCGCGCAAAACGGCGACCCAATCCGAGCCATCCGGCAGACGTTCAACGGTGGTGCGCATTGGGAGGTCAATTTCGACACGGTCGCCATCATGCCATTCGCGGTGAAGCTCGGCGTAGGAAGAGGGAGCGGCGGCAATGGATATCGGCTTGCCGTTGACGCGCACCCCAAAGTCACCGGCAGCGACCCATCCGGGATGACGAACGCGCAGGGTGAAGGTGGATGGGCGTTTGAGTTGCAGTATTAGACGAGTGCGGGGTTGGTCGGGGAAGGCTGTTTCCTGCCGCAGCTTCAGGCCGAGTTCCGGAACAGAAAGCTCGGACGCGATGAAGAGATTGACATAGAGGCCGTATCGCCCAGCGCGTAGCCGATGTATTCACTCGCCTTCAGTCGGTCGCTGACGGCGGGAAGTTGTGCTGTTTGGGCGGTGCTCATGATTGGGCGGTTTGGGGCTCGAAGGCGAGTTCGCTCTATTTCGCCCAAGCCTCTCCTTCCGGCGTCCGCCGCCAGGCGAAGTAACCATCCAAACTCTTGAGCGATTCGGCGCTCGGAACCGGGCCGGAGTGCGGCGTCTGGTTGAAATACATCACTTGAGGATTGCTGTCGCTAAAGGCCGGCCACGCGGGCACGCCTTCACCATTAGGATTGCCGCGCTTGGCGAAGTTCACCCAGTAGGTGGACACTGCATCGGAGATCTCCAGATCCGCCTTGGTCGTCTGGGGATTGGTGAGATTGAGGTGCTGGAAAACGTAGGCCACATCCGCGCCGTGCGTCATGCCGTAACCGACGCGGGGCGAGCCTTCCGGGTATTCGGGGTGTTGGTCGAAGTAATAATAGAAGACCTTGGATTTGCCGGTCTGCGCCTGCAACCGCGCCCAAGCCCACGTGTGCCAGCCGAACGCTGCATCGCGCGTCAGGTCGCGCGCGGTCTTCGGAACTGAGTTCGAGCCGATCGGATAGGCCTTGATGAGATCTTCTGCGAACTTGCCGTAACGCGCTGTGACGCTGGCGATGTAATCCTCCGGGGTTTTCGGCGGTGAAAAGCTCGCGCCTTCGTCAGAGTTGTAGCCCACCAGAATCGGTGTGTCGTTGTATTTGCCGGCCGCGTAGAGCTTGTATTGGTCGTCGGGAATCACCCAGCCATCAATGATTGGCCAGCCGCGCCCGGCGGGGAGTTTGTCCGGCGCGATCTTTCGCAGTTCGGCGATGGACGAAACGCCCGCGCTCTTGGCATAGGTTTCCCCGCCGCGTTCCGCATCCGGAAGGCGTTTCACATTCTCGCCCGGGAAGGTGGTAGGCCGCGGCGGTCCGAACGAGCCGCCGCTTTGCGAAATAGCGCCATGGAACAGCCCTTTGGCCTGCGGCGATGCGCACAGCATGCTGACGGCGATCCCGCCGGCGGATTCGCCAAAAATCGTCACCGTGTTTGGATCACCGCCAAACGCAGCGATATTCTTCTTCACCCATTGGAGACCCGCGATCATATCCAGCAAACCGTAATTTCCCGAGACGCGATTCGTGGTCTCCGCGCTCAATTCCGGGTGTGCCAGGAATCCGAGCGATCCGACACGATAGGCGATGCTGGCCAGCACCACGCCCTTCTTGGCCAACTTTTCGCCGCTGTAATTTGGCTCGGACGTCGCGCCGCCGCCGAATCCGCCGCCGTAAATCCAGACGAGCACTGGAATGCGGTCGTTCGCGGATTTCGCGGGCGTCCAGACATTCAGATACAGGCAGTCCTCGCTCATGTCCGGTCCGGTTCTCGACCCCTGAATCGGTTTCGGTCCAAACTTGGTGGCTTGCCGCACGCCATCCCACTTCGCGGCGGGCTGGGGAGCACGCCAGCGGAGCTCGCCGACCGGTGGCGCGGCAAACGGGATACCCCGATAAACCGTCAACCCGTCTTCGGAAGTGCCCTGCACCTGTCCGTGTTCGACGGCAACCGGCGCGGGTTGCTGCGTGAGGCCCAGCCCGGTGGTGAACAGGGAAAAAGTGGCTGCCAAAATGTATTTCTTGGTCATAGGAATGATTCATTCGTTTGGAGATCAGTTTGCCCAAACAGCGCCGCACGAGTGCGCGCCTGAGCGTCAATTGTCTTATGCCATTCACGCAAATGCAATCTCCCGTGTCGCTTACCGGACGATTAGGGCGTCCACGGCCACCGGTCCGGGGCCGCGATTGACAATGTTGATGGCATGCCTGCCTGAACTCAGACCAGGCAGTTCACATACAACCTGCTGGGGCTGGCGCGTGCCGATAGTGGACAGATCCGCCGTCGCACGGCTTTGGCCGTCAATTTGAATTTCGATCTTTCCGGCTCCTCCGTCTTTCGGAGCGATGACTGAGACGTTCGTGCCGGCAAACGAACAACTCCAGACATCACCGGGCGTGTCGCTGGTAGTGAGGTCGTTGTTGAAGTCGCCGGTGCCCAGGTTGCAGCAGCGAACCCATCCGGCAGCGACGGCACCCGGGTCGTCGTCATTGAACCAGCCCTTGTCATGGGTGATGCGCAGAACCCGGCACGCCGAGGCCAGCCGCTGGTTGGTGATGCCCGCCAGCGGCTGCGCCGCTTCGCCGGGTGTCACCGTCAGGCCCTGTTCGTCCTGGACAAACGTCAACGCAACATCGGAGCCGAGCAGTTCGACTTTGGACACTTTGCCCAGGGTTGCCCCGCCGCTATGCAGGGCCTTGAGCGTGATTGGGCCGCCTTGCCAGTCCAGGACCGTGGCATAGACCTTGCCCTGGTTGCGCGTGTAGCAAACCGCATTATCGCCAAAGACTTCAAACGGGCGGGATGCGTACACCGCTTCATTGTTGATCTTCAGCCAGGCGCCGACGTCTCTGCAAATCTGGATCAACTGCGGATCAAGGTCGCCCCGGCCATGCTGGCTGATGTTGAGCAGCAGGATTCCGTTGCGGGAGACGTTCTGCATCAGCGACTGGATGACGCTCCGCGCATCCAGGTATCTCTGCCCGGCCTGGTAATGCCAAGCCGCGATGCTGGTTTCGGTCTGGAATGGATACGCCATGATCTGCGATTCGATGATGGCCTCGGTGCTCTTGACCAGGGAACGGTCAACGAAGGGAAGCACTTCGGGGCTGTTCTGGAAGCTGTTGTAACGCCCGCCAACGCCCTTGAGGTTGAGCACAACTTCCATTTTCCCACGATTCCACTTCAAGGATTTGTTGTAGTAATTCGCGGCCAGCGGCGGAGCGAGAAAACCCAATCCCATGTGAACGCCCAGATCCACCTGAGAGTCGCCCGCGTGCTCGTCGAAATAAATCACATCGGGATGATACTTGGTGATGGCGTCATCCACCCGCCACATGAACTGGTTCGCGAATGGCGAAAGCAGCGGGTCCTTGTCGGCGTGAACCGGCCCGTAAAGATCCACCGGATCCATGCCCTCCCACCATTTTGCTCTTCCATCGAGAATCGTTTGAAGCGCATCGTAAGGCACGCCCTGTTTCGGCCCCTTCTTGTCGCTGGTGTAACGCACCGGCATGAACTGGCCCCAGGTTCGCCCCGGAGAGTGGTGAAAGCCGATGCCGAACCGCAGGCCGTGCTGGCGCGCCGCCTTTTCCCACGTCCCGACAACGTCCACTTTGGGGCCGACGTGGACGGAGTTCCAGGGTTGATAGGCTGAATCCCAGCAATCGAAGTTGTCATGGTGAACGCCCATAGCCATGAAGTAACGCGCTCCCATTTCCACAAACAGATCCATCAGTTCATCGGGCTTCCATCGGTCAATCACCCAGTTGTGGCAGATGTCCTTGTAACCATACTCCGACGGATGACCGAAATGTCTGAGGTGGTAATTATATTGCCCGCTCCCCTCAATATACATGCCGCGCGCATACCAGTCGCCCTGCTCAGGCATGGATTGCGGGTCCCAGTGCGCCCATGCGCCGAACTTCGCGTCACGCCACCACTCCGGCACGGTATAGATGAGGCTGATCGCCTTCCAATCAGGAGAATAAGGACCCGGAGCCACCGGCAACAGCGGCAGGTTCCAGATGTCCGGCGGCAACCCCAGATCTCCGTGGCCGACAATTATCTGATCAATGTTCACCGCGACATCGTTGGTCCCCAGACTGATGGCCAGTGTGGCCTTTGCGGGAATCGCAACGTCAATGATGGCGTGCCGAAAGGAATTGGTGAGCGCCCCCGATGAATGAACGTTCACCTTGCGCGCCGGCTGGTCGTTGACCCCGACGCTGATCGTGCCCACTTCGACCGACGCATAACGAATCGCCAATTTGCTGGCAGCCGGCAGGCGGACAAACCTGGCGCCCTGGCCGGGTCTGCTCAAACTGACCAGATAACCTCCCGAGGCCGCGCCGTCAGCGATTTTGGACGCCCCGCTGATGAGTTCGGCACCTTCCGCCTCGAACGTCGGCTTTTCAGCAGCGATGGCCGAAGTGAAAGCGGAGAGGAATACCAAGTATCCGACCGGAAGAATCCCGAATGGGCTCATCGTCTTGTTCGACAACAGGCGCAATGACATAGAGAGGCGATGGCGTTTATTTGTTTCGAGATATTGCCGGGTGGTTGTTGTGATGCTGGTGAACGCAAAAGCACACCGTCAGTTACCACTTCCGCCAGCCGGCAACACGGAGATTTCAGCCGCGCTGGTCCAACCGTTGCGGAAGATCTCGCGCAAAGCGGTGAAACGAAAATAGCGGGCGTTGACCGGCGCAAAGGGGACTTCCTGGAGACTGGGGTTGTTGCGGATGTTGGCGAATTTGCCGTTGCCTGTAGGTCGCGATCGAGGGCCGCGCCGTCGAAGGGGATCACAATGATCTTGCTGCCATGACCGTCATTGCCGTGTTGCTGTTCCTTTTCCACGTCAATCACAGCCAAAGTAACGGCGGCGACATGGCCGTTTTCGATGTAGATGCCGGGGCGTTCCAACTTGTTCCAGCGGTTGACGGTGCCGTCGGTGTAGCGGACGAAATCTTTCGCCGGGTCGTAGGCGACGCCGCGGAAGGTCCAGTTGTGGATGCCGTCCACGGAAGTAAGGTGGTACGCCTTGCGGTCGCTCCAGTTGTTGACGGTAATGTGATAGAGGCCGCCGCTATACCAAATGGCCGGGTCTTCGAGGTTTTGGCGATCGTGCTGGGGCATTCCTTCGATGCCCGGATAAATGCTCGGGCCTTGCACGACGTAGGGGCCGAGCACGCCGTTGGTGCTGATGAGAATGGCGCCGGAACGCGGCACGATTTCAAAATTGCCGTCGGGACGAACCATGATGCTGGTGTTGGACATCCGGCCAAGCCCGCTAAACTCATTCTTGGCAATCTGAATCAAGCCGAGTTGTTCCCACGGGCCATCGAGCGATTTGGAAACAAAGACCGTGCCCGGCCGCGTTTCGCTGATGACCACCGCGTAACGGCCATCGGGCAAAACCAGCGCGGTGACGTTGTGGCCTTTGCCGCCCTGGTTGCCGGGCCAGCAAAGTCCTTTGTCCACGTAAGGCCCGATGAGATTGTCGCTGACCGCGTGGACCGCCCGCGAATTCCACCACTCGCCGTGGCCGCGCGCCTGGTCCCAGCGGCTGCAGAACAGGTGGTATTTGCCGTCCGGCGCTTTGATGATCTGGCCGTCCCAATAGTTCCAATGCGTCATCGTCTCGTCTTCGAGACCGTTTTTCGCGTCGCGCGGCCCGACCGCCGCCGCGCCCCAAATGTTCGTGGTCAATGAGCCGACGATTGGCGTAGACAGAAAATAGTCGATGAAAGTCCTCGGCTGAGTTGTGACGGTGTCCGATGCCGTGGCATCAGGCGATTTGCGTTCGGCGACTTTGTAACCGAGCAACGAAAGCATTTTCTCCGCGTAACGCGTTCCCAATTCCCGATAGCCCGCCGGAGTGAAATGCAAATGGTCCGGACGGCCAGCGCAGCCTTTCGATGAAACGACGTGCGCGGTGGGGATCGTCTTGGGCAAGTCGTCAATGATCCTGTTCATGCCCGCACACGCGCCATGCTGGTCGGCAGGCACGAGTTCGCCAGCGAGCAGCGGCACTTCTGCGGCCTTGAGATTCAGGTCTTTGATCAGGTTCTCGTAGATCCCATTGACCTTGTTCGGCCATTCTTTGTCGTTCGTGTTTGATTCGCCTTGATGCAACAAGATTCCTTTGATGACACCATCTCTCTGAGCCAAGCGTGCCGTGTCCACCAGATGCTGATAGGGGTTACCGCTGTAGGTATTAATGATGTTGGTCATCCACGTTGGCGATGTCGAGGCGTACGTCTGGAAAGTTCCCTTATCGAAGAGTTCGATTTTGCAGCCCGCCACGGAAACATTGACGATGCCAACTTTGATGTTTGGTGGAAGATTGGAAACCATCGTTCTGCCGAAATAATCAGCCGGGCAAAGTCCAGCCAAGGGGCGGCACAACGGTGGGAGGGCCGGATACCAATGCCCCTTGGTTCGGCCCTCTTTCGGAAAATCCACCGCGGCCAGCACTTGAAAGCGTTCATCCACCGGCCCTTCATCCTGCTGTTCAATTCCCGGAAACCCCTCCATGTTCGACTGGCCGAAGCAGAGGAACACGAAGCGATTCGTATCCTGCGAGAAAGCGTTGACTTTCAAAAAGAGCAACCCTGCCAATAAGTACAATGCCAGTCTCATTTCAGTTGGGTTGCTCATAACGCTGGCCATGCCACAAACCTATTTGGTTTTCGATTGCGCCTCGGTGACGACCCGAATGACTGCGTCGAAGGCCGGCTTGGGTTGGCTGTTGGCATCGAACAAGAGCGGCTTGCCATTGGCTCGCCAGGAGTTCGCGTCATTCGCACCCCAGAACGTGACGACCTTTACGGAATTGCGGTGCTTCACGAATGCCCGGAAGAGACCCGCGTACGCGTCGGCCAATTTCCGGTTGGCGTCGTCAACCAAGCCGCCCTGGGTGGTCGCGTCGTTGTTGGAGATGTCCGCACTGGTGCTACCCTGGCCACCCCGCGCGCTGTTCACGTCGAGTTCAGTGATGTGAATGGGTAAGCCGAGAGTTTCGATATCCGTCAGCGCCTGGTCCGTAGCCTCAAAGCTCGTCGAAACGTCCAGGTGGGCTTGCGAGCCAATGGCCATGACCGGGACGCGTTGTGCCTGCAGTGACTTAATCAGCGTAATGAGTTTGCCGCGTTTTGCCGGGTCCTCCAACCCATAGTCGTTGTAGCGGAGGATCGCATCAGGATCGGCTTCGTGAGCGTATTCGAACGCCTTCGCAATGAAGTCCGGCCCGATGATTTCCAGCCAAAGCGAGTTCCGCAGGATGTTCGTGCCGCCATCGGCGATGGCTTCGTTTACGACGTCCCACGCCTTGATCTTGCCCTTGTAGCGACCGACAACAGTGTAAATGTGATCGCGCATTCGCTGTAGCAACTCCTCGCGGGACGCGCGTGGTCCGGTGAAACGGCCACGACCGAAACCGCCGCCAAAACCACGGCCAAAGTCGCCACGGCCGGGCGCATTCGTTCCGGCCGAATTCGTCTCCGCGACCGGGCCGGGAGCCGCGCTGGTGGCCCCCGGCGGCAGATTCGTGCCCGCGAACACCCAGTTGGGCGTCTGAGCGTGCCAGACAAGCGTGTGTCCGACGATATACATGTTGTTGCTCAGGCCGAAATTCACAAAGGCATCGGCCGGGCCCAAATTGTAGCCGTCCGCGCCCTCCCGCGGATGGATGAGCGCCCACTTCAGGTCGTTTTCCGGAGCAACCTGGTTGAACTGTTCCTTGACGAGAGCAATGTCCTTCCGGACCTGTTCCAACTTGCGGCGGAACGCGGTGCCCGTCGCGATGCTGCGGTTAATAGCCGCGCCAACGTAGAAATGGTCTTTGTAGGCGTCCCTGAGGGTGGGCGTGTCGGCGGACCGTGCGGTTCCCGCCGCGATAGCCAACATTGCCGCAGTCAGCAGGCCCTTGCATGTCTTGAGATTCATCATGTTGATCTTCATGCCAGGCACCCTGCTGTTCATTTGAAAATGCGCTGCGAGAACAGCCACAAGTTGTTTCTCCAGTGTGTTGCGTCGTGGCCGTTGCCGTCCACGTGCCAGACGTGCGGCACCTTCTTTTCCTTGAGATAGGCATGAACGCCCTGGCTAATTCGGATCAATCCATCCTTGTTACCGCTGGAGAGCCACAACAGCTTCAACTGTTGGATCGCAACAGCGGGATCTGGCACGAGTTGCTCGGGTGGTTTTGTGTTCGGCGCTGACGAGAAACCTCCCACCCACGCGAAGGTGTCGAGGTGAGCTAAACCGAAGTTTAGCGATTGGCCACCTCCCATGGATAACCCGGCGAGAGCCCGGTGCTCGCGATCGGCTTGCACCGAATACCGCGACTCGATGGCGGGGATCCCATCCTTGAGCAGGTCCTGTTCGAAACCCGCAAAGGCCGGCCCCGCCGCGAACACATTGCCCTCCGCACGGTCGTTCTTCTGCGCCCGGCCGTTGGGCATCACAATGATCATCGGGACGGCTCTGCCGTCGGCGATGAGGTTGTCCAACAGGACGTCGGGCGTCGCAAACCGCTGCCACTCCGTTTCATCTCCACCGATGCCGTGCAGGAGGTAGAGCACGGGGTATGTCTTGTCCTTCGAATAACCGGGTGGAGTATAAACCTGCATCTTGCGCGTTGTGCCCACCGTTTTGGATTCGTATTCGATCATCTCCAACTTGCCGTGCGGAATGTCATCGCGCTTCTTCTCAAATCCTGCCGGCGGATCCTCGAACGCCGGTTTGTCGTCCGGTTTCAGTTCAATCGGTCCGCCAAATCCGCCCGGCCCACGACGGGGTTGGTTGCCGCCTGCCGCAGGAGTGGCTCTCGCCGCCCCAGGATTCGCCGTCGCAGCCTCAAGCCGGGTGGCCTTGAACTCCGCCTTGCCGAAGTCGCCCACTTCCCGCGTGAAGGCAATTTCATTCCCACTGATCTTGCCGGTGTAACGAATGCGCACCTCGTTGCCTTGGAAACTCAGCATCTCCACAAAGTTGAGTGTGTCGCCTGTGATTCTGCCTTCCATCAAATCCGCTTCGCGCTTCCGTTCGCCGACCTCCGAGACGGCTTTGCCAGTTAGTTTCTCGCCGTCAGGTTGAAAGGTGAACAGGTACTTCTGCACGCCTCGTGGGCTTTCAAATTCCGCGCGCCACTGGCCCGCAAGGTCAGCCGCGTGGATGGCTGCCGCCAAAAATGCGAGCACACCGCAGAGGAGGATTACGCTGTATTTCATCATAAGTGTCTTTCTTTAGAGGTTCGTTCGATGTCCTTGCCATGAAACTCCAGGCTATTGCCCGTTCCAACGATGCGTTTCGCCCTTCGCCAGTCTGATGTCGTGCGTCGCCGAGCCGTAACGCAGGCGGACCAAACCGCCCTTGAGCGAATAAAGGGCGGCCTCGACCAGTTTTCCGTCACGCCAGGTGATATCCACCTCAAAGGCGCCGCGTGTCCGCAGCCCTTTCACACTGCCGGCTGGCCACGCCGTGGGCAGCGCGGGCAGCAGCTCAATTTCAGGCTTCAGCGCAGCGCTTGAGACGTCGGTGACGCTGCCAAGCCGACTTTGCATCAGCATCTCCGCGATGCCCGCCGCACCGCCAAAGTTGCCGTCAATCTGGAAGGGCGGATGCGCGTCGAACATGTTTGGATAGGTGAGGTCGGGGCTGAGCAGGTATTTCAAAATCTGGAACGCATGATCACCGTCGCCCAGATGCGTCCACAGGCAGAGGCGCCAGGCCGTCGCCCAGCCGGTGGCCTTGTCGCC
>ORJL011608316.1_pt1 | contig 19860 bp, 14 predicted proteins | sample 1779941 | NCBI WGS metagenome assembly ORJL01 (sample SAMEA104232317, study PRJEB22302) | groundwater metagenome | biome: forest; feature: aquifer; material: groundwater | place: USA | collected 2011-08-07 | depth 5.8 m | reverse complement strand
GCGAGTACATCGAAGGATGCCAAGGAGCAGACCATCTCACCCCGAGCGTGGGTTGGGGAGCGCAGCAGGTGTGCGCTGGCAGATGGCCCTGGGTCAGGCCCTCTCTCCCCTGGTGGGAGAGAGCTGGAGAGAGGGGGGCCTGAGCGATGGCGTCGGGGCGAGTACATCGAAGGATGCCAAGGAGCAGACCATCTCACCCCGAGCGTGGGTTGGGGAGCGCAGCAGGTGTGCGCTGGCAGATGGCCCTGGGTCAGGCCCTCTCTCCCCTGGTGGGAGAGAGCTGGAGAGAGGGGGGCCCGAGCGATGGCGTCGGGGCGAGTACATCGAAGGACATGCGCGTCGCGGGTTAGGTTTCTCCATCGCCCGACTGCCCATCCGATGAGCATTTTGAATAAGCAGGGTTGGAAGCACTAAAGGAGCAGAGATATGACAACACCGGCGCAAGTGCGGGGCGCTGAGGCTTGGTGGGGCGAATACGGGGCTGACGAGTGGTCGGATGCCCTGGTGCAGTCGATGAAGCTGGGCGGGGTCGACAACCTGTTCTTCGTGTCGGGCTCGGAGTTGACCTTCTTTCAGGAGGCCATCGCCAAGGCACGGGCGAAGGGACGGCCCCACCCCCGCTTGGTCACGATGATGCACGAGAGCGTGACGCTCAATGCGGCCATCGGCAACTCGATGGTGCGCAACGCGCCCGCGGCCAGCGTGGTGCACGTGGACGTGGGCACGCTGCACTACGGTGCGGCCATCCACACCGCGTGGCGCAGCGCCAGCCCGGTGCTGATGATGGCGGGCACCGGCCCGCGCGCCTTTCCGGGGTCCATGCGGGGCGCCCGCAACGGCAGCATTCAGTGGATTCAGGAGCCGCGCGACCAGGGCGAGATCGTGCGCCAGTACACCAAGATCGACCACCGGCTGGAACATCAGGACAATCCGGGCCTGATGGTGAGCCGCCTGCTGCAGGTGGCCATGAGCGAGCCGCGCGGCCCCGTCTACATGGCGGTACCGCAGGAGACGGCGATGCTGCCCTACCCCGGCACCACCCGCTTCCCCACCCGCGACCAACTCGGGCTGGCGCGGCCGGTGTGGCCCGACCCGTCGGACGCGAAGAAGATCGCCGAGTGGTTGATCAAGGCCGATAACCCCTGCATTTACGCCACCAAGGTGGGGCACGAGCCGGAGGCGGTTGGCGCGCTGGTGCGGCTGGCCGAACTGCTGGCGGTGCCGTTCATGGAGAACACCAACTCCGACCGCATGAACTTCCCGGCCAGCAGCCCGTTCTACGGCACCGGCCCGGAGCCGAAGGACGCGGACGCGCTGCTGATCTTCGAGGACTTGGCGCCCTACACGCCGGGCCGGGGTTCGCCTTCGCCCGACGCCAAGATCGCCTGGATCTCCATCGACCCGGTACTGTCGCGCTTCAAGACCATCGAGTTCCGGGCCGACCTGTGGATCCCGGCGACCTCCTCGGCGGTGGCGAACGCCGTGGCCGACGCGGCGGAGAGCATGCTGACCGCCAGCGACCGCAGCCGCATCGCCGACCGGCGGGCGCGGCTGGAGCAGAAGAAGCGCGAGACCGAGGCCAAGGAGATCCAACTCGCCGAGACCGACATTGCGGCGGGCAAGCTCAACGGCCGCGTGGTGGGCTACGAGCTGGGCAAGCTGCTGGACCAGGACGCCATCATCCTGAACGATGGCCTGAGCAACGGCGGCTACGTGCAGACCTACGCCAAGCGCAACAAGGTGGGCACCTACTTCCGCAGCGGCAGCAGTTCGGGCGGCTGGGGCAGCGGCGCCGCCTTCGGCGTGAAGATCGACCGGCCGAACCAGGACGTGGTGTTGGTGTCGGGCGATGGGTACTACACCTTCGGCACGCCCATGCCGGCGCTGTGGGCGGCCAGCCACCACAAGGCGGCGTTCTTGGTGGTGGTGTTCGTCAACGGCACCTACAGCACCGGTACAACGGGCCTGGCCAGCAGCTACCCGGAGGGCTTCGCTGCGGCAGCCGGGTTCGAGGGCGGCCGGTTCGACCCGCCACCCAACTTCGAGAAGCTGGCCGAGGTGGCCAATGGCTACGGCGAACGGGTGAGCGAGCTGAGCAAGCTGGCGCCTGCCCTGCAGCGGGGCCTGGAACACGTGCGTAATAACACGCCGGCGGTCATCGCCGTGAACGTGCCGCCGCCCGTGGACCTGTCGGTGCGGTAGTCCGGGTGGGGCGGGCTGCTCGTCCATAGCCTTCGGGCACTCGGTTCAGTATGCTACGCACGCGCGCAACGGCGTCCGGGGTCCTCCCTCGGGCGCCGTTCATGTTCGGGAGGCTGGCGATGACCGATCGGCTGTTTGAGCGGCGGTGGGGACTATGGCTGTTCGCGGCATTGGGGGCGGGAGCGGTGCTGGTGATGGAGGGCTACCACCGTAGCACCATGCCCGGGCCGCTCAGTTTGTATTCGGGCCTGCTGCTGGTGGCCAGCATGGTGGGCGGCGTGCGCCTGGGCCTGGTGGTGCTGGCGGCGGCCGAGGTGCACACTGCGCTGGCGTACTGGCTGCCCACACCGCTGCGGGCGCCGAACGGCAGCGCATCGGAGATGGGCGTCATGCTGCTGGTGGGCGGCGGACTGGTGCTGTGCGGGGTGGCCATCAACCAGTGGCAACGCCGCCAGGTGGCCACCGCCGAGACGGCGCGTGACGTGCTGACGGCCTTTATGGACTCGCTGTCTGTTGGCCTGCTGGTGGTGAACCAGCAGGGGAAGGCGTACTACGCCAACCAGCACGCCCGGAAGCTGCTGGGCGAGGGCTTTGGCTCGCAGCCGAAGGGCTCCGAGGTGCCCGACGTGTACCTGGGGTACCACGCCGGCACCCGGGAGATCTACCCGCGTGAGGAACTGCCCGGGCGTCTGGCACTCCTCGGCAAGCGTCTTGAAATTGACGACCTGGAGGTCGAACGGCCGGACGGCAGCCGGACGCTGTTGCACGTGGCGGGGGCGCCGGTGCTCAACGGCGACGGTCAACCGATTTACGGCGTGTCGACCTTTTGGGACATCACCCGGCAGCGGGCGGCGGAGGTGGAGCGCCGGGAGCGGGAGCATCGCCTACGCTCCATCTTTCTGGCGATGGCCGAAGGAATCGTGCTGCAGGATGCCCAGGGCAGGATCATCGAGAGCAACCTGGCAGCGCAGCACATTCTGGGCCTGAGCCAGGACGAGTTGCATGGCCGCACCTCGCTGGACGAGCGCTGGCGCTCCATTCACGACGACGGATCGCCCTACCCCGGTGACCGGCACCCCGCGGTGGTGACGCTGGCCACCGGCCTGCCCATTCAGGATGATGTGATGGGCGTGCACCGCCCCGATGGCAGCCTGGTGTGGCTGTCGGTCAACACGCAACCGCTCATCGCACAGGGGGAAGAGCGGCCGTATGCCGTGGTGGTGTCGTTTGCCGATGTGACGGAGACGCGCCATGCGCTGGCCGACCAGCGCGACGCCACCCGCCGGCTCAGCGCCATCATCGAGGCGTCGCCCGCGGCCATCTACACAGTGGGCGACGGGTACATCATCCAGACATGGAACCACGCCGCGGAGCGCATTTTTGGTTGGCAGGCGGAGGAGGTCATTGGCAAGCCGGTGCCCTGGCTGACACACATCAGCGAGGGCCAATGGTCGGCCCTGGAAGTGGCAAGCCAGCAGGGCATTGCGCTGAACGGGATGGAGGTGTCGCGCCCCCGCAAGGACGGCGAGGTCATCGACATCTCGCTGTCGGTGGCGCCATTGGGCGGGCCGGCCGATGGGTCGATCTCTGTGGCCGAGGACATCACCGCCCGGAAGCGCGCAGAAACGGCGCTACGGGCAGCCAACGAACGGCTGTCGGCGCTCATCGACGCCGCGCCGCTGGCGATCTACGGCACCGACAGCTCCAACGGTAATGTCACGCTGTGGAATCCGGCGGCCGAGCAGCTCTTCGGCTGGTCCGAGGAGGAGGTGGTGGGCGGGCAGCTCCCCATGGTGCCACCGGAAACCGAACCGCAGCGCGTGGAATTCCGCGCCCTGCTGCAGCGGGGTGAAGCGGTGCGAGGCGTGGACGCGGAACGGCTCCGCAAAGACGGCCGGCGCATTCAGGTGCGGCTCGCGATTGCCCCGGTGCCCAACCCTGACGGGTCGGGCGTGGAGTTCATTGCCTTCGGCGAGGACGTGACGGAACGGCTGAGGGCTGAGCAAGAATTGATGGAGAGCCGGGAGCAGTACCGCCAACTCGTGGACCTCGCCAGCGATATCGTGTTCCGCACCGACATCAACGGGCACTTCACCTATGTGAACCCCGTGGCCACCCGCATCGTGGGCTACCAGCCGGAGGAACTGGTGGGAACCCGGTTTAGCGACATCATCCATCCGGAGTACCGGCGAAGCACTTCTCGCTTCTACATGCGCCAGTTCTTGACGCTGCAGCGCACGTCGTACTTAGAGTTCCCGATGATCCGGAAGGACGGCCAGGTGCGGTGGATGGGCCAGAGCGTGGACCTCAACCTGGATGAGCATGGCCGGCCTGCCGGCTTCCAGGCCATTTGCCGCGACGTGACCGAACGCCGGGAGGCGCAGGAGGCGCTGGCGCGCGAGTACCAGGTGGCAGAAGACGCACGGGCGGAACTGCGGTCGGTGCTCGACGGTGCGTTGGCGGCGATGATCCTGATTGCGCCCGACCACCGGATCCGGGCGACCAACCGCGTCTTCGACCAGACGTTTGCGGGCCTGACGCCGGATGACTGGATGGGTGCCCGTTTGGACGAACTGAGCAGCGTGTTCGACGAGGCCTTTGAGGACGGCGCCCGGCTGCACCGGTGGATGCTGCACGCGCTGGATGCGCCGTCGGAGTCGACCCCGCTGGAGATGCAACAGCGCGTGCCTGAACAGCGATCGCTCACCGTGATGGCTGGGCCGGTGACCAGCGCGCAGGGGAGTTGGCTGGGCCAACTGTTCGTGTTCCGCGACGTGACGCAGGAGCGGGAACTGGAGCGCCTAAAGGAACAATTTGTGTCGATGATCAGTCACGAGTTAAGGACCCCGCTGACCTCCATCATCGGGTACACCGAGTTGCTCATCGAAGGGGCAGCCGGCGAGCTGACCTCGGAGCAGCAGCGGTACCTGAGCGTGGTGCTGAACAACAGCCAGCGGCAGCTCTCGTTGGTGAACGACCTGCTGGACCTGTCGCGGCTGACCGAGGGCCGGTTGGAACTGAACCTGACGTCGGTAGACGTGGTTGCGGTGGCGCGGGCCGTGGTGCTGAGCCTGCGGCCGCAGTGGCAGGCTCAGGCGCTCGACGTGCAGGTGGAAGTGACGGGTGCGGTGCCCTATGCCCACGCCGACAACTTGCGTGTGAACCAGATCATCACCAATTTGGTGGCAAACGCGATAAAGTACACTCCTAGACAGGGCCGTATCACGGTTCGGTGCAGCGTGGAGGGCGGGCAGCCGAGGGTAGATGTAACCGACACTGGTATAGGTATGTCGGACGAGGATCAATCCCGAGTGTTCTCGCGGTTTTTCCGGTCGCGCAGTGCGCTGGCGCAGGCGGCGGCCGGAACGGGCCTGGGGCTGGCCATCACCAAAGCACTCGTGGAACAGCAGGGCGGCGAGATCTGGTTTGTGAGCCAGCCGAACGTTGGGTCCACGTTCAGCTTCACCCTGGACCCAACGGCCTAGGGCGGCTCAGAGAGGGTTGGCGCGTGCGGTTCCTGGTGGTCGACGACGAACGCGACATTTTGTCGCTCATCAGTCTGATGCTGACCACGGCGGGCTATCCTGACGTGGTGGAGGCGACATCGGCCGAGGAGGCGTATGCCTACCTGCGGCTGGGTGAGCCGGAGCGCGCCCCCGCCGACGTGGACCTGGTGCTGATGGACATGACACTGCCTGGCGACGACGGCACGGCCGCCGTGGCGCGCATTCGGGCCGACGCCCGCTACCGCGACATCCCAATGATCATGGTGACGGCCCACAATGAGGACGCGACCCTGCAGCGGGCGTTTGATGCCGGCGTGACCGACTACATTCGCAAGCCGTTCGGGCGAGTGGAGTTTCTGGCGCGGGTGCGCGCGGCCGCGGCGCTGAAGCAGGAACTGGACCAGCGCAAGGCGCGCGAGCGCGACCTGATACGCACCGCCGAGCAGCTTCAGGCGACGCAGCAGGTGCTTGAGCGGCTGTCGCTCTCGGACGGGTTGACCGGACTGGCCAACCGCCGCTGCTTCGATGACACGCTGAGCCGGGAATGGGAGCGCGCGCAGCGCGACTTCACCTCGGTGGGTCTGGTGATGTGCGACCTGGACTACTTCAAGGCCTATAACGACAGCTACGGGCACCCGGCGGGCGACCAAGTGCTGCGCTCGGTAGCACAGGCACTGGAGGGGGCCATCCATCGCACCGCCGACATCGCGGCTCGCTACGGCGGCGAGGAGTTCGTGATTCTGCTACCGGAGACCGACGCCGAGGGGGCACGGGTGGTGGCAGAGCTGGCGCGCGGGGCCGTGCAGGCCATGGCGCTGCCGCACCGCGAAGGCATCGCGCGGGTGGTGACGGTGAGCATGGGGGTAGCAGCTATCCGGCCCAGCCACGGCGCCCGAGCGGCGCAGTTGGTGGCCGATGCCGACGAGGCGTTGTACCGGGCCAAGCAGCAGGGCCGCAACCGCGTGGTGATGCACGAGGGCGGCGGGCCGGAGCCTGGCCCGCTCGACGTTCACGGGGGCGCCGGCAGCGGGCGGCCGGTTGCGTAGAACCCCTCACCCTAGCCCTCTCCCGCCGGGGGAGAGGCACTTTGCGACGAACCTGCCCCACCCTCCGAGCAGCTTCGCGACTGCAGACGGCGCAGGTAGGGCAAGCCGCCGTGGGCAGTACGTACAGGCGGCAGTTCGTTACGAGGTCAGCGCCTTGAGCGCTCGCAACCCTGCCTGGGCGATAGCTTCATCGTCGGCGCCGCTGGGCCGGCCGCTGACACCGAGGCCCCCGACGACGGTGCCATCGCCAAGCGCGATGACCAGCCCGCCGCCACCCTCGGTGAGGCTTGGATTGCCCATTGCTGCAACCGAGGCCCCCTGGCTGCTCAAACGCTGGCCAAAAGCCAGCGTATCCACCCGCATGCAGGCGGCGGTGTAGGCTTTCTTGAAAGCGTTCTGACGGGCCAATGCGGCGTTCACATCGGCCTCACAGACAAAGGCGACGTACTCACCACAGTGGTCCACCACCGCGACGGCGACAGGCCTGCCGGGCATCTCAGCAGACGCGGTCAGGCAGGCCCGGATCGCGATCATCGCGTCCGAGAGGCTCAGGGTCATCCTTTGCTGCATAACGTCCTCTCAGACCTGGGCCAGCAGGGCTTTTAGGCCAATCCGGGCAATCGCATCGTCTTCGTCCGGGGCAGCACCAGAGACACCAATACCACCTACCGCACTGCCATCGTGGCTACGCACCACCACGCCACCGGCCGCCATACCCACCAGATTCGGGTCGCCGTAATCCGCCACGGTACGGCCTCGCTGTTCAAGGCCGGACCGAAAGTCTTTCAGGTCGGCCTGCATCCGGGCAGCGGTGTAGGCCTTCTTGGAGGCGAAGTGCTGTACCATCGGCGTCGTCCCGTCCATGCGGGCGAAGGCCATCAACTCGCCATGCTCATTCACGATGGCCAGCGCTAACGGCGGCGTGGCGCTGTCGACCGAGGCTTGGACCATCGCGTCGACCGCCGCCAAGCACTCGGGCAGCCCCAATAGCGTCACGGTGTGCATAGGACCTCTCGCTTCAGACGTTCACTCTCGCTGGTCGGCTCCGCCAGTAACCAGCAGGATACCGCGCCGGCAGGAGGTATTCAAACTCGGGGCAGGCGCCGGAGCATTTAAAGGGAGTCACCCCTGCTGGCCGGTCCAGCACGGCGTCCGCAGATCGCAATCCTCCGCCCACCAGAGTAATGAGGGTCGGCGTCAGCGGCGCGCTCTCCTTCGTAGGCGCAACCCCGCGAGCAGGGCTGCCGCTCCGGCCAGGGCGGCCCCCATCGTGAGCAAGGGCAGGCCGCCGCCATCGGCCGCAAGCCCGCCATCGCCAGTATTGGGCAGGGCCCCCGGTGCGAACGGGCCGGCGCCCGCAGGGCCGGTGATGCCACCCGGAGCCCCGCCGCAGAGCGCATTCGCCTGCTGCTCCAGCGGGTCAATCACCCCAGCCGGCGGCTGCTCCGCCAGCGCCTGGGCCAGCAGGCTTCGGAGCTGCGCGCAGTCCTCAGCCGTTACGGTGCTCGCGCGCTGCAACTGCAGTAGGAATCCTTGCACCCGTTGCAGCAACGAGGGCTCCTCCGGCGCATTGGCCGCCGGCGGCACGGCGGTGGCAATCGGCGCCACCTGGGGAGGAGTGCTGGTGCCCGCAGGTGGGGGTGGCGGCCCAGCAGGCGGCGGCGTGCTGGTGGGGCCAGCGGGTGGCGTTGCGGTAGCGGGCACGCTGGTGGCCGTGGTACCCGCCGGCGGCGTGCTGGTGGGAGCCGGCGGCGTTGCGGTAGCGGGCACGCTGGTGGCCGTGGCGTCGGCCGGTGGCGTGCTGGTGGGAGCCGGCGGCGTGACTGCCGCCGTGGGGGAGGCCGTGGGCGAGGCCGTCGAGGCCGGGCCGGCTGGGGTGGGAGTCGAGGTGGGGGTCGAAGTGGGGGTCGAAGTGGCGATGGGGCCGCCCGGCCCCGGCACCGTTGGGGTGGCGGTGGCGATGGCGGTGGCGGTGGCGGTGGCGGTGGCGGTGGCGGTGGCGGGGGGGGCTGGGGGGGCGCAGGGCAGCTTGATGGGGTGGGTGTTCAGTGTGAGCGGGGCCAGCACCGCCGGCTGGATGCCCGCAAGCAGCCGGCCTTCCACGTTGGCGGCCGCCCCGGCGGTAATCGACAGGTTGGTGATGAGTGTGCCCTTGAAGGTGGAGTTCGCGCCCAGCGTGGCGGAACCGCCGGCGGTCCAGTACACATTGCAGGGCTGGGCGCCTCCGGTCAGCACCACAGAGGTGCCGGCGCTCGTGGCCAGGGTGGCGTCGGCGTTGATGACCCACACGTCGGTTGGTCCACCATTCAGGGTTACCGTACCGGTGGTGAGGGTGAAGATGGGCGACCGGTAAACGCCGGGAGTCAGGGTCTGGCCGCCCAACTCCGGCGGTAGAGCGAAGTCCGTTGTCTGGTTGCGGGCGTTGTTGTAGGCCGCAATCTGGGCGGTACGGGCGGCCAGCGCCGCTGCGTCGGCCTGGTGGATGGCCCCGTTCACCACGCCTGGGCCATCGTTCAGCGTGGTGCCAAAGAAGCCCGTTATCGTGGGGTTAAGCGACACGCCCAGGTCACCGGTCACGGTGGTGGGCCCAGTATTCGTGACGCTGGTGGACCCCAGGGCCGCATAGCTTTGCACTGCGCCCAATGGCGGCGCCGTGGCCGCAGCCTGCAACTGCAGGGCCTCCCATTCGCCGCGCACTGCAGCGCCTGCCACGAGTACGCCGAGTATGATGCCACCAATTACCAAACGCCCCGGCCAGCGCTTCGTCGTGAACATAGGGCCTCCCAGACATACGGGCTTAGGGACCACTTGCCCCGCGCCCCCTCTGCTTTGGGACCGGCATGCGCCGTGAGAGGTTGGGAGAAACGGTCAGATTATCTTGGCGGGCTCGCGCGTGTGCCGTCAAGGGCATGCGACATCTCGTCCGTGAGCCAGGCTAGGTCCACCGTACGTGACCCCCCACCGGTGCGAACGTCAGGCTGCCGGAGTGCTGGAGCGCCGCCGCAGCCACTTCACCGACTCCATGGTGAGCGGGGGCGCCATGGCTGCTGTGACGCACCAGAGCAGATCGGCAAGGGGCAGGCTGGTCGTGTCGAACAAGGTTTGGAGCGGCGGCGCATAGACCACCGCCAGTTGCGAGACAACGGAGACCAGCACGGCGCCGGTCATAGCACGGTTGGAAAGGACCCCCCGGGTGAACACCGACTCGCGTTCGGAGCGGAACGCCAACCCGTTCAGGATCTGCGCCAACGTCAGCGTGGTGAACACTGCTGTCTGCCAGTGCGGGTTACCGACACTCCAGAGCCAGTAGCCGATGGCAAGGGCCGCGGCCCCCACCACCGCCCCACCCCAGAGGATGTCCACACCCACCCCCCCGCTGAAGATGCTCTCACCCGGAGCCCGCGGGGGGCGCCTCATCACATCACGCTCCAGGGGTTCCACGCCCAGGGCGAGGGCGGGCAGCCCGTCCGTTACGAGGTTCACCCAGAGGATCTGTAGCGGCAGCAGTGGCAGTGGCATACCAAACAGCGGAGCGCACAACATCACCCACAACTCGCCAACGTTCCCCGTCAGAATGTAGCGGATGAACTTGCGGATGTTGTCGTAGATGCCCCGCCCCTCACGCACTGCGGCCACGATGGTGGCGAAATTATCGTCCAGCAGTACCACGTCGGCGGCGCCCTTCGCTACGTCGGTGCCGGTGATGCCCATGGCAACGCCCACGTCGGCCTTCGCAAGCGCTGGGGCGTCATTCACGCCATCGCCGGTCATTGCCACGATGTGCCCGCCGCGCTGCAGTGCCGCAACGATCTTGAGCTTATGCTCTGGCTCGACGCGTGCGTACACCGCTGTGGTGTCGACGATACGCTCCATCTGCGCAGCATTTGCCCCCTGGATGTCGCGTCCGGTCAGCGCCCGCCCGTCGCTCTCGATGCCAACTTGGCGTGCGATTGCACGTGCCGTGAGCGGATCGTCGCCGGTGATCATCACCACCCGAATGCCAGCCGTGGCACAGGTAGTGACCGCAGCGCGCGCTTCGGGCCGGGGCCGGTCCTCCATAGCCACCACGCCGAGGAAGATGAGGTCAGCCTCGATGTCTTCGGCAGGCAACGTATCGGCCGATGACAGCCGATACGCCAGGCTCAGGACGCGCTTCCCCGCTTGCGCCAGGGATCGGTCGAGCTGACGGATGCGGGCCAGCAGGGCGTCGTCGAGCGGTTGGACCTCGCCCGAAACGCTTGCCGCGGATGTGGCAGCGAGCACGCTTTCCAGTGCGCCCTTCGTGAACACGATGGTCGCAGCGTCAGGCATGCTGGCAGCGCTCAGCAGGCGCCGTACCGGCGTTGGGAGGTCGCTGGTAACCCGGTGAACAGTGGTCATACGCTTCCGTTCCGATGAAAAGGGCACTTCGTCCACCCGTTGCAGCGCCCGCTCCAGCTCGGCCTTGGAGAAGCCGAAACGGGTGGCGCACGCTGCCAGGGCCGTTTCGGTGGGATCGCCTAAGAAGTCTGCGGCCGTGTTGCCGCGCCCTGCCCGGTGCGCGTCGTTGCAGAGGAGAGCCGCCAGCAGCAGTGGCTCGGCGGCTGGGGGCAACGACGTGCCGGCTTCGCTCACGTCCCAGGTGCTGGTGAGCGTGGTAAGGGTGGTCACCTCCATATGGTTTTCCGTCAGCGTGCCCGTCTTGTCGGTGCAGATCACCGTAACCGCCCCAAGGGTCTCGACCGCTGGCAGACTGCGGATGAGGGCGCTCCGCCGCAACATACGCTTGGCGCCCAGGGCGAGGGTAATGGTAATGACCGCTGGGAGCCCCTCGGGCACTGCCGCCACCGCCATGCTCAGCGCCGTCATCACCATAAGCCGCAGGTCTTCGCCGCGCAGCAGACCCATACTCGCCACCAGCGCGACGATACCGAGGGCCGCCAAGGCCAGGGTGTTGCTGACTGCCTCCAGGCGGACTTGCAGTGGTGTTGGGCCACGCGCAATCGACCCCACGTGGTGTGCGATGCGGCCCAATTGCGTCGTCATTCCGGTTGCCACCACTACACCGGTGCCCCGGCCATAGGTGACCGACGTGCCCATGTAGGCCATCGTCACGCGGTCGGCGAGCAAGGTGTCGTGAGCCAGCCGTGCCTGCGGGTCCTTGGAGGCCGGCGCCGATTCTCCGGTCAGCGACGCCTCCTGGGTGCGCAGGCTGGCCCCGTCCAGCAACCGGAGGTCCGCCGGCACTAACGACCCTGCCTGCAGCAGCACGATGTCGCCCGGCACCAGATCATGGGCAGGGACTTCCCGCTGTATGCCCCCGCGCCGTACCCGCACGCTCGGCACATCCATCGCCTTCAGCGCTGCCAATGCCTGCTCAGCGCTGTGCTCTTGGTGCACGCCCAGAGCAGTATTGAGCGCCACGATGGCAATGATGACCGCGGTGTCGTTTGCGTCGCCAACCATGAGCGAGACGCCTGCCGCTGCGAGGAGCAGCAACACCATGCTGGAGCGGAACTGCCGTAGCAAGAGTTGCACAACGCCCGGTGGTGGCAGCGACGCCAGTTCGTTCCGCCCGCCATGGGCAAGGCGGCGTGCAACTTCGGCCTCCGTGAGCCCGCTGCCACGATCGCTCGAAAGCTGCTCCACGACCGTGGCGGCTGGTAGGACGTGCCAGGTAGTTGCCCGCCCGTCGGCCCAGGAAAGGAGTGGATCGGCCAGTGGAGTTACCTTCGGGAGTAGGTCCTCACAGGATACTGCGCGCGGTGGCCGTGGCACTGCGACTCATAGATGAGGACAACCAAGCTGCCGATGCGTGCACCGTGCCCCTGGTGCTCGCGTGCCGGGGTGGCCGCCATGGGCAACGGCATGACCGCCGCCGGGGTTACCAGCACGAAGCGGCCATAGGCATGCGCTAGGCTTGGCCGAACGCGTCCATGAACCGCTCTATCCGCTCTACGCTCTCGGCCATGGTCTGGCCCACCAGCCCCACCACCAGGTGCCGAACACCGATGTCCTGGAACGCTCGGATGTCGCCGGCTATTTCCTCGGCGGCGCCGGTGAGGGTCATGCGAGCGCCGTCGTCGCCGGTCACCCGCTCGCCAAGCCGGTACCAGGTGGCCTGCAGGCCAAAGTCGAGGACTGCTGGGTCGCGGCCGGCCTCCTCAGCGTGGCGGCGCACCTGGGCCATGGCGGCGCTCATCTGCCGGACCGTGCGCAGCGGATAGGTGGGATTGCTGCCGATGGGGTACCAGCCGTCGCCCAGCCGGCCCGCCCGTCGCAACGCCGCCGGGCTTTCTCCACCCACCCAGATGGGCGGGCCGCCGGGCTGCACCGGTTTGGGAGCCATTTTGATGTTGTGGAAGCTGGTGTACGTGCCATCGAAGCTAGGGTTCTCATTGCGCCATAGCTCGCGGAAGGCGCGGATGTACTCGTCGGTGACGCTGCCGCGGTGCTCAAAGGGCGGCGCGCCAAGCGCCTCGAACTCCTCCCGCAGCCAGCCCGCGCCCGCACCAATCACCAGCCGTCCGCCGGACAAGTGGTCGACGGTGGCCAGCGCCTTTGCCGTCAGCACCGCCGGTCGGTGCGGCACCACCATCACGGCGGTCAGCAAGCGGGCGTGCGTGGTATGGGCGGCCAACCAGCCGAGGGTGGTCACCAGCTCCAGATGGTCGCCCGGTCCGCCGCTGTTCACCGACGACGTGCCGTAGGGGAAGGGCGAGGTGGTGGCGGTGGGGAACACGACGTGGTCGCTGCAGGCCAGTAGGCCGAAGCCCAGATCGTCGCCGCGCTTGGCGATGGCGGCCAAGCTTTCGGGAGCCGAGAGCGGGCCCCGCATTGGGAGGGTAAAGCCGAAATTCATACTGAAGTGTCCGTTCTGAAGAATGGCACTTGCGCACGTCTACAGTCTGTATCAGCGCCCGCGGCGCCGTACCCGTGCACGCTGGTGTCAGACACGGACGTGCTGAGGAGATTCTACAGGATACGTTGGTGGCCCGTGTGGCAGAGCGCAGCCACCGCAGGCTCCCGGTACAGTACCGGGGGCCTGCGGTCACTTCAGCGGGCGCGCTGGGGGCCGGAACCCAGCGCGCGTTACCGGCCCCAGAGCTGTTTGGTGGCGATGCGGGCGCCTTCCGCACCGGCGCGGAATTTGGCCCACTGCACCTCGGCGTGCGACACCCGGCTCAGGCCGCAGTCGGTGCCGACGATGACGTTCTCCTTGCCCACCACGTTGGCGTAACGGACAATGCGCTGCGCCACCGACTCGGGGTGCTCCACGAACTCCTTGGCGGCGTGCTGCAGAATGCCGGGCATCAGACTCTTGCCGGCGGGCAGCTTGTGCTTTTGGAAGGCGGTCCACTCCCACTCGTGGATCGGGTTAGCCTGCTCAATGGAGTAGCACTCGGCCTTGGCCTTGTACACAATGGGCAGCAGCACCTCCAGCGGCAGGTCTTGGGTGTGCGGGTGGTGGCTGCTGCCCCAGCAGATGTGGAGCCGCACCTTGGAGGGGTCGATGTCGCGGATGGAATGGTTGAGGGCCTCCACCCGGAGTTCGGCGTACTTCAGGTAGTGCTCCAGGGTCAGGTGCTTCTGGATCTGCCAGCCGTCGGGCAGGTCGGGGTCATCGAGCTGCAGCGAGAAGCCGGCGTCGGTGATGGCCTTGTACTCCTCGTGCATGGCATCGGCGACGGCGAACAGGAACTCCTCGTCGGTCTTGTAGTATTCGTTGCGCAGCCAGTGCTCGATGGTGCCCGGAGCCAGCGCCGACAGGAAGCCCTCCTCGGCCTTCGCCTGGGACAGCGCGGCGCCGAAGTACTCGATGTCGCGTTTGATCTCGGGCTGGCCGGTGTAGGTGACCGGACCGGTGCACACCACCACCTCGCGGCCCATGCCACCGCCGCCGCCCGGCGCCGCCGGGGTCTTGAAGAACCCAGGAAAGTAGGCCTCCTCGCGGGCGGTGATGGACGCCGTCGGGATCTCGCCGGGCTGCAGCGGGCGGCGCTCGATGCCGCCGAGCCGGCCGCGGGCGTAGCTCTGCCAGCTCCGCTTGGTGTACTCGCCGTCGTTCACCACATCCACGCCGTTCTCGGCCTGCAGCTTCACCACCTCGGCCACCGCGGTCTTGACGCGCGTCTCAAGCGCCGCGTCGAACGGGTCGCCATCGCTGCGCTTGGCCATGGTGTCGCGCAGGTCGTCGGGGCGGTGCAGGCTGCCGGCGTGGCTCACGATGATGCGGTCGGTGCTACGTTTCACGGGGTGCGTCCTCCATGTAGTTGCAGTCTTGAACTGTCGGGGTATGGCGACAGCGCGGCGCGAGTATACACGGTTAGGGGGTCAGGTCGCCGCAGTAAACGGCGGGCCCAGGGCTCGCTCACACCTACCAGCACCGGTTCCGAGTAAGGTGTTGACGCTCGCTGTGGCCAAACCTCCGGGCGGGTCTGGGCTTACTCGTTCTGAAGACGCTGAAGCGCTTCCCGCAGTTCTGGGAGCCGCCGCTGAAACAGGTCCCAAACTGTGCGATCGTCCACAACGCCGTAACCGTGCACCAGCACGTTCCGGAAGCCGATGATGCGCCGGATCTCCGGGACGCGGAATGCGGTCTCAGGGTCGCTCTGTGCCAGTTGCGCAAGCGCCTCGCCTACAATCAGCAATTGCCGTTCCACCGCTGAGCGCAATAACACGTCGGTCAGGTAGTCCTCGAAATCGCGCGTTTGAATAAAGCCAGTGGCGAGGTCGATGGCGTGGGTAGCGTCCCACAGGAGCTTGTTCGACCTAGACGGTGGCATACACCGACTCGCGACTTGCAGTGACGCTTTCGGCGAAGTAAGGATTGGCGAACTTCTGCGCCGAGACAAGGTCGACGGAGCGGCCAAAGAGCGCTTCAAGGTCCTCTTTGAGATCGAAGTAAGCGTCGAAGGCGGCGCCCGACGGTAATCCTTCGAACTCCACCAGAAAGTCGAGATCGCTCGTGTCAGGGTTGAAGCGCGCCGAGGTGGCCGACCCGAACACGTCGAGCCGGCGCACGTGATGGCGGCGACACAAGGCGGCCACGTGCTCTCGTTTGGCGGCAATGATGGGATGCAGCATAACGTCCTCGCCCCTATGGTATCGCAGCGCCGGTCGCTAGCGGCGCGCCGGGTCGTTGGGGGGCAGCAGGTCGCGGGCCCAGTCGCTGCGCTTCCAGTCGGGTACCGGCGTCTCACAGCCCGCATGCGGCACAAAGCTGGAGCGTTCGACCAGACGGTACTGGTGGATGTAGCGCGGGCAGTTGGCAAACAGCTCGCGTACCCGCACCCGCACCACGAACTGGGCTTCGGGGCAGGCGGCCAGCAACGGGTCGTGGGGGTCGATGCTGGCGTCGCCATTCAGGCGCAGGCGCGACCGGCCCTCGAAGTCGATGAACAGCAGACCCACGTGGGGGTTGGCCAGCAGGTTGCCGGCCGAGACGTACATGCCGTTGCCGTCGTAGCTGGGGAAGGCGATGGTGTGCTCGTCGACCACCCGTACGAAGCCGGGGTCGCCGCCCTTGTACGAGCAGTTGGGACGGCCCTCGGCGTCGGCGGTGGCCAGGAAGAACATGTCGCGGGCCTCAATGAAGGCGCGGTCGGCGTCGGCGATGCGCTCGCTACGGGCCTCCGCCCGCTCGGCCAGCTTGTCGGCCAGGCGGCGGGTGCCGAACGCGTCCTGGAGGCGGCGGGTGCCGTCGTGGTACATAGATGGCATGGGGTGGCTCCTCCGGTTCTTCCCCCTGCCTAGAGGGAAGCTAGATGGGGGTAGAGGTGATGGCTAAACGCGCATCGACCACACTTCTACCTTCCCCTACCCCTCCCTCCAAGGGAGGGGATACCTATGCTCGTCCCGTCCGCGGCTACTCGCTGGGGGCCTGGCCGCGCACTTGGAACGCGTCGAGGGGGATGTTGGCAGCCAGCAGGCGTTGCGACAGGCCGGCGGGGGCGTGCACCTCGTGCAGGGCGGGCAGCACGTGCTCGCCCATCAGGCGGATGGTGCGCATCACCTTCTCGTGCTCGATGCCGCCGGCCATCATCCAGGCGCTGGCGAAGGTGGCCCCAGCCTCGGCGATGCGGCGGTACTGGGCGATGACGCGGTCGGGGTCGCCGTAGTAGATGTTGGACCACAGTTTGTCGTCGTCGGGTTCGCCGTCGTAGGGCGACACCTGCACCCGGCCATCCACCACCTTCAGGCCGTTGAGCGCCCGGCCGGCCCGGTTCTGCCAGCGGGCGTACTTCATGCTGGCGCGCGCCTCGTCGTTGGTCTCGGAGAGGAAACACATGGTCTGCGCGCCCAGTTCCCAGGTGTCCACCGGCTTGCCGGCCGCCTGCTTGAATTGCAGCAGGCCCGCCACCGCCTCGCGAATCGCCTCCGGCCCGTTGAAGCCCGAGACGATGGGGCTGAAGTCGCGCTCCGCGGCCAGCTTCAGGGTGTCGGGGCTGGTGCCGGCCACCCAGATGGGCGGGTAGGGCTTCTGCTTCGGCTTGGGCCACACCACGGTCTCGTGGGGCAGCTTGAAGTACTCGCCCTCGTACGTGAAGGAGGTGTCGCTGGTCCACGCCTTGATCATCACCTCAAGACACTCGTTGAAGCGCTGGCGCGAGTCCTGGGGCGTCACGCCGAAGCGGGCGAACTCGTGGGGCTGGTAGCCGCGGCCCACGCCGACCGTGAAGCGGCCGTCGCTCAGGTTGTCGAGCACCGCCACCTCTTCAGCCAGGCGCAGCGGATGCCAGATGGGCAGCACCAGGGTGGCGGTGGCGATGCGGATGCGGCTGGTGCGCTGGGCGATGGCGAGCGCCTGCAGCAACGGGGCGGGCGACATGCCATAGTTGGAGAAATGGTGTTCCGCCACCAGCACAAAGTCGAACCCCAACGCTTCGGCGTACTGGATTTGTTCGAGGCTCTCCTCGAACAGGCGCTTCCAATCGCCGGTGGTGGGATTGGGCCACTCGTAGAACAGACCAAACTTCATGACAGCCTCTTGGCGCCGGGCGCCGGACGTGATTCGTGACTATTCTACGGCCTGCGCGCAAGAGGGGGTGGCGGGCACGGCAGCAAGCGGGGGGGCGACAGGCGCCGCGCGCAACCCCCTGCGTACTGGTCTATGTCAAAGCGCACACACAGCGGGATAACAATGGTGGCCAACGTTAGCCACCCTAGATGGACAGTTCCATGATCACACCGGCCTATGCACCGTCCAGGTGGAGCTTGGCCTTCAGGTCTCCCGTCCGGCGGCTCGCGATCCTCGTGCCGCTGCTGCTGCCCCTGCTGGTGTTCGCCTGGCTGACCGCCAACCCGCGCGTGAACGCCGGCGCCGCAGTGCCCGTGTGGCACGTCTACATCGTGCTCCCCATCACCGTGCTGGCCACGCTGCTCGCGGCGGTGGTGCTGCGCACAGCGCTGCGGCTGCGGCATACGCCCACCTTTTTCTTGGGCGTGGCCTACCTGAGTATCGCAGGCATTTTTCTCGTGCACGGGCTCAGCACGCCCGGCATATTTCGCGGCGAGAACCACCTGATCGAGGTCTCGGCCTGGCTCGCAATGCTGCTGGGCGGCGTGTTTCTGAGCCTCAGCATCTGGGGCGAAGGCATGCCTCACCTGCACCGGGTGAGCGATCGCATGCCACTGGCGCTGAGCGTGGTGGTGGCTGCGCTGGTGGCCTATGCCGTGGTTGGCCTGGCGCTGACGCCGCCGGCCAGGCCCAGCCTGGTGGCGGGGGACGCAGCCGGATACCAGGGCACCGTCGCTGACGATGATACGTATGGCGGCTATGGCGGCTACGCCGCAACGGCGGCTGCCGGGCCATCCGGAGCGGCAACGCCTGCACCGTCCGGCGACGAGGTCCGGCTGCCGGCCCTGAGCGCCGGCGAGTTCGTGCTGTTGCTGGGCGGCGTGCTGCTGTACGGTGCAGCGCTATTCGGGTACTGGCGCCGCTACCTGCAGACGGAACTACCGCTGGTGGGGGCCATCGCCGTCTCGGCGGCCCTGCTGCTGGACGCACATATCTGCATGCTGCTGGGCACGCCCTGGCGTTTGAACTGGTGGCTGTACCACGTGCTGATCCTCACCGGGTTCAGCGTGGGCGCCGGCGCTGTGCTGTGGGAGACCTACCGAGGGCGCAAGCTCCATCGGGTCATCGAGGGCATGTACGTGCTGCGCAACGAGGTGCAACTCGAACTGGAGTACACCGACACCATTGCGATCATGGCGGCGGCCACCGAGGTGAAGGACCGCACCACCCAGGGCCACACCCTGCGGGTGGCGCAGCTCTCGTGCCGGCTGGGGCGCGAGCTGGGGCTCTCGCCGACCCGCATCCGGGTGCTGGCGCGCGCTGGGCTGCTGCACGACGTCGGGAAACTGCAGATCCCGGACGCCATCCTGAAAAAGGCGGGAGCGCTCACCCCGGAGGAGTTCGAGGTGATGAAGCAGCATCCGTTGCTGGGGCACGGTATGCTGCGGAGCATCGGACACCTGGAGGCGGAGATCAGCATCCTGGTGGCGCACCACGAGCGGCTGGACGGCACCGGCTACCCCTTCGGCCGATTGGGCCACGAGGTGCCGTTCGAGGCCCGTATCCTCTCGGTGGCCGACTTCTTCGACGCGCTGACCGCCGACCGTCCCTACCGCAAAGCGCTGCCGTGGGACGTGGCGCTGGAGATCGTGGAGCGGGCAGCGGGCAGCCACCTCGACCCCGAATGCGTGCAGGCCCTCGTCCACCTGATCGCCACCGACCCACGGTCGATCGTGGAGGCGCTGAGCCTGCAGCCCGCCGCACCCCGGCCGGTCGTCATCGCCACGCTTGTGATCCCGGAACTGAACCCCAGGGCCATGCACTATTAGCAACTATCTCAGAACGAGGCATCGCGGGGCTGTGGAGGTGCGAAGATACTCCTTTGGAGTGATTGAAACATGGGGGGACACCCCCATAGGAGGGGGCAGGTTTTGCGGTTTGTGCCTGAGAGGATCATGAACCGCCCGTCCTGAGAGGCTGTGATTCATTCGCGTTCAGGAGAATATCCGGTGTGCGGGCAGTGCAGCGGGTGAGTGCAGGGAGGGCTTGCAGCCCTCCCTGCCAGGGAGTCTGAGGGGTGTCCCCTCAGAAAGGCGTTGTGGAGGGC
>ORJL010110663.1_pt1 | contig 19865 bp, 19 predicted proteins | sample 1779941 | NCBI WGS metagenome assembly ORJL01 (sample SAMEA104232317, study PRJEB22302) | groundwater metagenome | biome: forest; feature: aquifer; material: groundwater | place: USA | collected 2011-08-07 | depth 5.8 m | reverse complement strand
GCGGACGGTGGGTTGTGTGATTCCATTTTGAAGACCACCGCCAGCCCGTCGCCGATGTCCACAGCGCCGGCGTTTTCCTCGCCGGCTCCGGTCACCACCCGGGGGCCTCTGGTGGGGAAAAGGCCCAGGAGCGGCTTGCTGCTCTTGTAGCCGCAGTGCTCACTCCACATCGCCCCGAACATCCCTAGCTCAACGCGGCTTGGCTCTCGCCCAAGCTTCTCCACGATGAGGTCGTATTCCGCACGGCTCAGAGCTACCTCGTAGAGGGTCTTATCGTCAATCATCTGCACGTCTCGACTTCAACGTTTTCGTCCGGAGCAATGCTGAGAAACCGTCACTCTGGGTTTTCACGGCCTCCGAATGTCCGCCGGACAGATCTCAGGTTTATCTTCGAGACCTCCGTCCGGCCAGGCGAATTGTACCAGTTTCACCGGGAAGGGGCAATGCACGACCTGGAGCAAAAGGCCGGCCAGAGGGAGAGCCGGGCGGTGTCTATCGGCGGTAGCGGGCTGCATCATCGCCAGGGCGGATCGCCCCCCTGTGTAGAGACGAGTCGGCGACTCGTCTCCCTGTGCGAGGTCACCGAATACTGCTTCGGAGACGCGAAGTCTGCCATCATGCCAGGCCGTCCACGTGCACGCCGTGAAGGCTTGGTTTTGGTGTCACTTGGGGAGACGGGTCACCGACCCGTCTCTACCCGAGTACGGCGCCACCGTCATGTATGGGGATGCATGGGGCCTGGATTCCCGCATTCGCGAGAATGACAGGGAGGGCGGGAATGATGGGATGCTCTCGGCGGGAATCACAGGGTCGGGCGGGAATGACAGGGTGGGCGGGAACAGGCCTTGTTCCACGGACACCCCAAAGGATGAATTGAATATGGTCCTGCCGGAATGGCCCGGACGAGGGATCACAGCGGCACTTTCATGGTAGTGACAACCGGCCAACTGTCATGCCGGGCCGGGACCCGGCATCCAGGCCCGCCAGCCCCGAGGGGTTTCCGCCTGGTCCCAACGGGACACCGCAAGGCATGGAATAGCCTTTGCCGGAGGGGGGATTCCCTGCCTCAATTGGGGAGACGGTCACCGACCCGTCTCTACCGGTGTGGTGCCACTTGGGGAGACGGGTCACCGACCCGTCTCTACCCGGATGGAATTGCAGTGGTGATCTCGGCCGTGGTGGCAGGCTGCAGGCTGCAGGGCGCTACCCCGCTAGCGCCGGTATCGCTCCGCAAAGGCGTCTTTGTTCTTATGCACCGCCAGGGCCTTCGCATTCAGTGACTTCAACTTGCGCTTATTGCCCACCGGGCAGACATCCAAACAGACTCCGCACATGGCGTCGATTCCAACGTGGGTGATCAGGCTCTGCCAGATGTGCCAGGTCTTCTCAGCAAAGAGGAGGTCAAGCCTGCGGGCCATGTCGGCCTCCACGGTGATGTCCCGGATGTGACGCAGCGCGGTCATAAGCCCCCACGCCTGAGCGTTCGGCTGGCATTTCTTTTTGTCTATCACGCCCACTGAGGTGCCGTCGCTTCCTTCGGTCACGCTCAGCGCCCCGTTTGGGCAGGCTTCGATGCACAGATTGCACTTCTCACCCAGGCACATTTGCCCCTCTATCTTGGGGTCCGGATCGAGCTTCATGGTAGTGATGATGGAGCCGAAGTAGACTCTAGGGCCGAACTCGGGCACCATGGTCGAGGTGTTCAACCCGATCTGGCCCAGCCCGGCCTCGACCGCCACGTGCCTCTGCGAGATCCAGCCCCACATTCCGGTTCCGGCGGGATGCATGTCAGTAGGCGGGCCGGAGGGGATCACTATGGCATGATGGCCATGCCTCTCGATGTACTTGGCTACCCGGTAGGCCGTGTAGTCGAGGTTATTCAAGACGAGCTGGTTGGAGTAGTTCTTGAGATTATCGTCGTTGCACGCCAGCGCCCCGTGCAGGGCGCCGATGGCGAATGATACGACGCTCTCAGCCTCTTCGAGCCAGCGTCTCGGCTTCCAGTCGGTGGGAATTACCTCTTGCAGATGCTCTACCGAGGCGATTCCAACCAGGTCGGCCCCGGCCTCCACCGCGTATTCCTTCACCTGCTGAGTGAGCGCGCCACTGGAAACCATAACCATGCCGATAACCCCCTGTCCCTGCTCTTGATATACTTCCATAATAGGACCGAAGGCAACCAAGAAGCAAATCCAACGGGGGAAGGACATCTCTGAGGAGGCTGGTTGCTGGACTTTGACGCCCGCCTGTGAATCGAGTAGGGGGCGGCGAAAGCCGCCCCCTTGTGTCTGACTAACGAGAGGCTAAGCGACCAAATTGGAGCCAATGATCTGCCGCTGAATCTGCACGGTCCCTCCGCCGATTAGAAAGCCCCTGACGTCCCGCATATAACGCTCCAAGGGGTACTCTTTGGTGTAGCCATTGCCCCCGAAGATCTGCAAGGCGTCCGAAGTGATCTTGAGCGCTGCCTCGTTCGTGAAGAGCTTGGCCATCGAGATCTCGATGTGAGCGGGCACCCCGCTGTCAACCCGCGAAGCGGCGCTATGGATCAGCAGGCCGGCCGCCCGCAGGTTGGTGGCCATGTCGGCCAGCATCCACCGAATGCCCTGGAAGTTGGCGATGGGCGACCCGAAGGCCACCCTCTCCTTGGCGTATTCGACCGCCTTCTCAAGGGCGATGCTGGCCAAACCGAAGCACAGGGAACAGTTCCCCAGTCTTTCTTTGTTCAGGGCGAGTACGATCTGCTTGAAGCCGTTGTTCTCAACGCCAACCAGGTTTTCCTTGGGTACCCGGCAATTGTCGAAATACTCGGTGGCCGTAGAGCTGGCCTTCAGGCCCATCTTCTCTTCCCGCTTCCCGAAAGTGAACCCTGGCGTTCCCTTTTCCACCACGAAGCAGGAGATCCCCTTGTTGCCGGCTTCGGGCCTGGTCTTGGCGGCCACCACATACACATCGGCTTCGATGCCGTTGGTAGTCCAGCATTTCACGCCATTCAGTACGTAATGGTCGCCTTCCAGACGGGCGGTCGATCTCATTCCGGACGGGTCCGATCCGGCATCCGGCTCCGAGACGGCGAAACAAGCTAGCTTCTCACCACTGGCCAGCAGCGGCAAGTAGCGGTCCTTCAGGGAATCACTGCCGAACATGGTTATGGAGTCGGCGCCTCCTCCCGTGTGGAGAAGAAGGGTCCCTCCCGTGGAAGCACAGCCTCGGGCGATCTCGGAGAGGACGATAGTCGCTACCACCATCCCCGCGCCCATACCACCATACTTCTCGGGTATCTTCATTCCGGTAACGCCTAATTCCGCAAGCTTCTTGAAGTTATCCCAGGGGAACTCGCTGGTTTCGTCCAGGTGCGCAGCCTTCGGGGCTATCTCCTTTTCGACGAAATCTCGCATCATCTTGCGCATCGCTCGCTGTTCTTCCGTCAGGAGTTGGTCGTCCATCGCTATACTATCCCTTTCTTAGTAGTCTTTTGGTATCGCCGGCCTGTAAGTCCACTGCAAGTCTATTGCAACGAGGCCTGCCAGTCAAGAACTCCCAATCGCTTCTCTTCTATCGTTTCCCATCTTGACATTGGCCCCATTGATGATAACATATAAGCAATCCTTTATGAATGGCAACATCTTGCGTGAGTTGAAGTTAGCCCTCAAAGCCCTGGCCGATACGTCTCGGCTGGAGATGGTGAGCCATCTGGCCGACGGGCGAGAAGTCACGGTCACCGATCTGGCCGTCGCCCTTCACATCAGCCAACCGCTCCTCTCCTGGCACCTCAGAAGTCTGAAGAAGGCCGGCCTCGTAAACACGCGCCGAGAAGGGCGAGTGGTCCACTGCTCCTTGAACCTCAAGCAACTCGCGTGGTGCCAGCAGCAGATAGCCATGCTGGCGGGAAACCAAGCCAGGGTCCTTGCCAGCGGGTGATCTCTGATTGATTCGGGGCGGCTGATGCCGCGGACTGCCCGGCAGGATCACCGATCACGTAGACAGGAGAGATATTTGGGTAAGATCAACGTGGCCATAATCGGCGTCGGCAACTGTGCATCATCTCTGGTCCAGGGAGTGCACTACTACAAAGAGGCAGACGAAGACGAGTTCGTTCCTGGATTGATGCACGTTAATCTGGGAGGGTATCACATACGGGACATTGACTTCGTCGCCGCGTTCGACATAGATGCAAACAAGGTAGGGAAGGATCTGGGCGAGGCGATATACTCGCCCCCCAATAACACCATCGAGTTCTGCAAAGTGCCCAAGGTGGGGGTTACCGTCGAGCGGGGAATGACTCACGATGGTATAGGCAAGTACCTGTCAGAGGTCATTACCAAAGCCCCCGGCCCCACGGCTGACATTATCCAGATCCTCAAGGACCGGAAGGTTGATGTGGTTATAAACTACCTGCCTGTGGGCAGCGAGGAGGCAACCAAGTGGTACGTGGAGCAGGTGCTGGCCGCTGGTTGCGGGTTCATCAACTGCATACCGGTCTTCATAGCCAAGGAAGACTACTGGCGCAAGCGGTTCCAGGAGAAGGGCGTGCCCATCATCGGCGATGACATCAAGTCTCAGGTCGGCGCCACCATAACCCACCGGGTCCTGACGCGTCTTATGCGAGACCGGGGGGTGCGCATGGAGCGGACCTACCAGCTCAACTTCGGGGGCAACACCGATTTCCTGAACATGCTGGAACGGGAACGCCTCATGTCCAAGAAGATATCCAAGACCCAGTCCGTGGCGTCCCAATTGGACTATGACCTGGGCAAGGACAATATACACATCGGCCCCAGCGATCACGTGCCCTGGCTCCAGGACCGGAAGTGGTGCTACATACGCATGGAGGGACGCACGTTCGGCGACGTACCCTTGAACATCGAGCTGAAGTTGGAGGTATGGGACAGTCCGAATTCCGCCGGCGTGGTCATCGACGCGGTTCGGTGCTGCAAGCTGGCGATGGACCGGGGCATCAGTGGGACACTCACCGGCCCTTCCGCCTACTTCATGAAATCACCGCCCATCCAATACCGGGACGACGAAGCCAGGGAATTGGTCGAGCAATTCATCGAAGGGGAGAAGACATAAGCTACGTGGCTTTTGAGGTCTGCGCCTTCATCTGGCAGAGACTACCGCGCCAGGTAGGCTATGCTTTGGCTTCCCTCATTGGAAATGCGATATTCATCTTCTGGGTGAAGGGAAGACGCAACACCATAGCCAATATGAGGCAGGTCCTCGGGCCGGAAGGCGACCAGGCCCAAGCCGGGAGGCTGGCCAGGCAGGCCATGCGCCACTACGCCAAGACCCTTGCGGATTTTCTTCGCCTGGAGCGCATAACCCCCAATGACATAGACCGGACGGTCTTCTTCGACCGGTGGGACGTTTTCGACCAGGCTCTCGCCAGAGGAAAAGGGGCGATATTCGCCACCATGCACATGGGCAGTTGGGACATGGGAGGCGCCGCCCTGGGACGCAGGGGATATACCTTCGGCGTACTCACAGATGTCTTCCGAGAGACCGCTCTGAACGCGAAAGTTGTCAGGATAAGGAAGGAAAAGGGCTTCGCCATTATCCCCGTCGGCCGGGTCCCGAAGGCTGCCATGACGACCCTTCGCAAGAACCAGATCCTGGGCATTCTTATCGACAAGCCTGTGACCGAAGGCGTAACCATCCGTTTCTTCGGGGCGCCGTCCACGTTCCCCGCAGGCGTCGGAGCGCTGGCCATCCGAACCGGAGCGGCCATCATACCCTGTTGTCTGCTTCGGAATGCCGACGATACCTTCTCTGGGATCGTTCGAGATCCCATCTTTCCGAGTGCCGCCGGTCGATTTGATGAGGAAGTGCAGAAGCTCACTCAGCGGGTTGTTACCGAATTGGAGTCCATTATTCGCCTCGACCCCGGTCAGTGGTTCGCTTTCCGCCCCATGTGGCCGGGGCAAAACGCGGGCGGGGTCCAGGCAACTCTTGGAAAGAGAGAGCCGGTAGCGGACGCATGTTAGCGTATATCGCGTTTCGGATTGCCTCGCTGGTCCTTCCCCTGATTCCCGCCAGAGTAGGTTACGCTCTCTTCTCCAGCATCGGGGATATTGCCTACCTGGTGGCCAAAGGGGCCCGGGCCTCGGTTGTGGCCAATTTGGGGGTGGTTCTGGGTCCAGATACCGACCAGGCTCGCCTCAACGGCACCGCCCGCCAGGTATTTCGGAATGCGTCCAAGAACTACTTTGATCTCTTCCGGCTGCCCCATCTGAGGGCTTCCGAGGTGGAGAAGATCCTCACCATACACGATTGGGAGCGGTTGGAGCGAGCCATGTCGATGGGCAAGGGGCTGGTACTTGCCACGGCGCATTTCGGAAACTTCGACCTGGTGGGACAGGTCCTGGCCGGAAGGTCCTTCAGGGTTACCGCCCTGGCAGAGCCCCTCCAGCCTCCCCAGCTCTTCAGGCTGGTCACGTCTCTTCGCAATAGCCAGGGGCTCAATTTCGAGCCAGTTGGCCCTGCCGCTTTACGGGCAGTTATCCGGGCCCTGAGGCGAGGCGAAATAGTGGGCCTGGCGTGCGACCGTGACCTTCAGGGCAACGGTCTGAGCCTTCCCTTCTTCGGCAGAGAGGCTCGGCTGCCCGCTGGAGCCGTCTTTCTGGCGCTGAAGACCGGGGCGCCCATCGTCCCGGCCTTTGTGGTGAGGGAAAAGAACAACACGTTCACCGCCTTCATCGAGGAGCCCATGGTCTTCGGCAAGACGGACAATGAAGAGAAGACCGTACGTAAGGGCGCCAGAATGATGGCTTCCCTACTTGAGAAATACATCGGACTCTACCCGGACCAATGGGTAGTCTTCGAATCTATCTGGAAGCAGCCTCGAGGGGCGGGAGTTGGGAGTGTAATGTGAGAAACGATCGGGGGCTGCCCCGCCAGGCAGATGACCTGGGACGGGCGGATTTGCATATCCACAGCGGTATGGGTGACGGCCTGGCGCCCATTCCTAGTCTCTTGGACTACGTTCAAAACCAAACGCCCCTGGACGTAATCGCCATCACTGATCACGACAGCCTGTCCGGGGGCCTCAAAGCCAAGGACATGGCCGTACAAAAGGGGTACGATTTCCAGGTCATCGCCGGCACGGAGGTAACCACGCTGGAGGGGCACCTTCTGGCGCTCTTTCTCGAACGGCCGATCCCGAGCCTCCGCTCTTTGCGACGAACCATCGATGCTGTCCATGCCCAGGGTGGCATCTGTGTGGTCCCCCACCCCATGAGCTGGTTGACCAGGAGCGTCGGACGGAGATCGCTTGAGAAGATCATCGCTTCACCTCTGGAGAGCATCTATGTCGACGCTCTTGAGGTATTGAATCCCATGGCTGGCAGAGTGTCCTTCAAGAAAGTCATGCACCTTAACCAGACCGTCTATCATCTGGCTGAGACGGGAGGAAGCGACGCCCATTTCCTCCGGCAAATCGGCAGCGCCTGCACCACGTTTCCCGGGCGTACCGCTGCAGATCTACGTGAAGCCATAGCCAGGCGTGCCACCAATGGCGTCCTGGCTTTCACCACAAGGCTGCGCGATCTCGGCCCAGGTGAAGTCCTGACACAGCAGTGGAAAAGCATGGTGATCTTGCCTGGCAAGCACGTAGGCGGCTTCGTTCAACGACTCGTAAGAGGGCCCAATTGAAGATAGCCCTGGTTTCGCCCTACGACTTCCCCTATCCGGGTGGGGTCACTGCCCATATCACCCACCTTGAAGACCACTTCACGCGGTGGGGACACCGTGTCAAGATATTGGCGCCCTCCTCCGGAGATCCGGCGGAGCTGGCCAAACGGGGTGTGATCGTCGTAGGGAAGCCCGTCTCCATCCCTGCCAACGGCTCCATCGCTCGCATCACCTTGTCATTGAGGCTAGCAGGACAGGTAAAGTCGATCCTCAAGCAGGAGCAGTTCGACATAGTCCATTTCCACGAGCCCTTGCTTCCGGCCCTACCTCTTCAGGTGTTGCGGTTTTCGGACGCCGTTAACATCGGCACATTTCACACGTACCGGGGCCACCACCTCGCTTACCACTACGGTAAGCGAATCTTGAAACGCTGGTTCAGAAAGCTGGATGGTAAGATCGCGGTCTCGCTTCCAGCGATGGAATTCGTCCGCCAGTACTTCCCAGGTTACTATAACATCATCCCCAATGGCATCGAATATGACCGTTTCTCGGCCATGACTGAGCCGTTACCGGAGTTCTCAGATGGGAAGCTGAACATCCTCTTCGTGGGCCGCATGGAAAAGCGCAAAGGAGTGCGGTATCTTCTGGAGGCCTTCAGCCTGATAAAAGCTCAAATACCTGATTCCAGGTTGGTAATTGTCGGCCCGGTAGCCAAGGGCGCGGAACGCTATATGGAGTGGGTGAGGCGCAGGGGCCTGCAGGATGTAGTATTCACGGGCGAGGTGAGTCACGAGGATCTACCACGCTATTATGCCAGCGCTGATATCTTTTGTTCCCCTGCCACGGGCCAGGAGAGCTTCGGGATCGTCTTGCTGGAGGCGATGGCTTCTGGCAAGCCAATCGTGGCGACAGATATCGAGGGCTACCGCCGGGTGGTGGAGCCAGGGGTGGACGGGCTGCTGGTGCCTCCCAAGAACGGGAGAGCTCTGGCCGAAGCCTTGCTCCGACTGGCCGGAGACCCCTCCAGCCGGATGGAGATGGGGCAGGCAGGTCGGAGCAAAGCCCAGCACTACACATGGAGCGCCGTGGCAGGCAGGGTTCTGGCCTACTACCTGAGGCTCTTGAGCGAGCGTTACCCCCGCACCTTCCCTCTGGACCCAAGGCTGATGCCCGCGGAAGGATGATTAGATGCTAACTGAACTCCTAAAGGAACGGACCAACAAGGCGCTTGCGTCCCCTGTGCGGGCGCTTGCCCGCCGCGGGGTCAGCCCAAACGTCCTCACCGTCACCGGCCTCTTACTGAACGCCTTGGTTGGGCTGGTGTTGGCCTTGGGTTGGGGGTTTTGGGGAGGGTTTCTGGTCATCTTCGCCGGCCTCTTCGACATGCTGGACGGAGCGCTGGCCAGACAGTCCGGACGCACCACCCGTTTCGGAGCCCTATTGGACTCGGTCGTAGATCGTTTCTCGGAAGCTGCTATCTTGATCGGGCTCCTCTGGTTCTATCTTTCCAGCCAACTGTTCGCGGAAGTCCTTCTGTTGTTCGCAGTCCTGCTGGGCTCATTGATGGTCAGCTACGTCAGGGCAAGGGCCGAAGGGCTGGGAATTGACTGCGAGGTAGGACTGGTCGCCCGACCCGAGCGTGTGCTACTATTGGCGTTGGGCTTGATCTCATCTCAGATGATCGTGGTTCTGGTCCTTCTGGCGCTACTCACCCATTTCACGGTCGTCCAGAGGTTGTGGCACGTCTGGCAAAGGGCAGGACTACAGGATCCTCCCAAGTCATCCGATAATAGTCTTGGGGGAGACCCATCGACTGAGCCGGTTCCCCCGAGGCCCGGGCAGAAAGGCAACCCGCCGCTCCGCAGAATGGTGTAGAAGGGCAAGCCGCCCTACTGTGACACTCGGCCGGCAGCCCGGCACAAGCGTTCTTTCTTTGCGAGGATCAGGTTGACAGACAGCCCAGGTTCACTTTCGTGGCAGAAGCTACTGTCGTCAGTGAAAGATGAGGCGGTCGTGGTGGGGCTGGACTATCTGATTAGCCATGCCAACCAGGCCGTTCTGGAGCGCGTGGAAATCCCACTCGCTACTGCTGTGGGCAGGCCCTGTTACGAAATCCTGCATAACGGCGCCTGTCCTTCAGATGAACACCTGGGCAGATGTCCTGTCTCTCAAGCGTTTGAGTCCGGACAAACCGTCACGGAGATTCACCGGCGATTCAGGCAAGGCCATCGGCTTTACGTCGAAGTCGAGGGCCGCCCGCTCATCGATTCGGATGGAAACATCGTTGCTGCTCTCTGCTTGTCGCGGGAACTGGGCTTGTCCGAGTGCTACCAACGCATCTTAGATACTATGCAAGATGGCGTACTGGTAATCAGCCAAAGCGGGCGAATATTGGACGCCAACTCCTCCGTCTGCCATATGCTTGGATACCCCAAGGAAGAACTCGCTAACCAACAACTGGAGGCCTTTCTAGGCGCCGATCTGGCCAAAGCCTGGCTCACCTTCACCGAAGAGGACAATCGTCTCACAGAGACGGACCTGCCCCGGAAGGATGGCCCCTCGCTGCCTGTGGCGATAACTGTTAGCCGGCTGCCTTTTGGCTCAGTTACCCTCTTTGTAGCCTTCGTTCGTGATGTTTCCCGGCGCAAGGAATGGGAGAGCGCCATGGCCGAACAGGCCCAGTCCCACGCCGTTTCCGAGGCACAATATAAGTCTCTCTTCGACAACGCTTGCGACGCGATGATGGTCCTTGAGAGTGATGCTACCATTGCCATGGTCAATCGTCGGTTCGAAGAAATGACCGGCTATCGCGGTGAGGACGTCGAGGGCACAATGACCTACTTGCCTCTGTTGAGAGACCAGGACCGGGAACGCGTGTCGGCCGCGTACCACATGCTTATTGAGGAGCCCCAGGCGCCGCAGTCGCACCTGAGGCATTGGGTGGTCGGGAAGAGCGGCCAGACATGGCTAGCCGAAGTCAGCGCTTTGGTCGTTCCAGGTTCCAAACGCGTCCTCGTGTCGATGCGAGACGTGACGGAAGATCAACTGCGACAAGAACAACTCCTTCGTCGAAACCTGGAAGCAGAGACCATGTACGCTGTAGCCGCCCTTGTCAGCCGCACCAGCGACCTCCATGCAGCCTTGCAGGGAGTCTTGGAGAAGGCCCTGGAGTACACCAAGCTCGACCGAGGATATATCTTCCTGATGGACGATGAACTGCAAAGGCTTTTCGTTAGAGCGTCTTCGGTGTCATCGATAACCGACAACGATGGGTCCGACGGTCTGAGTCTGGGACAGGGATTCGCGGGTTGGGTTGCCAAGACCGGAGAGCCTCTGTTTGCCCGCTTCGACGCTGGCGACCCTCTGCGCCCACTTCCAGGCGCGGAGGCCGATCCCCAGGCCATAGCTTGCGTTCCCGTGGCGGCTGGGGGAAAGACACTGGGAGTCATGGGATTAAGCGGGAGCAGCGATCGAGACTACACACTCGAAGAGCAGAGGCTGTTAGTCTCCATCGGAGCAGAGGCTGGCATCGCAGTGGAAAGGGCAATCCTGCTGCAGAAGGCTCAGAGGCGAGCTCAGGAACTGGAGAGCCTCATGTCAATGACCAGAGACATGGCGTCCACCCTGGATTTGAACGAGGTACTGGACCGAACCCTGGCAATCATGTGCAGGCAAGTAGGAGCGAGCAACGGATTCGTTTGTCTGCTTGATGAAGAGAAGAGCAGGCTGATCACCAAGGCGTTTTGGGGACCTGAAGCATCAGGCTTGCGTAAGGCATGGAAGTGGAAGGTCGGGGAAGGCGCGGTTGGATGGGTGGCCTTGCACCAGCAAGGCATTGTCTGCGACGACGTCTCCAGGGACCTCCGTGTCGGCAATAGCACCGGCGCCGGCCGTGGTTACCATTCGATAGTGGCAGTGCCCCTGATGGTCAAAGAGAAGCTACTCGGCGTAGTTGCTGCGGTGAGCAAAGAGACGGCTTCTTTCACTGGAGCGGATCTTCGGCTGCTTACGGCCTACGCAGCCGAAGCTTCCATGTCTCTGGAGAACGCCATCCTCCACCAGGAGGTGAGGAAGCAGGCGTCAACCGACGACCTGACCCATCTGACGAACCGTCGGTACTTCTATGTTCGCCTTGAAGAAGAGCTAAAGCGAGCCCAACGATACGGGCATCCAGTCTCCCTTCTGTTCTTGGACGTGGACGATCTCAAGCAGGTCAATGACCGATATGGGCACCTCCAGGGGGACGAACTCCTTCGCCACGTCGGATCGACGCTTACAGCAGTCCTTCGCGCCAGCGACGTAGCCGCCCGCTTCGGTGGGGATGAGTTCGTGATCTTGTTGCCCGAGACTGGGCGGGAAGAGGCTTCGAGGGCCGCCGAGAGGCTCCTGGCCGACGCCGCCCCCTGTCCTTTGCTTACAGGCGGCAGCATACCGTTGAGGATGAGCATCGGCGTATCCTGGCTTCCGATGGACGGAAGCTATGACGTTGATCTGCTACGTCTGGCGGACGAAGCCGTGTACCGGGCCAAGCAGCAGGGTACTGGGTGGGACTACGCCAGGCCAGAGGTGAGACAGGCCCAACTGCCTCTAGATGGTGGACAGGAATCCTAGCCCGATGCTCTGGAACAACTCCTGAAAAAAGCGGCTGATGTAGCCGACCTGGTTCAAGAGAAGCAATAGCCCCATCCCAACCATGAGAAGACCCCCCGCCAGATTTATCCACCGCAGGTTGCGCTTCATCCATCCGAAGGCTCCCATCGCCCGGTTCAAGACCAACCCCGAGATCAGGAACGGTACCCCCAGTCCGACGGCGTAGGCTGACAGAAGCGCCATGCCCAGACCCACCGTGCTCGTGGTGCTGGCATAGAGAAGTATGGATGAGAGGATCGGTCCTATGCAAGGAGTCCACCCAAAACCGAAAGCCATACCCACCACGATATTGCTCAAAGCCCCCGAGGGACTCTCCGAGTTGGTGAAGAAGGGCCGGTTCTCCATGTTGAGCCATGGGATTGGCAGAAAGCCCATGAAAAACAGACCCATTAGAATGATCATTACCCCGGAGACCCTCGAAAGCAATACCTTCTGTTCCAGAAGGAAGCCTCCGACCAACGAAGCTGAAGCTCCCATCAGAACGAAGATAATACTGAAACCCATAATGAACAGGAGGAGTGAGAAGACCATTCTCTCCGTCTGGCGCCTCTTCCGTGCGCCCCTCACCAGGACCTCCTCAGCGCTCAGGCCGGAGACGAAGGAAAGATACGCCGGAACCAGAGGCAAGACACAGGGCGATAGAAAAGAAAGGATCCCGCCCAAGAACGGCAGGATGAGCATTCCGGGGAATTCGTTCATGTCAGGCCACCCAATAGTTTATTATTTCGCTCAGCCCCAGGAGAACAAAGATGGCCCCTGTCAACGGCCTGAGTATGGCATCCAGCCTGCGAGCCCGCCGCGCCAGGCCGCGGCTGTCCATCAGACCCAACGAAATCAGCGGTCCAAGGACCAGTAATGGAGCCGCCGTGCCCACGGCGAAGAATCCGGGGAACGTGATCCCCCCTGGAGCCTGCAGGCTCATGGGCATCAAGAGCGCAAAGAACAGCACGAACATGGTCGGGCAGAATGCCAGCGAGAAGGCCGCGCCCAGCAGAAAGGCGCCTCGACTCCCCCTGCCGCGGGCGCTCACAGCCAGACGATGACTGATCCTATCCCCCAATGAGAACGGCAACGGCAGGACTCCAATCATGAGGAGGCCTCCCAGCACCAGAGCGGGGCCCATGGCCTTCCTGACCAGGGAGAAGAAGGGGATGGATGAGCCTGAGACGACCGTGAGGCCGAACCCGAGCACCACCAGGCCAAGAAGAGTATAGACCAGAACCTTGCCAAGGACATAGGCCGCAATGCTGCAAGAAGTCTGCCGAGGGTCCCGGCCCTGACGGGAAATATAAGCTAGCGCCGCCAGATTAGCGGAAAGCTGGCAGGGGGCGGTCGCCCCCACCAGGCCCAGGATGAACGCGCTCAATACGGGGATGCCTAACCGCCCGCTGAGAGCATCCAGAGGCCCGCTCAGGGCGGCGTTCAGTTGGCTGAGAAACGAATACCAATCGGCCATCTCCTGCTGTTTCCAAGCCGTATTATAGCACAAGGATGGTTACCGCCGTGGAGATCGCCGGCATCCCCGAGGCAGACCTCTTTACATTGGCGCATAATTATGGTACGAAGGAACATGAGGCCGCAAAACCTTGCGCCGTCGACGCCAGCAGCACGTCGCACCGGACCCGGCGGTCGTGTTCGAGAAAGTGAACCGCGATACTAGAAAAGGAGTGCTCTTCAAACCAGATGGCAACCACCTCCTCAGGGGACCTTACAAGACCGGCAGATAGTCCATCCCTGCGCGGGAAGGCCAACGGCGCCCGCCAGGTTCGTGGCAAGAGGGGCCAGGTAGGCCCTGAACAGGTAGCAGAGGCGGCGGCGAAGCTCTTCCGAGAGAAGGGCTACCATGGGACCTCCATGCAGGATATCGCCGATGCAGTCGGAATTCACAAGGGCAGCCTTTACCCGCACATCCGGAGCAAGGATGCTCTCTTGTACCAGGTCATAAACGGCGCTCTGCAAACAACCACCCAACAACTTGAAGTTATAGCCGATTCCCCCGTGCCTCCCATCGAGAAGTTGAGGGACGCCGTTGAAGGCCACATACGGTCCACGATAGCACACCGGGATCGCATCGCTGTCTTCCTGGAGGCCTCGAAATACCTCTCGCCCGCGCGCCGGAGGAGCGCTCTCAAGCAACAGAGACGGTACGAAAGTCTCATCGAGCGGATACTGGATGAAGGTGTCCAAGCTGGCCAGTTCCGGCCCTGCGACGCAAAGATCATATCCTTTGCTATTCTAGGGATGAGTAACTGGGTTTACCGCTGGTATTCGCCGAAGGGAAATCTGACCGTTGCGGACCTGGCTAAGGACTTCGCGGAGTTCGCCCTCTACGGGGTAACGCTCCCCCAAAAGGATGTCCCCTTAGCCTGAAGCAAACCCCCAAAGGGGCAGCCCCTCCCGGTCTTGACCTATCCCACCCAGCATGCGAGGCGGCTGTCTCCGCAGGCTTCACGCCTGCCCTTGCCGGGGAGAGGTCTAGCCCGCCGTGGAGCGCGGCGCGCTCAGGACTCGCTCGTTGGTTTCCGGATCATCTTCTCAATCAGAACCTGACCACACCGCGGGCAATTGGTTTTGTGGTGCGGGTAGTCACTGCAACAAACCGGGCAGTACTTGACCAGGACATTGATCCAGTCCGGCTGGGCCATGCTATCGTTCCCCAGCCAATCGGGAGACCAGCAATTGGCAGACCTCTACGGCCCTGTTGACGTTGACAGGTTCCACGAAGTCAGCCTTGTCCTCAGCAGTATGGTACCGGGGATCGAGATCGTTACCCACGGTGTAGGTAAGGAGCGCCGCGGGGATTCCTGCGGACGTGAAGCTGGTATGGTCACTCCCCCCGGCCGCGCCTCCCTCCAGGGCCAGGGCCTGGATTCCCAGCCCCCCGGCGATCGCTAGACCTGCGTCCACAAGCTGCCGGTCGCCCCCGAACCTCATCCTGTTCCCTACCCCGACCATGTCCAGGCTCACCATCGCCTTGACCTGCAGCCGTTCTTGGGGAGTTAAGGTCGACACGTAGGAACCGCTCCCGTAGAGTCCCAATTCCTCGGCGCCGAAGGCCATGAAACGCTGCGTCAAAGCCCCGGGCCTGGCCAGGCGAGCCAGTTCCAAGAGTGAGGCTACGCCGGAGGCGTTGTCGTTTGCCCCCGGACCGGACTCCACTGAATCGTAATGCGCTCCGAAGATGATTGCATCCGGACTGGCGCCCGGCTTGGTGGCCACGATGTTTTGTCCCGTCCGCTGCTCGCTGGTGGCATCAACGGACAGCCTCACGGACACCGCGCCGCTGGCCAACGATTGCAGTATCCTGTTCCCCTCATCCAGAGAGATCGACACCGCTGGAACACCCGCGATCTGGCCCAGGCGTCCCTGGAAATTGCCCTGCACGTTGTTGTAGACAATGGCCGCCACGGCGCCCGCCTTGCTCACGTTCGATACCTTTAGCTCATAGGTGATTTCGCCTCTCCGGATGAGGGCTATGCGTCCCTTCAGTCCATCTCGCGGAAGGTCCTCCTGACGCCCCAGGCCAACGCTAATAACCGTACCATCCACATTTCCAGCCGCCGAAAGGCCCAGGGTGAGGGGGTGGACCTGGATCCCTTGAGGCGAAATGACCTGGACTATCGCACCTCGGTCGACGAAGTAAGGAAAAGAAAAAGCCTGCGTCTCAGGCGTGTAGCCATAGCTCCGCAACTGTTCAGCGATGTACACGGCAGACGCCCACTCCTGGGGCGAGCCCGCCGGCCTCGATCCGATCGTCTCAGCCAGATACCGGACTGTCCTCAGCGCCCTTTCGCCGGACGTGCCAGTCGCGGGCGGGGCGGTCGGAACCGCAGTGGCTGTTGGAGAAGGCGCAGGCGACGGCCTGGGCGATGGCGACGGCAATGGTGTGGACGACGGGACCAGGGTAGACGCCGGCGATGGGGCTATAGTCGGCGGCAGTACCGGGACCGGCGAGGGCGTGATGGTCGGAGTGGACCTGATTGTAGGAGTAGCCGTGGGCGTGGTGGCAGGCGTCATTGCAGGGGTAGCCGTACGAACCGGATCGGTATTTGGACCAGAACACCCCCAGTTTCCGTACGCGAAAGAGGCTGCGCCAAAGAGAGTAATCGCCAAGAAGTAGTTTGCCTGTGCGGGAATCCCGAACTGCCTCTTCATCTTTTACTTACGCCCCACCGGGACCACGCGGACTAGTTCCCCTAAACCGACCCCTAGAAGCAACGCAGCGTTGCCGTTGCGAACCGCGATCTCAAGATATCCGGAGCTGCCGGCGATGGCTAGCAGCGGTGGCTCCGCGGAGATCACAGCATCAGCATACGAAACGCTTAACCCCTGGATAATGTGATTCCCAACGTGTATCTCAACCGGACCAAGGGGAAGCCCCTGATTCCTGATGTTCGTCACCAGATTGCCGAAATGGTCGATGTGAATGACGGAACCGCTCAGAATACCCCCACGTTCCCGGGCGGGCTGAGGGGAGGGAAGAAGGAGTAATGAATAGACCTCATCCCCGAAATCGCCAATTGGCGTTCCCCGGGCGAGGTAAGCCGCGGCGGGAGCGAAGATATCACGGCCATGGAAGGTGGTGCTAACCGGGTGAAGCCGAAAGCCCGGGTTGGTCAGCTCGACTGCTCTTACACCTGCCCCGAGATCCACGAGACCAGTAACCTGGGAGGAGGAGGCGTTCATAAGCCCCAGTTCCGCCAGAACGTGCGTAAGCAGGCCGTTGTCCGGCGCCACAAAGAAGTATCCACCGGCCTGGACCGCGAGCGCCCTCCGCACGCTCCCTACCCCCGGGTCCACCACCGCCAGATGGACCGTCCCCTGCGGGAAGTAGCGAAAGGCAGCCCCAAGAAGAAAAGACCCCTGAGCGACCTGCTGAGGCCCCACGGAGTGCGTGAGGTCGACCAGGCGGGCCTGAGGGTCTATCCCCAGGATCACACCCTTCATGACCCCGACGTAGCCGTCCTCCGTGCCGAAATCCGTAGTCAGAGTGACTATGCTGGTCACTGGCTATGGACCGGGTCGCCAATCTTCAGGATCGAAACACCCTCTAACCCCAGCATCTCAACGGTGGGACGATTCGGGAAGTAGGCCAGGTGGCTAGCACACCGGCAATCGGATGACCCGAAGCCGGGAACCGGCAACCTGGCGCCGGGGGCCGCCAGCGCCAACGAGGCCCAGGCGCATTCCTCCTTCTCACTGCCGGGACGCCACCAGACCTCCACGAGATCCGCCTGTCTCGCCAGGTAATCGACATGCCAGTGAAGACGCCTTGGACCCGTCAGGTGCCGTCCCACCCGCGCCTTCAACCCGCCCATCGCGCTGCCCAGGTAGAGGTAAGAGCCCGCCTTGAATGAAGACCGGCCGAGCCGTCCGACCTCCAGGTCAACTGGTTGGGCTAGAGAGAACAGCAGAGCGTAGGTACCCGCGCTTGTGCCGGAGGAGGCTCTAGCTGCAACAACCTGCCGGCCTAGCTCTAGCTCCATCAGGAGCTACGCGCGATTCCCAACCGTCCCTGTTTCGATCGGATTGGACGCGAACGCGCCTCCGGTTTAGGCTCAAGCTCCAGCAACCGCGTTTGAAGTCCTGCCAGGCGTTGCCGGGCCGTCAGGCAGTACGCAGGATCGGTATCGTATCCGACGTAATGCCTTTCTTCCTTCATGGCCGCAACCGCCGCGGTACCACTGCCCATGAAAGGATCGAGGACCAGATCCCCGCGGTTGGTGTATAGCAGGATCAAGCGCCGGGGCAATTCCTCGGGGAAGGGAGCCGGGTGCTTCGCACGCCTGGCCGACTCCGTGGGAAACCTCCAGATGCTCCTGGTCCAATCCACGAAATCCTGGTTGGCGATGCCGCTGGATTTTCCCGTGGACTCAAGTTTCAGGCTCTCTTTGCTGAAAACCAGGATATACTCGTGTACGTCCCGGAGGGTGGGATTGCTGGCCCGAGCGAAGCTCCCCCAGGCCGTGGAAACGCCAGCCGAAGCCCCCTTGTCCCAGATGATCTCGCCCCGCATGATGAGTCCCAACCCCTGGAGCTGCATCGTGATCAGTGAATGCAGCGGAACATAGGGCTGTCGCCAGGTCGAGGCGACGTTTATCGCCAGCCGGCCCCCAACGCAAAGGGCACGCACGCACTCTTGCCAAACGCCCATGAGAAAACCCAGATACTCGTCCTGGTTCTCCTGACGCCTGCCGTTCTCCAACGGGCTTTCGTAGGCTTTTCCGACATTATATGGCGGAGAGGTGACCACCAACTGTACCGAGCCATCCGCCACCTCGTCCATCCGGCGAGCGTCCCGGCAATGGATGACATCGACATCCATGGACTAGGTGTTCAGCTCCTCCAGGCGGCCCGTGACCATGAAGACGACGCGTTCTCCAACGTTGGTAATGCGGTCGTGAATGCGCTCCAAATTATGGGCCACCCAGATGAGATAGGTGGCCCGGTCCACGGTGCGAGGATCCGCCATCATGATTACGAGTAGTTCGCTAAATATCTGCTTGTAGAGGGCGTCTACTTCATCGTCCTCGGCGCAAATGCGTCTCGCCAGGTCGACATCATGGTTGATGAAGGCCTGAAGGACCAGGTGAAGGTCTTCCTGGCACTTCCTGGTCATGCGGGGAATGTCGATCAGGGGCTTGAGAACGGGCTGATCGGCGATGCGCAGGACTATGCGCGCTATACCCTCTGCGTGATCGCCCATCCGCTCCACATCGGCCAGAATGGCCATCACCGACCCCACGGTACGGAGGTCGATGGCCATAGGTTGCTGGGTAGCGAGAAGACGCAGGCATTCTTCCTCCAGCTTCCAACGGGCCTTGTCTATGGCGGTGTCTTCGTCGATGACCTCCTGGGCCAGGCGCGTATCGCGCTTGACCAGGGACTGAACGGACTTCTCGATGGCCTTCTCGACCATACCTCCCATGGAGAGTAGCCCTTCGAATAGCTCGTGTAGTTGCTTGTCCAGCAGCTCTCGTGTCATGCTATCCAAATCTCCCCGTGATGTAATCCTCGGTCCGTTTGTCTTTCGGGCGGGTGAAAAGCTCTCCGGTCAAACCGAACTCTATTAGTTCACCCGCCCGATCCTCTCCCATGAGGAAGAAGCCCGTAAAGTCGGATACCCTGGCCGCCTGCTGCATGTTATGAGTGACGATGACGATAGTATACTCGTCCCTCAGCTCTCGCATCAAATCTTCAATCTTGAGGGTAGCCACCGGGTCCAGAGCGGAGGCCGGCTCATCCATCAAAAGGACCTCCGGTTCCACGGCCAGCGCCCTGGCGATGCAAAGTCGCTGCTGCTGTCCCCCGGAGAGGGCAACACCAGACTCGTTCAGTTTATCTTTGACCTCATCCCAAAGGGCCGCCCGGCGCAGGCTCCTTTCCACCACTTCCGTCAACTTGCCTCGCCGCCAAGAGCCGTTGAGCTTGAGGCCGGCGGCCACGTTGTCGAATATGGACATGGTCGGGAAAGGATTGGCCTTTTGAAACACCATTCCGACTCTCCGCCGGATCTCCACCGGATCCACGTCAGATGAATAGATGTCATTGCTATCCAAGAGCACGGTGCCCGAAACCCTGGCCCG
>ORJL010343697.1_pt1 | contig 19871 bp, 16 predicted proteins | sample 1779941 | NCBI WGS metagenome assembly ORJL01 (sample SAMEA104232317, study PRJEB22302) | groundwater metagenome | biome: forest; feature: aquifer; material: groundwater | place: USA | collected 2011-08-07 | depth 5.8 m | reverse complement strand
GGATTTTCCAACCGCCATTTGTGCCGCACCGTCAGCGGGCACTAGCCGAAACGTTTGACCTTCGATAGTCACCCGGTTGCTGCGGCACCGGTCTGGATCAAGTCCCAAGTTCAGCTCCGGCTTTCGGGGGTCGCCCAGCTTGAACACGTTCGGGTTCCCACGCATGATCGGGTCCCACAACCACCGGACATCTCCTTCCTGTTTGGCGCCGCCGAAGGCCCAGACCAACTTGTCGCCCGCGCGCAACCCCTTGGCCGTGAGCCGCAGCGCGAATCCCGCCGCGCCCTTCAACGGCACGGTTTCCAGTGTCATGTTCGCGTCCGGCCATGCGAAATCCTTGATCTGCCAGGTCATCCGCCCGCAACGGTAGCGGGATTCGACCTCCGAGTATTCGTGGAACCATTTCCCCTCACCGCCGCGAATCATTGCCACGGAGAACCCGCCCAAGACATACGGCTTGGCCAAGAGGCGCACGCAGGGGCGATCACCCGCCAGTACGACGCCTTCAGTGTGCGGCTCGCAATAGAGAGGGCGGTTGTTGAAACAAGTCCGGTTGCGCCCCACGATCTCACGGCCCTCCGCGGTGTATCGCAACTCCGCTTGGCGAAGATAGGTGGCGTCTTTCGTCTGCCCTGGCTCGCGCCAAGGGGTCTCACCCGATCGATCTGCGGCAGAAGAAAGGAGCGCGGTAAGCAGGCACAACCAGCGCCCAATGCTATTGTTCATCGCTGCTGATCTTTTCCGATCGCGGTGTTGAATTCGAGCCGCAACGGGTCACCTTCGCCGATCTCGGAGCGCAACCAGAGCGTTTGGCCGTCCCAGGCGTATTCCTCGGATCGCAGTTGCCGATGGGCCAGCGTCGCGCGAGCGAGCGTGTTCGGCGCGCCCGCCAACTCGAAGACCGGGTTCACACACGGCAGCGTGGCTTTGCTGGTGATGGTGACGGTTTTGTCTTCGACGATCAGCCGATAGGCACGGCGTTCTGGCACATACGGGTCGATGTCGAAGCGTGCCCCTTGCAGTTCCAGTGACGCCGGCTCACTGAAGCTCCGGGCCCGCGCGATCAGTTGCGCGTCGGACTCCTCCGTCACGCCAAGCAACCAGACCCAACGCTGCGTCTGCATCACTTTCGAACGACCCAGGGTGTCGATCGTTGGCCCCGTGCCACTCCAGACGGGTTCGGGCCGGCGTCGCGCCCAGCTCATCAGGCTGTTGTGCGACGGACTTACGTGAATTCGATCGTCAATCGCCCCGCCCGTCGTGTTGCCGCGGGCCAGCGGCCAGTGACTGCCCCAATACGCGGGCGTCACCATGTAGCCCCGGTCGTAGAACGGCCGGAAAATCACCAACTCTGCCGGCCGGAACGGGTCTCGCGGATTGAAATAAACCGCCGTTGCCCGATCCTCCTTGTGGAACTGCACCCGGTAAATCAGCGGGGGCTGCGGACCCGGCGGAACCTCTTTCGTCAGGAAGGGGATGGGAACGACGGACGTCTTCCCGTCCAAGGCGACGCTGCGGATCGGGTTTTCCGGCAAGAAAGCCAACGCATACCCCTCCGCCGGTGCCAGCACGATGAACTCGCTCAACTCGTAGTCCGCGCCGGGCGCGCTGCGCAGCGTTAACACCCGCGTCCCGAAACCGTCCGGGTAAAAGTAGTAGTCTTCCTCCGCGGCATCACCCCACACCTTGTAGTTGAAATCGCAGGATTGGTAGCTCCAACGAACGTGGACCCGCGCGGCCGTCGCTTCCATCACCTGCACTCGGCCGTAGCGAAGTTCCTTGTCCATTAACGGTTCGACGGAATCGACAAACCCTTCCGGCAACGGACCGGTCTCCGCCCATTCGTAGCAAAGCCCCGTGTTGTGGCGTCCCGCCCAAAACGGCACGTAGCTGGAACCGCGCCAGAAAACGAAGCGGCTTCCGTTGGGCAACGACACGACGAGATCCCGCAACCTTGGCGCCCAGCCTTGCTCATAGGCCAGGGACGAAAGCGTTCCGGTTCGGGGCTCGCGGACCGAGATCGGCGGATCGTAGCGCAACCGCGTCTCGCTGGCCCCGAACCGCGGCCACGCGGGAGGGTGCAGGACCAGCATGACCGGGAGCCGTTTGTGCCATAACTCCGCTCCGCGAGGGCCCTGGATCGAGACCTCAAGCATGTCCCTATCCACCTTGAAGGACGGTTCCGGCAGCTCGAACTGGACTTCGGCTCGTTGGCCGCAGTCCAGCGCTATCGGCATCTCAGTTCGCCTCGACGGCCGTGCATCGAACCAAGCCACGAGCCGACCGCCGCGCACCTCGTTCGTCCGACAGCAAACTGCCACCCGCAACCGCGCCCGCTGGCCTGGCTTCAACAGCAGCCAGTCGGCTGGTGGAAACACGGCTCCCAAATCGATGGGATTGATCGGCGCCTCCGGCCTCGCCTCGGCGTGAGCCTCGAATCCGTTCCTCGCAATAGCCAGCGAGCAAACCTCCCGCCAGGTCTGGCCTTCACCGGCCAGTAGAACGACGCGATCAATCGCGGGCTCCATTTCCTTCACGAGCGGGGATCTACCGGAGAACTCCAACCGTTCGCGCGACGCTTCATGGTCGCCTCGATACGCGATGAGCCGGAGCTCCTCCCCCCGCTCAGCGCGGCCTGCGCCTGGATCACAACACGCGTGGGCCGCCCCACGCGGTCCAGGCCGAAAGGGGGTCTCCAAGGGTGCCCTGCGTCCTCATACATCACGGAGTTGGTCCCAGCGCCGACTGCTCCCAGGGTCAGGAGCAGACCGAGCACGCATCCACCATAGAATCGCGATTGGTTCATAGACCCTATCTCGACGTCTGAAGATGCAACTTGAACGTCTTGATCTCGAAGGGATGAAGATCGAACTGCAAGGCGTTCTCCTTGATCTCCAACTCGCGACCGGAATCCTCCAAGAGATTGGCCTCGTGCGCCGCCTCGATTTTCGCGTTCAGTTTGATCCTGGCGCCAGGTGTTGCTTTGCCGTGCGCTTCATAAACCCGGAGCACCGTCGTGTTGCCAAGCCCCGGCTTGAGGCTGGTCAGCACCACGTTGGCAGGGGAGATTTCCAGCAGTCCCCAACGGCTGGGTAACGTGCCGGGGTGAGGTGGAACCTTGCGCACGAGCAAGGGATGGTTGAATTCCAGGCCCGCGCGGTACACGCCGGCTTGGCGCCAATCGCCCGCGTGCGGGACCAGGGCATAGTGGAACGTGCGCAACTGACCCAAGCCGAAACCGGTTTCAGAACTCATGCCCGGCTCGTAGCCGCCACCGTAGCCGTAAGCGCCGAGGTTGTGCGACCGCAACAGCGAAAGCATCAGCGTGCCGTCGGTAACCAGATTGCCCGGCAAGCCGAAGTTGAGCAGGGCAACTCCGCGCTGATCGTCACTGTAATCCACCCAATGTTGTGCGGGAAACTCGATGCCCGTGGGCCGCTCGATGGCCCCAAAGGGAATTTCCTGCACGTTGCGCCCGTCCTTGATCGAGGTCGGGAAGAGGGCCTGGTAGCGCACGTATTTTTCGTTGTTCACCAACTCCGTCCGGATTTCGAGGCGCCGCATGCCGCCGTAGAGGCGGACGCGCGTGGCAAAACTGCCGTTGGCGAATGGATGCTCGACGCTAAACTCGGAAAAGACGGGTCCAGCGCGGACGACACCGTTGGTTCCCAACTGCTCGCTGCTGAAGTGGGCCGAGCCAGGTTTGGGCACGGCCTGCTGGTTGGTCATCGCGATGTAGCTGCCCCCGTCGAGGCCGCGATACAGTTCCCACAAATCCCCTTTATCCTGTTCGCGTGCGACGACGTTGGCCGGGCCAGACAACACCTCCCACTGGAGGGACTTGTCCAACAGGTGCGTCAGCTCGCCGGTCGCGAGATTGAAGGCGGCCCGATAGTGCTCGTTTTCGATGAAGTCACGATGCGGCTTGGCGCTCGCCTCCTGCGTCGGCGCAGGCGCCGTTCGCCGCGGCAAGGCTCGATAGACTGCGTAACCAAGCGCCGGTACATCGTGAGCCACGAAGGTAATTCTGCTCCGCCTGATTTCGCCATCACCGTAACGCTCGGTGTGGTGAAACTGGACCGGAATCCCTTTTCCCGCAGGGTCAACGAGGCCCACGTCCAGGACGCCGCGTTCGCCAAAACCGAGCTCCACCTCGGCGACGTCGGTGCGCGGCCAGCCAAGCGTGTTGAACACCACAATGGGGACGCCCTCGCCTCGGGTGTCGATGCGAGCGGCGATGCTTTCCAACCGACCCTCGATCATCTCCTGCGTCAGTCGTTTGGAAAAGTCGAAGCTGTGAATGGTGTCTTCGTAAACGACGTCGGTCATGACCCCGGAGGCCAGGTCGTGCGTCTGGTTGAAGAGCACCGGCTCCCAGGCCCGCCAGAGCATTGCGTCATCGCCGGGCTCTCCCAACCAGCGCGCCAGCGCACTGAGTTTTTCCGCAGTCAAGAGGCCTCCCTCGAGATTCCGGGTGATTTGCTTCAGCTCGATGCGACTGCTGTAGGTGCCTTGGAAGATCGGGTTGAAATCATTCGTGACCACGGACCGGTTCGTGCGCGTGGCCACGACGGCCTCAAAGTCGGCGGGCACGGCGTGCCGGATTGTAAAAGGGGCGTCGGGCTGCCGATTGAACTCCGCGATTAACGGCGCCACGTAGTCCTCGGGTTCGGAAACGTCCACGCCGGCCAACCCGACGCGCTCGGTTCCGCGCGCGTGCGGATTCAGTGAATCGAACCGCCGCTGGAAGAACTCCTTGAACTCGGGGAACGATCGCGGAGGGCCGTAAAACAAACCGTAAAATCCCGGAAGCCAGAAGGCGGCAATCTGCGTGCCATCAATGCCCTGCCAGAGAAACTCAGAGGGTAGCCTGTTGTGTGGAACGCCACGACAAAACCAAAACGACTTGTATCCGGCTTGCCGCAGGAGCTGCGGCATCTGGGGATGATGTCCGAACGTGTCGAGCAACCAGGCCGTTGTGACCTCCACCCCGAGTTCCTCGCGGCAGTAGCGCTTGCCGTACTGCATCTGGCGCACGAACAATTCTCCGCCCGGCTTCACGACGTCGGGCATCACATCCATCCCGCCGACAATCCCAAGCCTGCCCTCGGCCACGAATCTACGGAACGCGGACGCCTCTTCCGGATACCGCTCCAAGAACGGCTTGATCAGCGAGACTTGATCGAGCGTGAACGTGTATTCGGGGAATTGCTTCATCAGTCGAAGAACCTGCAACACTCTCGGCATGCCCATCGCCAAATAATCTTCGCGGGTCTTGAACACCGCGCCTTCCCAGTGGGTGTGCGGGATGTAGTAAAGGGTCGGTTTGTTGCTGACGGTACTGGTTTGAGCCCGCACGCCGGCAGGGTTACAGAAGATTGCGCCGGCAGCGACCACGGATGGCAATAATCGCCAAAACGTGAAGACCGCCTCTCTAGCAGTGCATTTTCCTGAGGTCATAGTGTTGAAACAAGTCATGGTTTTCAATATCAGGCCCGGTTGATTCATGCGGCACGCCCGCGCGAGCGGAAGATTCCCGCATCGATCGGGCGACGACGGGATTGAGTTGGTGTGAACGGAGCTTTCACCATTAGCGCTTCAACGTTGGCCAGGAATGAGGGCAAAGGCGCCGCAGCTCACTTTGGTCTGGGGCAGGCCCTCGGCCTTAAGCAGTATGTAATCGATCTCAAACTCGGCGGGAACCGTGGCGTTCGGCCCCAAGATGCCCGCGCAGCCGGTCCGCGCGGTCTGTTCCCAGTGGAATTGCCAATCAGGCGGTTCGGGGACTGTCCCATCGGCCTTCCAGAACTTGCAGTGGATATTCGCCTGTCCAGGGGCACGGCTCCCCGCCTGGCGCAGTCGCAACCAGTACCAAACCCGGTTTGCCCATGGGATATCCAACACCGGCGGTCCCCAGCCAAGGCGATCGTCCAGCAAAGTGATTTGACGGCCGAAGACTCCCGACTGATTGCCGTCGCGAAAACTCAGATTAAGCCCTTCCCCCGTTTCCGCGTCGATCCCGAGGCCAATACCAGCACAGGCCTTGCGGTGAGCCGGGAAGACGTTCACCCGTATTCGGGTGAGCACCTCTTGCGTCGCAGCCTGGCAACCCGGCCCGATATACAGCAGGTGGCTGACGTCACCGCCTTTGGCACTGACTTCCAAAAGGCCATTAGTTTGCGTGTAGCCGTCTTTGTCGGTCGGCACGGACCGCCAGTGCGGATCGCGCACTGCGCCGCTAAAATCGTCCTGAAAGCAAGCGATCGTTTGGCCGAACTCGGAGGGAACCGCCACCGACAAATCGATGGCGATGGTTGCATTGGGAACGATTTCATTACCGGCCAGGTCTTGAATGCCGCTCGCCGTCAAGGTGTAGGTTTGCTTCGGCCCGATCGCGGTCGTCACCACCTCAACCATGTTCGAACCCGCTCCCGGTTCCACAGCGGTCACTTGAACGCCGTTATCGAGGGCAAAGCACAACGGATTGACCGGGACCAGGACCGGCTCCGAAAAGACAATCCTGACCCGGTTCGGATTCCCAAGAGTCCTGGCGGAAAGCAGAGTCGGTTTGGTGGCATCGATGCGCACCGTGGCTTCCCGAGTGGCGACCCGGCCTTCGGCGACTGAAACCAGGCATCGGTATTTCTCCCCGTTGTCGGCTTCCGCGAGGGGCGGAGTAGTGAAATGGGGGGCCGTGGCGCCGGGAATAGCGATGAATTCAGCCGTTTCCGGCACAGCCTTTTGCCACTGGAAACTGGGGGGCGAGGAACCGCTGGTGGCCACGTCAAAGGTAACGGCCTGGCTGTTCCGGACGACGTGATCTTGCGGCTCGTTAAGCAGAATCAACCGTGGACCGGCCGTGATCGCGGGCAAGCCACCCGCCTTGATGAGAATGTAATCGACCTCGAAATGCGAGAGGCCACCGGATCCAGCGAGGATACCAGCCAGGCCGGCTCGCCCTTCCTGGCTCCAGCGCATCGACCAATCCGCCGGCTCCGGGACGTTGCCATCCGCTGGCCAGGCCTTGGCACGGATGTTGGCGCCCTGGGCGGGGCTATCGCCGGTTTGACTAAGCCGCAGCCAGTACCAGGTATGCTCGCGCCACTGCAGGGGCAATCCCGCCGGTCCCCAGGCCCGAACATCATTCAGGAGTTTGAACTGGCGCCCCTCCCGTCCGTTCGCAAAGGGGTTGCCTGGTTCGAAATCGGCGAACAGTAGATTGACCCCCTGGCTGGTCTCCGGATCGACTCCTACCCCGATGCCAACCCGCCCCTGACTGCCGCCGGCGAACTCACGCACCCGAATCCGGGCCAGTACTTCCTGGGTGGTCGGGTGGTAGCCCGGAGCGGCGTAAAGCAGGTGATTGGGGTCACCGGCCAGGACGTTCACTTCGAGCACGCCGTTCTTTTGCTCGTACGCATCCCGCGGAGGCGCCGCCAACCATCTCGAATCCCGTGCTAACGCAATGAAATCATCCTGAAACCCGTTGACGATCTGTCCAAACTCATAGGGCTGAAGCTGAGCCAATGCGAGATCCGGGCGGATTCCGAACCCGCAGCACAGTATCAGCAACACATTTGCGGAACGGAGTTTCATAAAACAGCTTTGCCGTTTGGCCAATTGCTGGGAACGCTAAGTCAACCGGAAGGTCTGAATCCGCCACGGCGGCAGGGGGAACTGGAGCTGGCCATGGCTGTGAGACACGTCACCTGTCTTGCGGCCCAACAGGTCGGTTTCGGCCGCCTCAGTCACCGGGAACCCCAGTTCGACTCGGGCCTCGGCCGGTTGTCCGGATACTTCGACCACACGGAGTTCGGTGCCCGGTCCGGTGAGTTTGCGCAACGACGACAGTTGCGCGTGGTCCGGCGCGATCGTAACATAGCTTTTTGCCTTCGGTAGTTTGCCGGGCTTGGGCTGCCCTACCGTGGAAAAGAGGCTTTGCCCAAACTCCGCGGAGGCGCGCACCCGGTCAACATGAGAAAAATCAGGTCCGTGCGGCAGCAGCGCATGGCGGTACTCGGCATAGCGCGGCCAGCCATACTCGCCCGTCCAAAACGATTCCCACTCGCGCATTAGCAGGTTCGCCACCCGGCCCTGGTTGTCGAGGTGGAAGTATTGTGTACCCGCGTGCAAGACAAGCAGCCCAGCGTCTTTCCCCACCAAGTCAACGAACGTCAGCGCATGAAAATCCCGATGCACTGTCGGCTCGATGGCGAACGGAAAATCGCGCAGCACCACCTCCGGTTGAAAACTCGGAGCAAAAGAAAGCCAATACCCTTCCTTTATGACGGCCGGGCTGGCATCCACGGCCGGGGGCACTTCCGCCAAGACCCGGCTTAGTACTTCGACGTACGGGCAGCCGGCGCTCAGAGTGATGTGCGTCTCGAACTTCATTAACGGCCAATGATGTCGGGCCCGGAGCGTCGCCCGCACGGGCCCCTTTTCCAACCAGCGCAGCTCGGCCTTGGACGGCGCACTGTCGTATTGATAGGGCGAAGATGCATTCTTGGAGCCAAAAATGCTGCGTAGCGGGTAACCAGTATTAGGCCGGCCCATGAATCGAGGGAACGCGCCGGCTGGGGATTGGAGCATCTCGCGGCCGGCCGGTTTGGCAACCAGGCTGCTGATGGCCCCGGTCGTCGGGTCGAACCTGATTCTCAGGTGCTCATTTTCCAGCACCAACGCTGACACATCGAGCTGCAGACCGGTGGTCTCGGACGGAGTGGGCTCGGACGTGAACTCCACGTAATACGTATCAAAGCCCACGCTGCGGACTTTTGAGGGTCTAAAGGCCACCTTGGCCAGCTCCAGGTTCCCTTGGCTGTCCGCGTCCTGCTTTACCAGTTGGGCGGGAACGACCCGTCCGGTACGGTCCTTCACCCGCAGTCCCCGGGCTTTCTGCCCCGTCAGATAGATGTTGTCAGTCTGTACGACACCGGATCGTTCCCAACTCTGCGGATTGAACACCGTAACGGCCAGTTGCCCGTGGTTTTCCGACTGTGCGTCAATCTGATTCGCCAGAAAGCTCAGCGAAGCTGCCAGCACATCTTTCGCCTCTCGCTGGGCAGCGTCCAAATGATTGTAACCGAGCGCTCCCCAAGTGAAGTTATGCAGGTCTTCCACTCGATCCAACGGCGCCATCCGATCCCCTTGCCAACGCGAATACTCGCACAGACCGACGTCGTGGCTTTGAGAAGCCAAAAGGTCTTTCCACGCTCGCTCCAGTCGTCGCGCGTTGGTCTTTGCGCCCCCACCAACCGCCAGCGCGTCGAACCGTTCGGCCGCCAGCAACAACCCTTCAACTTGCCGGTCAAGAATCCGCAACTGATCGCCGCCAATTCCCCAGGTGAGCGACTTGTCCCAGGAATCCATGTTCAGGCACACGGTTTCCTCGGCCTGCGTGCCGTATTTGTCCAAGTATTCCTTGAGGCTCACGAATTCCACCAGCGATTCGGCCGCGATCTTTCTATAACCTTCCGGAGCCGTGAGGTAGGCGGGCGCTTCAGGCGACTCCCACCCGAACTCGGCCCACGCAAACACCAGGGGCTTGCCCAGTTTCTGGAGCTTTTGAAAGCTGGGAGAGGCCGCCAGTTGTTTGGCGTCCAAAGCAGCTCCAAACAAGGAGTTTTTGGGAGTGCACAGGATGGTAGTGCCATCCTTGCCTTTCCACTGAAAACTGTTTACCTCGATGTGCGGCACTCCGGCCCGGCCCCAGGTATCGAGTTGGGCCAGGCTCGCGTAACGAAAACCGGCCCCGACCAGGATCTGGGGAAGCTGCGGGTGGCTGAACTCCTCTTCCTCCAGAAACGTGACCATTTCATAGCCGAGCGCTTTGCGAATTGTCTCCCGGCCAACGACAACTTGTCGAATATTCGACTCGCCGCCGACCGTTGTCCCCATGGGCTGGCCATAGGTTCCGCCAATAAGTTCCACTTTGCCCTCCGCCAGATACCGGCTGAGTCGGGCCGCCACCACGGGAAACTTCTCGGCCATGAATTCGTAGGCGCGCGCGTCCAGGTTGATGCAGGTCTTGACGTAAGGCGCCCGGTCGGCCATTTCCATACCATCGGTGACCGACAACACATTGGACTCGATCCCCAGTTGCCAGCCGATGCCGATGTAGCTCCAGTGGTTGCAGAGGGTAACACAAAAACCGGCATCGGGCGCCGCGGCCAGGGCGGCCCAGTCCGCACCCGAGCGCCCGAGCACCGCACCGGCGCCCGCCACCAGGACATTCTGGACGAAGGCCCTTCGCGTTATGGGTAATCCATTCATCAGTGTACTTTCCGGGTGTGAGCCAGGCCGCCACCCAGTTAAACGGCGAGGCTCGATCCTCAGGTTGCCGGGTCGATCGACCGGAACCTCTCTAGCCCGGTCAAGCCGCGCCGCGTTAGAAAGGCGCCCGCCCGCTTACGGGTAGCTGCCACTTTGGATCGAAACCGTGGTGTTCTCCGACATCCATTTGACGTCCTCAAGGGCGTCGCCGGCCGCGCCCCAGGGAAGCGTCAAATAGACGCTCTTGACGGGCGGTCTGATCCGTGCGCCACGCCACTTGCGGATTGCGGCATGGCCGTCCGAGAAAGAAAAACCACAGGCCCCGTTGTGGTAAGAGGCGGGGACATCAATGATCTGAGCGGTGGTAGCGTCGGGCTTGGCCATCTGAACCGCGAACGCGGCGTCGTTGATGCTGTCAGGATGCTCGTCCAGCAATGCCCACGTCTTGACCGGGTTCACGATGCCGCTGGTCTTGGAGAAAACTTGCCAGGGCGGTGAAGGCAACCAGATGCCCTCGTCGAATACCTGGCTCATGGAAATGCTGCGCACGCGCTTCACTTTCTGCCCCAGGTTGTTCTTCACCAGGACGACGTCGGCAGGGCATTTCCACACAGCATAACTCTTGCCAATATAGGGCATCAGCGGACTCTTGGCGATATCGACACTCGTATCCCAGTTGTTGGGACTGGCAGTGTAGTCCACCCAACCGGTCACCCAGACGACGCGCTTCCCAATCGCCGTATAATCCCGTGGGGCCAACAGCAGGTCGTCGAAGTCGTCGGCATAGAGCCGCCAGCCCAACATCATCTGGCGCAGGTTGTTCATGCAGCCAATGCCCTGCGCCTTGGTTTTTGACTTCGCCAAGGCCGGCAGCAACATGCCGGCTAGAATCGCAATGATGGCAATGACGACGAGCAGTTCGATCAGGGTAAATCCAACCCGTCGCGCTTTTCCCGGCGGACCAAGAGTCCTAGAAACGACGTTGGGTCTGTTCATAAGCAGTCAGCGTGTTTGGGTTCTTTGATTCTTGAAGCGAGCTTTGAATACGGCTGGGTTTTGCCTGGGTGCGCGTTGGTCGCGCATCACGAAAACAGAGCCACGAACACGTGCTGGGCAGAGAAGCCGTTGGTGCATTCATTTTTCGCGCACTTCGTTCATCGAACCGGCTGTTGGAGGTAATTCAGAACCGCAGCCCCGAACCTGTCAACAGACAAATGAGGAACATCTATCGAGGCTGTGAAACGTCTAATCGAATGGTGACGGGCCGGAAAAGCCCGAAACGATTTGACAAAGTCGTCGATGCAAGCAAATGCTGTTCTCGAACAACGTTCACCTCATTGTGAGTTCAATGAACTTAGTTCATATTGGAACAAGGCCCGGGCGGTTTTGCCCGAAGCTGGCGGTCAAGTGTGCTCCGCCCAACGGGCGCTATAAAAGCAACGCAATCTATGCCACTAGTTTCAATGTCGCAATTACTCACCGATGCAGTGCGGCGTGGGTGCGCGGTCTGCTATTGCGAATCATGGAATCTCGAATCGCTGCAGGCGGTAATTCAGGCGGCAGCGGAACTCCAATCACCGGTCATCGTCGGGTTCAACGGCGGCTTTCTGAAACATCCCTCCAGGGCCCAACCCGAGAACCTTGCCTATTATGCGGGGATGAGATTGGCCGTGCAGGAATCGGAGGTTCCGGCCGCTTTCTTGCTGAATGAGACGGATAGCCTTTCCCAAATCGAGCGGGCCATTGAGTTGGGGTTTAATGCCGTCATGGTGGAGAGTCCGGGCCTCGAAATGGACGAATATCGGCAACTGGTCAAGAAGGTGGTCGCGTTGGCACACCCCAAAGACGTCTCGGTGGAAGCGCAGGTGGGGCATTTGCCCAATGGATCGGACCGCCTCAACGGCCAGATCACCGATCCGGCCTTGGCGCGGGCCTTCGTTAAGGAAACGGGTATCGATGCGCTCGGGGTTTCCGTGGGCAATGTTCATGTGCTTACCCGCGGGAAGGCCACTATCGACATTGCCGCTCTGCGAAGAATCAGGACCGAAGTCAAGATTCCACTCGTGATCCATGGCGGCACGGGGTTTCCGCCTGAACACGCTGAGGTCGCCATCAGCCTCGGCGTGGCCAAGTTCAATTTCGGCACGATTCTCAAGCAGGTTTATCTGGCGGCCATTCGGGAGAAGCTTGCGGCCTATCAAGAGCCGATGAGTCCTCATGAATTCTTGGGCATGGGGGGTGCGCAGGACATTCTGGTGGCCGGACGAGATGCCGTGAAACTGAAGGTCAAGGAGTTGATGCAGGCCTACGGATTTGCAGGGAACCGAGAGTGTTTGCTCAAGAAATGAAGGCGATCCGGGAAAGAGCCAGAGCGCAAGTCAGTTGGGTCGGCGTCGTGGTCGAGGACACCTTCCTCAACCCTCGCTCGTTGGAGGTCCGCATCGGAAAGCTTTAGCACGCCATGGAACTCCTCATGAAAATGCCCGACCTGGCAACGACGGGTTCTTCGATCAAACTAATTCGTTGGTTGGTCGAGCCGGGACAAGCGGTCAGACGCGGCCAACCTCTGCTCGAAATTGAAACCGACAAGGCAACGTCGGAAGTCGAGTCCATCGCAACCGGCGTTCTCAAGGAAGTCCGTGCCTTGCCGGAAGATATGGTTCTTGCCGGCCAGGTGCTCGCCGTTCTCGAGGTGGCGGGCGCATCGCCCGACTCGATTCAGATGCCGCCGCAAACGCCCATGCCGTCTCCCGCAGACAAACCACCCGTGGTCAGGCCCCGACCGGCGCCATCAACCAGCGACGGCTTGTTTGCCCAAAATCGCGCGGCTGCGGCACAACCGGAGATCGCCAAGACGCCGGCAGCCGCGTTAAGCCCGATTCGAAGGGTTGAAAGGCACGAGATGATTGGTTCCCCAGCCCAAGTTGACGCTGAACGGTTGGCCGGTTACGCGAGCGATTTTTTGCGCTCGCTCTACGAACGCATGGCGATCATTCGTGAGTTCGAGGAGCGCGTGAAGTATCTTTTCCTCGAGGGCACGATGCCGGGCACAATTCATCAGTGCCAAGGACAGGAGGCCACGGCGGTCGGAGTCTGCGCGGCGCTCAGGCAGGAGGACTGGATTACCTCAACGTTTCGCGGGCACGGCCACGCCCTGGCCAAAGGACTGACACCGCACGAATTGCTGGCCGAGCTGTTCGGCGCGAGCACCGGATGCTGCAAAGGCAAAGGCGGCTCGATGCACGTCGGCAACATGGATAAGGGCATGGTCCCGGGGATTGCCATCGTCGCCGGGGGGATTCCGCTCGCGGCCGGCATGGCCTTGGCGTTCAAGATGCGAAGGACTTCGCAAGTGGTGGCCTGTTTCTTCGGCGACGGCGCGGTGGCCGAGGGGGCCTTTCACGAAGGCGTCAACATGGCGGCATTGTGGCGCCTGCCCGCCATTTTTGTTTGTGAGAACAACCTGTACGGCGCCTCTACGCATATCAGCAAAGTGATGAGAAACACGCGCGTTTCCGACCGCGCCTCCCTGTATGGTTTTCGCGGCCAGACCGTGGATGGGAACGATGTGCTCGCCGTTTACGAAGCTGCCGGGCAGGCTGCTGAAGAATGCCGCTCCGGAAATGGGCCGGTGCTGCTGGAATTGCTCACCTATCGTCGCACGGGCCATTCGCGGCGGGATTCGTGCGGGTACCAGCCCAAAGAGGAACGCGAGGCCTGGTTTAGTCGCGATCCGCTGGACCGCTTCGCCGCCGTGCAAAGACAGCGGGGCGTTTTACCGAAAGCCGATCTCGGCCAGCTCAAAGCTCGGGTTGAAACGCAGATCCAGGATGCGGTGGAAAAGGCAAAACAAGCGCCGCTGCCGCAGCCGGCCGATTTGCTCAATGACGTCTTGGTCTGAGCAGGAAGGAGCGCAACGATGAAACGGTTAGGCATTGCCGAAGCCTTGCGCGAAGCGATCGCGGAAGAGATGGAGCGCGATGATCGCGTGTTTTGTCTCGGGGAAGACATCGGAGTCCCAGGCGGTTGGGGCGGGGCATTTACGGTGACGCTGGGACTCGAGCAGAAGTTCCCCGACCGCATGATAGATACGCCCATTGCCGAGTTGGGTTTCTTTGGCGTCGCTGTGGGCGCGGCGCTCATGGGCATGAGGCCCATCGTGGACGTGCAGTACGGCGATTTCCTGTTTTTGGCCAGCGACCAGATCATCAACAACGCCGCCAAGCTGCGGTACATGTCCGGCGGCACGGCCAAAGTGCCGCTGGTGATACGCGCGCCCGTTGGCGCGACGGGTCGCGGCGCCCAACACGCCCAAAACCTGGAACGCTACTTCATCGGGGTCCCCGGCCTGAAAGTCGTCGCGCCCTCGAATGCGTACGACGCCAAGGGCATCCTGAAGGCCGCCGTGCGCGACGATAATCCCGTCCTGATCTTCGAACACAAATTGCTCTACGGCTCCCGCGGGGCGCGCGCCGAAGCGGGCGCCACGGACGCCACCAGCGAGATCCCGGAGCTCGATTACACCGTCCCGCTGGACCAGGCGGCCCTGCGCCGACAAGGCTCCCACGTCACGATTCTCGCCTGGCTGCTCATGCTTCATCACTCACTCGCGGCCGCGAACATCCTCGCGGCCGAAGGCATCGAAGTTGAAGTCATCGACGTGCGCAGCCTGTCACCCTTTGATTACGGAACCATCGGCGCGACGGTCCGCAAGACAGGACGCGTGATGGTTGTCGAGGAAGGGCCGAAGACGGGTGGCGTCGGCGCGGAACTGGCTGCCGGCATCATGGAACGTTTCGGCCACAGCTTGATGGCGCCGGTTGCGCGCGTCGCGTCGCCTGATGCGCCAGTGCCATTCTCACCCGTCCTGGAAAATGCCTATCGGCCTGGCGTATCGCGCATTGTCGATGCGGCGCGACGCTTGGCCGCTTCCTGATCAAAAGCCATGACCCACAAAGAGCGACTTCTGTGCGCCATAGATCACGAGGAACCGGACCGGGTTCCTCTCTCGGCCTGGTATACGCCTGAGGCCGAGCAGATGCTCATGCGCCATCTGGGCATCAACTCGGGCGAGACCGAAACCTACAAAGCCGCGGGGGGACCGGTTCCCCTCCTGATGGAGCACGATTTCCTCATTTCATGGGTCGGGCCATGTACCAGTTACTACTCTGACCCGCACGAGGAATATACTGACGAGTGGGGAATCGGCTGGCGATGGTTTAGAAACGCCACCGGCGGCTCCTACACCGAAATGGTTCGCCACCCCTTGGCGGATCTTAGGGACCCATCCGATTACGTCCTGCCTGACTTCGCTCGTGCCGACCGCTATGATGGTCTTCGCCAACTTATTGCCCAATACGGGAGCGAATACGGCATCATGGGCGGAGCCGCGTGCACGCTTTTCGAGCTGGCATGGTATCTCCGCGGGATGGAGAGGGTGCTCCAAGACCTGGTATCGGCCAAGGATTTCATGAATGTCTTCCTCGATGATTTGACCCAATGGATCGATTTAGCCGGCTCAAAAATGGTCGAGCTGGGGGTGGACATCATCTGGATTGGAGATGATTTTGGAACCCAGGATCGCATGTTAATCTCGCCTGCGCTCTTTCGTGAGTTCTTCAAGCCGCGCTACGCACGGCTCTTTGCCAAGTGGCGATCAATCAATCCCCAGGTCAAGATTGCATTCCACTCGGATGGCAACATCTACCCGATCATCGCGGATTTGGTGGAGATCGGCCTTGATATCCTCAATCCCATTCAGCCGAAATCGATGGATCCCGCGAAAGTGAAGAAGGATTTCGGCAAACACCTCACCCTCTGGGGAACTGTGGATATCCAGCACGTCCTCCCCTTTGGGACTCCGGCCGAGGTGACCGAGGAAGTCAGGTTGCGGCTGCGGACGGCTGGCCAGGGCGGCGGCTTAATCATTGCTCCGGCCCACAACATACAACCGGACGTCCCGCTGGCAAACATTCTCGCCTTTTATCAAGCCGTTGCAGCCTTCGGCCGCTACCCGCTGCAGGAACATTGAGTCGTCATTGGACAGTCGTGCTGGCCGCGAAGGACTCCGAATCCTTCGCCCTTGGCAGTAACGACCCTGGCAGTGCCCGATGAAACACCGTTGGTAGGAGGCACTGGCCTGAATCTTGGCCGCGACCCGGCGCCGCAACGGTCAGCAGAACTGCGCGAGGTGCCTGGCGGCCAGGACAAAGCCCTTTTCGCGGCTCAGGGCGCCGTCTTCGTGTTCAATGCTCAGCACTCCGTGGTAGCCGCTCATCCGCAGGTGATTGATGTACTCGCCCCAGTGGATGCTGCCCGACCCGGGAACGACATAGCGCCACCAGCCGGCGCCGTAGATGCCCACGTGGGCCTTTTGCTCCGCGTCTATGAGCGTGTCTTTGGCGTGCGTGTGGAAAATGCGCTTGCCGAACATCCGGATGGGCAGGAGGTAGTTGCATTCCTGGTGAACCAGGTGAGACGGATCGTAATTGAGACCAAAATTGTCGTCCCGGATGGTTTCTAACAGGCACTCGAACGTGTCGATGCCCCTGAGGCAGGTCTCGAACCAGTTCTCGATGGCGATCTTGATTCCCTTGTCTTTGGCATAGGCGATGATGGGGGCATAGACCTTGGAGACGACCTGCTTGATCTGGGCGATCCGGTCCATGTTCGGCAGCGGCATGCCGGTTTGCATGCAGAGCGTGGGTACGCCGAGCAGGACCGCGGCATCCACCATCTTCCGGGCATGGCTCTGGAACTTCTCCTGGCCGCCGGGTTGGCAGGCGTCCTGGAAACAGGCCAGGCCGCTGATCTCGAGCTTGCGTTCGGCGAGCAACGGTTTGACCTCGTCAGCCTTGGCCGCATCCAACGTCCCTGGATCAATATGCCTGCTGCCGGGGTCCGCGACCACCTCCAGGCATGAAATGCCAGCATTCCGGGCAAAATCGAGCACGTCCACCAGGGGCTTGTCTCCAAACGGGGCGGTCAACATGCCCACCCGTATGCCTTTCTCCGTCGGGGTGTTTTCGGGCTGCTCTGCTGCCGAGGCCGCCGTCCGGCTTGCGGCTTCGGCCATGGCGACGGCCCCAATGGCGCTGGCGGTTGATCCAAGGAATCCTCTTCGAGTAACAGTTTGCATGAGTAAGTGGATTAGAATGTGGTGCGGACGCTCTGCGGTTCATTAAGAATCGGTTCTGCGTCGTGTCTGTTTGAGGTAGTCTTGCGCCTTGGCCGGACGGCGGCAAGTGCGTTTCTCGTGCGCTGGGCGAAGGGCAGGGCTGCATCAAGCTCGGTCCAGCGCATGGTAGCGCGGCTTTTGGCGACGGTCTCGCCCTTGCAGGGCGCGTGAGGATTCGTGGAGACGGCCTTCCTGGGCCTTGAGCCCAGGCTATCACATCGCGGGCCTTCGGCCCTGGAGGCAATTGCCGCCACGCAATCCAACCCGAAAGGGCCGAAGGCCAAGGCAGAAGTCACAAGGCAGAAAGCAGAAGGAAAAAGGAAGAACTTCAATTTTCAGCATTCATCCGTCAGCCTTTCCATCAAGGGCTTCCCGGCGCAATTCCTCTACCTCAAGAAAAGCGGGCTGTGATACACTGCTGCCGATGGAACTGGAAACGCAAGTGCCTGCGACCACGCTGGCCCGCAAACTGGGAGACGCCGCCCATGTGTCAGGCTTGGCCATCCGGTTGGCGCGTGTGAGCGGGGCCGGCGATCGTCTGCCGGACTGGCTCCTGAAGGTCGCGGTGGAGCGGGGTGCCAAACACTACCGGCGGGACTTCGATCCTGCGCTTCCGCCAGACAACCCGTCGATCTCCGACGAAGAAATCGGCGTCGCTCTTTGTCTTGGCCAACACCGATACAACCTGGACAATATTCGCGTGGCGGCCCAGTTGCTCAGTTCCCCGCGCGTGGATGCGGGCAGGCTCTGCCGGCTCGCCGTTCGCGAGCGTTGCGAACCGGTGCTGCTCCACATTGCGGCGGTTGCGGAAAGCTTCGCCTCCGCGCTGGAGCCTTGGGCCTGCCTGCGCCAGTACCTGCCGCCCCGTCCGGTTCCGCGAGCCGATGCCTTGCCCCACTGGACCCGCCTCGTCAGCCACACGGGCGTGACAGCGCGGGGCGGTCCACCGAAAACCGACTGGCTCTGCCGCCATGAATAATCCGCTGCGCATTCTTCACACACTCGATCACCACTTGGCCGCGCTTGTGTGCCCGATCTGCCGGAAACGCAGGCCCTTTTTCGCGCCGCTCAGCCTAAAGTCCTGGCGCTGGCGGAACTTCAAGGATCCATGACAGCCTCCTCCTGAACCCATTCCCTGCGATGCCGACACCGCACACCACTGCCGAAGCCTTCCCCCACGCCGTCTCTCTCCGCTAGGGAGCGAAAAAAGAGACGGTGGTGCGCAGTGACTTCGGGGCCAAAGGCCCAGCAAAGCCTGAAACGACAGGGTGACAGGATGACAGGATGAAAAAGCAATCTGCTTGGCTAAAGAAAATCCTGCAAATCCTGTCTTATTTTGAAACTTGCGGCTAGCCACGAATTCACGAACAATCCTCAATATGAAAATCGGTTGGATTTACAAGGACGGCGAGGTGATCGAACTCCCGTCCCTGACCGCAGTCATCCAGAAGGAAGGGGGCTGGTATGTCTCCACTTGCCCCGAACTGGGCGTGGCCAGCCAGGGCAAAACCCGCAAAGAAGCCTACGCGATGCTCGCGGAGGCGGTGGAGCTTTGGCTGGAAGCCGCCAGCGCGAAAGAGGTCATGCGTCGGCTGAAGGTGGGCGGCACCGTCCTGCCTCTCGAATTGGCCCATGCCTAAACTGCGGCCACTCTCGGCTACCGAAGTGGGCCGACTCCTGCGCGAGCACGGCTTCACGTTCATGCACCAGAGAGGCAGCCACCTCATCTACCGGCGGCAGTTGTTGGGCGGGGACAGCGCCACGGTTCCGGTTCCCAACCGGCGCGAGATTCCGGTAGGTACACTCAAATCCATCATCAGCTTGAGCGGCCTGGACGAATCGCTGTTCCGGAAGTAACCATGACCAACGAATTCGCTCACGACGTGTTCCCGAGCCACGACGCGTAGGACAAGGCTGTGGTGCGAGGGCCGATCTCCAGGGCCGAAGGCCCAGGGAACTCGGTGAATATCATCTTGTGAGGCCTGAAAGGCCGAATCAGAACTCCCCAGCAACAGCAACCGTGTCGCCTGTACCCCGACTTGCAGGGCGAGGCGGAATGGTGTTGGACCTGGGGCTGCGCGGGGCCGCCTTACTCGGGGCTTTCAACGAACGGGCTTTTAACCATATCCTACGGGTAGCGATCCTGAAACGGCGGGCGTGACAGGTCAATTATGACTACTCTCCATATCCGGCAAGACGCTCTACAAGATGGCCACTACCCCATTCGCCTTACCCTGAAGCGTCCGGGGCAGCCGGATCTTGAGGCGACGGCCAGAATCCTGTCATCGGTGAAATGGAACGGGCGCAAAACCGGTGACTGAGAATGGGATCTTCTTCGGTTTGGTTTTCTTCGAGGGATTCGCCCAAAACTCTTCTTCCTTCTTCGCTGGCCTGAGTCTTCTTGCGAGTGGATTTTCTT
>ORJL010620796.1_pt1 | contig 19872 bp, 22 predicted proteins | sample 1779941 | NCBI WGS metagenome assembly ORJL01 (sample SAMEA104232317, study PRJEB22302) | groundwater metagenome | biome: forest; feature: aquifer; material: groundwater | place: USA | collected 2011-08-07 | depth 5.8 m | reverse complement strand
GGATTTCGGCAGGTCCGGGCGCAGCGTCGCGAGCGAGGGAGCGCCCGCCTCGATCGCGCGCGCGGTCTCCAGCATCGAGGTCTGCCAGAAGGGATGCCGGCCCGAGAGGGATTCCCAGAGCATCACGCCGACGGCCCAGACGTCGGCTGCGCCCGTCGCGTCCTCGCCCGCGAGCCGCTCCGGCGCGATGTAGGCGAGCGTGCCCGGCACGTCGCCCTGCGCCGTCAGCGTCTCGGCCTCGGCCATCCGCGCGAGCCCGAAGTCGAGGATGCGCACCGACGTGCGGTCGCCGTCGGCGAGCAACACGTTCGACGGCTTCACGTCCCGGTGGAGGATGCCGGCGGCGTGGGCGTGCGCGAGGCCGTCGCAGATCTGTGCGCAGGCCTCGATCGCGGCGCCGTCGTCGAGCTCGCCGGCACGGAGCGCCTCGCGGAACGTCCGGCCGGGCACGAACTCGTACGCGATGTAGACGTGCCGGGGATCGCGGGCGAACGCGTAGGCGCGCAAGCAGCTCGGATGGCGGAGCTTCGCGGCGGCCTGGGCCTCGCGCTCGGCGCGCGCTGCAGCCTTCCCTTCGCGAGGGACGATCTTCAGGGCGATGTCGAGCCCCGTCTGCTCGTCCCGCGCGAGCCAGACCGACCCCGAGCCGCCGCTGCCGAGCGGGCGCAACGGCCGGTAGCGGCCGAGCATGAGCCCGCTCCCTTCGAGCGCGAGAGCGGTGTTCGACATAGGTCTCCCCAGGTTGGCGGCCGGAGGGTTGTTTCCTCTCTGGCTGGCGACCCGAGTACAGTCTGCGTTCAGGAATGAGCGCATGAGCACGTACGACAGCGACGACATCGAATTCGACTTCTTCGACGAGCCGGAGACCGTCGAGGCGACTCGACGGAGCCGCAGGCTGCCGCGCCGGGACCGGGGCGGAGACAGCGGGGGCGATGGGCCGCGGCGGCCGCCGCTGCGGACGCCCACGGGGCTCGTCCCGCTCGCACGCCTCGTCGGCCTGATCGCGATCGCGATCGCTCTCGTCGTCGCACTCGTCTTCTGGGTCGGCGCCTGCCAGGGCAAGTCGAAGCACGACGACTACGCCGCCTATGCGGCGAAGGTGAAGACGATCGCGCAGAGCTCGAGCGAGCTCGGCAAGGAGTTCGCGAACAAGCTGATCGCACCCGGGCTCAAGCAGGCCGATCTCGAGACGAGCTTGCAGCAGTACGCGCAGCAGGAGCAGCAGGCCTACGACCAGGCACAGCAGATCCGGGCGCCCGGCCCGCTGCGCCGCATCCACCAGCAGCTCATCGACGCGCTCGAGCTCCGCGCGAAAGGGCTCGCGGCGCTCGGCGACGCGCTCTCGCAGACGGCCTCCGTGAAGGACGCCTCGACCGCCGCCGCGACCCTCACGGCGAAAGCGCAGCTGCTGACCGCGAGCGACGTCGTCTGGGACGAGCTCTACAAGCAGCCCGCGAGCGAGCAGCTGACGACGCTCGGCGTCACCGGGGTCGTGATCCCCGAGTCGCACTTCGTCACGAACCCGGATCTCGTGAGCGCGCGCTCGTTCAGCCTGCTCTTCGGGCGCCTGCACCCCGCTTCCACGGGCACGCCGAGCGGCAAGCACGGCGACGGGCTCGTCTCGGTCAAGGTGCTCCCGCAGGGTGACGCCCTCTCGACGTCGACGGCGACGACCGTGAAGGTCTCGGCAGATCTCTCGTTCGTCGTCACCGTCGAGGACTCCGGCGACTTCCAGGAGGTCAACGTGCCGGTGACGCTGACTGTCGACGCCGGCGGCACGCCGATCGTGCGGCGCCAGTCAATCACGCTGATCCAGCCTGCGCAGCAGCAGACCGTGACCTTCAGCAACTTCAACCTGCCGACCTCTGCGTTCGGCGCGAAGGCGACGGTCAAGGTGGAGGTGGGCGCGGTCGCCGGCGAGATCAACACCGCGAACAACAGCTCGTCGTACACCGTCTTCTTCACGCTGTCCTGATGCATCTGAGCGCCTCCCTCGCCGGCTGGATCGCGCTCGGCGCCGCGGCAGCCGCCGCGGTGGCGCTGCTCCTGGCGCTCGGCCACTACCTCGCCCTGCGAAGAGTGCGCCGGGCGCAGCTCGTGCTCCTCGGCGGCGGGCGCGAGGATCTGGTCGATTTCGCGGTCTCGCTGCAGAGCCGGATCGACGCCCTGCACGGCTCGGTGGACGACGTCGCGGCCGGGCTCGCGCGCGTCGACCGCCGCATCGACGACACCGTCTCGAAGACGGCGATCGTCCGCTACGACGCCTACGCGAACAGCGGCGGCCACCAGTCGGCCTCCGTCGCGATGCTCGACTCGGCCCGCACCGGGGTCGTGCTGAGCGCGATTCAGGGGCGCGACTACGCCCGGATCTACATCAAGGAGCTCGATCGCGGCCGTGCCTCTGTCGCGCTCTCGCCCGAGGAACTGGAGGCAGTCGAGCGGGCCATGTCCTCGTAGGAGGAGCCGATCTTCGCGGTGCGACGGGTTCCGCTGGTATTTTGCAGGGCAGGTGCAGCAGGTTCTCGTCCTGAACGCCAGCTACGAACCGTTGAACGTGTGCACGGTTCGGCGTGCGCACGTGCTCCTCTACAAGGGCAAGGCCGAGGTGATCGAGCAGCTCGACCAGCCGCTCCGCTCCGCCACGAGCAGCTTCATCTGGCCGCACGTGATCCGGCTTGTCCACTACGTCCGCGTCCCGCGGGCAATCCAGCGCAAGATCTCGCGCCGTGCCCTCTTCGCCCGCGACGGCTGGCGCTGCGTCTACTGCGGCACGACGACCGGGCGCCTGACGCTCGACCACGTCGTCCCCCGGTCGAAGGGCGGGGAGTCGATCTGGGAGAACGTCGTCACCGCCTGTGCCCCGTGCAACCTCCGCAAGGGGGACCGCTCGCTCCAGCAGGCGGGCATGGAGCTTCCACACCCACCCCGCCCGCCGCAGCCGGTGCTCTTCATCAAGCTCGCCGCACCGCGGATCCCGCAGCGCTGGACGCCGTACCTCGGCGAGTCGGCGACGGCGACTGCCGTCGCCTAGAACCGCCTTGCAACAGACTGTTACAAGGCCTGATGTGACGATCCGACCGGTCGGCGCCGTATCAAGTACATGATGCGAACCCGCTGGATCCTGTTTCTCGCCGGCCTGCTGCTCGTGGCCTCGGCGATCGCCGGCGTGGCCCAGCCACGGTTCGGCCACTCCGCGAGCACAGCTCCCCCCGCCAAGACGATCACCGTCACGGGCAACGGCTCGATCACGACCGTCCCGGACCGCGCCACGTTCGGCTTCACGATCGAGACGCGGGCAAAGACCGCTACGGCCGCGCTCGCGCAGAACTCCAACGACGCGACCGTCGTGATCGCGGCGCTGAAGGCCGCGGGCGTGACGTCGGCCAATCTCCAGACGAGCCAGGTCTCCCTGATGCCGCAGAGCTCGCAGGACGGGACGACGATCGTCGGCTACGTCGCCTCCAACAGCGTCACCGCACGGACGCCGCTCGAGAAGGCCGGCAAGATCGTCGACGCAGCGGTCGGCGCCGGCGCGAACGGCGTCTCCGGCCCGAGCCTCGACGTGTCCGACCAGAGCGCGCTCTACCGCGACGCGCTGCACAAGGCGGTCGACGACGCGAAGCTGAAGGCCCAGTCGCTCGCCGACGCCGCCGGTCTCAGCCTCGGCGCCGTGCAGTCGATCTCCGAGGGGAGCTCGCCGTCGCCGCTGCCGATCGCGGACAAGATGTCCGCCGTCGGCGCCCCGATCGAGGCGGGCACGCAGCAGATTCAGGCGAGGGCGACCGTCACGTACGCGGCGTCCTAGCGAGACCCTGCTCGACCGGGAGCCCGCGCGTCTACCAGTCGCTCCTGCTTCCGGGCTAGTGCCTTCCTTCGCGTCCGTGGAGGAAGGCCCGGTGCAGCACGACGCACGCGGTGATGCCTGAGCCGCAGTACGCGACGAGGTCGCCCTCCGGCAGGTCGGGCTGCGGGTCGGCCCACGGCGCGTTGCGGGCGCCGGGGATGCGGCCCGGCGTCGAGTCCACGAGGTTGGGCTCGCCGCGCCAGCGGTTCGCCGGGCGCGCATCCACGAGGACGAGCTCCTCGTCGCCGAGGCGCTCCTGGAGCGCCTCGGGGGAGACCGTGTCGCCGAAGCGCAGCTGCGGCGCGAACGCCGCGGGCTCGATCTCCTCCGGGCCTGCGCGCAGCGGGCCGCCCCACGCCTCGATCCCGCCGACGAGCACGGCGCACGCGTCGTGCCCGAAGTGGCGGAGCAGCCACCAGAGGCGTTCCGCGCCGCCCAGCGAGCCGTACGCGACCACCGTCACCCCTGGGCCGATCCCCGCCCGGGAGGCCGCCGCCGCGAACCGTTCCGCCGACGGCAGCGGATGCCGGCCCTGGCCCTGCACCGAGAGGTCGGACAGATCCTCGTCGAGGTCGAGGAACGCCGCGCCCGGGACGTGACCGGCGAGGTAGAGCTCGCGGCCACGCTCCGGCGAACCGAGCTCCCAGCGGCAGTCCACGAACTGGTAGCGCACGCCGCGACCATATCTTGGGATTTGCGGGGAGGACGAACGGGGAGTACAACCCGGCCATGCGCCGCAAGCTCCTCGTCGCCACCGGCGTCGTCTTCACCCTCTGCGGGGTCGGCGTCTCGGCCGGCGGCGCCTATGCCTACTTCTGGGACCGGAGCAACGCCGACCTGATCGCCGCGGGCGTCACGATCGCCGGCCTCGACGTCGGCGGCCTGCACGCCGCGGAGGCGCGCGCGCTCCTCGACGCGCGGCTCGTGCGCCCGCTGCAGCGCTCGCTCCGCGTCGAGCACGACGGCCACACCTTCGTCGTCCGGCCGAAGCAAGCCGGCCTCCGGGTCGACGTCGCCCGCATGGTCGACAGGGCGGTGCGCCTGAGCCGCGAGGGCGACCTCCGCGACCGGCTGCTGCGCGAGGTACGCGGTCAGCGGCTTCAGAAGTCCGTGCCGCTGCAGGCTGCGCTGTCGCAGGCGTCGCTCGGCACGTTCGTCGACCACGTCGCGCTCGTTGTCGACCGTCCGGCAAGGCCGGCTCGTGTCGTGCCGTCGCCGACGACGGTGCGCGTCGTCCCCTCGCGCGACGGGATCGCCGTCCGCCGCGAGCAACTGCGCCGCGCGCTCGTGTCGAGCCTGCTGCGCTCGGACGGACGGCGTACGCTCGCCGTCCCGACTCGTGTCGTCCCCCCGCGCTGGTCGACCGCGTCCCTCGCGGAGCGCTATCCGGCCTTCATCGTCGTCAGCCGCGAGACGTTCACCCTGCGGCTCTTCAAGCATCTGAAGCTCGCGCGCACCTTCCGCATCGCCGTCGGCCAGGCGGGGCTCGAGACGCCGGCCGGCCTCTACGAGATCAACGACAAGCAGGTGAATCCGTCGTGGCACGTGCCCAACAGCGCGTGGGCCGGCGACCTCGCGGGCCGGATCATCCCGCCCGGCCCGGCTGACCCGATCAAGTCACGCTGGCTGGGCTTCTGGAACGGTACCGGCATCCACGGCACCGACAACGTCAGCTCGATCGGCTCGGCCGCGTCGCACGGCTGCGTCCGAATGACGATCCCGGACGTGGAGGCGCTCTACCCGCTCGTGCCCCTGCACACGCCGATCTACGTCGGGTAAGAACCTCGACGCCTGCGCGACGGCGTCAGCCGCAGCGGGATCGGCCTTCCGCAGCGCCCGCACTCGGTCTGCGCCGCGCCCTTGCGGGTGGCGCGCTCGACCGGAAGGGGACTCGTGCAGCTACAGGTGACGCTCGTATCGTGCGCCGGATCAGGCACCGACCTCTGCCTCCTCGAGCGCCTTGCCGGTGCGGTTGTGCGTCACGTTCCCGACGGGCGTCGTCCACACGAGGCCGTCGCCGGACTCGTTGCCGCTGACCGCCGCGGCCTTCGCGGCGTCGACCACCGCGTCGACGTTCGCGTCGGCGACGATGAAGATGAGCAGCGCCTTCGGCAGGAAACGCGACTCGAACACCCGGCCGCGGTACTCGTGCGTCACGCCGCGCTGCTTTCCGTGCCCGACCGCCTCGATCACGGTCACCCCGACGTGGCCGGTCTCTTCTTCGACCGCGTCGATCACGGTCTCGACCCGCTCGCGGATCACGACTACTTCCACCTTCGTCATGCGTTCATCTCCGATCGTCGTTCGAGCAGGACAACGAAAAAAGGGCCCCACGGCTTCCGAAGAAGGCGTGAGGCCCCATTGCCTCGGCGACCGCCATCACCGGCGGACGTCCTGGGCGCACCTTAGCGCGGGCCGACGACGGATCGCAACTCAAGTCGACCGGTTTGGCGAGATCAGCGCGGCGGCCAGACCGAGACCGACCAGGATGCCGCCGCCAAGCCAGCGCTCGAGCCGCGCCACCGCGCGTGAGCCACGCAACCGGTCGGCGATCGAGCCGGCCACGATCGCGTAGAGGCCGTCGCTCAGGAGCCCGAGCCCGGCCAGCGTGAGCCCGAGCAGGACGACCTGCACCCAGACGTGACCGGCCTTCACGTCGACGAACTGGGGGATGAAGGCAAAGATGAAGACGATCGTCTTCGGGTTGAGCAGGTTCACGACGAAGCCCTGCGTGTAGAGCCGGCGGAGGCTCCGGGGCGCGCGTTCCTCGACGAGCTCGTCCGGGTGGCGCGTCAGCAGCCTGCGCACGCCCAGGACCACGAGGTAGGCGGCGCCCGCGTACCGCACGGCGCCGAAGGCGGTCGACGACGCGAGCACGAGCGACGAGAGCCCGACCGCGGCCGCCGTGACGTGGGCGAGCGTCCCCGTCGTGACCCCGAGCGCCGACAACAGGCCGGCGGTGCGGCCCTGGTCGATGCTGCGGCTGACGATGTAGAGCACCGCGGGCCCGGGAATCGCGAGCAGCGCGAGACACGTCGCCACGAACACCGCATACGTCGAGAGCGACGGCATCGAGCGAGCGTACAACGCTGTTCGTGCAGCGGGCCTCGGTCTAGGCCACCGCCTCCATGGGCACTCTGGCGAAGGTGTCGAAGGCGTCCGTCGGAACCGTCTCGATCGTCTGCAGGACGCGGCCCGCGATCTGATACGGGTCGCCGAGCGAGTTCGGACGACGGTCTTCCAGGTAGCCCCTGTAGCCGTTCTTCACGAAGCTGTGCGGGACGCGGATCGAGGCGCCCCGGTTGGCGACCCCGTAGTTGAACTTGTCGATCGCCTGCGTCTCGTGGAGCCCGGTGAGGCGCATGTGATTGTCGGGGCCGTAGACGGCGATGTGGTGGTCCTTGTGGTCGTCGAACGCGGCCATGAGCGCCTCGAAGTACTCCCTGCCGCCGACCTCACGGAGGTGCTGGGTCGAGAAGTTCGTGTGCATGCCGGAGCCGTTCCAGTCGTAGTCCATGCCGAGCGGCTTGGGATGGAAGTTCACGTCGACCCGGTAGCGCTCGCAGAGGCGCAGGAGCAGGTACCGGGCGATCCACACCTCGTCCGCGGCCCTCTTGGAGCCCTTCCCGAAGATCTGGAACTCCCACTGGCCCTTGGCCACCTCGGCGTTGATGCCCTCGTGGTTGATGCCGGCCTCGAGGCAGAGGTCGAGGTGGGTGTCCACGATCTCGCGGGCGACGTCGCCGACGTTCTTGTAGCCCACGCCGGTGTAGTACTCGCCCTGCGGCGGCGGGAACCCTTCGCGCGGGAAGCCCAGCGGGGCGCCGTCGCGGTAGAGGAAGTATTCCTGCTCGAAGCCGAACCACGTGCCGGGGTCGTCCGGGATCGTCGCGCGGCTGTTGCTCGGGTGCGGTGTCTCGTCGTGCAAGAGCACCTCGCACATGACGAGCACGCCGTTGACCCTCGCCGGGTCGGGAAAGACGGCGACCGGCTTCAGCAGGCAGTCGGAGTTGGAGCCGTCCGCCTGGCGCGTCGAGCTGCCGTCGAAGTTCCACACCGGGAGCTCCTCGAGCGCCGGGAACCCGGCGAACGCCTTGACCTGCGTCTTGCTGCGGAGGTTCGGGACCGGCTCGTAGCCGTCGAGCCAGATGTATTCGAGCTTGTACTTGGTCAGCTGACTCATGGTCGTCACTCCTCGGGTCGGAAAAGTGCACAAAAAAAGGCCCGAGGACTCCCGAAGGAGTGCTCAGGCCACATCGCCTGGGAGCCGCCCGCGGAGGCGGCACCTGCGCACGTTATAGCGAGGGCGCCGGACTGCCGTCAAGCGCGAACCGTAGAAGGTCAGCCGCTCGGTGGGCTACTGCCCGAGCTTCCGGCGGCTGCAAGACGGGGCCGAACAGTCGGCCGGCGAATGATTTGACGTTGTCCGGTTAAACGCGTATCGTTTCGAAGCCATGGTGCTCCCGAACGTGATGAACAGGAAGGCGCGCACTCCGGGCGGCCGTTAGAGCCGTCCGCCGCCAAGCGCGCGCTTTCTCCCGTTCTCCGTTCCCTTCTCGTTTCACAAGGAGCTTCATGTCATCTCTCGCTGTATCCACATCTGTAGGCACGTCCGTTCGTCGCGGCGTGCCCGCCGTCGAGGTGAAGGACCTGTGCAAGGAGTTCCGGCGGCGCGACAGGCGCGCCGGGCGCTTCGCACGCAGGCGCATGCCGGCGCTGAAGGGCGTCAGCTTCACGATGGAGCGGGGCGAATGCGTCGCGATCCTGGGCCAGAACGGCTCGGGCAAGTCGACCCTGGTCCGGCTGCTGTCGACGCTGCTCATCCGCGACGGCGGCGAGGCGAAGATCTTCGGGCACGACGCCTTCCGCGAGACGCGCGCGGTGCAGCGGCTCGTGAACCGCGTCTCCGTCGAGGCGAGCTTCTTCAAGAAGATGTCCGCGGCCGAGAACCTCTCGTACGCGGCCCGCTTCTACGGCATGGGACCGTCGGAGACCCGGGTCAAGATTCCGGAGATCCTCGAGCGGGTCGGCTTCCCCGCCGACCGGCGCGGCGAGTCGATGGAGAACCTGTCGCGCGGTATGCAGCAGAAGGTCGCGCTCGCGCGGGCGCTGCTGACGTCGCCGGTGCTGCTGCTCCTCGACGAGCCGACGACCGGGCTCGACCCGCGCTCCAAGCTCGAGGTGCAGAAGTTCATCAAGGAGGTTCGCGTCGAGCACGACGCGACGATCCTGTTGTGCACGCACGACATGCTCGAGGCCGAGAGCCTCGCCGACCGCGTGGGCCTGCTCGACCGCGGCGAGTTGCTCTTCCTCGAGCCCGTCGGCGACGTGAAGAAGCGGTACGGCGTCGAGACGCTCGAGGAGGCGTTCTTCGCGGCGACCGGACGTGAGTTCGAAGCGGAGGCCGACGAAGACGACGAGATCAGGGAGGTGTTCGGATGACCGCTATCGGAGCGACGTTGCGCAGCGAGCTGATCGGGCTCGGCGGCATCGTCGAGCGCAACATCTATCTCACCAAGCGCTACTTCCTGTGGGACCTCGCGTTCATGGTGTGGACGATCGCGAACACGCTGACGATCGTCTTCATCGCGCGCGCCGTGCCGCTGTCGCATGCTCGGGAGAACCGGCTCGCGACGATGCTGCTCGTCGGCGCCGTCATCTGGGCGTTCCTCGGGATCATCTTCGAGTTCGTGACGGAGACCGTCGCGTGGGAGCGCTGGGAGGGAACGATCGAGTACACCTTCATGGCGCCTCTGTCGCGGTCGATGCACCTCTTCGGCATGGGCGCGTTCGCGGTCCTGTACGGGCTCATCCGCGCGACGATCCTGTTCTTCGTCGTCGCGGCGTTCATCGGCATCCACATGCCCGACGCGAACTTCGGAGCGGCGCTCGCGCTGCTCGGCATCGCGTCGTTCTCGTTCATCGGGATCGGGATGATGACGTCGGTGCTGCCGCTGATCTCGCCTGAGAAGGGCGCGCAGCTCGGCTTCGTCATGCAGGGAATGATGCTCGTCGTCTCAGGCGTCTACTACCCCGTGTCGGTGATGCCGCACTGGATGCAAGCGATCGCAAAGATCTCGCCCGCCACGTACGCGCTGCGCGGCGACCGCGCGTCGATCGTCGACGGCGCAGGGCTCGCGTGGGCCGACGTGTGGCCTCTCTTGATCATCGCCGTCGTTGCGATCCCGCTCGGCCTCGCAATTTTCAAGCGCGGAGAGCGGTATGCGAAGAAGCACGGCAAGCTGAAGCGAAGCGGGTAGGGCCGGCGACGTTCGTCGGCCCGACCGCCTCTGCAGGTGGCTCGGGCCGCTTGGCATACTCCGCGCCGCATGGGCCATCCGCCCCGCCAGCCGGTTCGCGTGCTGCTCGTCGACGACGAGCCCATCTTCCTCGAGGCGTTGCGAGCGCTGCTCGAGGCCGACGTCCGGGTGAACGTGGTCGCGGTCGCCGAGAACGGCCCCGACGCGATCGACCTCGCGGCGGCCGTGCAACCCGACGTCGCGCTCGTCGATCTCGCGCTGCCGGGGGTCGACGGCTTCGAGACGACCCGCCTGCTGCTGGCCCAGGCGCCGGCGATCAAGGTGGTCGTGATCAGCGGCCTCTCCGACGGCACGGGGGCGAGCGCCGCGCACGAGGCGGGTGCGTCGCGTTTCCTCTTCAAGGGCGGCCTGCACGAAGAGATCGCCGACGCGATCGTCGACGCGCATCTCGCCGCCTGACAGCTACAGGCGCTTCAGGCAGTCGCGCAAGCCGTCGCGCCAGTGCGGCAGCACCGGCGCGCTGTCGCGCTCGCTGCGCAGCACCGAGTACGCCGGACGCGCGGCCGGCCGGCCGAGCTCAGCGGTCGATATACGGCGAACGCGGCAATCGAGGCCGGCCTCCTCGAAGATCGCCTCGGCGAACTCCGCCCACGTGCAGTCACCATCGGCCGCGATGTGCCACACGCCACGCGGCAGCCCGGTGAGCTCGCGCACCGCCGTCGCCAGATGACCGACGAACGTGGGAGAGCCGCGCTGGTCGTCGACGACCGCGACCTCGTCGCGTTCCGCGCCGAGCGCGAGCATCGTCAGCAGGAAGTTGCGGCTCGTCCACCCGAAGAGCCAGGACGGGCGAACGATCCAGGCATCCTCGCCCGCCGCGGCCTCCGCGTGCAGCTTCGTGCGCCCGTACGCGGACTGCGGGCTCGGCGGATCCGACTCGACGTACGGCGTGCGCTTGCGGCCGTCGAACACGTAGTCGGTCGAGAAGGCGACAAGCGGAGCGCCGAGCTCGGCTGCATGTTGCGTGCCGCCGACGTTGACCGCGGCGGCGTCCTGCGGCTCAGCCTCCGCGCCGTCGACGTCGGCCCACGCGGCGGCATGCAGCACGAGGTCGACCGCGCCGAGCGGCGGTGGCGGATTCGTGACGTCCCAGTCGCGGCGCGTGAGCGCGAGCACGTCGTCCGAGGCAAACTCCTCGACGAGCGCCGCGCCGAGCTGGCCGTTCGCCCCGGTTACGACGATGCGTCGCGTGCCGACAGCAGCGGCGATGTCGTGCTCCAGAGATGGCGGACGCGCTCGTCATCCCACGGGATGCTGTGCTCGTCCGGATCGGCAGCGTCGTACTCCTCGGTGACGAGATACGCGAAGAGGGCGTCGGTGAGCGCCTCGTAGCCGTGCGCGTGCACCCCCGGCACGTAGATCGCCACGGGGTTGTCGTCCCCGATGTCCTCGGTGAACACCTCGCCCGACGAACGGTCGAGCACGACGATCCGCACCGTGCCCGACAGGCACACGAAGAGGTCGTCCTGGCCGCGCTCGTGAAAGTGCAGGCCGCGAATGACGCCCGCGCGCGAACGCGACAGATTCGCCTGCTTGACCGGCTTCGGCAGCGCGCTCGCGCGGATGAGCTCGGCGAACCAGCCGCGATCGTCCTCGTGCAGGGCCAGCGGAAACCGCCGGACGATCACTCGTTCACCGCGTTGCGCCGCACGAAGTCGTTCACCTCGTAGTACGCGTCGATCGACTCGCCTGCGTCACCCCAGAAACCGTCCACCGCGTCGGCCTCCATCTGCCCGCCGCCGACGTACCAGTTGTTCACGTCCGTGATCTCGAGCTCACCGCGTCCCGACGGCTGCAGCGTCGGAATCACGTCCCACACCTGCTCGTCGTAGAAGTAGACGCCCGTCACCGCAAACCGCGACGGCGGCGCCTCCGGCTTCTCGACGATCTGCGTCACGCGGTCGCCGTCCATCGCGGCGACACCGAGATGGCGTAGATGCTCGTCCTCCTCGACGCGCGAGAGGACGATGCGCGCGCCCTTATCCTGGCGCGCGAAATTCTCGACGATCGGCGCGAGCGACCGCTGGAAGATGTTGTCGGCGAGCATCACGCAGACCTTGTCGCGGCCGACGAAGCGCTCGGCGAGCCCGAGCGCTTCCGCGATCCCGCCGGCCTGATCCTGATACCCGTAGGCGAGCCGGTCGATTCCGTACTCGTGCCCGTTCCCGAGCAGGCGGAAGAACTCACCCGCGTGCGTCCCGCCGGTGACGAGCATGAGCTCGTCGATGCCGGCGCGCACGAGCGCCTCGACCGCATACGTGACCATCGGCCGGTCGAAGAGCGGCAGGAGATGCTTGTTCGTGATCCGGGTCAGCGGATGCAGCCGGGTGCCCGAGCCGCCGGCGAGGATGACGCCCTTCATGGAGGCGATGCTACTGGGGTGGCCGCGCGAAGCCGGAGGGGAACGGGAGGAAGGGAGGAGCGGCTCCCCTCGCGGCGCGGCGCGGCGTTACGGGTGGACGGGGAGCACGAGGACGAGCACGGTCAGTGCGGCCGTCAGGGCGACGATCAGGCGCATGTCCGGCTCCGGTGCTCCACAGCAGGCACGCTACGCCTGCTCCGTCAAGAGACCGTTTCCGGGGTGCAAGGAAACGGTTAGGGTTGCGCCGCCCGGCGTGCGGCCCGGCGTGCCGCCTTGCGGGCACGAACCCGCGGCAGGCTCCGGACGGCGGCGAACCAGGTGTAGAGCGCCACTCCGAGCGAGCCGAGCACGATCTTCAGCAGACGTGCGACCATACTTTTCACGGTAGCCCAGAACGGGAACGGGGGAACGATGGCCGGGCGACGCAGGAACCTCGACGACCTCCAGGGAGAGATCCAGGAGCTCTTCGCCGATCTGTGGCAGGTGCCGGGGTTCTCCGGGCTGCGCCACGGCTACCGGCCCCAGTGCGACTGCTTCCGCACCGACGACCCGCCGGCGCTCCACGTCGTGCTCGAGCTGCCGGGCATGGATCCCGACTCGGTGGAGCTCGTCGTGACGGGGCGTTCGTTCATGGTGTCGGGCACGCGCGAGCGTCCGCTCGACCCGGGAGCGCGCTACCAGCAGATGGAGATCGAGTACGGCGCATTCCAGCGGCGGATCGAGCTCGGCGAGGATGTCGACCCGGCGCAGGCGAGCGCGAGCTACGAGCGCGGGCTCCTGCGCGTCGTGCTCCCGCTCGCGCAGCGCGTGGCGGAGCAGACGAAGATCGTGATCGAGGTGCGCCGGTGACGAACCCGGAGCTCGTCGTCGTCAGTGCGGAGGAGCAGCAGCATGCCGAGGAGCTCGGCGCAGAGCTGCCTGCGACGCTGCCGGTGCTCCCGCTCAAGGAGACGGTCGTCTTTCCCGAGTCGATGACGCCCCTCGCGATCGGACAGGAACGGTCGATCAAGCTCATCGACGACGTCGTCGGCGGCGACCGGCTGCTGGCACTCGTCACCGTGCGCAACCAGGAGGCGGAAGCTCCGGGCTGGGACGATCTCCACGACATCGGTACGGCAGCGATCGTCCACAAGATGATCCGCGTCCCCGACGGGACGCTCCGCATCCTCGTGCAGGGCCTGCGCCGCATTCGCATCGAGCGCCGCGTCGCCGACGACCCGTATCTCGTCGGCGAGTTCGTCGAGCTTCCCGACCACGTGGAGGAGACGAAGGAGCTCGAGGCGCTGACGCGCAACGTGCAGAACCTGTTCGGACGGATCATCTCGCTCGTCCCCTATCTGCCCGAGGAGCTACAGCTCGCGGCGGCGAATGTCGACGATGCCGGCGCCCTGTGCTCGCTCGTCGCGTCGACGCTCCGCCTGAAGACCGAGGAGAAGCAGAAGCTGCTCGAGCTCGTCGACGTCGAGGAGCGGCTACGCGCGGCGTCACTCATCCTCAACCGCGAGCTCGAGGTGTTCGAGCTCGGAACGAAGATCCAGTCGCAGGTGCAGTCCGAGCTCGAGAAGGGCCAGCGGGAGTTCTTCCTCCGCCAGCAGATGAAGGCGATCCAGGTGGAGCTCGGCGAGGGTGACCCCGAGCAGGCCGAGTTGGAGGAGCTGCGCGGCCGCATCGACGGGCTCGACCTGCCCGAGGAGGTCGAGAAGGCCGCGCGCCGCGAGCTCTCGCGGCTCGAGCGGCTGCCGTCGGCCGCAGCCGAGTACGGAGTGATTCGCACGTATCTCGACTGGATCGCGACGTTGCCGTGGGGCGAGACGACAGAAGACAAGATCGACCTCGTGCGCGCACGCGAGGTGCTCGACACGGATCACTTCGACCTCGAGAAGGTGAAGGACCGGATCATCGAGTTCCTCGCGGTCTCCAAGTTGCGCGGCGACGCGTCGGGTCAGATCTTCTGCTTCGTCGGCCCCCCCGGTGTCGGCAAGACGTCGCTCGGCCAGTCGATCGCGCGCACGCTGGAGCGCAAGTGCGCGCGCCTGTCCGTCGGCGGCGTGCGCGACGAGGCGGAGATTCGCGGTCACCGGCGCACGTACATCGGCGCGATGCCCGGAAACATCATCCGCACGCTCCGCGACGCCGAGTCGATGAACCCCGTGCTGCTGATCGACGAGCTGGACAAGATGGGCGCAGACTTCCGCGGCGATCCCGCGTCGGCGATGCTCGAGGTGCTCGACCCGGAGCAGAACAAGACGTTCCGCGACCACTACCTCGACCTGCCGTTCGACCTTTCGAAGGTGCTGTTCATCTGCACCGCGAACACAACCGACACGATTCCCGGGCCGCTGCTCGACCGTATGGATGTGATCTCCCTCTCCGGCTACACCGAGGACGAGAAGCTCGGCATCGCCAAGCGCTACCTCGTGCCGAAGCAGATCGAGGCGCACGGGCTGACGCTCGAGCGGACGACGATCTCCGACAAGGCCCTGCGTCTCGTCATCCGCGAGTACACGCGGGAGGCCGGCGTACGCGGGCTCGAGCGACGCCTCGCAGATCTCTGCCGCAAGGCTGCACGCAAGGTCGCGGAAGGCTACAACGGGAAGATTCGCATCGACGAGCGCCACGTGCGCGCGTGGCTCGGCGCGCGGCGCTACTCGGGCGAGGTGCGCCGGCGCACCGCCGACCCAGGTGTGGCGACAGGCCTTGCCTACACCGCGGCCGGCGGCGACGTGCTGTTCATCGAGGCGCAGGCCTACGCAGGCAAGGGGCGCCTGACGATCACAGGGCAGCTCGGGGAGGTGATGCAGGAGTCGGCGCAGGCCGCGCTGTCCTGGGTGCGCTCGCACACCGAGCAGCTCGGTGTGCCCCCCACGTGGTTCGCCGAGCACGACATCCACGTCCACGTGCCCGCCGGTGCAGTGCCGAAAGACGGGCCGTCGGCGGGCGTGACGATGGCGACCGCCATCGCATCGCTCGTGCGCGGGACTCCGGTGTCGGACGAGGTCGGAATGACAGGCGAGCTGACGCTGACCGGGCAGGTGCTGGCGATCGGCGGGCTACGCGGGAAGGGGCTTGCAGCGCAACGGGCAGGGCTGAAGCGCGTCGTCCTGCCGCGAGAGAACGAGCACGACCTCGACGACCTCCCGGCGGAGACCAAGCGAGAGATGGAGTTCGTCCTCGTCGACTCGATCGAGGAAGTGCTCGAGGTGGCCTTCGACGGCGTCGCCGGCGCGACGCCGGTGAGCGCGCCTGCAGCAGCAGCCGCGGCTACGGCGCGGTCGTGAAGGACGAGTAGAGCAGCGCGCAGGCGCCGTCCGGATCGCCCGAGCCGACGGGCGCACGGCACAACAGCTGGTACTCCCGCCTCCCGAGGAGGACGAACCCGATCCGTTCGTCGAACGACGGGCCGGATGCCGGGTGCACCGTCAGCCGGTAGGCCCGGATTCGCCTGCCGTCGACCGTGGTCGTCGTGCTCTCCGTGAGCGTCGAGCGCGACTGGGCGGCGAGCTTCGCGGCGACGCGGTCGAGCTCTTTCGCAGCACGGGCGAACAGCTTCGGGCTGTAGGGCTTCAGCAAGGTGAACGCCGTTGCCGAGACCATGGTGCGGCCCGCGGCGTCGCGGCGGGCCTCGGTCGCCGTGCCCGTGCTCTTCGTCGCCCCCCCGCTCGGGGCCTCGAACCGGAAGCCGAGCCCCTTCACGACGGCGCTGCCGCCCGGCTGGGCGTGTTTCGACGCGCCGCCGCAGGCCACCAGCGCGAAGGGCAGGACGACGGAGAGGATCAGCGGTAGGGTCCGTTTCCCGACCACGGCGAGAGGGAAGATACCTCTCAAAAGCAACCGAAAGGATCGCCGAACATGGCCAAGACAAAGGACAAGGTCTCGGACGCGGCCGGCACGGTCAGACCGTATGTGGATCGCGCGCTTCACGACGCCGAGCTGCGCGACAACGTGCGGAATGCGTACGAGTCGGCACGTTCGATCTACAACGAGTTGATCGGCAACCGCGGGGTCACCGGCGTCGCAAGCCGCGTGGCCACCGACAAGGACATCCAGGGCGAGCTGCGCTCGACGATCGCCGAGCTTCGCAAGGCAGCCGACCGCGTGCAGGGGAAGGAAGTGCACAAGAGTCGCAACGGCGGCCTGCTCTTCCTCGGCATCCTGCTCGGCGTTCTGTTCAACCCGCTGACGGGCGGCCGCACGAGAAAGTGGATCTCCGACCGCGTGCTCGGCGGCGGCGACGACTTCACGTACCAGGGCGGCGGCGGCAACGGCTCGGCCGGAAGCTAGGAGCGATCGCTTCTAACCCGGTGGGCTGACCACCGGCTTCGCGGAGGGCTGCCGCGCCTGCGGGAGCAGTAGCCCTCCGTCGCCCTCCGTCGCCTTCGAGGACAGCGCGCGGTCGATCGACTCCGGGTCGAGCCCGCTCGCGCTGGAGATGTCCGACGACTGGAGCAGGATCGCGCCGGCCTTCGGTGCGTTGCCCGCGCGAGACACGGGCGTCCAGCCGGAGACGGCGTCGAAGCGCACGTCCTTCAGGCGCTCCCAACTCAGGAGGTAGCTCGTCGGGTCGACCGCCCCGTTGTAGCCGAGACCGAGCAGGCCGACCGGATGCACCTCGAAGTGAACGTGGTACGGAGTGCCCTGAGCGTCGCCCGAGTTGCCGACGAAGCCGAGCACGTCGCCGGCCTGCACGATCGCGCCGTTGACGGCGAGCGGCGAGTAGGCCGAGAGATGGGCGTAGTAGAAGTCGTTGCCCTGGTCGTCGCGCAGCCAGAGACGCCAGCCGCCGACGCGGTTCCAGCCGACCGAGAACACCGTGCCGTGCGCGACCGCGAGGAGCGGCGCGCCGAGGGCCGCGAAGATGTCGTCGCCGTGATGCCAGCGGCCCGCGACGTCGCCGCGGAGGGCACCGAACGTGTCGATGAACGACGAGTTGCCGTAGACCGGAAACACGTAGCCCCCCGCGGTCAGCTTCGGAGTCACGTTCGGCGGCTTCTTGATCATCCGCGGCAGCCCGTTCCGATTCGGCTCGCCGGGCGCTGCGCCGGCATTGCCGATCGTGATCGTCGGCAGCGACGGAGGAACGGGCAGAGGTGCCGCCTCGCTCGCCTGGGCATTGGCTTCCGCATTGCCGATCTGCAGCTCGCTTCCCGCCGGGAGCCCGCCGTGGTCGGCGGTAAGGAAGACGTCGAGGGCCGTCACGAAGGCGTGGTAGCCGGGCGTCGGCTTGTCGACTCGCTGGCTCTTCTGCTCGAGGGCGATCGCATAGCCCCAGTCGGCGAGCTGGATCAGCTGGTTCGGCGTCGGGGTTACCGGCTGCCCGAGCACGACGAGCGTGGTGAGGCCCGTCAGGCCCGTGTCGCCCGAGGCGCTCGCCGTGCTCGCGAGCGCGTGGGTCTCGCCGGTGACGCTCGCGGCGGTGATCTCGCCCTTGAAGAGCGAGAGCGACGTCACCTGGGAAGACGCCCCCGCCGATGCCTGGACGCCGCTCGACGCGGAGACGCTCGTGGTGTAGGAGCTCGCCGCGACGATCGAGCCGTCGGCGGGATATGCGTACGCGCTCTCGAAGTCCACCGCGTCGTCGGGCGCCGAAAGGGCGCGGGTGCCGGCGGCGAGCTGCCCGGGGACGATCACCTTGATCGCCCAGGCGCGGGCCGTGGCGCCGGCCGAGCGCTCGGCCGCGCTTTCCGACGCGCCGGCCGCGAGCACGAGAGCGCACGCAGCGGCTGAGAAGAGGATCAACGGGGAGGGTCGCACCGGGCCTTCCCATTATCGGCAAGACGCGCGACGGTGGCGCTTCCTGGTGTGAGAATCATTCTCATGTAGCCTTGGACGATGCAACGCATCGCCCTCCCGCCGCGGACGCGGATGACGCCCGCCCGCCGGGCCGTCGTGGACGCCGTCGAGTCGCGGCGCGGCGCCTTCACCGTCGTGGAGATCTTCGACAGCGCCCGCGAGGCGCACCCCGCGCTCGGTCTCGCGACGACGTACCGAGCGATCGAGCTGCTTCGCCGCGCCGGCGCCGTGCATCCGCTCGCAGGCGCCGGACGCGCGGCGTATGTTCGCTGCCGGCCCGAGCACCATCACCATCTCGTCTGCACGGCGTGTGGCGGCGTCGAGGAGACCGATCTCTGCGCCGCACCCTCCGACGACGAGCTGCGCCGCCGGCACGGATTTCGCGCGCAGACGCACGAGCTCGACATCTACGGCGTGTGCTCGAGGTGCGCCGCATGACCTGGATCGCGATCCCACTCGCCGGCGGCACGGTCGTGTCGACGTTCGTCGGCGGCCTGTTCGCGCTTCGTCTGCGGGGCAGTGTCGGTGTGCTGATCGCATTGTCGGGCGGCGTGGTCGTCGGCGTCGCCCTCTTCGACGTCCTGCCGGAGGCGTTCGACAATCTCGGAAACGCCCAGCACGTCGGCTGGCTCGCGGGCGTCGGCTTCCTCGTGTTCTTCGTCGCCGCGCGCGCACTCGTCCTCCATCACCGCGACGACGACGCGCATGTGCACGCGCACGCGCAGGTCGGAGCCTTCGGTGCCGCCGCACTGTCACTCCACAGCTTCGTCGACGGTCTCGGCATCGGCTTCGCCTTCCACGTCTCGAACGCGACGGGGTTCATCGTGTTCCTCGCAGTCGTCAGCCACGACTTCGCCGACGGCCTCAACACCGTCGGATTCATCCTCCGCCAGTCGAACGACCGCAGCGCGGCGCTGCGCTGGCTGATCGTCGACTCGCTCACGCCGTTGCTCGGCGCGATCGTGGGCTCGATGATCGCCATCTCGGGCCACTCGCTCGGCGTGCTGCTCGCGCTCTACGCGGGCTTCTTCCTCGCGATGGGTGCGACCGACCTGCTTCCGGAAGCGCATGCGCACCCGTCGTGGAAGCGCATCGCGCTCACGGTCGCAGGCGTCGGGGCGACGTGGTTGATCGTCTTCGGCGCGACGCGCTAGAGAGCGGCTCTACGCGGACGGAGACGAGTCGAGGTGCTCGCGGGCGAAGCTGCGGAAGCGCTCGCGCGCTGCGTCGTCGGGGCCCAGCGGGCCCTCGTCGGCGTACGTCGGGTCGGCGGCGATCTCCTCGGCGACCGCACGCACTTCGCGAGTCAGCGCGTCGTGATGTGCCGGCTCGCGGAGCAGCGCCTCGATCCAGCTCTCCGAGCCGTCGTACGCAGGCACGTCGTGGTCGAAGAGCAACTGGCCGAGAAGCAGCCCGCAGCGGATGTAGGCGAATGTTCGAAACGCCAGGATCCGGTGTGGTGACTCGATCAGCTTCCCGATCTCGGGGTTCTCACGCTGGATCTGCTCGATGATCGAGCCGAGCGGCTCGTCGACGAGCGGGATCCAGAGGTTCTC
>ORJL011620400.1_pt1 | contig 19873 bp, 10 predicted proteins | sample 1779941 | NCBI WGS metagenome assembly ORJL01 (sample SAMEA104232317, study PRJEB22302) | groundwater metagenome | biome: forest; feature: aquifer; material: groundwater | place: USA | collected 2011-08-07 | depth 5.8 m | reverse complement strand
TCTTCAACTTCTTTTCCGTCTGCAGCTCTTGTAACATAGTCAATCTCTGCCAATGAGAGAACTTCCTTGAGGATTAGATTTCCGCCTCTGTCGCCGTCAACAAAAACAGTTATGACTTTTTTCCTGCTCAAGTCAATGATTGTTTCCGGAACAGATGTGCCGTTCATAGCAATAGCGTTCTTGAATCCATGCTTGAGAAGGTTTACAACATCTGCTCTGCCTTCTACAACAATAATCTCTTCAGAGTCATTGATTCCTGGACCTGCCGGCAATCTGTCTTTACCAAATTCAACAATTTCCATTACTCTAACAGACTGTGCAACTTCATCAGCAAGCTCCTGTGAATCCGGCAAAACAGCATCCATCATTGTCCTGAGAAGTTCCTTTGCACGTTCAACAACTTGATTACGTTTGCTTACTCTAACATCCTCTATATTAGTAACCAGAATCTTTGCATTGCATGGACCGATTCTCTCGATGATTTCAAGGGCAGCCGCGACAATGCTTGTTTCTGCCTTATCAAGACTTGAAGGGATTAAGATGTTTCCTTTTGTCTTTCCACCCTTGACATCTGTTTGTACTTCTATCCTGCCGATTCTTCCTGAACGCTGGAGTTCTCTTAATTCAAGTTCTGAACCAAGAAGACCTTCTGTCTGACCGAAAATTGCTCCGATTACATCGGGCTTGTCAACAACGCCATCAATGTCAATAGAGGCGTTTACTATGTACTTAGAAGATACTGGACTTATTTTTCCCATATTAATTCACCCATCCCTAAGGCAAATAGAACTAGTTTTCTATAGCAGAGTTTACATTACTCACACAATCCTACTCTGAAATTTTTTGTGTCATGTAAAGTAAGATAATGATGATGATAGTTCTATTGCCTTGTATATATTTCTTTGTTGATAATAAAGTGAGGCCCGCGACACTAACTCCCAAGCTCATTGCCAGCCGCACAAACGTGCGCCCTCTCGGGTTTCAGCATAAGCTCCTTTGAGTACTCTCGTGACGGGCTTTCGCAGACACTGGAAAGGAAGGCATCTTTAAATATATTTTGGTTTTATTGCTCTGTTGCATAACTATTTCAATTCTTTACATGCAACAGAGCAGTGGAATAAAAATGTTTAAATATAACTCTGCCGATAAGAAATTTGTGAAAAGGAAAAAAGCTACGCTTGCAGCAAATGTCTGGATTAAAATCATAATTGCAATAGTAATTCTCATCCTCGCAGTATTAGTAATAGGAGGACTCCAGTCAAGCATATTATCAGTTGGCCGGCTAACATGAAAAATATAAGGAAGATAAGAAGAACAAAAACAAGAAAAGAAAAAGCATCCGTAGACTATGCAATATTATTTGTTCTGATAGCACTGATTGTATTATTCCTCATTCTCCGTCTCGATAAATTAATTTTCAATATAATCTTGGCAAAGGACGAAAACATGATGTGCGTCATAAGCGCGTCATTCAACAGCATGATAAACATCGGAGGATTTACGCCGATAAAACTCCACTGCCCGAGACATCTTGTGACAGTTGTGCTGACAAAAAAAGAAGCAGACTCTCTCAATGGTAAAAATTCCGATGAGGATTACTTTCATATAGACGAGCCGATACCTCCTCAGCAATTAAAGAATGTAAATAAATGGTATGGTCAGCACTGGACAAGGGCAGTCAAGATAAATCCGAATTTGGAATACATTGAAAATGATTATTTTACCGGAGAGAAAAACAAGAAGCATCTCTACGAATACCGTCTCAATGAAATAGTTGCCAATGAAATGAAAAGTTGCTGGAACCAGCTTGGAAGAGGAGAAGCTAATTTCCTGTCTGAATGGGATAGTCCGATTGATGTAAAAAAGGAAGAATTAATCAGCCCTGATGTAAAGGACATTGGATTTGGATTAATAGCAGCAGGAGTTACAGCTTTAGCTAAGAAAAAAATTGGATTGGCTTCAACAGGAGTTAGCCTTGGAATAGGATATGTACTTGGCAATTCAGAGTTAGATATTAAAGCGAGCAAAAGCCAGTGTGTTGTATGCTCGAGAATAAATTACGATGACAAAGTTAAAAATACATTTCCATACACCCAAACTAATCAAGTAACATCTCTTCCGAGATGGATGCAGGTACATCCTGTTGAAATAATAAGCAAAAAGCCGACAAGCTATTACGAATTCCTGATTGACGAGTCTGTGCCAAAAGATTATTTCGAGACAGGCGATGATGAGAGATATCGTTACTCAACAGACAAATCTTATGCTGTAATTTATAGGAGAACTAGTTTTGCACTTCCTGTTGGATTCCTGAATAAAGCAATTATCAAAGGAGCTAAATTAATAAAATTAGATACTAAAGATTATGAGTCAGTAGGCGTTGATACAGTAAGCTTAATACCTTATGAAAGACTTTATGAGGAGTGTCCTGCAAAAGATGTTGTCAACTAAAAAAGCAGTAACATGGCATTGGATAGTTATTATGGTTTTATTAGCTCTAACCATAGTCGCTGTTGTAATTGTAATCGGAAAAACATACGGACAGACAGAAAGCATAGCCGTCAGCATTGGAAAATATCTGTTCGGATAAAAGATTAAGATGTTAAGAAATAAAAAAAGAGGAATATCATTCAGCTTACAGGCGATAATGGAGGCTGTATTAGTTGTAATAATCATATTTGTTATAGGATACATTGTCTATCCTGATTTGTTCAAGAACACAAGAATTCTTCTCAATGAAACAGGCGGAAAAATCCCAAGCACTGATGATTTTGTGCCTTATGTTCCTGACGAGAATCTTCCTCCTGATGTTTTGGAGGTACAGAATTCTGTTCTTGCATTGAAATTTGGAATTGATGCAGTTGCAAAAGGAAAATTAGAAGCAAATCCGTTTCTCTGTCAAGAAAATAAGAAATCAGATAACACTGAGATTAAAAACGTAAACCAGTGCATTGACTGCAATACTGCTGACGGGAAATTTACATGCACGATAAAGAACTTTGAGCTTCCGCAGTCAGAAAAAGAATTAGGCACAAACAGCTGGAGCGAATGGATTGCAGAAGGAGTTGGCGACCCAAAATATATTTTATTCTATGAGCAGTTTCCAAAAGGCATGGAAAAATTATGGGCAACAGATGCTTATCAGCTCTCGACAAAATGGCTTTTAGTCAGCGGCGTCCTCTCAGCAATTCCAGGAGCATGGGAAGCGAAACAAGCATTGGGAGGATTTAAGGTTACAAGAAAGTTCACTGGAGAAGCTATTGAATCAGTTAGCAAACATATAACGGAAGAAGCAGAAAAAGACTTAGGGAAAAAAGGAGCAAAAGAAGCAGGCGAGCTGTTGGCCAAAAACCTCAGGAAAGAATTAACTCCAAATCCATTCTCTGCATTCTTCAAAAATCTCGGCAAGGCAAAAAGCGTACTTCCTGAGGATGATTTGGTCAGAAAAGCGTTTGTAGATACATTAATTGAATCGCGATTAGGCACCGAAGGGCTTGAAGAAGTATCTTCTCATGGTGTTATAGAAGAGGTTCTCAAAAAGATTAAGCCAGGCAGTTCTGCTGATGATATAGCAAACGAGCTTGAAACTGCCCTTGCCAGACAATTGGATGATGGAACAACTGTTATTGGAAAAACATCAAAAAAAATGCTCGGCACAGAAGAAGAATTCCTCAAGCTTAGATACAGGGCAGACACATCTCCAAAGGGACTTGAAACTGCTGACTGGTTGAATGCAGAAAACAATATACTCAGAAAAGAATTTCCTAACGAATTTGGCGGAACAATAAAATCGCTGGATGATATTCCCGACGAGCAGATAAAAGCGCAAGTAAAAGGAAAAGTTGAAAAGACTGCTTATGAATTATCACAAGCAAGAGCAAATGGAAATCTCGACGATGCACTTAAAAGATTAGCCAGTGAAAATATAAATTCTGAAATGTCGGCAATAAAAAAAGAAATCGCAGAAGAAATGGCTATCTTGGCACGGCTAAACAAAAACCAGCTCAAATCACTTATTGCTTATCAGGACTTCCTCAGCAGTCTTGTAAAATATGAAGAAAAAAATGGATTTGTAATCAACAGGGAATTACTGCAGAAGACACTTAAAGACGCTGCAACAAAAGCATATCCTAAAAGTTCTATTCTTCAGAAAAAAGCTCTCGAGCAATTTGACTCGCTTTCTTCTGCATTATTCAACAAAGATGGATTTCTCCTGACTAAACCTTTGGCAGGAGCAAGAAACATTCCTGAAGCAAATCTCATAGACTTAGAAAAAGGTATCATGGGAAATGCCGCTGACGAATTCAGAACAAATGCAAAAGTCGGAAAAGTAGCTAAAAACATTCTTGAAAATTTTGTAGGGCCGATTGAAGGCGACACTGTCTGGAAGAAAATAATCAGCACTGCGGGAAACCAAATTCCATATTCAGCAGATGTTGCAAAAAAATTCAAAGGCGGAATCACGAATGCTGCTATCGGCGGAGGAATAGGCTATGCTGTTGACGGCGAAGAGGGCTTGCAGTCAGGCATTATGCTTGGGGGTGCATCTGGGTTTGTCGCAGGAACAGCCGCAGGTAGTGTAAAATGGGTATTCCAGCACAGATACACAGTTGCAGCAATGCTGTTCGTCTATTCAAATTATCTTGAAAGCATAAACGAAAAATACGAAGCGCATGGATTCAATACATTGGCAGTTGTAACGCCAAATGTTCTCGATGACAGAGACCCTGGAAAAGAATTTGAACTTAGCGAAGAAGTAACAGATTATCATGTTGCTATTCTCTTAGACAAGCCGTGGTGGAATCCTCTTGCGAAAAGAAACATAGAGAGGTTTTTCCTTGCAAGCCCATGTAAAGCAGATTTAAAATTAACAAAAACAGTTTGCCCATGCAAAGTAGTATCAGGAGAAGACATCTATGAAATCACAACTCCCGGATTAAAAGGGAAAATCCCCCTGACAAAAGCAAGCGCAATCCCATTAAAACAGCCGGCTGTTGTAACCTTAGGAGATTTTAGCTATACAAAAGTTACAAAAACAAACAGCGACCTGAGCAATGCAGTAAAAACATGCGACTATGTTTCTTCAGACAATGTTGATGATATATACGGCCAAATGATAATTGACAGTGGCAAAGTCCGCCCAACATTCATATCAACTCCTTTACCGATACTACCGATACTACCGATACCTGAATGGTACACAGAAGCCCGTCTAACTGGTCCATGCATTATAGTTGAAGTCGAACTCGATGAAGGATACAAAAAAACCAACGGCAAAAACTTCTGTTATCCAGGAAGTGAACCAGGAGATGACTTTGCAAAAGCAGGAATCACAATCCTATCATTCGGCATAGACGCTGCACTAACAGGTGTTGCTGTAGGCACTGGAGGGATATTGGCAATAGCAGCAGTTCCTGCAATGGGATTAAACGGAGTTCTTACAGATGTAGCGCTTCATTATGCCTCTGCCAAATGGCCTGACAGAGGATGAATTACTCAAACTTAATCAAGGTTACATCCTTATCTCGGGCATCAATCTTCTCCTGAGAAATATCTCCGACTATAATTCCGCCGATATGCACAGTATAATCATCAGCAAATCTCGTTGCGTCATCCTCAAAAAAATCATAATAAATGCCTTTTGATGCCTCATTAAACACAAAAATTTTCTCATGCTCAAAGCTTGAGCCGTATCTGATGTAAGTCTTGCCGACTTTTTTCTTCCAATCCTCGTCAAGAAAAACATAAGCAATTGGCTTTCCATCCTTAATTTTCTCAATAACAAACCCTTCGATAACTCCGTCATTGGGTTTCATATCATTAGTAATCTTCATAAGAATTTTCCCTTCCTCGTCCACAAACTGCTCATCAAAATACACACCATGATAAAAACCGCTATGGACAAAAGCAGTAACAACTCCGCTTTCAGAATCATCATACTGCAACCCAATCACATCAATCTCTCCTGCGCCGGCAGTTGCCTTCTCGATATTAATCTCCTTCACAGGCCCTTTTGTATCAATCCATTTCTTTGGATTGTCGCTGTATATTGGCTTGAATTTAATTGCATCCTTAGGAATCACAAGAATAACAAAAAGCCCTACGAGAATCAGGAGAAGGATTAATAGGAAAATCGTATGGAATTTTTGTGGCATGATAATCCCTGAGAGGATTTAGTATAAATAATTTGTTGAATTACGATACTATTTAATCTTCTGCACTTTTGTAAAAACCCGCTCATACCTCTCAAAACAATTCTCATTATCAAAAGTTTCAAGGATTTTATCTCTCGGCAAAACAAATTTCTTCCTGTTCAAAATAATTTTTGTAATCGCTTCTCCAAGTGCTTTTGAATCTCTTTGTTTCACAACCAACCCCATCTTGGTCAAATCAATTGACTTTCTCACTCCAGCCAAATCAGTCGCAACAACAGGGCATCCGCATAGCATTGCCTCAATCTGCACCAAACCAAAACTCTCAAGACTTCCGACACTCGGCAAAACAAAAACATCGCACAAAGAATAAAACTCAGCTAATCTCTGCTCAGGGATTTCTCCGATAAATCTTATTCTCTCTCCAAACTTTTTTGCATCATTTCTCAGTTTAATGGAAAGCGAGCCTCCTGCAATCTCATTAGCTCCAGCAATCAAAATCTTAAACTTTTTTTCCTTAATAAATGGCACAGCATTAATCAAAAACTCAACACCTTTCTCTTCTACAAGCCGGCCAAGAAACCCGACAATTTTTTCATCCTTATTATTCTTCAAGCCTATTTCTCGTCTAAAAATTTTAGGATTGCAATATTTCAGCTCCATTTTCACAGGCGGAAAAATCTCATCAGCAGGAAAATTCCTTATCCTTGAATTTTTATGATAATCAAGATTATTCACAACAACCCTCAAGCCCTTTCTCAATGCCTTGAACAAAAATCCGTAATAAATACTCTCGACAAACTTATTTCTCAGCGACAAATCGCAGTGATAAGTCACAACAATTTTCTCTCGGGGAACTGCAAGAGTCGCAAACCAAATCTCAAACATAGGAGCATGGAGATTCACAACATCATTTTCTCTTGCAAGTTTTCTCAGCACAGAAACAAAACTCGGCATAATACATCCTTTTGAAACTTTTATCAGCACGGGAATTCGTATTATTTTAACGCCGTTAACAATCTCATCCTTCAGCAAATCCCGTCGGAATCTTGAAGTGAGTATAGTAACTTTGTGCCCTTTCTTTGCTAGACCTTCAGCAAGAATTTTCACATAAGCAGTCATTCCGCTTTTGTATGGCTCGTAATAGGTTGAGACTATGAGGATTTTCATAATAAGATAAAAGAAATTTCTGGAATAAATAAGTTTGGGTTAACACTATTCCAAAACATCCTTCACGCCTCTCTCATACCAGAATCTCAGGAATAAGATTACCAGACCAAAGACACTCATCACAATTCCAAGAATATCGCTGAAATGCGTTTCATAATATAATCTGACTTTACTCTCCATCGGGAAAACAACCATGAACCCAGAAGAAGCAGAAAAAATCCTCTCAGCGCCTTCAACCTTCCAGTTAGGAAAAAAAGAAAATTTAACAATATGCGGCTTGCCGACACATGAGGTATTAAATCGAATCTCATCATCAAGAATCTCCTCGGAAATTTTGCAGTTGTTATCAATTCTCGACGATATTTTCCTCAGGTTTCCTTTTTTTATCACATCCAAAATCTCCTTGTAGGAATAAACCTTTTTTCCAGCAGAATCAGAATCCACAAATATAAGCGGCACATCAAGATTTCGCACAGAATAAAACCATTCCAGAGATATTTTCTTCCAGTTTTCCTGCTCAACAACAATCGGTTCAAACTCAGGAACAGAAATATAATGCGATTCCTGCCTGCTCTCATAAATTGTATATCCACCGACGGATTTCACAGCTTTCCACTCAGAGCTATTCATCAGCTCATTAAAAGTATCCTCGCTCTCAGAAATAAAATACCTAACATTATACATCCTAAAATATTTCTTTGCATCCTCAATATTATATTCCTGAACCTTCACATCACGGGGAAATCCTGCACATTCCCGAGAGGTTTTGCACTGAACAAACCTTCCGAATGGGCTTGATACACTTGACTGCTCAATTGCTCCCTCGATATAAGGCATCTTGGTAAAATATGGAATAAGCTCAAACACTCTCGGTGAGCCGAAAATATTATGCCTTGAATTCATCGTGCTTGCAACTCGCCCATCACGATAATCCTTGCCATCAAAAAAATCCATCATTTCTTTCAAATCTTTCCAATGCGATTTCTCCTCGTAGCCCTCATAATTCCACTTCACCCATTCATGCACAACATTCCTTGGATTATACTCAATCCAGAGCATAGCAAAAATCATAAATAATATTGCAGAAGCAAACGCAATGAACCAGAGCCTTTTTCTCGACGATAGCAATATCGCAATCTCAGAAAAACCATAAGCTCCTAACACAAGCAAGCCATAATGCAAAAACGGCCAGAACCTAATATCTACCAGATTAATAAAAAAGGCAAACTTCCAGAGCAGCAAGCCGGCAAATAGCGGAATCCCGACATAAAAAAATCTCTTGTCCTTATTCTTAACGCAGAAAAAAAATCCAGCGAGCGCCATTACTACAAAAAATAAAGTTTCCGGAGGAAAAGACTCAATTAGATTTACATCCCAATTCTCGCCGAATCCAGTCGCAAATTTCGACTTAAAAACCAAAGGCATTGTCCAGAAAGAAGTTAGCAAAAACGCAGTGCCAAAAACAAATGCAAGAAACTTCACTCTCCTCAGAAATTTTCTCCAGTCAGTTTCAATCAAAAAAAAGCCTCCTGCAAAAACTGCAATAATCGTAGTTGTCAAATGAGTTAGCACAACAAAAGAAAGCAAAATTGCAAGCAAGACTCTATGCTTATTTTCCTCTATTCCTCGATACAAAAGCCCGAAAAACAAAACCATCAGGGAAAAGCTTATGCTCTGCGAAATCTCTCCTGCCAGTGTGCTATAAATATTCACACCCCACATTGTATGAGTATAGCCGAACAGCAGGAACAAACTTGCTATTGCTCCTAAAATCGGCATCGGAAACTTAAACCTCATCATCCTCAGAGAAAAATAAACCGAAACAGGGAGCGAAAAAATCCCGAGCACAGAAACAATCCTGAACGCAATCTGCAAAGGCATGGCAAAACTCAGCAAAGCCATCAGCAGATATGGAATAAAGAAATAAAACTGGAACATAGGAAAGCCATTCCACCATCCATTACTCCAACCAAATACTTTTCCCGACGGCAAAAACTTTTCTTTCATCTCCTTAGCCATAAAATTATGCGAGCTTGTATCGCCGCCTGAGATTGTGGTTGTTTTCAGCAAATACTTCGGCTCAAAATACGAGAACAAAAACAGGACAATTAAGACAAGAACACATACAGAGACAAGCAGCTCTCTCTTATCTGCAAGCTTTTTCCTGAATAAAAAAACAGCGATAATTCCGACGAGAATTAAAATACCGCTAAAATAAGCAGGAATCAAGCTTTTGGGTTTCTCGATGAAAACCTTCGTGGTAAAAACCTTTGTAAAATGAATGCCTTCATTCTCATGCTCTACAATAGCAAGCACATCATAACTTTCCTGAGAAAAATCATAAGCCTTCACGCCAAACGGAATCTCAGCATTTGAATATCCATTAATCATAATCCCGCCAGAAAACTTTTCAGCATCAAAGCTCACATTAATTCCGTCAGGAGAAAAAAACCTCACAAAAACCCTCTTATCATTATCGCCGGAATTCCTCAGCAAAAGCCTTCCTCCATTATCAGAATAGCTCATCTCACCAGAAATCTCAGACGACAAATCCCTTGTATTGTCTCCAGAAAAAACAAATCCATAATCAATGCCTGATAAATGTGCAGCATCCTTATTATAAAAACTGGATTTAACTATAATCGGATAAGTCCCATTTATGGCATGGCTTAAATTATCCTCAACATTTATCCTCCTTGAATCCCTGCTCTTCAGGAAATTGATGTAAACAGGAGCAATGCTGGCATTCTCAAAAAAAACCTCTAACTCTCCATCATAAAAATCTTCGCTTGCCTTATTCTCTACGAAAAGTATAATCTTTGCTGAACTGCCTGAGTCATTCCCATGATATACTCCTCTAACACTAATCTCAGGCAACAGAGCAGCACTTACAGTAACAGCCAATACAAGAAAAATAAATCCTGCCAAAAAAACATCCTTAGCAAAGCCCATCACAAAACCGAATCAATAGAGGATTTTATACTTTGCGCTTTCTTAGAAACTTCATCATATCTTTACACATTCCCTCTCACCTTTATAGAAACATATTCTCCCCCAAAGTTTCCTGCGGGGTTAGGATTGAAGGATTTTAACACCTCTATTGCATTATTGCTGGGTGTTCCTATTAATCCACCGTTAACCAAATCTTCTCTTAGTAATTTAAGTCTACTTTTATCAATATCAATCAACTCAGTAATTGTTCTTTTTGAATACATTATTCCATCAGGATCCACTATTGCAAAATCTAAATTACCCTCAAGATTAACAAAGACCATAATGTTTCTCATATGTATATCCCCATGTGCAGTTCCAGAGGCATGCAGTCTATCAAAATAATTAAGGATTTCATTAAAAAAACTCTCTGGTATTCTTCCTCCAATTATAGAAAATTGCCGTAGAGTATCGCCAGGTATACTTACCTGATCATAAATCGGAAGACCATCCTCTCCATATCTCAGCCTAATTGGTCTGACAGTATGCTCTGGTTCTATACTTACTGCATCAGTAAGTGCCTTAAAAGAATAGATTGTATCCTTGTTTCTATCTTCTCCCATCACTCCTAAAGAAGCTTTTTTTGGGTGAATATCCTGCTTAATAAAAATCAAACTATCCCCGTTGGATTTCTCAAATTTTATTGCGCTGCCATCCACTTCAACATTGCCTATTCCATTAAGAGCCTGAATATCAATATCTCCTGTATAAAAATATACATCAGACAATTTATTTCCTGATTTATGAACAAATCCAGATAATTGCATATCAATCAAATTATTCACAGCATCAGCAAGAGCATTCTTTGCATTTGGACTGCTATCTTTAAGCATCCGATCAATCCACTTCCTTCCAAGTGAATTATCAGAAAGTCCATCATCAATCAATCCACTTTTCCCTTGCCTCAAATCTATTGACGAAATCTTGAAGGAGTTTCCCCCTGATACAATAGAAGAAAATTCTCTTGAATTTGGAATATCAAAAAGTAGATTATTTGCCCTCATAAATTGGTGAGTTTCTTCAATTAAGTCGTCGTTTAAAATATTCCCTATATACTCAATGCGTGATTTTGCAGATTTGTAATCACCATTCTCGAGAAACTTATTTGCCTGTTTTAGGATAGATTCTGTCTCAGAATAGAATATTGGATATTGCTGACTTAATCTTGCGGTTATGCTATCCATCTGTAGAATAATCCTGTCTTTTGGCATTCTTATATCCATCGCAAATTCCAATGCACTCATATCTGATACTATTTGCATTCCTTCAGCAGTCTTAGAGCTAAACAATGGCTCAAGCATTGCTCTCTTACCAGCATCTCCCTCAATAGTTGCCCTTTCATACATCTTTACAGCTGCCTTATAATAATCAAGATTTGTTCCTGAGGTATATCTTTCAATTTGCTTCTCAAGAATATTCAGATATCTCTGCCTTGCTTCTGGCTTTAGCTGTGCAATTCTGTTAAGTTCTTCAGGAGTTCCGCTGATAGCCACTTCATTGAATCGGTTGACATCAAACTTTTTCGTATTAAATGGTTTAACAACTCCATTCTCCTCATAAGTGAATGAAACAAGATTGCTTGCTGAAGTTAATCTTCCGTCTATTTCTGCAACTGCATCTATCTTTGCAAACTCTGCTCTATCAACAGCATCGCTAAGATCAATTCTTTTTCCGTCTACATCCTTAACACCAGAAGAAAGCTCAGCAGGAGACCATCTCTGGAATTCAATATTTCCATCTTCTCCAGCAACTCCCAATATTACATGCCTGAGATACACAGAATTTCCATTCATGCCATCAGGAACTTTTTTGAGCTGCTCTGTAATTCTTGCTGTGGCATATTTTTTATTTCCCCTGATATTTATTCTCTCTGAAACACTAAACTCTCCTGCATGCTGAAAAATCCCGTTTTTAGCTGTCTCTCCAGTCAATGAAACAATCCCTTCATGTTTTTCTCCCAATCGCATTACATCAGCCACAGCCCTATGCTCGTCAGTAACCAAATCAGGATTATACAAGAATGCAGTATCAACTAATCCAAAATCACCTGATGCAAATGTTCTTACTGGAATTTCATGCGCTGTATCAACAGCAGTATCTGGCAAGCCAACATCTATAACGCTGTCTGATGTTCCTTGCCTGAGATTCTGAATAAGTTGTTCAAACTGAATCTTGCTTAATCTCTCTCCAGTAATTGGATTTGTGCTGCTGGCAACTACATCAACATTTGCAATCCTTGCCGATAATGCTCTCTCCCTAAGTCGTGCATCCAGCTCTTCAGGCTTAAAATTCTCTGCTGGTTTCTCAGCCAGCTTATTCAATGTAGTTGCAATGCTCCTCATCTCATTTTCTTTTTCAATCTTAATATCCTTTGGCAGAGGATCAGGAAATGGATCAATTATCTTGAAATCCCATGCTGCTTTTTCAGGATTATAAAATACTCTTATATTCTGATATAAATCATTATGAACAATACCTGCCTGATGATAAGCATCAACAGTTTTCAGAATTTCAACCTTAAGTCCTTTCGGAATACCGTTCATCATCTCATCAAAATCAGGAAGATTCACTCCCGGGACATATTCCATGCGATAGCCAACATCTATCTCTGTATTTGTATCTGGATTTACTGAACGGACAATCTCAACAGGCTGGGCAGTATGCTCTGGAACAACATCATGCATTCTTTTCAGCTTGTCAAATTCCTGCTGTATTGTAAAATCAGGTCTCATGCTTCCCTTTTCAGGCTTGAAATAAATCTCATTACTTCTTTGAAAAACAACCATTTCTCCAGTATCTTTATTTGTAAACCTCAGATTTCCTATATCATCAACCTCAACCTTACCATGCTCTGCAAGCTTGGCAGGATTAATGTATCCTTCATACACAATGCTTGTTCCTAATACTCCTAATTTATCATCAAATACAACTCCATCTTCATGCAGAAATGCGCTGCTGAGTGCTTCTCTTGCATTTCTCTCGGCAGCATCAAATGAATCAAATCCGCCCATGGCAAGTGTAACTACAAGTCCGACTGCAGGACCATACGCTTCTTCAACCTTGTATTCAAAAACTTCTTCTCCAACTTCCTTTATGACCTCAACCCCTACTCCGATAGAAATTCCTGCAAATCCTTTTGGAAGAGACTGCTCAAGGAATGATGCGGGAATTTTCACAACACTCGCAAGAGAAGCTAATGGCTTGATTCCTCCTAAAGCCAAGCCGACAGCCTTTCCAGCTACTCCATAAGCAATAAACGAATAAGGATTTGCCAAACTTGCTCCCATGTCATAAAGATTAGAGGAATGAAAAAATTCAGCAGGCTGTTTGTGCCATTTTGTTTCTCCTGAAATCTCTCCGTAAAGCTCAGATGCCTTTTTATTGACATCAGGATTTGTTGTAGTTTCTTTCAAGCCAACTACAATCATAGCGGCTCCTGCAAAATTTCCCTGTTTCCTATATTCCTCTGCCATCTCAAGCAAATCCTTTTCTCTGTTTCCTGTCTTGAAAATATTAAAATTTATGCTCGGATCATTGCTGAGAAACTTCCTCTGCTCATCTGTCAGGGAAGGGGACTTTGCAGGATTCATTGCCATGTTATATGCTTCATTGATGCTCTTCCCATTCTTTACTTGAGTCTGGATAAAGTCAATTGCCTCAAGAGCAATTTTTGCATCCTTATAATTCTCATAAGCCAAAAATGGCCTTGCCTCGTCCCTTAATCCTGCACCCGGAGACATTGCATTTAACATATCAAATAATGCAACAAGTGGATTTTTGCCCATCTCTTTCTGCATGAACTCATTTGTAGAATAAACAGAACGTGCAAAATCATCCCTGTTCATCTCCTGAAAAAACTTCTGCATGGTAAACAGCTTTGACAATTCTACTGCTTTCTGCGCCTCAAGGGACTTTATTGCATCTCTGGCAATCTCGCCCAGCTTGCCTCCTCTCTTTGCAACCTCATTATAATAATAGGATGCTCCGTCAATATCCATGAATTTTATAGATTCCTCTGCAAGCTTCATAGCTGCCAGTTGTTTTTCTTCTGGCGTTGCAAGGCTTGAGATTGCCTGCCTGTAATAATTGCTGTATACCAGTTTTCTTTCAGGGTCAATTCCTGTCAGCGAATCAATATACCTTGCAATCTGCTGGTTGATTAGGTTGTTAACCTCCTCGAGAGTTAGCTCACCCTTGTTTTTCCGCCTGATGCCGTTAAGATGTTCCTCCAGCTCTGAGAGAAATGCCTTTGTATATTGCCCAGCTTCTGTATTCTCAATGTAAGCAGGTTGTCCAACTATGACTACATTGCCTGTGATAGAATTGCCATTTGAGTTATCCTTTAGCGGGTCAGAGCCTTCTGTTTCAAGCAGCATGCCGTTCATGTCGTCTAAAGACCAATAGGAAACTCTCTCCTCGTAAGTCCACATTCCCTTTCCCTTTATCTCCACTTTGGGAATTTTTTCTATCCTGACAAACTTTGTATAAAATCCGTTGTCAGAATAAGATTCAATAGTGCCATCTTCAAGAATCTGTTTCGGGATTTTTACAATAATAGGGTCTTTGTTTATAGTCCTGACATAATCTGAAATCTTAACGCTTATTTTTTTGTTTATCTTGGCGATTGACCATAGCACAACTTCCTCGTCTGTGTTAGTGGCATACCTTGTGATGAATTCCTGCATATCAAAGCTCATCTCGTTGGGAAGCTTCTGGAGGTTTGGTTTTAGTGATGCCATCAGCGAGTCTGTTTGATATCTTGTTTCTATTGTTGCTGACCGTCTGCCGTTATTATTATATTCATCCTTATACTTGTGCACAACTGCATATCTGTGCTTTTCGGGCAGTCTCAAAAATCCGCTTATAGAACCTCGGAACTTTGCATCATATCCATATTTCTCCTCTATAAAATCAATCCTCTCTGTTATCTTGCCGTTATCATATTTCCATGCAATAAATCTCTTCTCAGAAATATCAATATCCCCGTAATCAATGTTTTTTGCCTTAGCAGTTTTTTTTACATTATCAAAAACTCCTCCAAGCGGCGCCATAGGAATACTTCTTTTGCTGCTGACAGGAATTATCTCAAACAGCTTGTCAAGTGTTGTGTCCTCAGGATCAAGAAGAAGCTGCTCATGCTCAATTTTCCATCCGTTTAAATTTCTGGAGGCAAGCTCTTCCCTGATGTCAAATTCGTCAGAGCTTGCATAATCAGTATCGGTATTTTCATATAAAAGAATATCTCCGGCGCTTTCTGCAATTAAATCTTCCTCATCCTCGATAAATTTACATGAGCCAAACATAATCCCTTTTTTGAATTCGCAACCTTTTATCGAGGTGCATTCATTTTCGTCACATAAATTAAAAAAACCATCTCCGCATTGGTCGCAGAATTTTGGCTCTATATTAGATTCCGAATCAGGTTTTGACTGGCAGGTTGCATCCTTTTCCTGTCCGAGCTCATCCTTAACGCATTGCAAATCCTTTTCATCTACCATTCCGTTGTTGTCCAAGTCAAATTCAGGATTAGCTGTTCCAACATTCCTTGCAACAATTGACATATCATAAAGGTTAATATTTCCGTCGTGGTTTGTGTCTGTGCACCTACTGCATTCTCTATTTGTTTCAGAGCATGCTGCTATATCAGATGATGGCTGGTTAAGCGATTGCGCAACGCATGAAAAATCATTTAGATTAATTCTCTTGTCGGATTTTTCAATATTAACAAGGTTGTTTGTGCTTCCTAAGCTCATTATTAATACATCTATATCACCAATATCAACTTCTCTGTCATTATTAAGGTCAGGGCAGCTGCATTCAAGACTCTTATCTGGAAGTGTAGTTCCTTTGCATTCATTCAGAATCCTTAGGTCATTCTCATTAAATCTACCGTCGGAATCTAACGATGCGATTGCTGATGATGCTCCAACACGCTTGAATACTCTTTCCACTATCAAAACATCTGAAGTGTCAAGAGCATTGTTGCTGTTTAAGTCAAATTTTTTTAACTGCTCAGCATTGCATACATTTCCAGATGTCTCAGGATTTTGATTTGCATCAGCATTTCCTCCATGAATGTCTGGGTTTATCTCCTCAATATATCCTTCAAGTGCAGTTGAGAATGGCATTGCTCCGATTAAGAATATTAGAATTAACTGGATGCAGAATCTTTTTGATGCTTTGAATAATTTCATTAATTTTTATTTTCAATAACTACGTATATAATCTTTTCTGCAAATTCTTACGCTTGACTTGATATGTGCTTTGCACGATAGCAAAATATATAAACCTGCAATTCAGGAATACAAATAAGCATAATTAGTCCATAAGCAAAAAATGGGGTGTTTATTTAGATAATGGCGATACAGCAGATTCCACCTATAAATAACTATAATCAAAATCCTTCTTATAATAATTATAGACATACCAATCCTCAGCAAGGCTATCCTCCTCGGGCAGTGTATCAGCAACAATATGCCCAGCCGAATCCACAAATCCAGCAGCAAAAACCTCAGAGCCAAATCCCGCCGAGAAACAACAAGCTTTTGATGAGAATAATTTTTGTCTCATTCATCATCATAATCATTGCATCTGTATTATTTATGGTAAAATACCAATTCTCAAGATTATCCTCTGCATCCTCATTAGAAAACGAGGACAGCCAAGACCAAAATCAAGATGCAATTCTACAAACACAACCAAAGGAATCTGAAAATCTCCTCGATAAAACATTCAATCAGGATTATTGCCTTTCTCTCCTCAGGAATCACTTATCATTTCCAGAACTTAGCTTTACAGAAAAGGGATATCTTCCTAATACCAAAAAGGCTTTTATCAACGGGAAGAAGGAGAGCAATGTTGTATTGATTTTTGAAGATAGCCCAACAGGGCAGGTTTTGAAATCATGTATGCTAAGCCATAATTCCCAGACAAAGACTGACTTCTCAAAAGCAAGCAAATATCAATGCAATGAGGGAATTTCTTTGCTCTCTTCAGAATCTCAAGCCAAAGACTATAATTCCATCTCATTAAGAATAAATGTGGCAGACAAAGTTAATGATATTATTGCTTATTCATCTCCGAGATATGCCAAATATCCAGAAATGAAGCAATCTCTTATCACAACTTTAAAATGCACAGAGGCGCAAAAATGAAGAGGGCATTAATTATAATACTATCAGTTGTATTTCTTCTGGTATTTTCATTCACAGTATCTTCTGTATCTCATGTATCATGTAGGATATTTTGCACTGCAGCTACCCCTACAGGATATGTTTCTACTGCATCCTGTGGAGATATTACTAATATTGTTGAGAGAATTTTGGCAGGATATACAGAAGGAACTTCTCAATGCTCAGGTTCAAATTTATATATTTATACTATTAATACTGAAGTGGATGATTGTGCATATTACTGTATCTGTGATAATACCAAAATTTGCTCTCCTAATTCATGCGAACGATATTATTACGATGGAGATGCGGATGGTTATGGATATTTGGGATTATCACAAGACAATTGTGTTAAACCTGATGGATATGTTTCTAATTCTGCTGACTGCATTGATTCAGTTTCCTCAATTAATCCAGATGCAGTTGAAATTTGTGATGTGAGTTATTTAGGGAATCCAATAGATAATAATTGTAATGGACAGGCAAATGAAGGATGTGATGATGATTCCGACGGATATTGTGATAGCTCTATGGGGTATTCAGCTATTGCCACTATATATATGCCATGCTCAAGCGGAGGTAATGATTGTAATGACAATAATAATTTCATAAATCCGTCTAAGACTGAAATCTGCGGTAATTTAATAGACGAGGATTGCAATACAGCAACACCAGATACAGGTTGTTCCAACGGAAAGCAATGCGTAGTTGATACAGCATGCTCGTCAGGAAGTTGTAATGCAGGAATATGCGGCAATAAAGTTTCCGACGGAAATTCCTGTGACAGCTCAGCAGATTGCACAAGCAATAATTGCGATGGGACAACAAACAAATGCACCTCTTCTTGTTCACCTTCAACAATCATCTGCGGCGACGGAATTGATAATGACTGCATTGGCGGGGATGAGACTAATTGCTTGAACGGAGCGAAATGCTCTTTAGATTCTGCATGTTCTTTCGGGAGTTGTTATCAAAGCATTTGCAGAGACAGAGTTACTGACGGAGGAGATTGTGATTCTAATGGTGATTGCTGGTCTTTATCTACAGGTTTGCCGTCTTATTGTGATACTAATGCAGGTAATCTTGCTCATCCAATGACTTGCAGAGCATCGCCCACAACATGTATTCCCTCATGCACAGGCAAGCAATGCGGCTCAGATGGATGCGGTGGCACATGCGGAAGTTGTTCTACTGGAAATAATTGTATTGATAATAAATGCGTTTTAGCCACAACAACAACCTGCAATTCCGACGAGGTATGGGATGCTGGTTTAGGAATATGTAAAAAGCCCGACGGCACAACATGCACATCAGATACTCAATGTATAAGCCAAAGGTGTGATTGAGATGAAAAAATATTGGCTTCTCTTAATTATTTTTGTAATTTTTGTGTCAACATCTATTAAGCCGGCTGATGCTATAACATGTCCATCTGCTCCATCAGGTTACACATTTACAAAACAGTTTGGAACTAATGAGGGTTATCCTTCTGATAGCTATGGTTGCTCTAGTGGATTTTCTACATTTGCTGATTATATAACTACTAATGCAGATGGGATACACTGGTATTGCGGTTACGAAAAATATTGTCCTCCTGAATCGTGCAATCCTTCATCTGGAGTTTGTGAAATTGGGTGTCAATCTTACTGTACATCAAATCGTCCATCAGGTTACTTATATGACTCAGGATATTGCGCAGCTAATAGTCCGCTCTTTGAATCCACATCATGCTATGGAGGATATTCTTTTATCTATAAACAGACCTCTTACAAATCATGGGAATGCAGTGGGACAAATGATGCTTGTAGGTGTGTTTATAAAAGTTCAGAGCCTGATGCGTCTTGTCCTCCTCCTTCATGCATACCAACAACAATTACCTGCGGCGACGGTATTGACCAAAATTGCGACGGTGTAGATGAAACAAGCTGTGCAAATGGTGCAAGATGTTCATCAGACAGTGCATGCAGTTCAGGAAGTTGTTATAATTCAATTTGTCAAGCAAAAGGCAGTTCAGGAAGCAGTTGTGATACTTCTGCTGATTGTTCAAGCAATATTTGTACAGGAGGAATCTGCCAGTCAGGAACAGCTACATTAACATGCAAGCCAAAACTTCCAAATGGAGACACATGCGACGAGAATTCTGATTGTGTAAGTGGAAATTGTCCTGCATCAACCAATATATGCACACCATCATCAACTCCGTCATTTACCAGCATAGTAATCACTCCTTCCATAGTAACATCCTACGGAGATGTAACGATAACATTCACATCTACTCAGGCATTATCGTCAGATCCTTCAGTAACTATCTTATCAAGCGATGGCTCTACGACAAAAGCAACAGCTGTCAAAGTTTCCAGCACAGGCTTAACATCTACTTACAAGGTT
>ORJL010411768.1_pt1 | contig 19876 bp, 20 predicted proteins | sample 1779941 | NCBI WGS metagenome assembly ORJL01 (sample SAMEA104232317, study PRJEB22302) | groundwater metagenome | biome: forest; feature: aquifer; material: groundwater | place: USA | collected 2011-08-07 | depth 5.8 m | reverse complement strand
GGGACCGGCCCGGGTAGACCGCCTAGTGTCAGCCCGAGCCGCTCCTCGTCGTGCGACCGGGCGCGAAGGCGTTCGTGTCGCTCATCGTGTCGGATGAGGCGCCCGTCTGGACCGCGTTCGTCGGGGCGTTCCACGCCACGGGATCGCGCGGGAGTCCCGTTGCGCCGCGATTACCCGAACTCTCGCTCGAGCAACCTGCCAGGGCGAACGACATGAGGGCCAGAGTCAGACATGACGAGCGCAGGGTCGAGAGACGCAACATGGATTCCTCCCCTTGTGCCGATGAACGAGTCGTCGATCCACTCTGAACATCGGCACGGGTGGGTATGCCACTGCAACATATTCTGGAGTCACATCTTGCGTGACACGACTGTATCGCGCGCGGTGACATGCATTCCCACACGGCGCCGCGGAGAAACCGCGCTACCGTCGCGGGTAGAGCGCCCTTGCGCCGAGGAGGACCGCGATTCCCCCCACGAGGAAGGCGAGGACGAGGCGGAGCCGACGCGGGCGCGTGCGATGGCTGAGGAGGCTTCCCAACTGCGCCCCCGGCACGGCGCCGATCGCCACCGCGATGGCGGGCGCCAGAGGGACCTGACCGGTCGCACACTTCCCGATGAACCCCGCGAGGGACGAGAGGAACACGAGCGCCAGGTTGCTCCCCATCGCGATCCGCGTCGGGACGCCCAGGATCGCGATCATGGAGGGGACCAGGAGGAAGGACCCGCCCTGACCCAGCATGCCGCATGCGAACCCGATGCTCGCCCCCAGGAAAAGCGAGCGCGCGCGGCGCACCCGGAACTCGCCGGCCACCGGCGCGTCCTCGCCGTCCGGCGCGGGACGCGCGGCGAGGACGGCCGCGAGGAGCGCCAGCCCCGCCAGCGTCCCCTCCAGCGCCCGCTCTGGGACGTGCAACGAGAGGAGCGATCCTGCGAACGCGCTCGTGACGAGCGAGGCGCCGACCCATCCGACCAGGCGCCTGTCGACGGACCCGTACCGGGCGTGCCTCCACGCGCCGGAGAGGCACGCGAGAAGCCCCTGCGTGACCGTGAGCCCCGTCACCTCCCGCATCGACAGGGTCGCCAAACCTGCGAGCGGCGGCAGGTACAGGAGCGCCGGCGCCATGAGGATCCCTCCCCCGATGCCGAGGTACCCCGACACGAGGCTGACGCCGAACGCGAGGAACAGGGCCAGCGAGTCCATCCCCATGACGACGGTCCAGGGTACCCTCCGTTACTCCATGCTGGCTCTGCATCATTTGCATGGATATGATGCGCATTGCGCATATGCACCCACATCTGCTACGGACGTTCCTGGCGGCGCAGGAGCACTGCAACCTGACCCGCGCCGCCGAAAAGGTCTGCCTGACGCAGTCGGCGGTCTCCCGGCAGATCGCCCAGCTCGAGGAGGAGCTTGGGGTCCGCCTGTTCGACCGCCTGGGCCGGGCGCTGCACCTCACCGAGGCGGGGCGCACGCTCGCGCGCGAGGCCCCGCGCGTGCTGGGCGCAATCGACCGCTGTCGCGAGACCGTCCTCGGCCACCGCTCCGCGGGGAGCGGCGCCCTTCGCCTGGGGGCGAGCACCACGCCCGGCCTCTACCTGCTCCCCCCGCTGGTCGGTCGATTCCACCGGCGGTACCCCGGCGTCGAGGTGGCCTACGTCGTCGACAACTCCTCGGCCATCGGGGAAAGGCTCCTCCGCAACGAGCTGGACATCGCGTTCGTCGGCGAGTCGGTTCCGCACCCCGACCTCTGTGCGGAGAAGGTCCTGATGGACGAGATCGTCTGCTATGCCGCGCCTTCCCACCCGCTTGCGCGACGCCCGCGGGTCGCGCCGGGGGACCTCGCGGCGCAAATCGGGGTCGTGCGCGAGCCGGGCTCGGCGACCCGGATGCGGTTCGACGCGTGGCTCGCGGCGGCGGGCGTGCGACTCGGGAGGACGATCGAGCTGTCCTGCCCGGAGACGGTGAAGGCGCTCGTTGCCGGAGGCCTGGGGATGTCCTACCTGTCGGAGCACGGCCTCCGGCGGGAGTTCTCCAGGGGATCCCTCCGTCGGATCCGCGTCGCCGGGTTGAGGCTGCGGAGGCCGATCTTCCTGGTCCGGCACGCGCACAAGCAGCTCGCCCCGTCCGTTCGCGCGCTCGTCGGGCTGGTCCGGAGCGCGCTGTCTGGACGGTCGCACGGGGCCGGGGCCTGACCCCGAACCTCGACGGCCCGAGTCGGGACGAGGTCGCGCGAGGCCGACGCAGGGGCCACCTCTCCTTCCACGATTCCCGGGTCATCGTGGACGTGATCCGTCGCCGCAATCACGGCCCGCTCTCGTTCAGGAAAACCCACGGCACGCCGAGCGCCCTCGCCAGATCGACTCCGAGCGCGAGCGCGAGGCGGTACGGCGGGAGTCGGTCCTCGGGAACTGCGAGCGTTCGGGCGATCACCTCGGAGTCGCGGCGCCAGCGCACGGGGCGGAGCAGTCGCGCGAATACCCGCCCCTGGTATGCCCGCACGTACGGGGTTCCTGCACGCTGCGCCGGCGGCGCCGAGGGGACCGGCCGCATCCCCTCCCCCGGCACGCGCGCGACCTCCACGCGGAACTGCCCGCCGTCATCGACTGCGCGGTATCCGCCGAGCCCCGCGACCGCGCCAAGGCGGAGCGCGAAGTCGATCCCCTCCTCTTTCCGGTCGAGCCCTTCGATCCTGACCCACTTCGGCAGGCGCCCCCCGAGTCCGCCCTTCCGCACGAAGCGGACCATGAGCCCGAGCAGCCTCCCGCCCGGCCCGGGGCGCGCCAAGGACCCGGAGATCTCGATGCGCTCGATCTCCTCCAGCGCGAAGCTCGTCCTCCTCGGGAGTAGCCCCGCGATGCCGGCCTCCTCGACGACCCAGTCCCCTGTCGCGCGATCGACGGCGAAGCGGCGGAGCACGCGGGTCCCCGCGATGGCGTGGTAGGTGACGACCCCCGCGAAGAGGTACCAGACGATCGCCCCGGGGAGGAGGGCGCACCACGGCGTGTCGCTCGCCGTGTGCGTCTCGGCGGAGGCGTAGAAATGGATGAGGATCGGGAGCGTCCACATCGGTACGAGAAAGAGGAGCTGCCACCCCGTGGAGGCGGGGGCGCCCGTGCCGGGCTCCTCCAGGACGAGCGCCTGTCCGGGGGTGTCTCGGGTTATCTCCGTCCCAAGCCCTCCTCGCACTTCGCTGCGATTCTACCTCACCGTGTACGATCCACGAAGACACACGAAGGGGTGCAACGAGGTTGCCCCCACATCGCAACGGTCATGCGGATCGGAAGGGGCGGGCGTGCGACGTCCAGGCCTTCGTGTGTCTCAGTGTGTCTTCGTGGATCGTCCCTCATCGTTGCGGCCGGCGCATCCGACGCGGTAGGATCTTCTCGAACGGGGGGAGAACGGAAAGGACCTCGCCCATGAGGACCACACTCGCACTCGCGGCCCTCGCGTGCATCGCGCTCTCCACCGGCTGCGGGAAGCAGGGCTCATCGCCCGACGACCCGAAGCAGACCCAGCGGATCGATGCGCTCGAGAAGAAGCAGGCGCAGCTCGACGAGGCCGTCGAAGCGGCGAAGGAGGCCGAGGCCACCTCGCGCCAGGTGCAGGACGGCCTGAAGAAGCGGATCGACGATCAGGCCGCGACGCTCGCCGACCAGGCGTCGCGATTCGCCGCGATTCAGGACGCGCTCAAGGCCACCACGGACCGTTTCGCGGAGGCGCACGACCGCGACAAGGACCTCCTCTCGCGGATGGAGGGGTTCCAGAAGGAGATCTCCCAGCTCGGCGACGCCCTCGCCGCCGCGCAGAAGGCGAACGGGGCCCCCGACCCGGCCCTCGCGAACGCCCAGAAGAGCGTCGAGAGGCTCGAGGCGTCCATCGATGCCCTCAGGAAGTCGCTCGCCGACGCCCAGCAGGCGAACGCGAAGTCGTCCGCCGAGATCGCGGCGCTCCAGAAACAGGTCGCCGACCAGGCCCGCCAGCCGAACGCCCCGCCGCCCGCGCCGAAGGCCACCTCGAAGGACATCGAGGTGCACCACGTCGAGCGGGTCGAGGTGATCGACGGCGAGGTGGTGGTCACGGTGGAGGGCACGGTGACGAACGCGGCGCTGTCGCTGGCGAACGTGCGCGTCGACGTGACCGTGGCGTTCTACCGCGGCCGCGATCGGGGCGGCGCGACGGTCTACAAGCTGAAGGGCCCGACCGACACGCAGGAGTACAAGAACATGCAACCGGGCGAGACGCGGCCGCTCCTCTCCCGGATCGTGGTGGCCTCGACCGCGCAGGCGCCCAACATGCGCGACCTCATCTGGACCGCCGAGGTCGAGGTCTCCCCCTCAGTGCGGTGAGGGAGGCTACCTCTCCTTCGGAACAAGCTGCGTCCCGCAGATGCGGCACTTGTCGGGACCCATCGAGGTCACCTCGGGGTGCATCGGGCAGTAGAACTGCACCGGGTGCCTGCGGCCGTTCTCGTCCACCCCGGGGTCGGGCCCCGCGCCGCTGTGGCAGCCGACGATCGCCGTCCCGCCGAGGACGAGCGCGAGCAGGCAAGCAAGTCCGACGAGCTTCTTCACGACGTCTCCTCCTACTTGATCTGCGTCATCTCGACGCCGCAGAGCGGGCACTTCCCCGGGCTCCGCGACCACATTTCCGGGTGCGCGCGGCACACGTAGATCACCAGGTGGGCGGGGTCCCAGTCCTGGGGATCCTCTCCCCCGAGGAACGGCGGGATGGCGGGCGCCACGGCGGGGTCGCGGCGACGCACCAGGGTCCTTCCGCAGATCGGGCAGAACCCGGCCTTCGCGAGCGCCACGTCTCCATGGACCTGGCACGACCAGACCGAGGTCGGGTCGTGCGGCTTCGGCACCTTCGCCCAGTCGGGGAAGAGGGGCCCCTCGAACAGGCCGAGGGGGCCTCGGGCGATGCGCGCGTGCGGCACGCCGGCCTCCGCGGCGCGGACCTCGAAGCGGGTCTCCTCCCCGGCGACGGCATCGATCCGGACGTGCGTGTCGCGGCCGTCGAGGCGGACCTCGAGGCGGACGGCCTCGACGTCGAGGGGCGCTTCGGCGCCCGCGGCGACCTGCTCGGCGCCATCGGGAGGCGCGCTCGAGAGCGCGATCGTGCGGCCGGCGGGCGAGACGCCGAGCGGCTTGCCGGTCCGGTTCGCGACGACGATCCTGGCGCGCGCGGGGGGCCTCGGGTCGTTCCGAGCGGCCTCCAGGCGCATCAGCTCGGCGACTACGGCGGCCGGGGCGTGGAGGTCCTGGAGGTCGAGGATGTGCTGCGCGTCGATGCCGGCACCGCCGTCGGCTCGGACCCAGGCGACGAGGAGGACGTCGGGCACCCCGGCGCGCCCCAGCTCGTGGAGGTCCTCGGGCGTGAGCTGCCCCGCGTGGACGACGAGGGCCCCTGCGAGGATCGAAAGCGTGGCGAGGATTCGCTGCATGAGGACTACTTGTTCGGCGGCTTCTTGAAGTAGGTGGAGATCTTGTAGTTTAGCTTCGTCGATTCCTTCGCGGCGGGCGGGGGGTTCACGGAAGGGGGCTTCTTCCCCTCGCTCATCGGCTTGTCCGCCTGGATGATGAACTGCTCGCCGCAGGCGACGCACATCCCCTGGCGGCCGACAAACCTCGGCGAGAACTTCAGGCGGGTGCCGCATTTCCCGCACGTCATCTCGATCTTATCCAAGGTCGGCTGCCTTTCCGTGGAATCGCCCTGCCTTAGATCATAGCATCGGCGTTTCCGGACCTCCAAACAAAGTCCGAATAGGACCCGTAGACTCATACTTCTGGTTCCCCTGCACCTGCCCCGGAGGCTCCATGCCCCGCGTCACTCTCCTCCTCGTCTCTCTCGCCCTCCTCTCCCCCGCCGTCGCCGAGGACCGCAAGCGCGGCCACACGGAGGTCTTCAAGAAGGCCGGCCCCGCCATCGTCGGCATCAACAGCCAGAGGGGACGAAACGGCTGGTTCGGCACCGGCACGATCATCCACAAGGACGGCTACATCCTCACCTCGACCACCGTCGTCCCGCCGGGCGTCTCGAAGATCGTCGTGACCACCGCAGACGGGAAGCACCACACCGCGAAGCTCCTCGGCGCGAGCGTCGACAAGGAGGCCTCCCTCATCCAGATCGAGGGGAACGACTGGGCGCACGTCGACATGGGGACCTCGGCGGGCGTCGAGCCGGGGCAGGTCACCTACACGATGGGGAACGTCCTCAACAGCATCACGCAGGACAACGAGGTGTCGATGTCGTTCGGCATCGTGAGCGGCCGCTACGAGATCACCGAGGGGATGGAGGGGGCGAGCTACAAGGGAGAGGTGATCGAGACGAGCGCCGCGGTGAACCCCGGCGTCGACGGCGGGCCGCTGCTCGACGCGGACGGGAAGGTGATCGGCATCCTGAGCCTCAGCTACTCGCGCGTCCGCTGGCTCGGCGTCGCGGTCCCGATCGACGTGATCCGCCCGTACGTCCAGGGGCTCGCGCCGGAGGCCTTCGGCGCGCCGCCCGCGCGGACCAACCAGGGCAGCGGCCCCGGCTACCTGGGCGTCGTCGCGGCCGACGAGGAGGACCCGGGGACGGGCATCCCCGTGACCGAGGTGAACCAGGGGAGCCCCGCCGACCGCGCCGGCATCGCCAAGGGGGACCGGATCCTCGAGGTCGACGGCAAGGCCGTCCACTCCGCGAAGGAGCTGGAGAAGATGATCCGCGCCATGAAGTCAGGCCAGCAGGTGCGCCTCAAGTTGAAGACCGAGAGCGGGCCTGCGGACATGACCATCACGCTCGACCGCGAACCTCTGTAGGGGAAGACGGAGAGGAAGACGCAAGTTTCAATCTGCAATCACGCAGTTGTGCGGAGTACCATCGTGCATTCCAAGCTGATCGCCCTCGCAGTCCTGGCCGCCCTGCCCGCGTGGGCGGAGGAGGCCTCTCCCGATGCCCTCGCGGTGCAGCGGGCGTACGCGGAGGTTTTTAAGAAGGTCTCCCCCGCCATCGTGTCGCTCGACATCGATCTGGAGGCGCGGGAGAAACCGAAGAGCCGCGCCCAGCGCCTCCAGGACATGATGACCCCCGCGGCGCTGCGGGAGTACTACAAGCGGCCCGAGGGGCCGGTATCGGGCGTGATCGTCGGGAAGGACGGCTACATCCTCACGACCTACTACGCGGTCGACGGGACGGTGCACGGGATCCAGGTGCACCTCGCCGACGGGCGGACGCTCGACGGGAAGCTGCTGGGCCGCGACCAGGCGCTCGACCTCGCGCTCGTGAAGGTCGACGCGAAGGGGCTTCCGACGCTGGAGCCCGCGGACGTCTCGAAGGTGCGGGTCGGCGAGTTCGTGATGATCGTGGGACGCTCCCCCGACCCCGAGCGGGCGAACATGACGGCGGGGATCGTGAGCGCCGACGGGCGGAACTCCAACACGGCGATCCAGACCGACGCGGAGATCGACTACGGCAACATCGGAGGCGCACTCGTCGACCTGGACGGGCGGATCGTGGGGATCGCGGCGCAGCTCTCGACGCAGGAGTACGGCCTGAACAGCGGCGTCGGGTTCGTGACGCGGTGGGACTGCGTGGAGCGGACCCTCCCCGACCTGAAGGCGGGGAAGGTCGTGACGCGCCCCCCGTCGCCGTTCCTCGGCGTGCAGGCGGCGGAGGGGGCCCTCGAGGTGGAGGGGGCGCAGATCGACCAGGTGCTGCCGGACAGCGCCGCGGAGAAGGCGGGCCTCCGGAGCGGCGACGTGATCCGCGAGTTCCAGGGCGAGAAGATCAAGGAGTGGGAGGACCTGTCGAAGCTGATCCACCTCTGCAAGCCCGGGGACGAGGTGAAGCTCGTCGTGCGCCGCGGCGATACGGACATCGAGATCGAAGCGGTTCTGGGCGAGAGGAAGTAGGACGGAGAAGTTTCAAGACTCAATGTGCAATAGGCAAGTCGTCGGAGCTCGAAGGAGCGTTTCATGAACCGCGTCTGGATGGCCTCGCTGGTGATCCTCCTCTCGTCAATCCCAGCGAGGGCCGACGACCCGGTGGCCGCCGCGCGCGGCGTGGAGGCGGCGGTCGAGCGGATCGTGGACAAGGTCGTCCCCGCGTTCGTCTTCATCGGCGGCGGGAGCGGCGTCTGCATCTCCGAGGACGGGTGGTTCGTCACGAACTTCCATGTCGTCAATTCACCCCAGGGCATCATCAAGCGTTGGCGTGTCAAGACGCCCGACGGGAACTCGTGGCTCGCCGAGGTGGTCGGCACCGACACGCGGGGCGACATCGCATTGGTCAAGATGAAGGAAGCTAAGGACCGCCCGCACGTCGACCTCGGCGACAGCGACCTGATGGAGACGGGCGAGTACGTGATCGCCGTCGGAAACCCGTTCCTGCTCGGGAGGCCCGACTGCCGCCCGACCGTGTCGCTCGGGATCGTGTCGGCGAACCACCGCTGCGAGGGGTCCTTCGACTCGCCGAAGAACCTGCAGGGGTACCTCGACTGCATCCAGACCGACGCCGCGGTAAACCCGGGGAACTCGGGCGGGCCGCTGTTCAACATGAAGGGTGAGTTGGTCGGGATCAACGGGAGCATCTCTCCGCGCTTCGGCAACCGCGTGAACACCGGGATCGGGTATGCGATCCCGTCGAACCAGATCAAGCGGTTCATCCCCACCCTCAAGGAGGGAAAGGGGAACATGCACGGGGTCGTGGACGGCCTGACGATGCTGCCCAAGGAGTCCGCGGGGGACGGCGCGACGGTCGGGCGGGTGAAGCCGGGCTCGGACGCGGAGAAGGCGGGGTTCGAGAAGGACGACCTGATCGTCGAGGTCCAGGGGATGCCAACGCCGACGCTCGCGCGCTGGTGGGGCGTCGTGTGGACCTGGCCCGCGGGGGAGACGCTCGCGTTCAAGGTGAAGCGCGGCGACAAGACGATCGACGTGTCGGCGAAGCTGTCCCCGCTCGACGAGGAGGAGAAGGCGAAGCAGAAGCCCTACCTCGGGCTGCGTATGGAGACCTCGGAGGACGGGGGCATCGTCGTGCAGGGGGTTTCGCCCGAGTCGCCCGCGGCGAAGGCGGGCGTCCAGTCGGGGGACGTCATCAAGTCGATCGACGGCAAGGAAGTGAAGGACGCGGGCGCACTGCTGAAGGTCGTCGGCGAGCACAAGACGGGGGACAAGATCAAGCTGAAGGTCACGCGAGAGGGGAAGGAGATCGAGGTGGAGGTGACGCTGGAGGCGAGGAAGTAGCGCTTCGCGAACTCCAACTCCAAAGGCCAACTCCAAGAAACCCCAACTCCAACTCCAAGAGAACTCCAACACCAACTCCAAGTCGCCACGAAGCGCACCTGGAGTTGGAGTTGCTGTTGGAGTTTCTTGGAGTTGGCTCTTGGAGTTGGAGTTCGCGTAGCGCTACCGGTCGAACGAGAACCCCTTCCGCTCGGCCTCCTCGCGGACCGCCTTCTTCACCACCGCGTCGAATCCCGCGTCCGCGTTCAGCGAGTTCTTCTCGATCTCCGTCTTGATGAATCCGTCGCGCTGCGCGGCCAGCTCCTGGATCCGCGCCTTCACCTTCTCGCGCTCCGCGTCCATCTTCGCGATGTGCTCCTTCTTCTGCTCGAGCGTCATCCCGCGCATCGCCTCGGGCAGGTCGGCGTCCTTCACGTCCTCGAGCTTGAACCCCTCCTGCTTCGACGCCTCGACGAGGTCCCAGTCGTCGGAGCGGTAGAGCTTCCCCGCCTTGCACGAGGCGCGCTGCGCGATGGCGTCCTGCGGCGCCGCAGCGGGCCCCGCGCCCTTGGCCGCCTCGTCCTGCTCCTCCATGCACTTCTCCTTGTCCTTCCCCATGGCGCCGAAGGCGAGGAAGGTCTTGTTGAGGTCGCCGTTCAGCTTCGCCAGCTCCGCGTCATACGGCGTCGCCACGGAGACCACCCCGCCGGAGAGGTCGATCCTCGAGTAGTGGCCGTCGGTCAACCGCGCGATCTGCTGCCACTGCGGCTCCGCCTTCGCGAGGTCGACGTCCCCGCCGTAGACCGTGTTCACCACGACGCCCGCCTCGATCGCGCGCTTCGCGACCTTCTCGAACCCGAACCGCTCCTTGTCCGGGTCCTGGTCGGCGCTCTCGTTCCCGACGACGAACATCACCTTCAGCGCGTCGGGGTCGTGGCTCCACTTCATCTGATCGACCGCCGTCGCCATCACCTGCCCGACCAGCTCGGTCGAGCCGTTCGTGTCCAGCTTCATGAGCTGCTGGTAGACGCCGTCGAGGTTGTCGGTGAGGTCGATGTAGACGTGGATGAAGCCCGTGTCGGCGCCGAACGGGTCGTAGCCGTAGCCGATCAGGCCGATGTGGAGGTCGGGGGTCGGTTTCGCGAGGGCCATCTCGTTGACGATGGCCCAGATCTTCTGCTTCGCGGAGGCGATGATTTGCTCCATGCTCCCGCTCTGGTCGATGCAGAAGACGATGTCGACCGAGACGTGCTTCTCGTCCTTCTCCCCCGCGATGGCGGGAACGAACGAGGAGAAGGCGAGCATCGACGCGGCGGCGCCGACGACGAGGCGATTCCAGAGACCCATGGCTTGACTCCCTTAGAAGTGACGGGCCTTGGACGCTGACTCCGTCGGGTAAGTTCCCGCGCTCTCGACATCGACAGGGCGTCCCGCCCGTCGGACGCACGGGACACGATCCACGAAGGCGCACGAAGACACACGAAAGGGGCGGGAGGCGCGGGGTGGACGATCCACGAATGCGCACGAATCGACACGAATGGTGGGGCGATCAGCGAGGAGGAGTCGAGGAGGGCTTGCGATGGCGCCCCAGGCCGCGCCGTCATGGGTCCTGCGTGTACGACATGGCCGTGTTCCATTCCGGAGAACCGGGCCTTGCGCGAATCACCGCGCCCGAGAACAAGAGGACGTTGATGTCGTCGTCGCCGCCAGGGCTGTGATTCGTCGGGCGATCGCAGGCGATTGGCCATGAAGCCTGCCAAAGTCCGTCTTGCACCTCCCCACCTGGAATCGTTGCCGGGGAGGGAACTCGATAGTCGAGTGTCTTGGGCCCCGGACTCGTCCCCAAGACCTCGCAGACGAAAAGGTCGTCGTTCTGCCCGCACATCGACGTCTGTTGAGTCGGGTAGGTCCGCAGAGCGTCCAGGAATTGACGTCCGGCGGCTCTTGAGTAGGGCGGCACACCCGTGGGCGGATAGCAAAAGACGCTGCTACACCACTGCGAGCCCCACTTGCGAATGCAACCCCCGAGTGCTCGGAGATGGCTCGCGCACTCCACCTTCCTCTGCTCCACCCGCCGCGCCCTGGCAATCCGCGCGATCCAGATGCTGCCCAGGATGCTGATGACAGCGACCAGCGCGAGGAGGTCCCTGAGGCGAATGCTCCGGCGCATGCCCTGCGGCGCCTCCCTCATCGACCCGGTCCTCCCCAGCGCGATCGCCCCAACCACGCTGCATCTAGAGCCCGCTCGGACCCCCATTCGTGTCCATTCGTGCGCATTCGTGGATCGTTACTTCAGCGACTCCAAGGGCCCCTCGTCGTCTGCGAACGGATCGGAGAGCGAGATCCGCCGGCGAGGCGACCTCACCCACAGCTCCTTCCAGTTCGCACGCGCATCCATTCCCCGCTCGCGGCAGATCCGGATGAACGCCCCACGCACCCACGCACGCGTCCCCCGAGGCGCACGCGAGATCGCCTCCTCCACCGCGCCGTCCTCCGTCACCCGCCGAGCGAGCCCCTCCGCCGAGAGCTGGAAGTAGTACCCCTCGTCGAAGTCCACCTCGTGGTACTTCAGGTCGATCTTCCGCGCGACGAGCCACATCCCCACCATGTCGAGGAGGTCCTTGTACGACTTTCCCGCCGCCGACAGGCGCGATGCCAGCTCCTGTGACTCCTTCGAGGTGAGCTCACGCTCCACCGCCAGCCGCGCCCCCTCCTCCGTCTGGCCGTCCACCAGGTCCACCTTCTCTGCGAGCTTCAGGATCCACGTCGACCACGGCGCGAGCGACGCGAGCCCCCCCTTCCCCCGCAGCGCCTGCTCGATGAGGTCCAGCTTCGCCACCCAGTCGAGGTCTTTGTAGAGCAGGAATGGGTTCTCCGTCATCGCGACGAGGAGCCCCTCCCACTCCTTCAGGAGCGCGACCGTCCGCTCGTCCTTGCCCTCCAGTGCGGCCGCGGAAGAGGAGGACGTCGCCTCGCGCCCGAGGTAGAACCGCTTCGCCTCCTCCAGGTACGCCCGCTGGATCTCGATCGCGGTGAGCGACCCTCCGTCCGCGAGAGGGAGCCTCTCCGCGAGCCTCACGTCGCGGCTCACCGCGCGGAGCGCCTTCACCGGGTGCCTTAGCCGCAGGCGATCGAAATTTACTCCGGACTCGATCATCCCGATCACCAGGCCCGTGATCCCCGCCTTCAGGCGGCTCGTCGCCTCCGACATGTTCGAGTCGCTGCCGAGGATGTGCAGGCGCTTCCGCGGATGGAAGATCGCCCACGGATCGAGGACGAAGGTCTTGATGTCGATCAGCGGCTTCGTCCGCTCGTCCCAGTAGACGCGGCAGAGGCTCCCGATGCACTCCGTCTTCTGCGACAGCTCGTACCCCGCCCCGCCCTCTGAGAAGACGACGCGTCCCGACCCCGTGAGGATCTGCCGCGTGACGAGGAACGAGATCAGGTGCCGGCGGAACGCGCGGAATATGAAGAGGCGCAGGAACGCCGAGTAGCAGACCGCCCAGGGCCAACTCACGATCCGGCTCACGAACCCCAGGAGCCCGATGAGGCGGTCCTCCGACATCGAGAGGAGGTACGCCCCCAGCCGCTCCAGCCACTTGCGCGCCTTCGCCGCGGGGCCGCGCAGGACCGGGAAGAACTGGCCCACGGTGCACATGACGAAGAGGATCCAGAGCGTGAGGCCGAAGATGACCAGCACGAGGAGGGGCAGGAACGTCAGGGCCGTGACGAACCAGAAGCCGATCCGGAAGAACGGGAAGAGCGCCATCATCACCGCGCGCGACGAGGCCGGCAGCGGGTCGTCCACGAGGTAGTTCTCGTGCGTGCCGTAGAAGTTCCCCTTCCCGTCGGTCGAGTTCTTCCCGAGGCGGAGCGTCCCGTGGTACCCGCGCGCGAGGAGCTTCTCGCGCACGCGGCGGAGCGCCTCCCACAGGATCCGGTCCTGCGCGACCTGGTACGTCGCGAGGTCGTCGGCGGAGAGGCACTCGGGCGTCGAGGCCTCCAGGAGCCCCTGCGAGAAGGCGTGGACCTGCGCCTCGTAGTGGAAGAAGCCGCCGTTCTGGAGGAAGATCCCCTCCTTCGACCTCAGCGAGCGGACGGAGGGGTGCTGCGACTCCAGCGTGGCGCGGAAGAGATCGAAAATCTCGCGCCGGGTGAGATTGGAGTCCGGCGCCGGCGGCGGGTCGAGGACCAGCGCGTACTCCGTTTCAGTGCCGAAGATGCGCTGGTCCATCGCGGGCTCGGGGGCGCCCTCCGGGCCGGGCGGCCGGCTTGGGCTGGGGGGAGGCGTTGTCGGGAACGAGGGCGGCGCTATTCCCCGCCGCCGGGGACGGTCCAATTCTTCACGAAGTCGCCGGGCCGCGTGGCGCTGTCGCGGACGATGCGGTCGTACGTCGCACCCATCCGATCGATCGACGGCTTCTTCGGGGTCTCCACCGGGCGAGTCGTCGCCTTGGGAGAAGTCGCGATCCGGTTCATGGCGTCTCCTTTGATCATGGCCGCCGAGGGCGGACGACAGCCCCGGGCACGCGAGGAATGCTAGCACTGGCCGGGAGCGTTGTCAATCGGCGAACCGAGGGCTCCGAGTGTGGAGACGCGGGAAGTGCGGGGGGGACATGCGAAGATTTCGTCGTCGTAATCGTAGTCGTAATCGTTCTGATCGAGAACGCCGGTTTCGGACGGAACGACTACGATTACGATTACGACTACGATGACGATCCGTGCGGGAGGGAGAGAGAGGCGGTCGTAAGCCGAGTTTTGTTCCGGCCCTTTCAGGCCGGGGCGACCATTCCTCTAGGACCGTGCTCGCGCACGGCCTCCAACGACCTACCCGAGGGCTCGGCCGGACCAGCCTACCCCTCCCCGCTTGCGCAGGGAGGATCGCCCTCCTATTCGGTCTTCCTCCGGGTGGGGTTTGCCATGCCCCCGACGTCGCCGCCGGGGCGGTGAGCTCTTACCTCGCCTTTTCACCCTTACCCTCCTTCGCTCCCGCTTTCGCAGGAGCTACGGAGGGCGGTATGTTCTCTGTGGCACTTTCCCTGACCCGCCCCTTGGGGAGCGGGTCGGCTCCCGTTAGGAGTCACCCTGTCCTGCGGAGCTCGGACTTTCCTCCCCCCGAGGGGCGTTGCCCCTGCGAGGAGCGGTCGCCGCACCGCCTCTCTCTACCTCCCGCAGCGAAATGAGACGGCTCGCTCACGCGAGCCTGACCACGGCGCGCTTACGCGCGCCTCTCCATGAGACGCGGACGGGCGCCTCTCCAGGGAAACAGCTACCGCCCCTGCGCGTTCGCGGATGTCTCCGCGAGGATCTGCCGCTTGTACTCCGACATCTCCGCGTCCGTGAACCGCCCCGTCTCCTTGAGGGCGTCAAGGAACCCCTCCGGGTCCCTCGACACCCGCTCCGAGACGTCCTTCGCCGCGACGATGAACACGGCACTCTTGTCCTTCGCCACGTCGAGAACCATCGGGTAGAGGATCTTCGTCATCGCCCGCGCCACGCCGCTGTCGAGGCGGAAGTACAGCTTCGCGCTGGTCGCGATCGCCTTCCCCTCCTGCCTGTAGCAGAGCACGATGACCCCTCGGCCGTGAATCCTCGGCAGCAGCGGCCCCTGGTAGTACCCCTTCGTGTAGTACACCCTCTTTTCCGCCCCGCGATAGACCTCATAGAGCGACACCTTCACGCCCTCGCGGTCATCCAGGACGACGCACTCCTCCTCCTCGATCGGCTTGATCACGTACTTCCCCAGGTCGAGGGCGCGCACGATCCGCGCCGTCAGCGGCAGGCGGTCGAGCAGGTAGTCGTACGTCGTCACGCTGCTCGCGACCTCCTCCCGCGCGAACTCCGTCGAGAGGCTCGCGCGGTCGGCTACGTCGTGCACCAGGGCCGCCTGCGCCTCCGTCAGGCTGTCGTACGGGATGGCGTAGTCGGGCTCGTCGGCCCCAAGCCGCAGGGCCAGGGCGACGAGGACGGACGCGAAGAGAGCAGGACGAGCGAACATGAAGACCTCTCCGGAACCCGGAATGATACCCCCGGCAAGGGGTTCGGCGCAATCCGGCACCCCTCAGCGTCATTATCGGCCGTTCGACCGGACCGCTTGACGCCCGTTCCTCCCCGACCTAGAATCCGCCGGCTTCCTCGGAGGGGACCTCATGCGCGCCGCCCTGCTGCTCCTCGCCTGCGCCATCGCCGCCTCCGCAGACATCATCCACCTCAAGAACGGCGGCTCGCTCGAGGGGAAGATCGTCGACGACGCGGGAGACTCCATCACGCTGCAGACGAAGACCGGCGGCGTGATGCACGTGAAGAAGGCCGACGTCGACTCCATCGAAAAGAAGCCGTTCGAGGTCCAGCAGCCCGCGCCCCCGAAGGAGAACCCCCCGAGCGCCGGCGGCGGCGAGACGTTCGAGGACCCGATCGCGGGATACCGCCTCCAGTTCCCCAAGGGGTGGCGCCGCGCGCCAAACGAGAAGGCCCTCACCTACGCCGCGCCCAAGGAGGGCGACTACCAGCCCCGCATCGACGTGCGGATCGTCCCGCGCACCGGGACGATCGAGGCCGTCGTCCAGCAGGTGAAGGAGGCGCACGCGGGCCTGAAGGTCGACACCGAGGGGGAGCGCAAGATCGCCGGCGCCGAGGGACACCGGGCGTGGGAGGTCTTCGGCACCTTCCCCCTGCCGAACAAGCCGGGCATCGACCTCGTCTCGCTCGAGGTGACCATCGAGGCGAACGAGAAGGCCAACTTCCTCATCCTCGGGTACTGCTCGAAGGCGACCTTCGCGAAGCACGCGGAGGAGTTCAAGGCGGTCGTCGACAGCTTCACGCTCACGCCCGCCGCGAAGCTCACGCCGGAGCAGCAGAGGGACTTCTCCACCTGGCTCGTGAAGGCGAAGGAGGCCTCCGCGAAGGGCGACGACGCGGGGACGATCGAGGCGTACAAGAAGGCGGCGGAGATCATCCCGACGTTCACGGACCTCCACCACAACCTCGCCGTGCTCTACCTGAAAACGAAGAAGGTCGACGAGGCGATCCTGGAGTACCAGATCCTCACGAACCTCCGCCCGGGGAACGCCGACGACTGGTACACGCTCGGGACGCTCTACACGGGGAAGCAGAAGTTCGAGGACGCGGCGAGGTGCCTGAAGAAGGCGATCGAGATCGACCCGCGGCACGGCAGCGCGTGGAACAACCTTGGCACCGTCCTCCTCGCGAAGGGGGACGCGCCGGGCGCGATCCAGGCCTTCAAGCGCGCCGCCGAGATCCAGACGAACGACGCCTCGCCGCTCACGAACCTCGGGAAGGCGTACGAATCGACGAACCAGATCGAGGCGGCCAAAGAGGCATTCCAGAAGGCGCTCGACCGCGACCCCGCCAACGCCGAGGCACGCGCGGGGCTCGATCGGCTCTCCAAACCGAAGTAGGACCGCATGCCCGACCTTCTGTTCGAAATCGGCACCGAGGAGATCCCGGCCGGCTACCTCCCTCCCGCGATCGCGCAGGCGAAGGAGCTGCTCGCGAAGGGGCTCGCCGACGCGGGGCTCGCCTGCGGAGCGATCACGGGGCTCGGAACGCCGAGGCGGATCGTCGTCCACGCGGCGGAGGTGCCGGCGAAGGCGCCGGACCAGACCGTCGAGGTGACGGGGCCGAAGAAGGCGGCCGCGTTCGATGCGGAGGGGAAGCCGACGCCGGCGCTCGCCGGGTTCATGCGGGCGAACGGGATCGCGGACGTCGCGCAGATCCGCACGGAGGACTCGCCGAAGGGGCCGGTGGTGCGGGCGACGGTGACGAAGCCGGGGAAGAAGGGGATCGAGGTCCTCTCGGCGCTCCTCCCGCGGATCGTCGCCGACCTCGACTTCCCGAAGTCGATGCGCTGGGTCGGCAAGGAGCCGACGTTCGCGAGACCGATCCGCTCCCTGGCTGCCCTTCTCGGCGAGGAGGTGATCCCGATCGTCGTGGGCAGGGTGCGCGCGGGGCGCGTGATCGCGGGGCATCCGTTCCTATCGCCGGGGACGTTCGAGCTGCCGAAGGCGGACCTCGCGCTCTACCAGGCGCTCCTCCGCGAGCGGTACGTCATCGTCGACCCCGCGGAGCGGCGCGCGGCGATCGAGGCGGCGGTCGCGAAGGCCCTTGCGCCGCACGGGGCGCGGATCGAGGAGCCGGAGCTGCTCGACGAGGTCACCTACCTCGTGGAGTTCCCCTTCGCGCTGGAGTGCAGCTTCGACGAGGCGTTCCTCGGGGTGCCGGCGCCGGTGCTGGAGTCGGCGATGACGGAGCACCAGCGGTACTTCCCCGTGCGCGGGGCCGACGGGCGGCTGAAGGCGCGGTTCATCACGGTGATCAACCGCACGGCGACGCAGGCGCCGATGATCCGCGAGGGGAACGAGCGCGTGCTGCGGGCGAGGCTTTCCGATGCGCGGTTCTTCTGGGAGAGCGACAAGAAGAAGCCGCTCGAGACGCTGGTGCCCCGCCTCTCGGGGATCCGCTTCCTGGGGAAGCTCGGGACGATCCTCGACAAGACGGGGAGGCTGCGGAAGCTCGCGGCGGCGCTCGCGAAGCGCGTCGGCGTCGAGTCGCCCCACCTCGATCGCGCCGCGATGCTCGCGAAGGCGGACCTCCTCACGGAAATGGTCGGCGAGTTCCCCGAGCTGCAGGGGGTGATGGGAGAGGAATACGCCCGGGCGCAGGGGGAGCCGACGGAGGTCGCGGTGGCGATCCGCGAGCACTACCAGCCCCGCACGGTGGAGGATGCGCTGCCGGCGACGCCGCTGGGGGCGGTCCTGTCGCTCGCCGAGAAGTTCGACAACCTCGCGGCCTGCTACGGGAGCGGGCTGAAGCCGACGGGAAGCCAGGACCCGTACGCGCTCAGGCGGCAGGCGATCGCGGTGGTGAAGATCATCCTCGAAGGGAAGCTGTCGCTCTCGCTACGCGACGCGGCGAAGGAGGCGCTCTGGCTCTTCCCGGCGGAGCTGATGACGAACGCGACGGCTGCGGACGACCTCATGGCGTTCTTCGCCGACCGGATCTACCAGATGTGCGTCGACGAGGGGAAGCCGTACGACCTCGTGCGGGCCGCGCTCGCGACGGGGTGCGACGACATCGCGGACTTCCGAAGGAGGCTCGATACGCTCGTGGAGCTGTCGAAGATGCCCCTCTGGGCGGGGCTGGTGGAGGTGGTCGAGCGGACGTTCAACATCCAGAAGAACCAGGATATCGCTGGCGAAGTGGACGCCTCGCTCCTTGCGGAGCCGTTGGAGCAGGAGCTGTGGAAGACGTGGGGCGATTTCGCGAAGACCGTCGAGCAGCTCACCCTGGAGGGGAAGTACCGCGAGGCGAGCACGGTCTACCACGACGCGTTCGCGAAGCCGGTGCACGATTTCTTCGACAAGGTCTACGTGAACGTCGACGACCTGCGCGTGCGGAAGAACCGGATCCTGCTGCTTCGGCGGATCAACCACCTCTATTCGAAGCGGATCGCCGACCTCGCCCAGGTCGCGCAGAGGTCGTAGGCGCAACGCAGCCGGGGACGAGATGCCGACGTGGTCGCAGTTGACCGTGGACCTCGTCCTCTTCCTCATCCCCACGGCGATCGCCGTTCGTGGCCTCGTGCGGATGCGACGGGCGGGCCTGGCCGCGGAGGGACTCGCGACGGACGTCGTCGCGCTGGCGGGAGAGACGGAGCGGATCGCGTCGCGGCTCGCAGAGGTCGGGAGCCGCGTCGCGGCGGCGTTCGGGAGGCTCCTCGAGGCGCGGAGCAGGGGGGCGACCGCGTCGAACCGCGCGCTCGAGAGGGTCGCCCGGGGCATCGCGCTGCCGTACGAAGACGGGGAGATCCTGGCCTTCGCGCTCGTCGCGGCGGCGACGATCCTCCTCGCGCAGCCTCCCCAGGCCGTGGCGAGCACCCTCGCGGCCGTCGAGGCGCCGTCCGTGGCGGGCCTGTTGCTCCTGCGGGTGAATGCAAGCGTGGCGGGCCGACGAATCGCCGTCGCGCTTCGGGAGGCGCTTGACGCGGATGCGCGTCCTAGAGCTGGATCGTGAAGCTCCAGAGCAGGAACGATACTGCCGCGCAGCCGAAGGCGGTCCCGACCGACTTCGGGTTGTAGAGGTCCTTCATGAGGATGAGGATCGACACGGGGATGACCATCGAGAAGAGGAGGCGGAAGACCCAGTAGAGGATCGTGTAGTCCCCCTCGACGCGCATCCGGACGATGTCCCCCTCGGGGACGATGACGTCCGACTTCTTCTTCACCGACACGGTCACCGCGCCGTTGCTCCAGGCCAGCTTTCCCTCGAGCAGCTCGCCGTTGCTCCTGCGCGTGACGCTCCCGGAGGGGTTCTGGAGCCCCTTGAAGCACTTCTGGACCGCCTCCATCCTGTCGGCCCCCGCGTCGAAGGCGCTGACGAAGGCGATCCAGATGAAGAGCTTCGAGACCGCGATCACGAGGAGCGGGTGGAGGATCGGCAGGAGGATGGGGTTCATGCCGAAGCAGAAGAAGTTGCTCGACTTCCTCTTGACCACGCCGAAGCGGAAGGCGAGGAGGGCGGGCACGGCGCAGAGCGCCAGGAATACGAAGTGCAGGGCGAATTTCATGGTCCCTCGCTACGGGCGTCGAGGACGCGCGCGGCAGCCTCACGGCTGCCGATCCACGGCGCCCTCACGGGCGCCACTCCATGGC
>ORJL010841544.1_pt1 | contig 19878 bp, 22 predicted proteins | sample 1779941 | NCBI WGS metagenome assembly ORJL01 (sample SAMEA104232317, study PRJEB22302) | groundwater metagenome | biome: forest; feature: aquifer; material: groundwater | place: USA | collected 2011-08-07 | depth 5.8 m | reverse complement strand
CGAATCAAGATTACCTCCAAGCTTGTAGTTATCTCTTATGTTTCCATTAACATCAATTGTAGCTTTGGAAGGCTCTCCAACATTAGTAACATCATTCAATAAAATGTCTATTGAATTCCCATTTTCTAGAATATGCTCAATATTAATGTCAAAATTGGCCCTGTTTTCCAACAGTTCTATCCATTTTTGTATTAACTCTTTCTGCGATTCAACATAGTTGGTAGATGAGAACTGATTTAACAGTTTTTTATAGGCCTCAATAGCTTTTTCTATATCATTCAAGTTATTTTGATAGATTTCAGCTATTCTCTTTTGCGCCAAGGGCCCTAGTTCGTTTCCTTGATCGTCTTTTGCGTCGGGATATGAATTCACAACGTTTTCATAATCTGTAATAGCATCCTCATAATATCCCTTACTATTCTTTTCTATATTATTAACATTTGAAGGGATATAAACATCCTTATGAAATCCAGTGTCCCTAGACATCAAATCATTTTTCAGATTTTGGAATTTTTCTTTATTGCCAGTAGCATCTTCTAATCGATCATACATGGCCCAAACACTTTTATATGTCGGGAAAGAATTTAACAGTCTGAGCCTTGCCAATGTAAACCAGGCTGTTCCTGAATATTTTTTCATAAAATCAAAATAGCCACTTTCTAAATCTTGAATTTTCTTTGTGAGAATTGCTTCCTTTGAATTTAAATCTTCATCTGAAGCTCTAAAAATCTCATTTTCAAGTAACAAATGCTTTGATTTTAGGCTGTTGAATTCATTTTTTATTATTGCGGAATTTTCATCTACTTTAGTTGATGTAGTTGATGATGAACTAATACTTGAAGTAGGCGATGTGGAAGTTTGCTCGTTTTTGTTAGCACAATTATTCCCTAGCCAGGTGCATTGAGTTATTGATTCACAATCATCCTTGTTATCTATTTGCCTGCAGTCGAAATTTTTTTGGTTTTTGTATAATGTAATAACTTCACGTGTTTCAGTATTCTCTATTACAACCTCATTTTTTCCTTGTGTGGAACTAATGCTTTTAATTCTCCAGGCGCTCCCTGGATATAATTGCTGTCTTTCAAATCTTTGAATAAATTCAAGACGGTTATTTATATAGACTTGAAGGTTTGCAGCTTTCTCGCCGGAAACTATTTTATCAAATTTTATTCTAGCCTTATCTCTAAATTTAAGTTCCTGTTCGCTCTCAAAGAACAATCTCCTTAAATAGAACTGGTTGCTAGTCTGTCCAATACCCAAACTAGGCAATGTAGTTATTTTGCCTCCAGCTGCATCATAAACAGAGATAGTTGCTGTTCCATCCTGTAATTTTTCTAATCTTAAATAACCTCTGTTATTCCAAAAATTATATTTTGATTTTTGGCTTTGGAAATCCTGTTCGTTTATCTCATCTAATAGTATATCTTGAGGGAATACTCCAAATCCATTATTGACTCTATAATATATTGTGGCTTTTAAGTTTAAGTCTATGCTGTTTGGGATATTCTCTTCTTTCTTTAAGGCATCTTTCTTTAAATAAACAATCAAGTAACCCATGTTGTCCATGCTGTATGAATTTGATTTTGGGGCCAGATGTCTTGGAGCATTTGCAAATTTGTTTCCGGCCTGGTCTAGACTGACTGAAATGCGGTCTATTCTAGGAATTTCTATTGAAGGGTTAGTTTTTATTCCCCTTAAGGATATATAGACTGGATAGAGGCTTCCTTGGCCTATCGCACTAGGAGTTTCTAAGTCATAACTTGAAACAACGGTTGGTTGATATGAATTTGGGTACAATAAAATGTCTTCAGGAGGCTCTTCTTGGGCATATGCATAGCTAATTAAAACTACAAGCATCATTAGTAGCATTATTTTTTTCATATTAGCTCTGGAATCCTAAATTCAGGTTTTTTGCTGTTTACATTAATCTCATCAAATATTGTTTTTAACTCTTCAACATTAGAGGGAGTATTATTTTTCGTAACATAGACTATAATCTTTTTCGAGATTGAAAGTTTGTTTTTGTCAAGATCTAAAACAAAATTATCTCCACCTGAAATTATCTGGTCAAGATTCATAGAGTCTATATTTGTTGAGAAGCATTTTCTCTCTTTTAGGCCTACAATTCCAAGAATTCCAGCCTTAGGAATGTCAATGCATTTTTCAATTGAGCTTCCTGGAAGAGTGATGTTGTTTTTATTTACAACTAAAAAACTACTTAAATCATAGCTACCAGAAATTAATTCTACACTTGCTGAATCCTCGTTTACTGCAACATTGTAGTTGTCTGCTTCGTTTGAGAACTGTATAATTACATTTTCGTCGCTGTCTAAATCTCTTATCACTCCGTCCTCTATAACCTTTATTTCAAGATTTAATGTGTATTTTGGCTTTAATTCAATGTTAATGGTTCCTGCTTGGTTTGTGTTTGCAATTGCTACTCCGTCATTGAATCCCTGCTTGCTGGCCATTACTTCTGCATTTAGGCAGCCAGGTAATTTTCCATTTAGTAAAGCCTCGCTTCCAGAAGAGCTAGTTTTTCCAACATTGCAGACCGTACTTATACACTTTACATTTATCTCAGCATCATTTAAGCTCTCTCCTGTATCAAAATTTAAGGCATAAACTGTGTTGTCTGTAGGTGTCGCTTTGCAAAATAATGTATCTTGATCTTCGATATTATTAACCCCCAGTCTATTTGCCCTTGGCTGGTTGTTCTTTATGATAACTTGAGCAGCATATTGGAATGTATAGCTATTTTTTGTCAATTGCACAAGAACTGGGTATTTTATATCATAAATAAACTGATAGCTGTTCAAGCAGAATAATCCAACAAGCAATTTTGTTGCAGGATTTTTTGCACCAATAACACTGTCTTCTTTTAATACATCCTCTCCGCCATTAATTTTCAGCTCAAAAGGCCAGTCCTTGCTGAATAAAAAGTTAGAATCCACATTCTTGTAATTTTTTCCTATGTCAAACTGAAAGTAAGGGTTTACCTCTGACCCCAAAGAACCTTTTACCTTAATGGCATTTATATTAACTTTAATATAATTTTTTAAATTTGCCTCTATATCATTTTTCAACCATACTCTAGGCACACAATTCAAGCTTTGCCCAACATAAGGAATATCACTATAGACAGATAATACATCTAATGTTTTATTTTCAAAGTAGAATTGTCTATTCTGGCTGTTTAATATGTCTACAGCGGAATTATATAATTCTCCTAGTGGATAGTCTATTTTTGCATAATGTTTTTTTACTAGCTTTCCAACATCCTTAAAATTAATATCTACTGGATAATCAACTAAAACTTCAACAAACTGGTCCTCTATATTTGCATCAACCTTAATATTATCTTTAAACTCAACCCCATAACCTTGATCTCTAAAATCATCTAAACTTGTTAGGCATTTGTCTAAATTTTCTTTTACATAAGCATTTAGGTCGTTTTTAATATCTTCTTTTGAAGGAACATTTGAAGTTTGAATTCCGTTGTTGGTTTCATAAAACCAGTACGCTGTTTCTAGTCCAGGTAATGCCTCAAGAGAATTTGAGAATTGGTTGAACAGGCCTTTAGGAAGACTGTCTTTTTTCAGATTAAGATAGCCACCCTGCAAGCCTATTATCTGGAGTCCTTGGCTGCTTACATCCCTTACACAATTATCTATTGTTTCCTTTACAGGCCTCAATTGTAATGGAACAACCGCAGTCTTTTCTGCCTGGCTTTCTAAGCCACTCTTAAGAATCTGGCCTCTTAGGAAAAATACTAATCCGATTACTAACAAAATTACAATTCCCACTATGATGAACAGACTAATCTGGGCCTTTTTCATTCTTCACCTTTTTTTATGCAAAGGACACATTCTCTGCCCCTGGATAAATATCAATATTCCTATTGGAAATAATACCACTCCTAAAGCAATTAAGCTTCTATAATACATAAATATGTAAATCCCGATAAGCATTATAAAAATCCCGATTAAAATGACCCTGTCAGACTTATCTACCAGCATTTTTCTTCACCGTGACCATTTTATTAGAGCCAATTTTTTTTATATCCACAAGTTTTCTCTTAACCAAATCATCAACAATGTCTGCAGCCGTGTTGTTTTTAATACTAAAATGATTTGCAATCATACTTAAATTTACTAGATTATTTCTAGATTCTATAAAACTCAGAATTTCCTTATCCTTTGGTATCATATTAAGCTTTTTTAAACCTCTTTTTTCACTTAAAAGCTCATTTTAGGCTTTTTTTACCTCTAAAAGCTTTTAAAAAGCTCCATTTAATAAATATATATTTTATTACTATTTAAATATTTCTATATCATGGGCCCAGCCGGATTCGAACCGGCGACCTCTTCGACGTCAACGAAGTGTCATAACCGCTAGACCATGAGCCCGAGTTTACTTGTTCTTTAGCTTCCTGCTTCTAAACTGGCCGCCTCTTTTCAAGCTCTTGTATTTTTTCTTCTTTCTTCCCTCATGTGGAACATTATAGTCATCCATTAAAAACACCCCCAAATAATGTTCTTTAAGGCTGAATTAAATGATATTTAAATGTTTTTAATAAAACTAACTTTAAAAATTCTTAGAATAAAATTAAGTTAATATTCCATTACAGCTCCGCCATATTTATAACCACCGCCAACGGCAGTAATCAAAACAAGATCACCTCTCTTGACCTTACCTTCTTTTACATATTTGTCTAAAGACCTTATATTTGAAGGTGCGCTGGGATTTCCTTCATAAATTATCGTTAGCATAGTTCTTTCAAGAGGAATTTTTAATCTGTTCGCTGATGACTCAATTATTCTAAGATTTGCCTGATGGATGTTTAACCATGCCCTTTCCTGAATTTCAGACTCACTAAAACCACTTCTTTTTATGGCAGCTCTAGCTCCATCCACCATAGAATGTACAGCTGTCTTAAATACATCTTCTCCAGAACCCATAATAATGTATCCAGAATTTCTTTGGTTATCATAAATATTTTCATCATTAGGCATATTCTCATTTAGAGAAATACTTTTGGAATATCTTGCACCCACATAGGGCATAGAACTTATGCCTTTTTCATTGTTAGGCCCAAGAACTACTGCTCCTGCAGCATCAGCCAGCAATATTATTGTTTTTGGATCTTTATTTAATCTTTTATGAAGAGTCTCTCCGCAAACAAGAAGAATATTCTTGTAATGTTCATTAGCTATTAGAGAATATGCTATCTTTAATCCATAAACAAAACCTGCGCATGCTGCATCAAAAGTAAATCCCGGAACCCAATCGCTACCAAGCCTATGGGCTATTTCGATTGAAGGATCAGGAATAATTGAGTTTCCTGTTTCAGTAGCACTAATTATAAAGTCTATATCATCAATGTCCATTCCAGCATCTTCTAATGCTATTTTGGATGATTCATACATCATATCTTCAGTAGTTTCTTTGTCAGTCCACCTTCTTTCTTTTATTCCGGTTAATTGTTCAACCCAATCGCAAAAAGGCTGCTTAGCTTTCTCAATGTCAAAATTATCGCCCACAATTGATTCTAGGTCCTTATTGCTGATCACTCTTTTTCCAACTACAGAGCCTATACCATGTATTCTCATATGTTTCATATATATAGCAATATCACAAAAGTTATAAAATTATTGTTATAAGAAAACAAAGAATCTAAAGCCTCGGAAAGGTAACCAAGTTTTATTTCAAGTCACTAGAATTTCATTTTTTAACTAATCTTTCCAAGCTATCAAAATCTTCTCCTATAACTACGGGCATTAAGGCTAATATCTCTTCACGGTAGCTTATATTTCGTGGTATTTCATTCATTAAAAATATTGGAACCCCCTTATCAAATGCTTTTCCCATCTCTAAAAAAGCACTTCCGCCAATATAACCATTTATTCCATTTTTATCATAATTAGCAACATATAAGGCGTCAGATTGTTCAATTTTATTGAAATGGTCCCTGATTAGATTATTTTGAATCTTTAAAAGGGCAGTCTCTTCTAATCCATGATAATCAATCATACTTGGTAAAAATACAAGATGACCTATTTTTTCTAAAGATTCTTTTATGGTATACAATCTATCAAAATGGCTAGCACTTGAACATAGAGTTATTTTCATATCTAATAGAAAAATTAAATATGTATTTAAAACTATCAAATACAGAATTAAGAGATGATAAAAATTAGATATTACTTTGATACTTCAATATGGTTAGATCTTTTTGAAGATAGAAACGAGCCCAATCTACCTAAAGGGAAACTTGTTGAAGACTTAATAAATACAATTGTTAAAAATAATGATATTATTGTTTATAGCGACTTAATAATTGATGAACTATCTTCTTTGGGCTATAGCACATACGAGATTGAAGAATTATTTAAACCATTTCTTAGATTTTTGATATTTACTGAACATACTGAAAAACATTTAGGAAAAGGAAAAGATTTGGCTGCTAAAAGAAAAGTACCTTTGTTTGATGCTATGCATGCTCTTATTGCTAGAGACACTAAAGCTATTATGGTAACTAGAGACAAACACTTTATGCTGTTAGTAGATATTGTAAAGTCAAAAAGACCAGAGGATGTTACTTAGAAGTGTTTTCAAATATTTTCGCTAAATTTTCTCTAGTTTGATGAAGTTGATTGTCAGTAGTTTTATGTTTTGAGATTCCGCGCATCTTAGCTACTTTCTTTAAAATATCCTCTTTCTCTAGCTCAGACAGTTTATCTCTGATGGCGTCTCTAACAAATTCTGTTCTTGTGCTGTACCTGTATTTTTTTAGCTTTTCATCTATTTCTTTCAATAAGCTATCTTCTATTTTTATGTTTAACACTTCCATAGTAATATTTTGTATATACTAAGTAATATATAAATGTTCGTTAGGTGATAGCTGTTACTACTTAACGATGTAATAAATAGAAAGAGTTATATATAAATAATGCCTTTAGGCCTTTAGAAGTGGTTAAAAAGTGTGGGCTCTGAACTTCTAGTTAAGAGCCTCGGAAGGGACTTGAACCCTTGGCCTGCTGATTACAAGTCAGCTGCTCTACCAACTGAGCTACCGAGGCGTAATATAAAAAAGAAATAGTGAATTTAAAAATGTTTTTAATTTACAATTTTCTGAAATATCTTACTTCAACAACTGAAACAGGATAGATTTTCTTTAATGAGTCCCTGAGATTTTTTTGAAGATTATGACTTAAAATTTCAGCAAATGCCTCATCATAGGTCCACTTCTTGAAATTTGTAATCATGCTTTCTTTGCTTTTAAACCTTAATTTTGTCAATATTGAATGTGCTGTCTTGGTTTTTGTTAGTATAATGGATTTTACTATTACCTTTATATTATCTTTAGTTTCTACAATAAATGAATCATCTATCTTGCTCTTCGCCCTTTTAACTACTCTTCTTATGACACTTCCTAATAATTCATAGCCCACAAGATCTGCAGTAGCCCTGTTTTCTGCAACATTATTTATTTTAAACATGACTTTTATATTCTGCTTTTTAATGTCATTCGTTAGCTCCATCAGATTTATTTCAAGATACCTGCCCATCAACAAACCTGGCTCTGCTACATAACTGTCTCCAATTTGTACTTCATTAAACATTTTATTAACGAAAATAGGTATCCATCTTTTCTTTTTCTTTTTCAAAACGAGTTGCTTTTTTGTCTCTTCTTCTGCCATTTTCATTTATACTATTTGCTCTAATCTTCCCAAATAGTTTTTTACCTCCCCTATAAACTCCTCATCTTTTTCTTGTAATATCAAGGCGCCTGCTGCCATGTCGTGGCCTCCAGATTCTCCACCTATCTTGTTTATTATGTTTACTAATATATTTCTTAAATTGATTGTGGTATTACCAACAACCCTTGTACTAATTTTTGTAAAGCCATCTATTGTATGGGCCATTGCAATTATAATAATTCCTTCCTTATATATGCCACTTTTTGAGATTATAGAGGCAATAGTTCCTATTAAGGTGTCCTTAACATACTCTTCTGCATTTATTATTACATACTTGTCTTTTTCAATCACATTTTTGCTGTTCCTATTTTTGTAGAACCAGTTTAATGAGTTTATGATTTCAATTTTATAGTTGCTCAATAGCTCTGATGCCTTCTCTTTCATTTCTTTGTCGTTTAAGCATACACCCAAACCTATTCCCGCCTTGTTCAATCTGGCTGTAGCATTCAATAGAGTACTAAATTCTTTTAGGTCTTTTGTTATATCCTCGTCATTCTCTCCTTTTAATAAGTAGACATTTCCTAAAACATCTTCCGCGTTTTTTTCAGTTTCGAATCTTTTCAATATTATTGCGCTTACTAATCTTTTCATTTCATCAATGCTTAGATTTACCAATTTTCTGTACTTTCCGTTTTTTTCTTGAATATCAATATCTAGTCTTTGAAGAAAGTTTATTGCTCCCCTCTCGTTTCCAGTAACTCCAGGAATAAACATCTCAGTACTGTATTCTAAGGCCTTATGCAAAGACCTTGTTTGAGAACCAAAAACTCTTAAGCCCAATTTTAATTCTACTAAATCTTTTGCATCTTCCAAAATCATCTTGTTTAATCCTGTAAATCCTTTATATTCCTGCATGTCTCCTATCGCCCCAATAATTGCTAGGTATGCATTTTCCTTGTTTCTTGAGTCTATTATTTTTGTCAATAGATAGACTACACCAGCAGCTGAAATCCCATTTTCAGCATTTACACCATAATTCAACGGATTTATATGAATTCCATCAAAAGGAAAATCATTTATTTGATGGTGGTCAAAAATGAAAATATCTCTTTCATTTAAAATTTTGCTTATATTTTCTAAATTTCCGCTTCCAAGATCTGTAAAAATTACTATCTTGTAATCTTCTAAAGAAATTTCTTTTAATACCTCGCTAGTTAGGCTTCTTACAAAGCTTACCACAAAATTCCTGTTTAACTTTTTCAATGCCTTAATTAAAATAGAAGCTGCCGTGATTCCATCACAATCAGCATGGCTTAAGATTCTGATTGTTCCCCTTGTTGCAACTAACTTATCTGCAGCTTCACTTAACCCCATTAAAAATTCTTCTTCCATTTTAGCTTATCAATAATTTGGCTTTATCCTTTTCATAACGCCATTCTTTGGGTAATAATCCTTCTCTTTTGTAGTATTTAGCAAGCCGGTTTATTTTACTCTCAGTTAAAATTACGCCGCGCTTTGCAGACATATCCTTTTTGTTTGATTCCAAATGTCTCATGAGTTGGATATCTTTTTTTATTAACGCAGTCAAATCTTCAGGCACCTTTGCCAATAGGCTGTTATTTTTTAGAACATCGGTAATACTTTTCAACCCCAAGATTCTTATATCGGGCACGCCATAGCTGTCTCTTAAAATAAGGCCGATCTGGCTCGGAGTTTTGCCACTTTTCGCCAATTTCACAATTAATGACTCAACTTCTTTATTTGAATACCTTAACCATACTTTTTTTGTGATTTTTACAGGTCTTTTGCTTCCACTCTTTCCATGTTTTCCTGAATACATTCTTGCCATTTTATTCTCCTAAAGCTTGCAGAACTCACTTTTTTAGTGGTATAAGCAAGCTTTCACCGACTCATCCTTTTACATGAAGAAAATCAGCTATTTATAAACATTTTGATTGTTAATTTCTTGAGCTCAATTCAGATTCTAAATTACTGATTCGATTAACTACATTTATTCCTTTTTTTAATGCATACTTTTTTGCTTCTTTTAAACAGAAACGATAAAGTATCTCTTTACCCTCTTGGAGCCCATAGAATTTTGCAGACTCTAAAAGTCTATCAACTATTTTATCGTTGACTTCAGAATAATCTATTTTTTTCGCATAATCTTCAGCCAAAGTAATAACCTGCCTACACCTATCTAAAGAACTATTATTTATTTGGCTATCTCTAGTCATTTCTGCTGTAATATCTATCAGTAATGCTTCAATACCTTTTGTATATACAACCTTTTTTAAATCGTTTAAATCTTCAACTGAAATAATTTTATGGATGTCTATACCATTAACAACTGCGAGTTTTAGAGCTTTTTCTAAAAGTTCAGCTGGCAAGTAAAAACCATTATGGATATTGCTACCAGAAAATTCTTGAGACAATAGTAAATTTGTTTCTATCTCTCCTTCCAATCCAGGTTGAACTCCTTCACGTACTCCCATTATTCTATCTTAACTTTTGTTCCTACACTTTGTCCTGGCAAACCTTTTTCAAAGTGAACCCTTAAAGCCCCAGAATTTCCATGAATATTTGTTATTTTGCCAACAAGCTCTTTTCCACTAGAAGTCTTCCATACCACTTTCTTGTTTATTAGGGATTTGGCTTCTTCTTTATTTTTCACACTTTCTACCTTTACTACCATTTGATTGTTGGTTTGTGTGTGTTTTCCCTGCCTAAAGTTTACAATTATGCCTTCCATAAAATCTACAAGAAAATCTGTTGTTTTTAAATCTTTTCTTTCACGATGTCTAAGATTATATGAGCGCGGAAGATTTATAAACATATTAAGTTATAGTTATTTTAATTAAATTTAAACAAAAAGAGGTGAAAACAATCGGAAATGTACAAAAGACTTATGCATTAATTCTGGGTATTGTCTTATCACTGGTAGGCCTTTGGGGATTCTTTACCAAGAGCATACTGGGTATATTTGGTGTAAATGTATTACAAAGTGTATTGCACCTAATTGCAGCAGCCTTTGGTATATGGCAAGGAACTAAAGGAGATGGCAAAGTATACAACATGTGGCTAGGATGGATTGGTGTTGTATTAGGAATATTAGGATTTGTACCTGGAGTAAGCGGATTACTAGCAAGTTTATTTAACATAAACATAGGAATTTCCTGGTTGCACATAGTAATCGGAATTGTATCTTTAGGAGTAGCTTATGGAGTAAAATCCAAATAAGCTTTTTTTCTTTTTTTATGAAATCATTATATTTTTTCGGAACTGTCCTTTTGTTCATTGGCCTATTTTGGATGTTTCTACCACATGCATTCCATGAAAAAATAATTTCATTTCGTGTTGAATCAGCTCATATTACCCATGTATTCCAAGGTGTTGTTTTTGTAGTTCTTGGATTGGCTATTATGATTTTCAGCAATAGGCTAGAAAAAAAGAAAAATTAGGAATATCTCTCTTCCTTCCAAGGGTCGCCATGGTTATGATAACCTCTAACTTCCCAGTATCCTGCCTCGTCTTTTTCCATGAATCTTATGGCTCTTAGGAATTTTGCACTCTTCCATCCATATAAGCTTGGTATGATTGGACGAAGAGGCCATCCATGCTCTTGAGGAACTGGTTTTCCTTCCAATTCATATGCAATTATTACGTTGTCTTTTTTTAATTCGTCTAAATGGACATTTGTGGTGTAATCATCAGCACATTCGAATACAACAAATTTTGCTCTATCTAAAGGTTTTACTATCTTCAGAAGATCAAGAAATTTTACACCAGCCCATTTTACATCAAACCTAGACCAGGAAGTTACACAATGAAAATCAGATGTTAGATAAGATTTTGGCAGTTTTAATAATTCACTATAAGAAAATGTTTTTGGTTCTTTTACTTCTCCATAAACTTTTAATTGCCACGTCTTTTCATTGAAATCAGGCTGAAATCCAAGGTCAAGAACTGGAAAATTCTGCACCAAATGCTGACCCATAGGCAGCCTAGGACTCTTTTTCACGAGTTCATTAGAATTTTCTGTTCTTATTTTCTGCTCCATAATCAAGATTTGAAGTTGGTACTATTTATATTTTATGATATCTATAACAAGATTTAAATAAGTCCTAATAAAAATAAAATCAATGGAAAATCTAATTTTGATTAATTTCAAAGATTACAAAGAGGCTAGTTTTAATAATGGCCTAAGACTGGCAAAAATCTGCGAAAAGGTTGCCAAGAAATACAAAAAGAAAATCTGGGTGGCAGTAGAGGCTCCAGATATCTATAGAATTTCTAAAAATGTTGATATCAAAGTTTTGGCCCAGCACATCGATCCTGTAGAGCCCTATAGAAATACGGGGTTTATAGAAGCAAATGACTTAAGATTAAATGGGGCATATGGCACTTTATTAAATCATAGCGAGCACAAGCTTAAATTTAATGATTTAAAGAAAGCTGTTTTAATGGCAAAAAAAGCAAAGCTGAAAATAGTGATATGTGCAGCTACTCCTAATGAAGTCAATAAAATAAAAAAACTTAAACCTGACTACATTGCAATAGAACCCCCAGAGTTGATAGCTGGCAAAATATCAGTCAGCAAAGCCAAGCCTGAAGTGATTACAAATTCTGTCAAATTAACTAAAATACCAGTATTATGTGGTGCTGGAATAAAAACAAAACAAGACGTTGAAAAAGCAATTAAGCTCGGGGCCAAAGGAATTTTAGTTTCATCAGGAGTTGTCCTAAGCAGAAATAAAACAAAAATTTTAACAGAGATTGCTAAATCAATTTAAATTTTATTCTGTGGAACCTGAAACTTCAATAAGTTTTCTCTTATGCCTCCATGCTGTTTCTCATACGCTTTAATTACAATCTCTGATATGATGAATGCTATTGACATACCTATTAATGCAACTAATATCCATAAAAGGTCAGTTATCGAAAGCGAAACCACTTTGAAAAATTTGTTTAATGGTGTGTATATAACAATTAATTGTAATACTAAAGAGCTAAATACCGCCATGAATAAATATTTGTTTGACTTAAATAGTGGTATATCAAAATATTTCCTAATTAAATAAACTCTAATAAGCTCAACTAGCACTATTGTGGTGAAAGCTACTGTTTGAGCCTTTATAATGCTCCCTAACCCAATATAATAATAATACAGCAGCAAAACGCCAGCAGTAACAACAATGTTAGATATTATAATCAATGTAAACAACTCTTTTGTTATCAAGCTGTCAGTAGGCTTTCTTGGTTTTTTTTTCATGATGTTTTTTTCTGGTGGATCTACTGACAAAGCAAGTGCAGGCAATCCATCAGTTACTAAGTTCATCCATAAAATCTGGATTGCAATTAATGGCAATGGCAGCCCGCTTAAGATTGGTATTAATATGATTAAAATTTCAGCAATATTAACAGAGAGCAGATAAGATACAAATTTTTGGATATTTGCATATACAATCCTGCCTTCTTCTACTGCGTTTACAATACTATTGAAATTATCATCAGTCAGAATCATGTCCGAAGCCTCTTTGCTTACATCTGTCCCTGTTATCCCCATTGCAATACCTATGTCTGCTTTCTTCAGCGCAGGTGCATCATTAACGCCATCACCCGTTACTGCAACTATATACCCCAGTTCTTTTAATGCAGTCACTATTCTTAGTTTATGTTCAGGGGTTACTCTTGCATAAATGTCATAGTTTTCAACTAGTTTCTTCAATTCATTATCGTCAATTTTATCAAGCTCTTGCCCAGAGATTGATTTTCCCGTTATCCCTATTTCTCTGCCTATTGCTACAGCAGTTCCTATATAGTCACCAGTCACAATTTTTACCTTAATGCCTGCAGCATAGCATTTTTCTATGTCATCCTTAATATTTTCACGTGGCGGATCGATCATTGCTTGCAGACCAATAAATACCAAATTTTCAGGATTCTTCTCATTAGTTTCTTTGTAAGCAAATCCAAGAACCCTTAAGGCTTCCTTAGAAAATTTATCATTTACATCAAGAATTTCATTTTTCTTTTTTGAGTCCAATTTTATTTTTTTATTTTTTATTAGGATATGCGAGCATAAATGTAATATGACATCAGGAGCCCCTTTCACATAAAGAAATTCTTTATCTGAATCTTGATTTAGGGTTGCCATGTATTTTTTTTCAGCCTCAAAAGGAATCTCCCCAATCCTTTTATTTTCTGATTCTACATCTGCTTTCTTTAATCCAAGCTTAGAAGCGCTAACAATCAGAGATACTTCAGTAGGATCCCCAATAAGCTCGTTTTTATCAAAGTTTAAAGAAGAATTATTGCACAACAATCCTATTTTTAATAAAAGCTCAAGCTCTTTTGATGAATATTTTTTACCGTTCAAAAAAAAGTCTCCCTTATTTTCATAACCGGATCCAGTTACTTCTATAATTGAGTTGTCTACATAGATCTTTTTTACAGTCATCTCATTTTTTGTTAGAGTTCCGGTCTTATCGCTTATGATGACATTTGTCGAGCCCAAGGTTTCAACTGCTGGAAGCTTTCTTATCAAGACATTTTTTTTGATCATTCTTTTTACTCCAATTGAAAGAGATATAGTAACGATTGCAGGCAATCCCTCTGGAATCGCAGCTACTGCCAAGCTTACAGCAATAAGTAAAGAACCTAAAATAGGGCCCTCCTTTAATAACAACAAGATAAGGATTACTGCACAAATACCTAAAGCACCCATACCAAGCTTTTTTCCCAATCTATCTAACTTTTCTTGCAATGGAGTTAATTCATCTTCCTGTTTTTGTATTAGGGTAGCTATTTTTCCAATCTCAGTATTCATACCAGTTCTTACAACTACTGCTTTACCATGGCCTTTAGTTACTATAGTTGAAGAAAAAACCATATTTTTTTGGTCAGCTATTACAGCATCTTCTTTGATTACTGACAAAGTTTTGATAACTGGAGTAGACTCTCCTGTTAAGGATGCTTCCTGGGTTTCAAGGCTGCTTATTTCTATTAGTCTAGAATCAGCAGGAACTTTGGATCCAGTATCCAATAATATTATGTCTCCTGGCACCAATTCCTTTGTCAATATTTGAATTTGTTTTCCGTCCCTGATTACAGTTGCATTTAGGCTGGTTAGCTTCTTTAGTGCTTCTATTGCCTTTTCTGCCTTGTATTCTTGAATAAATCCAAAATAAGCGTTGAAAATTACTATTAGAAAGATAAGAACCGCATCTGTAACCTCTTTAATAAAAAAAGAGATAATTGCAGCGAATACCAATATTAAAACAAGGAAATTCTTGAATTGTTCAATAAAAAGCTGAAATTTTAACTTTTTTTTAACTTCTTTTAACTCATTATATCCATAAGAAGAAAGTCTTTTAGATGATTCATCCTGGGAAAGCCCATTAAGCGAAGTTTTTAGCTCCTTCAAAACGTCCCCTACTTTTTTAGAATGGTATGAATCCATTATTAATGCCCTTTTTTAAACATAATATTTAAAGATTATTCACCACACCTAAATAGTTTTTGTTTTGCTTTATGCAACTAGAAAAAGATTACAAATGATTATAAGCAAAAATATATTAATTATAGTAGATAAAATCACAAAATTTCAGAGGTGACATCAAATGAAAAAGAAAACAACAAAGAAGAGTAAAAAATCACATGTTTGCGACTTTTGCTAATTTTTTCCTTTTTTTAATTATATCTAAAATTCTAAGAATAAATTAAAGAAAAAAAGAAATTAAAAGTTCTTTCTTTTGAAGTCTACTAGCCATCTAGATGCATCATTCTTCATTCCTAGACCCAAGCTTATTCCAAGTGCCAATGCTAGTCCGATTGCAAGTGCAGCTACCACTATTAATACAAGATTCTCAAGAAGGGAAACTTCTATTCCTAACTGCTTTAGTCCAACCACTGTTACTAATATCATTATTACTATCTTCAATATGCTTCCGGACATCTTCATTCCCCTCATTTGGCTGTGCTCGCTTACTTTGATTTCTACAAATTGAGCGACTGCCAATCCAACCAAAAATACCAATACAGCTGCGATAACATTTGGCAACCATCTTACAAGTCTGTCAAGCAAAGAAGTTAGCGTTCCTAAAGCCAGTAAGTCTACTGCAACCTGAAGAAATATTATAAAAATGTACCATTTTGTGATTTCTCCAAATATGTTTGGCCAGTGTGTATGTCCAATGCTTTTTACTAATTTCGCTTTTCTTAATTTAGCATCTAGTCCAATTTTTTCCAATATTAATTTTACAACATGCCCAATAATCAAAGCTACAAAGTAGCCTATTATCAGAACAATAATTGCAGCAATCAATCCTGGAAGAATTGTCTTAAAACTTAACCATAAAGTATAAAGTGGATCGAGAACCGCAGTTCCTGTAGCCTCTAAACCGTTGGCCATTTATAACTTCACCTCCTTATTTGATTAGTAATATAATTATTATTTTCAAGGTTTTAATCTTTATATATATCTTTTGTGAATACTCTAAAATGATAACATTAGCAGAATTGCAATTTTTTACTTTATTTTCATTAATTTTTCTATTTTTTTTATCTCTTCAATCTTATCCTTATCTTTTATATAGATTCCATACTTTAAAACTGGCAGATTAAAAGCAATCGTAAAATGTACTATAAAATTATCATCAGTTTCATAGTGTGAAGTTTCAGTTATTACATAAATCTTGTTTTTCTTGGCTTCTTCAATCAGTGATTTTGCTTGCAACAAAGATCCGAGCTTGTTTAATCCAAGCAATAAGGTGTTAATGCTGTCACTTTTAATAGCTAAACTTAGCATGTCCAGATTATTATTGACTAATTTATTGCCGCAGATAAGGCAGCTGGTTTTTTTCTTTATTTGATTAAAACCCTTAAAGTCTGTTTTTTCCAATGGATCTTCAATATAGCAAAGATTATATCTGTTTACTAGGTCTGTAATAAATGTTATTTGATCTTTTTTTGTCAGACTTTTCTCCTTTTCAGCACCTGAATAGTTTTTATACTGATACAGCCCGTCTTTAAAATATGAATCAGCATCAAAATTTACTCCTATCCTTAATTCAAACTTAGATTCAGTAGAAACCTGTTTGCATATTCTGTTTAAGATGTCCAGAATATCATAGTTGCTTATGTTTGCTATAAAAGCTCCATCAAAATTAATCTCACCTTTAAAGTTCTTGTCATATTTTTTTATCTCTCTTTCTAAAAGCTCATGCACCCTTAAATTTGCATCAATAGCCTTGGCGAAATTCGCTGACTGAAAAGAGAGAAGCAGGATTTGTTTGAAATCACAGCTCTGCTTGATATCGCTTCTCCCAAAAATTACACCCATCGGCCTGGGAACTTGGTTTATACTCTTGTCCAGATATCGCCATAATTGGTCTTTTGAAATTGCCCTCAATATGCATTCTTCTATCCCTAGTAAAGTGCTTGTTTTAATGTTTGGATTTTCCTTTTTTATGAGATCCTCTATTATTTTTAAATCTTTAAAGTCATTGATTTCAATATCTTTTATTTTTTCATTTAGAATCTTGTTTACAAAGCTTATTTCATTATCAAGCTCTTCTTTATTGTATAAATCATCAGAATAAAGATTTACTTTTGTTTTAAATTTGCCATTGCTTGTTTTAAATATAAACCTGATACTTTTTTTGTCTTGAAGAGAGAATTTCTTTGCTTTTATCTTTTTTATAATCATGACCTCTGATTAAAAAGTGAAATTTATAAAAGTTGTCATTGGATTAAACCAATAGTTTTTCTTTTCTTACAAAAAGACTTCTGATAAACCAATACATAGCATACAACTCAAATGAAAATGGAAAATAGCCCAAATATCCAAGAATTGGCATTTCAAATATTTTGAAAAATCCAATAAATGGAATATCATATGTCCATTTTGGTATTGCCCAATAGTTCCAGAACTCCCAAAGGAAACCCATCATAATTCCTGCTGCAAGTAAAGACAAAGGAATAGTTAGGTTTCTATCTTTTAAATGCTTTATAATGCTTGGTTGGTTATGAATATAGTTGATAGGGTCTAAAATAAAGAAGAAGCTTAGCCAAACTAATGGAAATGCAAACTTTGGAAAGAAAACTGGTGCTATAAAACAAATTATTCCTAATCCAATCATTGTATGCAAGAAACTTTTTGAAATCTTATGACTTTTTTTTAATTTTTTATTGTCGAATAGATGAATAGATTTTATCAATTCTACAGTCTCAAAAAAAGCTGGCAGCACTGTACTAAATGAAATCGAGCCCATCAAATTAGACAATGCCCCTAAACCCCCCAAGCCTTCATAGCTCCAATTTTTGACTATAATATTAATAAATTCAAAAACCCACCAGAACAGCATAGATATTATAACCATACCTAAAAACTGTTGAATTCTGTTGGATATTAAAGAATTCCCCCTGAGCTTGTAGACTAATGCATCTATTGCCAATATATACCCAATCCATACTAGGGGAAAATACCAGTCAGCAAAAGGCTGGATTTTCAAGAAGAAATTTACCTCAACAAATATTATAATTAAAATTCCAATTAAGCCATATTTTTTGAACATAAGCAACCTCTTTTCTAAAATTAAATATGGGCTTTTTTATAAAATCTTCCATTTATGTTTTATAATAGATATTACATAATAAAAGAACAACTAAGATTTTTCAGGCATCGGTCTCTTGATTGAGATTGGTATTATTCCCTTTTCAAACTCCATCTTTGAAATTTGGACTGGATCATACCTTATTTTTTCCAAGTCTTCTTCTGAAAGTTTTAATAATAATGGTGCGCCCATCGCTAATTGTAATGCTCTTGCACCTATAATCCTGGCCTTTTCGTATTTAGTGTATTTCATTAGATTCATCCTAGTAGTTTCCTTAATTCTTTGGTTTTTTCTTGAGCAATATCAATCATGGCATCTATATCTTCTATTGTCAAGCCCTTATTGCCGCCTTTCTGCAAGGCATGTATATTATTTTTTTCGCTTATTGCCACTGTAAGCCTTGAATCAATTACATCTTCTTCCTTTTCATTAACATCAAGCAAAATCTTGTCGTTTATCTTGGATAGAGTACAGGTAATTGCCAGTCTCTTCAGGGGCAGTTTTTCTTTTGTATGCTCTCCAAATACAACCTTGTCTCCATTCAGTTTTGGAAGCACAGAGTTTTTTAACGCAGCAACAGCAGCCAAGGCACTTGCATCTATTAAGTTTCCAGCGTCATTAACTGTATAAATGTCTAAAAAAATCATCCAGACTAATTCACCTTTTTTTATAACAAGTTTTTCAACATCTATCATTCCGCTTTCCCTAATTCCCCTGTCTACAATTCTTGCAATTTCTGTAGCTTCAACACCAGGCGGCCCTGACTCAAATTCCGGACTTGATAAGGGCAGTAGTTCTACCCCGACGATTAAAACCCCTTCATTTGGTGTATCAGGAAATGGTGTTCCTACAGTTAACTTTACTCCGGCTATTACTTCTGTTTCTCCTATAATCACTCTTGCGCTGCCTTCAGCATTTTTGCTAACATTAAGCTCAATCTTTATGGGCTTCCTGTATTCCAATAAGGATCTTCCATCAAGCCTCAAATTTTTGTTTAACAAAGAAACTATATATTCTCTCATGCCATCATTATTCATCTTTACTGCCTCCATATTTCTCCTTCAATGAAATTCTTTGGAGCTTGTAGATTTCTTCACAACCCTTTTTAGCCAATTTTAATGCCTGCAATAGTTCTTCTTTGTCTAAATCTCCATCTAACTGCAGCAAAGAAATTTCGCCATTTCTTGGCATTATTGCAACTGGAATATCAGTAGATCCCTCTTCAAAATCTTCTTCCTCTTTATCTAGATCAAGAACAATCTTATCTCCAACCTTTCCTACTGAGATTGCTGCTACCAAATCCTTCATTGGAATGCCTGCATCAGCCAAAGCCATTGCAGCAGCTGAAATTCCAGCACATCTAGTTCCTGCATCAGCCTGAATTATCTGGATAAAAATATCGACTACTGTATTTGGATAAGCGCTTAAGTCAATAGCTGGCAATAGCGCATTTTGAGTTACTAATCCTATCTCAACAGACCTTCTGCTGGGCCCAGGTCTCTTTCTATCAGTAACAGAAAAGCTCATCATGTCATAGTTGCATCTTAAGATTCCTGTTT
>ORJL010771260.1_pt1 | contig 19879 bp, 15 predicted proteins | sample 1779941 | NCBI WGS metagenome assembly ORJL01 (sample SAMEA104232317, study PRJEB22302) | groundwater metagenome | biome: forest; feature: aquifer; material: groundwater | place: USA | collected 2011-08-07 | depth 5.8 m | reverse complement strand
CAGCGCGCTTAGGTCATACAGCGCCGAAAACCATCCCAGCCCCACTCCACGACCCTTTCCACGCGTTTTCCCCATCCTATCTTGTAAAGTCCCGCTAGACAAAGTAGCCTCGTTGCCCCCAGGAGCACGTTGGCACAAGCGTCATCCGGCGCAAGCGCGACCGCCGAGGCGAACGAGTCCCGTGCGCCCCCCAGGTCGTTAGTCGCCAGCAACCGCCGCCCCGCGCCAACGAAGTCGGCAGCAGATTGCGCGCACGAACCACTGCCGCCAACAACCAGCGCCAGAAACGCGGCCAACGCTGCTTTGCGTCTAAAGATTCCCATACCCGAAATGTCAGCCTGCGCTAAGTGCAATCACATGCACCTGGAAGATGCCGTTGGTGGTTTGGCACTTGATCATTCCCGCCTCCGGCCCTTGCATGGTCAACGTTCCCCGCTGAAAATGCACAGGCGTAATGTTTGGCACATTCAAGACGCCGTCCTCCATCATCCATTCTGCTGCGCTATCCAACCGAATCAAGCGAGCGCGTAAGGACCCCCGCTCTTCACCCGAAAAGGCTAGGCTGAAATTGCGTCCCTCAATACCCCTCCCTCCTCCGCCTTCGGGAGCAAACCGCAGGCCGATCGCGTTCAGCGCCACCGGCAGTCGCAACGCGTCCTTCAGCTCTATGCTAAGGTCTTCAGCCACAGTGAGCGGGAGCGCCCCAATGCGGAAAAACCCCCTAGTCTGATAGTCGCCAAAAAACCTCTCGGCACGCAATACGGCCACCGGCCCTGGGTTAGCTTCTCGTAAACTGGCACCTCCACCTTTGTGATATCAGTCGGCGGCTCGAAGGGCCATTTCTGCGCCTGGCACGCAACCACAACGCCCAGGACAGCCGCCGCCACCAGCGGAAACATCCCTAACGCCACAGATCTCACGGTCTTCATAACAGCCTCACCCCTGACCTGTCGCTTTTCTAAGCAGGTTTCTTATCCCACGCAAAGTTGCTTCAACCGCTCGGGAGTAGGCCGAACCAGCTGTGTTCGTCTCCGAAAGTCGCTTCTTCTCCTCCTCCAGTTCACCCTGCACTTCCGCGGCAACCGCCTCCAACTGGCACCGGCTGGTTCCACTGAAGTGCTCTTCCGCCGCCGCACACGGATCAGGGCCGGCCTCTGTTCTTAAGCGATACACCTCCCGGCCAAGCCAAATAAAACACAAGTCCGCCCCGTCGCCACGAACCCTGATCAGAGGGATTGTCCTGTGGCAATTCGAACATTTAACATCCGCAACATCATCAGCCACTGCAAGGGCAGCATTGCAATGAGGGCATTTCCCGTCACTCATGCGCCTGTCCTCCGATCGTACGCCACCGAGTGGTCGGTGATTATTGGCTTGTCGGGCTTGGGTTCTGGAATCAGCGGCTTTTTGGGCACCGGCTCGGGGATTAATGGCTTCGTGGGCTTTGGCTCAGGGATCAGCGGCTTGCCCGGAACAGGCTCCGGCAGCACCCGTCTCGGGCGGCCAGCGTCGGGGGTCCGCACAAGCCCTGGCTTCGGTCCCACGCCACCGTAGCCCTTCCCGCCTTGGGCGTGCGGGATTTCGAAACGTCCCGCCGGGAATTGACTTCCCGCGCCAGTTTTTCCGCATGTATTTTGATTCATGGTTTCGCCTCTCGTTTAGCGAGCACCAGACTGCGGAAAAATATAAAGGGTGCGAACTTGTCGCACCCTTTCGAGAGGCACCGCGAAGCGCCTGTTTGGAGAATGCTCCAAGCCGCGCCGTGTGGCGCGTGCTTGGGCTGGGTCTCCAAACGGAAAATTCGCGGTTTTCTCGAAAGACCGTAGCCGGCTACGCTAAATCATAATCGTCATCGTTATTTCACATAAGTCCTCAACCGCCCGATTCTACAGGAAAAGGAGCACCATGTGCAAAGGGAAAAACCGAAGAAGATAGAGAGAGCAGGGCAGTTTCAAGAAAAACTCACCCTCCAGTGACACCCAAAACCCCGGCGCGGTTGAGCAATATCAGCATGGGGATTCGCCTATCGGGCCGAATTCCTTGCGTGGAGGAGCTGGAAAACAAGCCTGGCCCCGTCGAATGCGGTTGCCTGAACAAAAGCTTTGCGCCTTCCCGTCCCGCCTGAGGGCGTGAGGGGAAGTGGAGGCCTCTTGATCCTTCTTGGGCGGACGCCGCTCGGGCTAACGGGCGGGGGCGGACGCCGTGATCTGGCGAATGATCCGCCCGCGGTTGCCCGCGTGCCACTCTTGCCAGGTCGGATAGGTGCGGTCGCGCTGGGAGCGCTGGGTCTTGGCCCAAGCCATGAACATAAAAGGTGTCAACCCATAGTTTGGTTCGTTATCCTCATCTTCCGGCCTGCGGAACTCTCGGAACTTCGTCTCGAATCGCCCTCTCCTCGGCCCCGTCCGACTTTCGTCGGGCTACCGCCCTCGGGCGCGGCGGATGGCGGGTTGGCCCGCATCCAAGGCTGTAGTTTGACATGCGCGCTTTTGGTACAACCCAGCCCCACCCGGACGGTCATCGTTTTGAGCGGCAGGGTTGTTTCCCTTCTCAGGCGCGCCTCCATCCGGCGCTCGAAGCCCTGCCGCCCCGCCAGTGTATCCTCCCCGATTCCGTCCTCGCCCAGGACCCGGTCCACCCGAATCGTGGCCGGTCGGTGTTCCCGCACCGCCGCAGACCCGGTTCTGGAGAGGTGCGCCGAGACAAGAATTCTTGGCGGTTGACCGCGGATGGCGCGGATAGCACCGATGGGGAAACTCTCCAATGCTCATCACTTATCCGCGTGATCCGCGTCATCCGTGGTGCCTCCCTTTTCCGGAGGCTCGGAGGTGACCGCGGATTTCGCGGAGGGCGCGGAAGGGGAAGGGGTTCCGATGCCCGTCACTTATCCGTGGAATCAGCGTCATCCGTGGTGCCTCTCTCTTGCAGCCGTGGGTGACTTAATCCTGTACCGGTCGGAATCGTATCGCCTGCCCGCCTCCGCTGTTGAGGCGAAGCTCCAGCATGCCCTGCGCGTCCATTGTCCGCTTCTGAAACGTGAGTTGATTAGGATCATCTGAACCCAACCTATCTGCCCAGACTTCGACTTGGTGCCGGCCAGGTCCAAGGAAGCTCAACGGCACCTCCAGCGTGCGCGCCGTCCAGTCGGTCATCGCACCCAGGTACCAGTCCGCACCTTTTCGCCGCGCTGTGACAATGTAGTTGCCGACCTTGCCGCGCAGCACCCGCGTCTCGTCCCAGGTGGTGGGGACCTGACAAATGAACTCGAACCCGGGCTGGCCTTCGTAAGCGGTGGGCGCATCGGACACCATCGGCATTGGGTTCTCGAAGACGACGTACATCGCCAAATGATGGCAGCGCGTGCCGAGAACATTGGGTTTGGCGTTCAGAGGCTTGAACTGGTCGCGATTTACGGAACGGAAGCCGCCGAGATGATAGTCGAGCGGACCGGCCAACATGCGTGTGTAGGCGACCGTCACGTTGTGCGGCGGTCCGCACTGATCGCTCCACTTGAGGTACTCCAGGTTCAGTACGCCTTCATGGTTCAGGAGGTTCGGAAAGGTGTGCTGGAGCCCGGTAGGCTTCCATACGCCGTGAAAATGAATGTGCAGGTGGTGCCGTGCCGCAGATTGCAAGACCCGCTCGGCAAAGAGCACCATCTCTTGATCGTCCCGGTCCAGAAAATCCACCATCAGCCCCTGGACGCCCCACTTCTCATACTGCGCGAAAGCCTCCTCCAGGTGCTCGCTGAGCGGCTTCCAATGAACCCAGAGGCGGAGGCCCACGCCCTTGGACCGCGCGTAGTCCCCCACCCGCTCCATCGACAGCCCAGCCCGCGGCTTGGTGATGTCCGTGTCGGGGCCAGGACCAAAGCCGCGTTCTGTCTGCTGATACCAGGGGTGATCGTCCGTTGTGCTCATAATAGCGTGGAAGGCGATGCCGTTCCGAGCGCAGAAATCGATGTAGTGCTTCATCGTCTCCCAGTTCAGCCCGACGGTGAAATCAACCGGTTCCTGGTAAGGCCCGTTCCACCAATACCAAGTCGTTTTGCCGGTCTTGAGCCACGAGGCGTCGCCGATGGCGGATGGATCGTTCAGCGTGAGGACGAGGTTCGATTCGATCAGGCGGCCGGCTTCCGTGCCGATGAGGAGCACGCGCCAAGGCGAGGCGAGTGGCAACCGGGACCGTACCTTGACTTCCTTCTGACCCGGCAGGGGCGAGAGGTCACATCGCAAGCGCCGTCCGTCACCACCCCCTTCCGCCTTCAGATACATCCCCGCGTAATTGCGCAGGCTGGCCTCGGTAATAGCCACACTCACGCCGTCGTCGAATTCCGCCAGGAACGGCAGGTCGATTAGCCGGTCGGCGGCCAATTCCGAAACGCGCGCTGAACTGTAAAGTCCCTCGTGAGGAGTTGTGTAATTCTCCCGGTAGAGGGGCCAGGTCCGTGGATTGCCCGCGAATTTGAAGCGGGCGGGCTCGTCGGTCACCTCAATGGAATCAGTGCCTTCCTGCTTGGGCACCACGTAGCGAAACGCTACCCCTTCGTCATAGGCGCGAAACACGACCTGGAGCTTCCGGATCGGCCCGACGCCGGATTCGACATCGAGGGTCAACTCGTTGAAGTGGTCGCGGATTGGGTTGCTCCTGCCAAACGGCACTGAGAAAGTCGTGTCGGAGGCGCGCAGGCGGGAGGTTTTCGAGACGGCCTTGTCCAGCAGGTTGGTTCCGTGAACGTCCAAACCAAGCTCGCCTTGCAGAAGCGCCTGAGCGCGAAAACGAATCTGGAAGCCGAACCGAGCACCCTCCGCCGCAGAAGGAACCGCTCCCACCTGGACCTCGATCCTCCCATCCGGCGAAGAAACGGAGGCTGGGTCTGCGGCATGGAGCACAGTAACCACGCCCAGCAGCACGGGAACACAAAGGAGAGGTTTCATGCGGAGAAAGCTAGCCCAGGTCCGAAAAACGGCAAGCGCTGAAAACGCCCCCGCCGCTCGGGATACAAGGAATCGCAACCGCCAAGGACGCGAAGGAACACGAAGGAGGAGAGACACTGGCGGAGATGCCACCGAGAATCAGGATCCCTTGGCGGTCCTTTGCGCCCTTAGCGGTCGAAATCAGGAGTGTCGCAATCGGTGGCTGGATTTGGAACGGCCGTTGGGGACCAGCCGGTGATCAGGGTGGGCTCGGGTCGGTCCATTTCTTCTGCGCTCCCTCGATCCGCAGGGGGCCGGCTACTTCCTGGCCGTCACGTAAAACGACATAAGCATCCGCCCCGGCAACGCTGTCCCACTGAAGCGTCGCCCGTCCGCCGGCTTTCGTGGAGCGCGAGGCCGGCGTGCGACGACCCTGGACGCCGACCGCGATGATCGCATATTGGTGCTCCCCTGAGCCATCAGCCGTCACCACGGTCGGTGCCTCGGGGGTCGGGACCGCCACCTTCACCAGTTCGCCTCCCCAGAGTTGGAGAACCTCACTCGGATAAGGAAGACCCCCTCCCCCGGAGCCAGAACCGCTCGTAGCGCCGCAGCTTCTGAGCCAAGCGAATACACCTCCGCACCCCGGGCTCCGCGGCGAAGTACGAAGGCAACCAGGGTGTTGAACACCACCGCGTCCCCTTTGAACTCGTGTGTCAGCTCATCTTCCGGTACTTCGGTCCACCCAGGCCTTTTCACGAGCAGCTCGGGGTCAAGCACGCCGGTTAATCGCGTGCCGGAGTCGAACACGCGCACGCCAGCCACCAGGGCTTTCTGTCGCGCCATTGAGGTTGGCAAACAGGTTCGTGGGCATATCGGCTGCGTCTGCCCGAGTAGGATGCAGTAATGAGGCGCCGATCAGCCACCACACTGCCAGGCCCCCAACCCACCTGGTGATCACACTGTTGTCATCCGCCGCCGCCGTATTCATCGGAATCCTTGCGGTTGTTGCCTGATCACTTGGGCGGTATGAGTGCCTCACGAATAGGCTGGACCCATTTTTGGCTCGCCATGTCGAAGAGCACAAAATCGCCGGCGAATTGCCAATACGCCCAACTCCAACCCCGCTTCTCGCTCTGGCGGGCAACGAAGGCGGTCCAGCGAGCGCGCGACTCCATGTCCCCCTTTTCATAGGCCCCAAATTCGCCCAGGTAGATGGGGCGATTCTCCCGCTTGGCCCAGGCCTGCACCTTCTCAAAGTCCCGCTCGATCCCATCGCGATCCTTTTCCGAGCCCTGCCAGGCGACGCCGGTTTTGTCCTTCTGCCCGGTCCAGGGCGTCCCCTGGTGCGTGAACTCGAACGGGTCATAATAATGGAAGGTCACGATAAGATTCCGATCATCCTCGGGGAGACGTAGCGACTCCAATTGCTTGAAACTGTTCCAGGGGTCAGGTCCGATGATCACGGTGCGCGCCGGATTGGATTTTCGAATGACGGCCAGGGCCTCGTGCCAGTAATTGCTCCAGGATTCGTGGGTGAACTTGGGGGCCGGCTCGTTCAAGATCTCGAACATCACCTCGGACGGACGCTCCTGGCAGTGGTCGGCGATAGCAACCCAACTCGCCAGGAATGCGCTCTTCTTGCCGACAGGATCCGGCGAAATCGCCAAGTCGTCGTGAAAATCGAGAATCACGAGCAGTTTGTTGGCCAGAGCCTGGTCCATCGCCCAATCGAGCGTGGTGAAGAACTCCTTCCGCAACTTGCCCTGGGCATCGGGCTTGCCATCGCGGAGCGGGTGGAGGTTGATGCGCACGTGGTTGAACCCGGCTTCGCGGATCAACCTGAAATGCTCATCCTTGAAATTGCCACGCGCACGGTCCTGCCAGAGCGCGTCCCAGCCGATGATGTTCACGCCCCTACCCAGCCGTTCGTTCTGGCGGAAGGCATCTGCGGCGACGGTGGGCATCTGGCAAGTGAAAGTGATCGCAGCGAAGGCGACAGCCACAACGGCTTTCATCGTGTTTGGAGGCCTGAGCCAACGCCGGGTAGTCGCGCCAGTCATACTCATCGCGTCAGGAGATCATGGGCGGAAGAACGGCGCAAGCTCAACCTGCGTCCGCGCGGGCAAGGACAAACCAAACCATACCAGCGTGAGATATAAGAAGGCAATCTGCGAGAGCGCTGGTGACACTCCCCTCTCGTGCTGCTATAACCACCGCAGATGTTTGAACTGCTCGCCACCGATCCCGCCTCCAAAGCCCGACTCGGACGTCTAACCACCCCGCGCGGGGTGATTGAGACGCCTGTCTTTATGCCCGTGGGCACCCAGGCCAGCGTCAAAGCCTTGGACCCGCGCGAGTTGCGCGAGATGGGGACCCAAATCCTCCTGGGCAACACGTATCATCTGAACATACGTCCCGGCCTCGATATCATCCGCGCCGCCGGCGGGTTGCACCAGTTCATGGCCTGGCCACACCCGATCCTCACCGATAGCGGCGGATTCCAGGTCTTCAGCCTCGCCAAGATCCGCAAGATTCGTGCGCACGGCGTTGAATTCCGCTCGCATCTGGACGGCTCGCCCCTGTTCCTCGGGCCGAAGGAGGCGATGGAAATCCAGCGAACGCTCGGTGCGGATATCGCCATGGTCTTCGATGAATGCCCCCCGCACGATTGCCCTGCGCGCGAAGCCCGCGCGGCTGTCGAGCGTACCATCCGTTGGGCCCGCGAGTGCCGCGAGCAACCCCGAACGCCAGGACAGATGGTCTTTGGAATCGTCCAGGGCGGCATCAACCCCGCGCTGCGCGAGGAATGTGCCAAGGCGATTGTGGCGATGGAATTCGACGGCTACGCCATCGGCGGAGTCAGCGTGGGCGAACCCGAGCCGGAAATGATGCATGCGGTGGAAATGACCGAACCCTTCTTACCGGCAGCCAAGGCCCGCTACGCCATGGGATTGGGCACGCCCGCCCAAATGGTCGAGTTAGTGGCGCGCGGGGTGGACATGTTTGATTGCGTGCTGCCGACCCGGGTGGCGCGCAACGGGACCGCCTTCACCACACGCGGGACGTTCGCCATCAAAGGGGGGGCCTGCAAAGCGGACATGGGCCCGATCGAGGAGGGCTGCAAGTGTTTCGCATGTCGTTTATTTTCAAGAGCTTATGTCAGGCATCTGCTCAACGTCAACGAAATCCTCGGCTTGCGCCTGGTGAGCATCCACAACAGCCATTTCTATCTGAAGGTCATGCGGGACATCCGTGTCCACCTTGCCGCCGGCACGTTCGCCGCGTTCCGGGAACGATTTCTGGCGGACTACATCCCCACCAGCAAAGTGCTCGCCGCCCGAACCGCCGCTCGCGCCAAATCAATAAAGTAAGCTTGCCAAACGCTCTAGCATGCCTAAATTGGGCGGCTCTTATTTACAGACATGAATTTGTTTACGTTGACGATGCTGGCGCAGGGCACAGCCCCGGACCCGCGGGCTCAGACCCTGCAATTGGTGGGGATGCTCGTGATCATGGGCGTCATGTTCTACTTCGCCATTTTCCGGCCCCAGCAGAAGAAAGCCAAGGAACATGAGGCCCTCCTCAAAGCGCTTAAGCCGGGCGACAAGGTCGTCACCACCAGTGGCATCGTGGGTGTGATCGTGACTATGAAAGAGAGAACCGTGTCCATCCGGTCTGGCGACTCCAAGCTGGAAGTCCTCAAGAGCGCTGTGACCGAGGCGATTGAACGAGCCGAGACCCCCACCCAAAACTAAATAGTATCCCATGACCCGAAGAAACCTTTGGAGACTGCTCCTCGTCCTGTTCATCCTGGCGTGGTCCATTTACGAACTCTACCCGCCCGGCCCACGCGACCTTCTCAAGACCTTCCAGGACCAGGCGGAGGTCAAGGACACCAACTTCAACGCCATCGTCACCCAGGCGATCGAGCTTCAGAAGCACAACTCCAACCAGACATTCCTCAACCTGCTCACCGCGGTCGGAACGAACGACCTGCGGCAGTATTTCCCCGCGCTCGTCGATGACGAGGACCGGGAGCCCAACCGCGCCATCCTCAACCGTATCCAGAAAAAGGCCTCGGGGCGCATCAAACTGGGCCTCGACCTGCAGGGTGGGACCGCTTTCCTCGTCTCCCTGGACACAACGCGGATGGCGAAGATCGCGGATCGCGAGCATGCGGTCCAACAGGCCGTCGAGGTGCTCCGCAAACGCGTGGACCGGTTCGGCGTGGCGGAACCTATTATCGCCCCTGAAGGTGACAACAATATCTTGATCCAGTTGCCAGGCCTCACAGAAGCGGACAAGGATCGCGCCAAGACGACCATTCAGAAAGCCGCGTTCCTCGAGTTCCGGCTTGTTCATCCGGAGAGCGAGGCGCTTGTGAAGCAGGAGATTATCGAGCCCGGATATGAGATCAAAATCGAGAAACGGCAGCGCAAGGGGCAGGAGGGGCAACAGCACGCCTACCTCGTCAGCAAAGAGGCGGCCAAAGGCTTGACAGGCAAGTACGTCGAGACGAGCGGCGTCCAGCCAGATCCCATGACCGGCGCGCCCAAGATCCATCTCAGTTTCAACACCGAAGGAGCTAAGCTGTTCGGGGATATTACCGCCGCGAATGTCAACCACCAACTGGCCATCGTCCTGGATGGAGAACTCTATTCGGCTCCCAATATCAACGAACCCATCATGGGTGGCAACTGCGAGATCTCCGGCGGGTTCGATTGGGAGGAAGCTTATGAGTTGGCAAATGTGCTTCAAAACCCCCTCGAAGCTCCCGTACACCTGGAGTCGGAACGCGGCGTTGACCCCTCCCTGGGCAGAGACTCCATCTCAAGCGGCATCCGTGCTTCGCTCATCGGAACGATTCTCGTGGTCTTGTTCATGCTGGTCTATTACTTCACAGCAGGGGCCGTCGCCAATGTCGCTCTCATGCTCAACATCGTCATCCTTTTCGGCGTCCTTTGCTCGGTGGGCACGACCCTGACGATGCCCGGCATCGCGGGTCTGGTCCTCACCATCGGCATGGCGGTGGATGCCAACGTCCTCATCTACGAACGCATCCGGGAGGAACTGGCGGCGGGCAAGTCGTTACGAGGAGCGCTTGCGGCGGGGTATGACAAGGCGTTCGTCACCATTTTCGACTCGAATCTGACCACTTTGATCGGCTCCGTCATCCTCATTTTCATGGGTACCGGTCCGGTGAAAGGCTTCGGCGTAACGCTCACGATCGGCATCACGGCCAGCATGTTCACGGCGTTGGTCGTCACCCGCCTCATCTTCGATTTCCTTCTGGCCAAAGGCTGGCTGCGCTCCCTTCCGATGCTCCACCTTATCCGCGGGGCCAAGTATGATTTCATGAAATACGCCCTCCCCGCGTTTGCCATCTCCTGGACGCTGATCGTGGTCGGCAACGGGTATGGCCTCTACAGGGGTAAGGATGCCCTGGGCATCGACTTTGCGGGGGGTGACAAGATCGGGATGCGCTTTGTCCAGAGCCAGAAGATCGACGCGGCCAAAGTCCGGGATGCGCTCAAGGAAGCCAAACTCGGCGAGGTGTCTATTCAGTACCCGAAGGACATGGCCACTGGAAAAGAGACGCTCGAAGTCGTGGCGGAACTCGGGGCCGGCCAGAAGGCCCAGGATGCCTTGGAAAAGGCATTCCCGAGCGCGAAGTTCGAGCGCATCTCTTCGGAGCAGATCGGGGCCACCGTCGGACACGAGATTCAGAAGACGGCCATCGTCGCCACCCTCCTCGCCTTGTTCGGCATCCTCGTCTATGTGGCGTTCCGCTATGAGTTCTCCTTCGCTGTCGGCGCGGTCATCTCGCTCATTCACGACATCTTCATGACCACGGGTTGGTTCTTCATGACAGGCCGGCAATTGAACGCCCCCATCATCGCCGTGCTCCTGACGATCATCGGGTTCTCGATCAACGACACCATCGTGATCTTCGACCGGATACGGGAGGATCTCAAACTGGGCGTCAAGGGAACATTTCGTGAAGTGATGAACCAGGCGCTCAATCAAACCCTGAGCCGGACGATCATCACCTCCGGCACCGTCTTCCTCGCCACCGCCTCGCTCTACTTTTTTGGCGGCGGCGTCGTCAACGACTTCGCGTTTGCGTTCCTGGTGGGCATTCTCACGGGCACCTACTCGAGCATCTACATCGCCAGCGCGTTTGTGCTCTGGTGGCATAAGGGACACCGCCCCGAGCTCGGCTCTCAAGTCAGGATGGACTCGGTCGTAACTCAAAAGGTCTGACGGAGGTTCCTCCGGTTCGCTGGCGAAGCAGCTCGGCAACGGCACTTTGACTGTTGCCGGGACTTCTCATCGGCCCTCCTCATAGGCGGCTCGAATGTCGGCGGGGTTGTAGCCACACCAGCAACTCTCATTTTGGCCGCAGGTGGCACCCAGGACCGGCTAAAGCCGGGACTCCAAACGCCTTCGGAAGACAGTTGACAGAGTTCTGAGTCCAGCCTTCAGGCGGTCGGGAGCCAAAAGAGAACAGGTTGCACGGAATGGCGGTTGTAATCCGCCCAACACCGGATAGATTAGAATTGGTTCATGCTTGCGGTAATCGAGATTCAATGGTGGCATTGGGCTGGATTCATTCTGGCCGTACTATTCTTCCTGGCGCTGGATCTGGGTGTTTTCCACCGCAAAGCCCACGTCGTCCGCTTCAAGGAGGCCCTGACCTGGAGCGCGGTCTGGTTCACCCTGGCGCTGCTCTTTGCGTTGTTGCTTCGCAGCCAGCGCGGGCAAACCGAGGCGACGGACTTCCTGGTGGGCTACCTCATCGAACTGTCCCTGTCGATGGACAACGTCTTCGTGATTGCCATCATTTTCAATTACTTTCGCGTCCCTTCCGAGTACCAGCATCGCGTTCTCTTCTGGGGCATCCTCGGCGCCCTCGTCATGCGGGGAATCATGATCTGGCTGGGCGCCGAATTGATCCAGCAGTTCCATTGGATGCTCTACATCTTCGGTGTGTTTCTGATCGTTACGGGTATCAAGATGTTGATGGGGGAGGAAGAGGAGATGCAGCCCGAAGCGAACCCTATCCTGCGCTTGGTACGGAAATACTTCCCTGTTTCGCCAGACTACCACGGGCAGCAATTCTATACCGTCCAGGGCGGCCGCCATATTCTCACGCCGCTGGCTTTGGTTCTCTTGATGGTCGAGACCACCGACCTTGTCTTCGCGCTGGATTCGATCCCCGCCATCTTCTGCGTCACCACGGACACGTTCGTGGTCTTCACGTCGAACGTGTTCGCCATTCTCGGGCTTCGTTCTTTGTACTTTGTGCTCGCGGGGGCCATCGCCTTCTTCCGCTATCTCAAGCCCGGCCTGGCAACAGTGTTAGCCTTCATCGGTAGTAAAATGCTTCTCGCACACTGGATCACCATCAGCAACACTTGGTCGCTCGCCGTCGTGGCTGGAATCCTCCTCACTGCGATTGTCGCCTCAGTCGTCGCCGCCCGCGGCGAACAGACGCGCCCGAGGCCCGCCACGCCCGCGGATGGAGACAGAAAGGGTTGACGCGAAAGACATGAGCGAACCGGACAACCCACTCCCGTCTGCCCCGCCTGCTCCCCAGCCTCTTTCCGAGGTCTTGATCGAGATCCTGCGCTCCGATCCGCCTTCGGGTGGCATGACCCTGAACACGATCTTTCTCTGGACGGGGGGCCGTGGCATCTTCCTGATCGTCGTCGTGCTCTGTCTGCCCTTTCTATCAGGCCTCGCGCCACCCGGTCTCAGCACACCCTTCGGGACGGTCGTTCTTTGGCTGGGAGTTCGCGGGGCGCTGGGCAAATCCCAATCTCTCCCCTTCCACATCGGTGAACGGGCGCTGCCAACCGGCTTTCACAAGGTGCTGCGTGGAAGCATCAAGGTGCTGCACTTCCTGGAGAAATGGCTGGTCCGCCCTCGCCGGACGACCTGGATGAACTGGTCCAGCGCCCGCTTCCTGAACGGATTCCTCCTCGCCTCCATGGCGCTTCTGCTGGCGCTCCCGCTCCCCTTCCCGCTCACCAACATGTTGCCCGCGTACGCGATCGTCCTCCTTGCGCTGAGCATGATGGAGGGAGACGGATTCCTCATCTGGATCGGTTACGTGGTCAGCGCGGGCACCCTGGTTTTCTTTATTGCGTTGGCCGACCTGATCGCCAATTTTCTCTTCAAGTACTTCAGTCAAGCCGTGAACTGGATCCAAAGCTGGCTATGAAATTTCGATGGGTGCTTGCGCCGCCCCAGCCCTCGGTGGTCGCGGAGTTGGCTTCGCAGGTTGAGGTCTCAGCGCTTCTTGCCCAGTGCCTCGTCAACCGCGGCCTGGGTGTTCCCTTTCGCGCCGCCAGCTTCCTCGAACCGCGGCTCAAGTCACTATCCGATCCCGACCGGCTCCCGAATCTGGCGGCGGCTGTGGCTCGCCTTTGGCAGGCTCGCGAGCAGTCCGAACCGATGGTAATTTTCGGCGACTACGACGTGGACGGCGTGACCGCGAGCGCATTGCTTCTGCAGGTGCTCCGGCCCCTGGGTTGGCAGACAAGCTGCTATCTCCCCCACCGCCTTGACGAGGGCTACGGTCTGACTCGTGACGCTGTGGAAAGCTGCCTTCAAAAGCATCCGGTCAAGCTCATCCTCGCCGTGGATTGCGGTTCCACCGCTCTCGGGACCATCACATGGCTTCGCTCGTGCGGGGTGGACGTCATCGTCCTGGATCATCACCAGGTGAGCTCCCCTCCTCCGCCCGCGACCGCCCTGGTCAATCCCCAGCTCGGCCCGAACACTCCGGAGGGCCTCTCTGATCTCTGTTCGGCGGGGCTCGCCTTCAAGCTGGCGCATGCTCTGGTCAAAGAGGGACGCGACAGAGATGTCGTAGCCGCAAACGGCTTTGATCTGCGGCCCCTGCTCGACCTCGTCGCTCTGGGGACGATCGCCGACCTCGTTCCGCTCCGAGGCGAGAACCGTATCCTGGTCACCACCGGGTTGGAGCGGTTGAACACCACCGCCCGACCCGGTTTGCAGGCACTCCGCGCGGTAGCCCAGATCAACGGCCCGATAGGCCCCTACGAAGTCGCCTTCCAGCTCGCCCCCCGCCTCAACGCCGCGGGCCGCCTCGAAAACGCCACCGAGGCGCTCGACCTCCTCTTGGCGGACGACATGGTGCGGGCCGAGTCTATCGCAACCTCCCTGGATGCCCGAAACCGCGAGCGCCAGAACATCGAGCGAGGCATTGCCGACGAAGTGATCAGCGCAATCCGCGCCCGTTTCAATCCTGAGACCGATTTCATGATCGTCGAAGGCCAGATGTTTTGGCATGTCGGAGTCGTGGGGATCGTGGCCTCGCGTGTCCTGCATGAGTTCCACCGGCCCACCATCATCCTCGGGGGGGATGGACACGAGTGGCGGGGCTCTGGACGAAGCATCGAAGGGTTCGACTTGGCTGCCGCCCTCCGAGAGTGCGGCGATCTCCTGCTGAGGCACGGCGGCCATGCCATGGCCGCCGGGCTGACCCTTCACCCGGAAAACGTCCCGGCCCTGCGCGCGCGTCTGAACACCCTCGCTCGCAAGAGCCTCACCACCGAGCAACTCCAACCCACGCTCCAACTCGACGCCGAGGTCCGGTTAAGCGAATTGACCCTTGATCGGTTGCTTGAACTGGCGCGCTTGCAGCCCCACGGCCAGGGCAATCCCGCCGTTCAGGTGATCGTTTCGGGTGTGACCCTTCGCCGCCCACCGCTGCGGATGGGTCGCGAGCAGCAGCATCTCAAACTCTGGATTATGGACGGAGACAGCGTGATGGAAGCGGTCTGGTGGGGAGGCAACGGCAAGCCCTGCCCGGAAGGCACCTTCGATCTCGCATGCACGCCGCAGATCAACGAATTCAACGGGAGGACCGTTGTGCAAGCCAAAGTGCTGGACTGGCGTCCAGCAGCGCTCCCCCATACCTAACCGAACCGTTCTCCCACCATGACGAGTGCCCCCGTCACACACCCGGAAGCGTCCCAGAACCGCTTGGGCGACCTGTGGGGCGGCCTGGCCGCCATGCTGGTAGCCTTGCCCTCGTCGATCGCCTTTGGAGTGACGGCTTGCACTGTTCTGGGGACCGAAGGGATGGCGCAAGGCGCGGTAGCCGGAATCGTCGGCGCCATCGCGATCGGTCTGGTGGCCCCGTTGGTGGGCGGAACCCCGCGCCTCATCTCCGCTCCTTGCGCGCCTGCCGCCGCCGTGCTGGCCGCGTTAGCAGCGGATCTTCTTGGGGGAACCCCTGGTGAAGCACCGGAAAAGGTCCTGTTGCTGCTCACGCTGGTGGGGTTGATCTCCGGCGTTTTACAGCTCGTCTATGGCATGGGGGGGGGAGGCAGGTTGATCAAGTACATCCCTTACCCCGTCGTTTCCGGGTACCTCAGCGGCGTGGCAGCGCTGATCTTCCTGAGCCAACTTCCCAAGCTCTTCGGGATGCCTGAAGACGTCCCGTTGATCCAAGGGCTGCTTTCGCCAGCTCTATGGCAATGGCCCAGCGTCCTGGTAGGTGCGGTGACCATCCTGGTCATAGCGCTAGCGCCCCGGTTCACCAAAGCCGTGCCCGCCACCATCATCGGGCTGTTGGCCGGGACGTTGACCTACTTGGGACTGGGCGTGCTGCGTCCGGAACTCCTGCACTTGGAAAATAACAAGCTGCTCATCGGCGCCGTAAGCGGCACTGTGGGCTCCCTCCTCGGCGAGACGGGCCATCGGTGGCAGGCGTTGCGGGCCCTCCACCTGAACGAGCTGAGCTCACTGCTCGCACCCGCATTCACGCTCTCGATTGTGCTTTCCATGGACACGCTCAAAACCTGCGTCGTGCTGGATGCCCTCACACGCAGCCGGCACAACTCGAATCGAGAACTCGTGGGCCAGGGCGTCGCCAATATCGCCTCCGCGCTGGCCGGAGGGATGGCCGGAGCCGGGACTATGGGAGCTACACTGGTCAACCTCAACAGCGGCGCGCGCACACGCGCATCGGGCATGGTCGAGGGCGCGCTCGCGGCCGTGGCGTTCCTGGCGCTCAGCCCGTTGATCGGCTGGACACCCATCGCGGCTCTGGCGGGGTTGCTGATCATGGTCGCTTTCCGGATGTTCGATCGGAGCAGCCTCCACCTGCTGCGGCAGCGATCGACCCTTCTCGACTTCCTGGTCATCGCCGCTGTCATCGTTGTTGCCGTGCGAGCGAGCCTGATCGCGGCAGCCGGGGCCGGCCTGGCCCTGGCCATCCTCCTGTTCATCCGCGAGCAAATGCGAGGCGCCGTCATCAGGCGCAAGGCCTATGGGAGCGAGATGTCATCCAAGCAGCACCGTCTCCCGTCGGAAAAGGAAGTTCTGCTCAACTCGGGGGCCGCCACCACAATTTGCGAATTGCAGGGAAGCCTCTTCTTCGGCACCACGGACCGTCTGTTCTCGGAGTTGGAGCGCGACCTGAAGACCAGTCGCTATGTGATTCTCGACATGCGCAGGGTGCAGTCGGTGGATTTCACCGCCGCGCACCTCCTGGATCAGATCGGCGCGATGCTCGCCGAGAGGAACGCGCGCCTGCTCTTAAGCGGCCTGCCCGCCAGCCTGCCCACAGGCCAGGATCTCGAGGCTTACTTCCATGAAATCGGGCTCGTTAAACCGGATCAGAGCGTGCGGGTATTTCCGGCTCTTGACGACGCCCTGGCTTGGGCGGAAGACCGCCTCATCGAGGATGCTCAACTTCACAATTCTCAAAACGAATCCCTCCTCGACCTCGCCGAAATCGAGTTGCTGAGAGAGTTGGAGGAGGATCAGATCCTGGCCGCGTTGCGTCCTTGCGCCCGTGAAGTCTCGTATGTCGCCGGCCAGCCCATCTTTTCCAAAGGCGACGCCTCGGACGATCTGTTCCTGATCCGCCGGGGCGCCGTCAGGGTATTCCTGCCGATGGACCATGGCCGGTATTTGAACCTGGCGACCTTTGGACGCGGCAGCTTCTTTGGCGACATGGCCTTTCTGGACCGGGGCGTCCGCTCCGCCGACGCAGTGGCTGTGACCGCCACTGAGGTGTACGCCATCTCCCGGGCCCGCTTCAACGAGGCCGCCCACCAACACCCTCTGTTGGGCGTAAAAGTGTTCGCCCGACTCGCCCGCGCCCTGGCCATCCGCCTCCGGCACACCGACAATGAACTGCGCGCCCTCCAGGAAGCCTGAAAGGAGCTGCAGGAGAGCGCCCGGATGCAAGGCCGGTGCACTTTCGACCACAGCACAATGTCCAGCCCAGTCCTCGTACAAGGCGATGCCACACTACCACGGAGGCGCTGAGGCACAGAGGAAGAACCCGAAGACCGGCCGCCACTGGAAGTTCTTCCTCTCGTATTACAATGTCTTTAAATCACGCATTTTCGAGAAGATTTCTACGCGGCCAGTTTGGTCAACTGGTCCACATCTGCTTGCCGTGCAGCCAGTAAGGCGGTGGTGATCTGGCGCCCCTTGGAGGTGAGAACATAACGGTGCGTACCAGACACTTTCCTGAGCAGTCTATGGGCGCGCAATAACCTGAGCTTGCGGGTGGTGGCCCCGCTGCGGCGGCGTCGCTCCGCTGGACCGCAAGCCTTGCGAGGATAGAGGATGCAGTGCAGATCCCGGTTGCGCAATCCATGATCGCAAATTCTCCCCGGCTGATCGCCTCCAGCAGAGCGCCATCCTGGGCCGACCAAGGGTTCAACGGGCGATACCGTTGGCCCTGGCGCACCACCGGTTGGCATATCGGCCGGGTCATTTCGCTCAGGCGAGTGGTGCCGGTAACCGCCGCCAGGGCCGTCAGAGTCGAATATGCCGGAGCTGGAGGGGCGGCATCCGGCGCTGGTGCGGAAGTATGACGCCAACAAGAACGGGCGGCTGGACTGGCGGGAGCGGGACAAGTACCGGGCCGACTTAAAACGCGCCCGCGCCGAGAAGCAGAAGGCGGCTGCGAACAAGCCTGCCGGGCCGCAGGGGAGACGCTGAGCATGGTTCCGGCTTTCCAGGGTGCGTCTCGCGCAGGCGCGCAGAGGCGAAGCTACCGTGCCAAATCTGGAACTCCGGAAATCAGCAAGGGGCGCAACTTGATTCCACCTTCTTCCTTGAGTTCATGATTCCCAGATTCTCCTACGGCCTGGAGGACCCTGCCAGTGGCGTCACGGCAAGACACCCCGCTGCCGGGCGACTTCAAATCCGCACCTGGGCGCGGGGGACGACGACGCCCAACGCGTATGACTGTTACGGACTTTTTCTCATCGTACCTCTCCCAAACTGGGGTCGTAGGGTTTTTGCCGGATAGCCCTGCTCGCATCGAGTTTTGCGCCCAAATTGCCGGGATGACGTCGTAGCCCTACGAAAGGATTGGCTGAGATTGTTGGTGAGAGGGGTCACCCATAGTGTGGGTCGCGTTGCAGTCCGGGGGTCCGGGTCTCGGCGTCGCTGAACCGGCGCCCTTGGCAAGTTCTGCGATCCGTGTGATCCTGTCATCCGCGGTTCAATCGGCCCGCCGCATGCCCATCGCGGTTCTTGTGGGAGGCGCCCATCGTGTCGTACTCGTTCATGCTCTTTCGGAGCGGAGTGCGGTCAGTTCCTGACATTGCCAGAAGACGCGTTGGACACCTCCAAACGAGGATTTTGCTGGATACCTGCGGTTTCCATGGGCTTGATCTTCGGTAACGTCAACGACAACCATGATCGGCCACGACAAAGACAGTCCCGCGCTCCAAGGGGAGAAGGCTCAGAAGGGAACCGCGTGTTGGAAGCGGGTTCTGAAAGTCTTGCTTTGCCTGGTCCTAGGCATAGTGGCGTCAGGCGCGGCATTTGTTGGGGTGCTGGTGTTCAGGTACTACCGCATCGTCGGGGCGAAGCCGGGCGCGCTACAGACACAGGTCAGACCAGGGGAGTTGGGCCGAAGGGTCAATTCCTTCGTGGGCACCGGGGGCATTCCGTGGGTCTGCGGGCATAACTTCCCCGGTGCGATGGTTCCGTTCGGGATGGTCCGCTTGGGCCCCGAAACAGCGTCCATATTGATCCGCAAACGGGCCCTCAATACGTCAGGGTACTACTACGGCGATGACCGGATGCTCGGCTTTAGCCACACGCGGCTGAGCGGCACGGGCGCGACCGATGGCGGTCATTTTCTGGTGGTGCCGGCGGTTGGGCCGGTGCGGCCCAAGACCTACCGGAAGGGTCAATACCTCGGCTTTTCGCACAGGGAAGAGGTCGCTTCGCCCGGCTACTACGCCGTCAACCTGCCGGGAATCGGGACCCGGGTCGAACTCACCGCCACCGCGCGTGTGGGCGTTCATCGTTACACGTTTAGTCAGGACAAAACTCCGCATCTCGTGCTCGACGTGATGAATGCGCTCGGTGGTCGCAAGAGCCGCGAAGGGAGCTTGCGGATCCTGCCCGAAGCCAACGAGGTGGAGGGAGCGGTGCGGACTTTCGGGACTTTCTCCGGGCGGTATGGCGGCATCAAGGTGTATTGTGTTGCGCGGTTTGACCAGCCGTTCACCTCGTTCAGCACCTGGCAAAACGATGTGGCTTTCCCCAACCAACCGACTGCCGAGGGCGATGGCCTTGGCGTTGATCTGTGTTTTGAGACCCAGGACCGGCCGCGGGTCGTGATGCTCAAACTGGCAATTTCCTATGTGAGCATCGAAAATGCGCGGGCCAATCTGCAAGCGGAGGCCGCCGCAAAGGACTTCGATCACATTCTGGCCGAGGCCCACCAGGCATGGGAAGAGAGGTTGTCCTTGATCAAGATCCAAGGGGGCACTGAAAAACAGAAGACCATTTTTTATACTGCGCTCTATCGCGTCTTCCAGATGCCGACCCTCTTCAACGACGCCAATGGGGAGTATTTGGGTTTCGACAAGAAGGTTCACAGGATTTCGGACTTCCAGTACTTTACGGATCTATCCATTTGGGACACTTTTCGGACCGTT
>ORJL010280648.1_pt1 | contig 19881 bp, 20 predicted proteins | sample 1779941 | NCBI WGS metagenome assembly ORJL01 (sample SAMEA104232317, study PRJEB22302) | groundwater metagenome | biome: forest; feature: aquifer; material: groundwater | place: USA | collected 2011-08-07 | depth 5.8 m | reverse complement strand
GATTTGAGGGTGGGGTCGAACGCTTGCCGGAAGTTCGTTATGATCTGTCGAACCTGGAGCTGCCGGGTACCGGATTGTTTTTTCGGAATACAAGCGTTTATTCTAACCTTAGCAGTAAACAGGCTTCTCCCAGCGAGGTACGTTTGGAAACGATGCGCTTGGACACCGACAGCGAACTTTCGTATCCTATGAAAGTCGGGATATTTGAAATGAAACCATTTGTCGGAGGGGAGCACACCTATTACAGCAAGACCAAGGATCCGGAAGAATACGATGCTATCCGCGGGATATTCCGCACGGGGGCGAGTTTGAGCACGAAGTTTTATAAGGTTTTTGACGCTGAAGTAGAGAGGTGGGGACTGGACATCCACCGCTTGAGGCACATCATTACACCGTCAGTTTCCTACGCTTACAACCACACACCGACGTTCACTTCTAACGACCTGGATTCTTTCGATGCCATTGACAGCCGGGACATTGGGCATTCCATTGGCTTCTCTCTGGAAAACAAATTGCAGACGAAAAGGAATAATAACGTGGTCGAGCTGCTGCGCGCGGTCATCGGGACGGATTTCGCTCTCAAAGAAAATCCCGGTAAGGGAGGGTTCAATACCGTTAACACCGACATTGACTTCCGTCCTGTGGACTGGGTCACGTTCTATTTTGATTCTTCGTATGATACGCGTGAAGAATACCTGACCACGGCGAATTTTGATCTTTATATCAACGCCGGCCCCAAATGGACGGCCGGCATCGGCAAGCGCTGGAACCGCGCGGTCGACGACCAGGTCACCGCCGAACTTTCTTACAAAATAAATCCGAAATGGGCGATCAGGACTTATAATCGATTTGACCTTAAGAACGGGATACATAAGGAGCAAGAAATAAGCGTCAGGCGCGACCTGCACGAATGGACCATGGACATCAATTTCAATGAGACCAGGTCAAAGGGAAGCGAGATCTGGATCGTCTTTACGTTAAAGGCTTTCCCGGATTTCCTGGTAGACCTTGGGACAAGTTTCAACAAACGTAAAGCCGGCTCGCAAAGTTCGGAAGGAGAGTAAACGTGAATATAACAGTCGTTGGGTCTGGGTATGTTGGGTTGGTGACCGGAGTTTGTCTGGCGCACATCGGGCACACGGTCATTTGTGTGGATAATAACCAGGAGAAGATCAAACGCCTCAGGCGGGGAGAAGTTCCTATCTATGAACCCGGGCTGGAAGAGCTGTTGAAGAAATATCTCAAGAGCAAGCGGTTATCCTTTGGGACATCCATTGCCGACGCCGCGAAAAGATCCACCGTGATCTTTATTGCTGTCGGGACGCCGTCGAAGAAAAACGGGGACGCGGACTTGACCTATGTTGAGAACGTGGCCCGGGACATCGCGCGCGTCATGGATTCCTATAAATTGATCGTTGAGAAATCCACGGTCCCCGCTGACACGGGCCAGCGCATCAAGCGCACCATCGCCATGAACCTTTCCAAGAAATTCCGCAAAGGCAATGAGGTGACGCTGGATTTCGACGTGGCCTCCAATCCGGAGTTCCTGCGTGAGGGTTCCGCGATGCATGATTTCATGAACCCCGATCGGGTCGTCATCGGTGTTGAGTCGACCAAGGCCGAACGGCTTTTGCGTGAGTTATACGCGCCGTTAAAGCCCGTGATGGTCGTCACTGATATCAATTCGGCGGAATTGATCAAGCACGCCTCGAACTCGTTTTTGGCCACAAAGATCTCGTTCATCAACGCTATCGCGCAAGTTTGCGATCATGTGGGCGCCGATGTCCTGAAGGTCGCCGAAGGCATGGGGTTCGACAAGCGCATCGGCCGCAAATTCCTCGACGCGGGGATTGGTTATGGCGGCAGTTGTTTCCCCAAGGACGTCGATGCTTTTATTCGCCTTAGCGAGAAAAGCGGTTATAATTTTAATTTGCTTAAAGAGGTCCGCAATGTCAATGAAGAGCAAATAGCTCTTTTTGTGCGGCTGATCGAAGATAAATTGTGGATCGTTAAAGACAAGGTCATCGGGGTTTTGGGGGTCGCGTTCAAATCCAACACGGATGATATGCGCAATGCTCCTTCCATCGGTATTATCGACGCCTTGCAGCGTGAAGGGGCCAAAGTGAAGGTTTATGATCCCCAAGCCATGCCTAACGCCAAGAAAGTTTTTAGGAATGTGAACTACTGCAGCGATCCTTATGTGCTGGCCAAAGGGTGTGATTGCCTTTTGCTTTTGACGGAATGGGATGAATTCAAAAAAATCGATTTCAACAAGATCAAACGTGTCATGAAACACGCCATTCTTTTTGACGGCAGGAATTTTTATCATGACCGGAACCTCAAAGCATCCGGCTTTGAATATTACGGCGTCGGTCGTGGAATGTTGGAGCGCAAAAGGAGCTGACAAGTGTCGCAAACATTAAAGAAGAAGATCATGGGGAAAAAGGCGCGGATCGCCGTCATCGGGTTGGGCTACGTGGGGTTGCCCCTGGCGGTCAATTTTGCCCAAAAGGGTTTTCGGGTGTTCGGGCTCGATACCGACAAAGACCGCGTCCACAATATTCAAAAAAAGATAAGCTATATTCTTGATGTCCCCAGTCGCGAACTGGCGAGTGTTGTGGCCAGCGGACATCTCTCAGCCGCGACGACTTTTGAAGTCCTGAGGACGATCGATTGTGTTATCATCTGCGTCCCCACACCTTTGAAGCGTAAATATACGCCGGATATCGCTTATATCTTAAGTGCGGTACGCACTATCTGCAAATTTATCAAGAAAGATACCCTGGTCGTGCTCGAAAGCACCACTTATCCCGGCACAACGGAAGAGCTTATCAAACCGGAGCTGGAAAGAAGCGGATTAAAATCCGGCAAAGATTTCTTCCTTGCATTTTCTCCGGAACGTATCGATCCGGGCAACAAAACGCATGATGTCACCAACATCACTAAGGTCGTCGGCGGCCTGACGCTTGCCAGCGGAGAATTGACAAAGCTTCTTTATGAACAGATCATCAAACGTGTCCATATGGTTTCCACGGCCAAAGCCGCCGAGATGACCAAATTGTTGGAGAACACGTTTCGCATTATCAACATCGGTTGGGTCAACGAAGTGGCCATGATGTGTCATAAGATGGATATTGACGTATGGGAGGTCATTGACGCGGCCAAGACCAAACCCTTCGGTTTTATGGCTTTTTATCCAGGCCTGGGGGTGGGTGGGCACTGCATCCCTGATGACCCGCTTTATCTCTACTGGAAGGCCAAACATCATGGCTTCAGTTCAAAATTTATCAAACTCTCGGCGGATATCAATTCCCACATGCCGTATTACGCTGTGGAATGCCTGGCCGGAGTTTTGAAAAAGAAGAAAAAAAAGTTAAGTAATTCCAAGATACTGGTTCTGGGCGTCACGTACAAAAAAGACGTCAAGGACCTGCGCAAGTCGCCGTCTTTGAAATTAATCGAAATTTTTCAGGACAAAAAATGTCAGGTCGATTATTATGACCCTTATATCCCGTATTTACGGTTTGGGGCGATCGACCTGAGGGCTGTACCTTTGACGAAGCAAAATGTGGCGCGGTATGATTGCGTCGTGATCGCCACTGATCACAGTAATGTCGATTATAAGTCTGTCCTTAAACACGCGCGCGCGATCTACGACGTGCGTAACGTTTATAAAGGCATCAAGAGCGATAAAATAACAAAAATTTAGCCGTAACGGCTAAAAGAAAGAGCCATGAAGAAAAAGACAATTGTGATTACCGGCGGGTCCGGATTTTTGGGAAGCCATCTCTGTGATCGTTCTATCGGAGAAGGAATGAAAGTTTTTTGCGTGGACAACCTTATCACCGGAAACCCGCGTAACATCGAACATCTCATGAAGGATCCCCATTTCCAGTTCATCCGTCATGATATTTCCAAAGAGTTCCGGTTAAAGGACCCCGTTGATTATATCCTGCATTTTGCCTCGCCCGCGAGTCCGGTGGATTATTTGAACCTTCCTATCCCGACGCTGAAAGTCGGGGCCCTGGGAACTCATAATGCCCTGGGGTTGGCGAAATTGAAAAAAGCACGTCTTTTACTGGCCTCAACTTCGGAAGTCTACGGCGACCCCGAGGTGCATCCGCAAAAAGAATCCTATTGGGGGCACGTGAACCCAATCGGCCCGCGCGGGGTTTATGATGAGGCCAAACGGTTCGCCGAGGCGATCACCATGGCCTATCAGCGTTACCACAAGCTGGACACCCGGATCATCCGTATTTTTAACACCTATGGGCCGCGCATGCGCATCAACGACGGACGAGTGGTGCCGAACTTCATCCATCAGGCCATGCACAACAAGCCTTTGACCGTTTACGGCAGCGGAAAACAAACGCGGTCATTTTGTTATTATTCGGACCTCGTGGACGGGATCTTCCGTTTGCTCAAATCCAATGTTATGACACCGGTCAATATCGGCAATCCGGATGAATTCACGATCCTGGAATTCGCGAAACTGGTCATCGGGATGTCGAAAACAAAAAGCAAGATTATTTATAAACCGTTGCCTACCGATGATCCCAAACAGCGCCGGCCGGACATCACTTTGGCCAAAAAGCGGCTGGGCTGGGCACCGAAGGTGAAACTCAAAGAAGGGCTTCAAAAAACCATTGCGTGGTTTCAAGAGAATAAAACGGATTAGCATATGACGCTGGGAAAATTTGCGAGTTCTAGGGCCATCAGCAAGGAAGATTTGGCTAATTTTGAGAAAGAGATCGCGGAGGTCTTCGCGACGGGAATTATTCGCGCGCCGGTACATTTACGCGCGGGCCGGGAAGAGGCGCTCATCAAAATATTCCAGGAGAATTCGATCGGCCCGGAAGATTATGTTTTCGGGCATTGGGATTCTCATGAGCTGGCGCTTTTAAAGGGCGTGCCGCGCGAAGAGGTCAAGCAGGCCATTATCGACGGTAAAAGCATCTCGTTGTGTTTTCCAAAATATAACGTTTTTTGTACGGGGATCGTGGGAAGTTTGATGGGAACGGCGACCGGGACTGCCTGGGCGCTTAAGAACCAGGGCAAAAAAGGACGCGCGTTCATTTTTTGCGGCGACATGACCGCGGAAACAGGGATATTCCATGAGGCGGTCAAATATGCCGTGAATTTTGACTTGCCGGTGACGTTTATCGTCGGGGATAATGGTTTGAGCGTCATGACCAACACGCGTGAAGTTTGGGGATGCCCGGATCCGTGGTTTAAAGGAACTAAGTACGAAAAGAAGATCATTTATTTCAAATACACCAACACTTATCCCCATTCTGGGTTGGGATGGAAGATTAAATTTTGATAGGGACCATAGACGATAGACTATCGACCATAGACCGGTCTATAGTCTATGGTCTATAGTCAATGGTCTGAACAATGAAGTATTTTGACGAACTTAAACGAACGATGGAGTGGGTGGCGCAGCAGTCCAAGACGATCTTTGTCGGGCAAACCGTCGCCGGGCCCGGGACATTCATGTACTCGACGCTAAAAGATGTCGCGCCGGAGAAGGCCCTGGAGATGCCGATCAATGAAAGTTTCCAGATGCAGTTTACGCTCGGCATGGCCTTGGCCGGATATGTGCCGATTTCCGTCTATCCGCGGCAAAATTTTCTTTTACTGGCGACCGGTGATATGTCGAATATGATCGACAAGATGCCGGCGATCAGTGGTAACGTGGTCTTGCCCCGGATCATTATCCGGGTCGCGACGGGCCCGGATGACCCAGTCCATCCCGGGCATCAGCATATCGGCAACTTTGCCGAAGCGTTTCGCAAGATGTTTCATTGGATCGAGGTCGTTGAGCTTAATGAGCCGGAGGAGATCTTCCCGGCGTACAAGCACGCGTTGGAACGCAAAGACGCGCGGGCGACACTGATCATTGAACACGGGAATCTTTACAATACAAAATAGAAGTAGTGATCAGTGTTCAGTGTTCGGAATTGACCACTGGACACTGACAGCTGACCACTGCAATGCACAAAGATTCGAATATTTTGGTTGTCGGCCATAACGATGTCATCGAGAAGTCGCTGACGGACCATTTCGCGGCGAATCATTTTACCCGTGTTTTTTCGTCTTCGGCGATCGCTTTGAATGCGGCCATTCAGCCGGCGGTGTATGATTTTTTTGCTGACCATAAACCGGAATATGTTTTTTTGACCTCGACGCGCTCCGGCGGGATCGAAGCCAACCAGAAACAACCGGCGGAATTTATTTATCACAACCTGGAAAGCCAGAATAATGTCGTTTACGCGGCGCGTAAATTTGGGGTAAAAAAGCTGCTCTATTTGGCCAGTTCCTGTGTTTACCCCAAGGGATGCCCGCAGCCGATGAAGGAAGAATATTTGCTGACCGGCGCGTTGGAGAAGACCAGCGAGGCGTACGCGGTCGCCAAGATCGCCGGCATCAAGCTGTGTCAGGCTTATCGTCGGCAGTACGGGTTAAACGCGATCGTCGCGATTCCCGCGACGATCTATGGCCCCGGCAGCGATACTGATCCTGCAACGGCCCACGTGCTGGGCGCGTTATTGGGCAAATTTATCGAGGCGGTTAGAAATAACAGTCCCGAAGTTGTTCTTTGGGGATCGGGTGCGCCACGACGGGAATTTCTCTACGCAGATGATTTTGTAGCCGCTTGTTTATTTTTGATGGAGTGTTATCAGGGCGAGGAGATCGTGCACATCGGCTGCGGAAGTGATGTGACCATCAAAGAATTGGCCGAAACGATTGCTCGGATTTGTGGATATAAGGGAAGGGTCGTTTTTGACGCGTCAAAACCCGACGGCGCCATGCGCAAGCTCCTCGACAGCACTCGCCTGACGCAACTGGGTTGGCGGCCAAAAGTTTCGCTGGAGGAAGGAATACGAAAAACACATGAAGCGTATTTAAAGGAGTCGCACAGATGAATATTCTAGTCACCGGCGGTGCCGGGTATTTGGGGTCGGTCTTGGTCCCCCGCTTGCTAAGTGAAGGGCATAAAGTCACCGTCATCGATAATTTCATGTTCAATCAGACCTCGCTTCTGGATTGTTGTCATGATAAAAATCTCACCATTATCCGCGGCGACGCGCGTGATGAAAAACTGATGACCGGCGCGGTCAAAAAGGCCGACGCCATTTTTCCCCTGGCGTGCCTGACCGGCGCGCCATTATGCGCCAAAGAGCCCCAGGTCGCGCAAGCGGTCATCCTCGACGCTGTGAAATTACTCTTGAAACTGCGCAGTAAAAGCCAGGCCATCATTTATCCAACGACCAATAGCGGCTATGGGATCGGCGAAAAGAGCAAACATTGCACGGAAAAAACGCCGCTTAACCCCATCTCGCTTTACGGCAAGCTTAAAGTTAGTGCCGAACAAGAGATCCTTGGGGCGGGCAACGGGATCGCACTTCGTCTGGCGACCGCCTTTGGTGTTTCCCCGCGGATGCGGCTGGACCTCTTGGTCAACGATTTCACCTACCGCGCGGTATATGACCGGTTCATCGTTTTGTTCGAGGCACATTTCAAGCGAAATTATATCCACGTGCGCGATGTGTCCAAAGCATTTATCCATGGCTTGAAGAATTTTGATAAAATGAAAAATGAGGCCTATAACGTTGGGCTTAGTGATGCCAATCTAAGCAAGCTGGAATTGTGCGAGGAGATCAAAAAGCACGTTCCCGATTTTTATTTTGTAGAAGCCAAGATCGGCGAGGATCCGGACAAAAGGGATTACATCGTCAGCAATGAAAAGATCGAAAAGACCGGTTTTAAGCCGGATGTTTCACTTTCCGACGGGATCAAGGAACTGATCAAGGCGTACCAGGTCGTTAAACGGAACCAATACGCGAACATATGAAACAATTAGACGTCTTATTCATCCACCCTAATGCCTCCAAGAAGATCTATCAGGATCTGAGCAAGGATTTCTCCGCCATCGAGCCGCCGATCTGGGCGGGGATGCTCGCCGCGCATTGCCAGAAAAAAGGCTTTAACGTCGATATCCTGGATTGTGAGGCCTGGCATATGGACGAGGCGCAGTCTGTGGCCAAGATCAAGGAAGCGAACCCCAAGGTGAGCTGTTTCGTTGTCTATGGCCAGCAGCCTTCGGCAAGCTCGCAAAATATGGACGGCGCTGTTTCGTTGGCCGAGGCGCTTAAGGCCGATTTTTCGCAAACGAAAATCCTTTTTGTCGGCGGGCATATCGCGGCCCTTTCCCGGGAAGTCCTGGAAAGACATTCTTGCATCGACATGGTCTGCCAGAACGAGGGTGTGTACACGATCTCCGGCCTTCTGCGTACCAATCTGCGCGATAAACTGGACCAGGTCAATGGCCTTGGCTACCGGGACAACGGCGCCATCGTTTTAAATAAACCTTCGCCCATTGTTCCCAAACAGGATCTTCCCGACGAAATGCCGGGGGTCCTTTGGGAAAAACTGCCGATGGACCGTTATCGCACGTCCCTTTGGCATTCCTATTCGAACAATTGCGAACGTCAGCCATTTGCCGCGCTTTACACGAGCTTGGGTTGTCCGATGAAATGCTCGTTTTGCATGATCAACATCATCAACCGCCAGGAGAACGAATATTCCGACGGCAGCGCGGTCTTCCGCTACTGGGACCCGAACTTCATCATCCGGGATTTTGACTATTTCGCGAAGCGGGGCATCAAGAACATCAAGATCGCCGATGAGCTTTTTGTCCTCAATGCCAACCATTTCATGAAATTATGTGAACTGATCATCGAGCGGGGCTACAAATTCAACATCTGGTGCTATTCGCGCGTCGACACGGTTAAGGAACAGTACCTGGAAACGCTCAAGAAAGCGGGTGTTAACTGGCTGGCGCTGGGCATCGAAAGCGGCAACACGAAAGTGCGCAAGGACGTGACCAAAGGCCGTTTTGAGGACGTGGATATCCGTTCCGTCGTACAGAAGATCCGCGACCACGACATCAACGTGATCGCCAACTATATCTTCGGCCTGCCCGAGGACGACCTGGCCACAATGCAGGGAACGCTCGATCTGGCCATGGAGATGAATACGGAGGAGGCCAATTTTTATTCAGCGATGGCCTACCCAGGCAGTCCACTCTACGGAGAGGCGAAGAAAAAGGGGTGGAAACTCCCCGACCGCTACGCCGGGTTCTCCCAGCATTCCTATTATACGCAGCCGTTACCCACGAAATATGTGACGGCCGAACAGGTGCTGGAATTCCGGGACAAGGCGTGGATGCAATATCATACCAACCCGGCGTTCTTGGCGCTGTTAAAGAAAAGATTCGGGCAGGTCGCGGTCGATGAGACGCTGCGTTCGACCCAGATCAAACTTAAGCGCAAGATCCTTGAGCAGAAAGTGGCCACGTCATGATCATCAGCCGGACACCTTTTCGCATTTCGTTCTTCGGAGGCGGCACCGATTATCCCGCGTGGTTCAAAGACCACAAGGGCGCCGTCTTAGCGACGACCATCAACAAGTATTGCTACATCAACTGCCGTTATCTGCCGCCATTTTTTGAACACAAATCCCGGATCATTTATTCCATCATCGAAGCGGTCAAAAAGGTTGATGAAATCAAACACCCCGCCGTGCGCGAAGTCTTGAAATTCTTGAAGATCCGTGACGGTGTGGAGATCCATCATGACGGGGACCTCCCCGCCCGCACAGGATTAGGTTCCAGTTCCGCGTTTACTGTCGGATTGCTCAATGCTTTATACGCGATGAAAGGGACCATGCCGACCAAGGAACGCCTGGCCAAAGAAGCTATCTACGTGGAGCAGGAGATGTGCAGGGAGAACGTCGGCTGCCAGGACCAGACGCTGGCCGCCTATGGCGGGTTTAATTTTATCGAGTTCGGCGGTAACAATCATCTGCAGGTCAGGAACATCACCATCCCCGCGAAGACTCTGGAGGGACTGCAGCGGCATCTGTTGTTATATTTTACCGGATTTTCGCGTAACGCCTCGGAGATCGCCAAACATCAGATCGAGAACATCCCTAATAAGCAATTTGAACTCACCACGATGTATGACATGGCCTTTCAGGCGTTGGATATCTTAAACAAGGGCGAGCTGGAGAAGTTCGGTAAATTGATGTACGAAAGCTGGAAAATAAAAAGAGAATTATCTGCCAAGATTTCCACCTCGCATATTGATGTTCTTTATGACACGGCCATGCGCGCGGGAGCCATCGGCGGCAAGCTGCTGGGCGCCGGCGGCGGGGGGTTTGTGTTGTTCTTCGTCCCGCCCGCGAAACAGAAAAAGTTTAAAGAAAAATTCAAGAAATTATTGCTGGTCCCTTTTAATTTTGAAAACCTAGGGAGCCAGGTCATCGTTTACCAGCCCAACGGGAAATAGTTATGTTGAGCAAGACGGATGCGGTCATCCTGTGCGGGGGGCAGGGCAAGCGCCTGCAATCGGTCGTCTCTGCGCTGCCTAAGGTCATGGCTGAGGTCGCCGGACATCCTTTCCTTGATATTCTGGTCGCGCATCTAAAGAAACAGGGCATTCGGCGCATTGTCCTGTGCACCGGATACAAGGCCGATCAGGTGGAAGATCATTACCGGAAAAATCCTCAGGGATTGACGTTCGAGTTTTCGCGAGAGTCGGACCCGCTGGGCACAGGGGGGGCGCTTAAGAACGCGCAATATTTCATCGAGAGTGAACCGTTCCTCGTTTTTAACGGCGATTCGTTCTGCGCGGTCGATCTCAACGCGTTGCTGGATTTTCATGGATCCAAACTGGCCCGCGCTTCGGTCGTTGTTTCGCGCGCTCGCGAAACCAGCAGCTTCGGAAAAGTGTTCTTGGATGAGGACGCCAAGGTGACCGGCTTCAGGGAAAAAGAAAGCGGGTCCGGTGAAGGCGGTGTGAACGCGGGGGTGTATTGTTTCAATGAGGATGTTTCTTCGTTCATGCCCGAGAGCAAACGGTTTTCGCTGGAATACGACCTTTTTCCCGGACTGGTGGGTAATGGACTGTATGGATTTTACGCGGACCAGGAATTTTATGATATCGGCACGCCCGAGCGTTACGAGGCGGCCCGGCAAGCGTTGGAAAGGACCAAGAAGTGAAGATCGATACAAGTAAAAGCGCGACGCTATCAGCGAAGGCAAAATATAAAGTTCCTTTTGGCACGGTTTCGGTAACGCGGGAGGCGAGGGATCTCATCAATCAGGCGCTGGATTCCAACTGGCTGACCCGCGGGAAATTCGTCCAGGAGTTCGAGGAAAAGTTTGCCGCGCTTTTTGGCGTCAAATACGCCGTGGCGGTCAGCAGCGGCACCGACGCGGACGCACTCGCCTGCGCGGTTCTTTACGATCACGGCGCCAAACGCGGGGACGAGATCATTGTCCCGGCATTGACCTTTGTCGCCACGGGCAACGCCGTCCTGCAGGCCGGATTTACGCCCGTTTTTGTGGACGTGCGCCGGGAAACACTCAACATTGACCCGGAGAAAATCGAAAAGGCTGTTACCGCCAAGACGCGCGCGATCATGCCGGTGCATCTGATGGGCAAGCCCGCGGAGATGGACGCGATCCTGCGTATCGCTAAGAAACATAAATTACATGTCATCGAGGACGCGGCCGAGGCGCACGGCGCCGAATATAAGGGAAAAAGAATCGGCGCGATTGGCGATATGGCGGCATTTAGTTTGTACGCGGCGCACATTGTCACTACCATCGAAGGTGGCATCGTCATAATCAATGACGCGGCCACAGCTGAGGCATTGCGTTCGTTGCGTAACCATGGCATCGTCGGAAAGTTCGAGTTCCGGCGTATCGGGTTCTCTGCCAAGATGAACGAACTGGAAGCGGCGGTGGGCTTAGGGAACATCAAGATATTTCATCAGATCCTGGGAAAGCGCCGGCGTAACCTCTTGCATCTTATCGAGAAGTTCAAGAAGTTTGAGAGATATTTCATTACGATCAAGGAAGAACCGCATGAGAAAATAGGCCCGCACGCTTTCTCGATCATCGTCAGGGAAAAGATGTCTTTTACGAAAGACGAATTCGTCGCGTATCTTGAGAACGCCGGTGTTGACTCACGTAATTTGTTTTATTCCATCCCCACGCAATGCCCCAGCTACGCGTTTTTGGGCAAAAAGATCGGCGATTTTCCTGAAGCCGAATATTGTTCCAATAACGGCACGCACATCGGTATCCATCAGGACATTGAATTAAAACAGCTGGATTATGTGGCACAGGTGACCGAAGAATTCCTTCGTAGCCAAGGGATCAAATTTTAGACGATGCATATCGCCATCAACTGCCGTTCATTCTCAAAGAAACAATTCACGGGAATAGGGCGTTACGCATCGAGCCTGGTGGCCTCACTTTCCGCGATCGACGATGAGAATCGTTATTCGCTTTACACGAACCGGGGATGGGGTGAGGTCAGATCCCGGATCACCCGCCATGACGCGGCGAATTTCGCGGTTAAGTTCGACTGGCTCAGGCGCGGCGCGGCGAAGACGTTACGGTCCGTCGACATTTATCATGCTCCCAGCCCGGAGATCGTCCCCGATCTGGATACCAAATTTGTCGTGACCGTGCACGATCTGATCTATAAAACGTATCCGCAGGGGCACACGCCGGAAACACTCGTGTTCTCGGAGGCGCAGTTCCAGTCTTTTATCCCACGGGCCGCGCGGATTATTTGTAGTTCACGAAGCACGCAAAATGATGTTATCCGTTATTTTCCGTCAGTCCAAGGTAAGACCTGCTATATTTATCAGGGCGTTGACACAAATATTTTTTATCCTTTGCCGCAGTGGGAGATCCCTGCCGCCTGGGGCATTGTGAGAAGCAATGGTATCGTGGGGCCGTTCGTTCTTTTTGTTGGTACTATTGAGCCACGTAAGAATCTCAAGGGACTGCTGGAGGCCTTCGCGCGCTTGAAGGAAAGGAAGACCTTTGGCGGGAAGCTTGTTGTGATCGGCATGGCGGGTTGGAAGAGCGAAGGGCTGGCGGGATTCATCAAACATTTGGGGATCAAGGATGACGTCTTTTTTTTGGGCTTTGTTGGCAACGACGAATTGCGCGTTTTTTACAATCTGGCGGAGGTGTTTGTTTTTCCGTCACTTTACGAAGGGTTCGGGTATCCGATTCTTGAGGCTTTTAGCTGCGGCGCGGCGGTTGTGACCTCCAATGTGTCGTCGTGCCCGGAGTTGGCTGCCGATGCCGCGCTTACCGTTGATCCCGTTGATCCTGAAGCGATTGCTCGGGCTATGGAGAGGGTCCTGCAGGATCCCGGTCTTAAGAGCGCTTTGAAACACAAGGCACTTGCGCGGGTGCAGGGGTTTGATAACAAAGAAACGGCGCGGAAAACATTACGGATCTACAAGGAAGTGTATGAAGGTCAGCGGGTTCACGATCGTTCGTAACGCGGTCAAATACAATTATCCGGCTGTGGAATCCATCCGTTCGATACTTTCGATCTGCGATGAATTTATCGTCAATGTCGGGGAGTCTGAAGACGAGACACTCGATCTGGTCCAGTCCATCGGCAGCGAAAAGGTCCGCATTATCGAGAATGAATGGGACATGTCGCAGAATTCCGAGGTTTTATCCTACCAGACGAACCTGGCCCTTGATGCCTGTCACGGGGACTGGGCGTTCTACCTGCAGTCGGATGAAGTGATCCATGAAGATGATCTGGATAAAATAAAAGAGACCATGGCGCGCTATCAGGACGATCCTGATGTCGACGCATTGCGTTTTCAGTGGCTGCATTTTTACGGCAGTTATTATCGTTATCGCATCGATGGGGGCTGGTATCAGAAACAGGACCGGATCATCCGCAATAACGGGATGATCGAGTCTTTCGGGGACGCGTACGGATTCAAGCGTAAAGACGGTCAAGGCCTGCGCCGTCAGAATACCGGCGCGTTTGTGTATCATTACGGTTGGGTGCAACCGCAGGAAGTGATGGCCCAGCGTCGGGCCAATGCTGCCGAGATCGGGTTTGTGTCGTTGGCGGATAACGAGCGCGCCGCAAAATATTCGTATGGTGATCTCAACCGGTTCCCGGTTTATTTCGGCACGCATCCGAAGGCGATGGAAGAAAGGATCGCGGCGCATCCCTTGAGCCAGGATGATAAAAAGAGCATCGACCGCAAATATTGGTGGTTCCCCGCGAAATGGTTGCGGACAAGATATAAAACGGGAAGAAGGGTGAAAGAAAAAATTCAATAGTATTTCGTCGATCGTATCTGGCATCTCGTGGTCGCGAGATACCAGATACGAGATACGAGATACGAGATACGATATGAACTCAAATTCTAATTTACATGCAGTGATTCTCGCCGGTGGTTCCGGGACACGCTTCTGGCCGGCGAGCCGTCAGGATCGGCCCAAGCAGTTCCTGAATCTCGTTGGTAACGAAAGTTTGTTGCGCCAGACGATCCGTCGCGTCGCGCCGAAGGTGCCTGCGCAAAATATCTGGATCGTTGCCAGCCGCGCTCATCGCAAGGAGATCAACCGCCAGGTGGTGGGGTTGGGCTTGCGTGCGTCGCAGATCTTGTGGGAACCAAAAGGTAAAAATACCGCGCCGGCGATCCTCTGGGCCGCGTCCCGCATTCACGCCGTCGATCCTAAAGCAGTCATGGCCGTTTTGCCATCAGATCATCTGATCCAAAACACGCGCGCGTTCTTGAGTGTATTAGAGAAAGCGGTCAAGTTCGCCCGGCAGGATCAATTGGTCACCTTTGGCATTGTCCCCACGCGCCCCGAGACCGGTTACGGGTATTTGAAAACCAAAAAAATCGGCAATATTTTGCGCGTTGAGAAATTCATTGAAAAACCTGGTCTGGCCAAGGCCAAGCAATTTGTAAAAAACAGGGCTTTTTTGTGGAACAGCGGCATGTTCGTCTGGAAGGCCACAACGATCCTTGAGGCATTTGAGAAATATTTGCCGCCGATTTATGCCGCGCGAAGGGATATGTTAAAAGCGTGGCCCCGGCTGCTTGCGATTTCTATCGACTACGGTATTTTAGAGAAGGCAAAGAACGTTGCTGCCGTCGCGGCCGACATCGGCTGGTCGGATCTGGGGAGCTGGCAATCCCTGGCCGAAATTCTGCCGAAAGACAGAACGGGCAATAGCCTCAAAGGGAACGTTACGACGCTGGATTGTCGCAACAGCCTTGTCTGGGCTGGTAAACGCCTCGTTGCCGTTGTTGGTATCAACGATCTGGCGATCATTGATACTCCCGACGCGCTTTTGGTATGCCCCAAACACCTGTCGCAAGAAGTCAGAAAACTGATCGAGATCTTTAAAAAGAAACAGCGCCGGGAAGTTTAATCAGGTGACGGCATGAGTTGGATGTTCTGGGAGGAAGCGGTTGTTCTCGTTGTGGTGGTCTTGTCCGTACCCGCACTGGTTTACGCGTTATACCGATTGACCGGCCGTCGCTTCGATCATAAGTTCATTATCCTGCTTCTGTACGTCATGATCTTTTCCATCTATCTGGAGATCAATGAGCGGCGCGTCAAACACCAGCCCGGCGAAGACACCTGGGTTCCCCAAATCCTGATCAATGCTTTGGGAAACTGGGTCCCTGGCCGGGAGTAGCAGGTTTCAATGGTTGAACATAATCGTAAGTACATTTTTCGTTTTAAAGACAAGCGCATCGTTTTCAACAAACTCGCCCACGAATCGGAATTCCATCCCTTCGCGAAGGCCTTGGTTTACGCTCTTTATCACAAGGAATATCCCACTATTCGTGTTGAGGCTAAGCTTGAGGACCGGTTTCAGCCGGATTTGAACGCGTTCGCTTATGACGGGACCATGATCTTTTGGGCCGAGGTGGGCCAGGTGTCGGTCCCCAAGATCGGGAAGCTTTTTAAGAAATACCGCCAGGCGCATTTTGTATTCGTTAAAGAAGAAAAGGACGTCGAGATCTTTCAAAAGCATTTGAACAGGATGGCCAAAGATATGCTCAGCCTGCCCTTGGTGGAGATCGTGGTCTACCCGGAACATTTCCATGAGTGGAACGTCAGCGAAGAAGGCGATGTGTTCATTCGCAAGGACGATATGACCATTATTCCCTGGCATGACCCGAAAAAAAAGGTCAAATATTACTAGGGGATAAAGTTTGTATGTATAATAAAATTTATGAATAAAGAGATGCTTGATCTTAAGGAAGAAAAGATCGCCGAGGCGAAGTATTCCGAAACCGAGATCCGCGCGTGTGTTACGGTCTTAGAAGACCTGGTCAAGAACAGCGTTGAACTTGCCCATCTGCCCCCGGAATTGCGCGTCGCCCTTATTACCGCGGCCGGGCAACTCTCGCGCCCGGAACGTGATGAGATCAGAAAACGCAAAAGAGACAGCCGCCGCGTCAAGCGCCAGAGGGTGGTCCATCATGAACGGCGCCTGCGCGCGTCGACCGGCATCCGCAGCGCGCGGGAGGCGACGGTCTTTACCGCGCCGGCGCAGATCGCCGGAACACCCGCCGAGAAAAGGTTCAAGGAACTTGAGCTGGTTTCTCCCCGCGATTGTTATGTGTGCAAGCGCGCGTTCACCCGGGTGCATTTTTTTTACGACGCAATGTGTCCGAGCTGCGCGGAATTTAATTACGCCAAACGTTTTCAGACCGCTTCTTTGAAGGGCCAGGTGGCCCTTATTACGGGGTCGCGCTTAAAGATCGGCTATCAAGCGACCTTGATGATGCTGCGCGCGGGCGCCCGTGTCATCGCCACCACGCGTTTTCCGGTCGATTCGGCGCTGCGCTTCGCGCGCGAAGCAGACTTTGCCCAATGGCAGGATCGGCTGCATATTTATGGACTGGACCTGCGTCACACGCCCAGCATCGAGATCTTTTGCAATTATATTGAACAGAAATACGACCGCCTGGATATCCTTATTAACAACGCGGCACAGACGGTGCGCCGGCCGCCGGGTTTTTACGCGCATCTGATGGAAAATGAGACAAAGAAGCTCTCGGACCTATCTGTAGACGTGCAACAACTCTTGCGACCTTTTGACACGTGTAAAAAGGAATTGATGTCCTATACCCACGCGAACCCGGTAACGGACCTCGTTCCCGCGGTCGCCTGGACCGGCAAGATACAGGGGATCGGGTTGTCCGCCTCCGCCGCGCTTTCGCAGATCCCGTATTCCTACGATCACGCGTTGCCGGCCGAACAGGTTTTTCCCAAAGGCAAGCTTGATGCTGACCTGCAACAGGTGGATCTGCGTGAAATGAATAGCTGGCGCCTGCGCCTGGGGGAGGTCCCCACGGCCGAGCTCCTGGAACTGCAGCTTGTCAACGCGATCGCGCCGTTCGTCCTGTGTAACCGGTTGTCGACGATGATGAAGCGCGACAATACGGGACAAAAGCATATCGTCAATGTTTCGGCGATGGAAGGGAAATTCCTGCGCTACGTCAAGACTGACCGTCATCCGCATACTAATATGGCCAAGGCGGCGCTCAACATGCTGACCCACACCTCGGCTAGCGACCTGGTCAAATCCGGTATTTTTATGAATTCCGTGGACACCGGCTGGGTCACGGATGAAGATCCTTTCGCGCTTTCCCAGCGCAAACAACAGGTGCATGATTTCCAGCCGCCTTTGGATATCGTCGATGGTGCCGCGCGGGTATGCGACCCGTTTTTCGACGGCATTCTTACCGGCAAACACTGGTGCGGTAAATTCCTCAAGGATTATTTTCCGATCGATTGGTGAAAGGGCTATCCCAGAAAGAATAGCCCTTTTCCCCTGGCGGACCTTGGTGTTCTCCAGGATAAGGGGTCGCAATTTATTGATGTTTAAGAAAGTCCTCATTTTTGTGGTTGTTCTGTTGTGCCTGGCCGTGGCGGGGATCTACGTTGTCACCCGACCGTGGTTTGTGGCCCAGGCGGTCAAGTCCGCCGTTAACGCGCAGGTCAAGGATTTTCGGCTGGACGATCTGGATTTCGGGAAGGTCCACATCGACGGCAACGGCCTGGTGACGGTCAAAGACGTGAGTTTCGCCCTCCGGCTTCTTCCTCAAGAAGATCAACAGTGGGAAGGACATGTCCCGGTCGTTTATCTGGATAACCTCCGGTCGTTCGTGAGGTCAAAGAAGATCTTCGTTTCCGTGGAGCGCGCGGATGCCGCTAGCGACGCGGTACGCCTCAAAGGCGTTTCTTTCCAAATAACATTCACCTTTACCGGACCCAAATGGCACATTGCCAAGGGAAGCGTAAAGGGCGATTCTTTATCCGCGGGGCCGATCACGTTGATCCCGTTTGAGGCGTATTTTAGCGGTAACGAGAATCTGTTGATCGTGGATTCCTGGCGCGCGCAGTGGGCTGGCGGGAATTTAAGCGGGCGGTTGACTGTTACCCCGCTAAACTATACAATACAAGCCGATATCGTGCAGGTTGAGCTAAGTGAAGTTTCGTCCAACATGCGCGGGCGTATTAACGGCACCACCGAATTAGAAATTCAAAGGGTGGGCAACGCTGTTAACGCGTTTAATGGACATTTTGACGCGCCGCAAGGCGCGCAAATTCCGGCGGCGCTTTTACAACCGATCCTTGCGTACATTCCCGCGAGTACGCAACGGGATATTCTTGAGAAACTGATCGCCGCAGGCCTTGATGTTTTTTTCGACCACGCCGATGTTCGTTTGAAAAGCGTGCAGAGCGATTCATTGAATCTTTTGGTCAAAACGGACAGCAAGAAGTTGAATCTGGATTTGGCGGTCACGATCGACCTTAACGTGGAAGGCGGGTTGAAGAACCTTATTGAACGCCTGCCGCAGTTTATATCAGGATAGGAGGAATGATGGAATTAAAGCATATGTTGTTTGTTCTGGGGATGTTGTCCCTGGTGGCCCTGCCGACCGGCGGGTGCACGGTCAAGGCGGTGGGCGACCCAAACCGGCCGATCACCATCAACGCGCACGTCACCGTTGATGTCAGGGGATTAAAGGACACGGCCACCGATATTGAAGATTATGTCAGCGGAGCAAAACCAAAAGAAAGTTTACCGATAGATAGAGGAGGGAAATAATGCGTAATCTGATGGGAGTTCTGATCATTCTGGCAGCCACCTTAACGCCATTATCAGCCAGAGGCGAGGAGAAATATTCTTTAAAAGAAATGACGCCCGAGGTCAGTGTTGCTCTGGAAGCGCGCCGCGCGCGCTTTGACAATCTGGCGGATTTAAAATCCAAAGGCATGGTCGGTGAGGATATCCGCGGATATCTTAAGGCGTTGGTCTCTGCTCCGGAGGTGGAAGCCGTCGTTGATGCGGAAAACAAAGACCGCAAGTTCGTTTACACCACCATTGCCGAGCAGAATAATCTTGCTGGTGAAATGGCCACCATTGAAAAGGTTTTTGCCGAAGTCCAGCATGACAAGGCCAAGCCCGGTGAAAAAGTCCAGGATGCCAACGGCCAGTGGGTGACGAAGTAACTGAACCCATGCCTGCGCCTAAAACTCTGATCCTTGGCCAAAAAGATGTCGCAAGGCTGGTCGATGTCAAAAGCGCCATTGGCGTAGTTGAACAGGCGTTTGCCGAATACGGCTTTGGCCGCGCGTGGATGCCCCCGAAGATCTACCTTGATCTTCCGGAATTCTCGGGGGATTTTCGCGCCATGCCTTCCTACGTGCGCAAATTCAATCTCTGCACGCTCAAATGGGTCAACGCGCATCCTGATAATGCCGCCTTTGGATTGCCGGCGGTCATGGCGGTTTTGATCGTCAATGATCCCAAAACCGGTTTTCCGCTGGCCATTATGGACGGGACGCTGGCGACAAGTCTGCGCACCGGCGCGGGCGGGGCGGTGGCGGCCAAATATCTGGCGAGAAAAGATTCAAGCGTTGTGGCGCTCGTCGGCTGTGGAGTGCAGGCCCGCTCACAGCTCGCGGCCTTGCGTGAAATCTTCAAGATC
>ORJL011701503.1_pt1 | contig 19882 bp, 20 predicted proteins | sample 1779941 | NCBI WGS metagenome assembly ORJL01 (sample SAMEA104232317, study PRJEB22302) | groundwater metagenome | biome: forest; feature: aquifer; material: groundwater | place: USA | collected 2011-08-07 | depth 5.8 m | reverse complement strand
TCATCCACCAAAAGCGGACGGCCTTGGACATTTCTTCGGTTCCAAGAATTCACGACCAGAAGTGAAGCACGCTGGTTTGAACGTCAACTCAAGCAGTCGCGCGGACGACGACTCCGGTGGCTAGGAAAATGAAGCTACGCCCCGGAGGGGGCAAAGCGCAGATACGAAGCGCATTTCGTAAGCAAACTCACTGACTGTGATGGCGAGAATAGCGAGACGGATTCGGAAATCAGAGGTCAGACGTCAGAGGTCAGAGCGTGAGGCTAAACTCGGCGAAGGATCTGGCGGTGTACAAAAAGGGATACGCATTGGCAATGGAAATATTCCATATTACCAAAACATTTCCAGCAGAGGAACGGTATGCATTGACGAGCCAGATCAGGCGATCATCGCGTTCAGTTTGCCTGAATCTCAGAGAAGCATGGTCCAAACGTCGGTACGAAGCGCATTTCGTTAGCAAATTGACGGATTGTGATGGAGAAAATAGTGAAACAGGCTCGTCGTTAGACTTTGCAAAAGATTGCGGTTACATCAGCGAGGAGCGACATAAGGAGTTGACAGCTCTGTGCGCAGAGGTCGGCAAGATGCTTGGAAGCATGATTAATAATTCGATGCCGTTCTTGATTTCCAACGACTGATTTTCTGATTTCCGACCTCTGATCTCTGATTTCTGTTCTCTGTCTTTTCGGGAAAATGCTTGGTTCGATGATCAACAATCCGAAAGTATTCCTTATCTCTTCTGACCTCTGATCTCTGACATCTGTTCTCTGACATCTGTTCTCTGTTTTCTGACATCTGATCTCTGACGTCTGACCTCTCTAAGTATATCTTTATGACACATTCTCTCGTATTTACGTAATCCGTTTTTGAACATGTCTGACCTCGCCATTCGCGTAAACAACATAAGCAAGCTCTACCACATCGGCGCAAAGCAAAAGCGACATGACACGCTTCGTGACAGCATCATGTCCGCATTTGAAGCGCCGAAGCGCTGGTTCGGGCGGAATGGCCAAGCGGCGGAGGAAGACTTGTGGGCATTGAAGGATGTTTCGTTCGAAGTGAAGCACGGCGAAGTTGTCGGCATCATTGGACGGAACGGAGCGGGGAAGAGTACACTGCTCAAAATTCTCTCACGCATAACGAAGCCGACAACAGGTTCTATTGAGATGCATGGGCGGATTGCATCACTCCTTGAAGTTGGGACGGGCTTCCACCCGGAGCTGACCGGACGTGAAAACATTTATCTCAACGGCGCAATCCTCGGGATGAGGCGCGCGGAGATTGACCGGAAGTTCGATGAGATTGTTGCGTTTGCCGAGATTGAAAAATTCCTCGACACTCCTGTGAAGCGCTACTCCAGCGGCATGTATGTGCGGCTCGCGTTTGCCGTGGCGGCTCACTTAGAGCCGGAGATTTTGATTGTGGATGAGGTGCTGGCCGTCGGCGACGCAGAGTTCCAGAAAAAGTGTTTGGGGAAAATGGGCGATGTTGCGAAGGAGGGGAGGACGGTGTTGTTTGTGAGTCATAATATGCACGCAGTTACAGCCCTCTGCCATTGGGCAATCCAACTGAACAAAGGAATGATCGTCAGGCGAGCAAATGCGCTGGAGGTTGTTGAGCAGTATCTTGGTGAAACACTGAACGAGGTTGCAAGAACAGAGTGGAGGGGCAGTGAAGGAGATGAAAACGTTTCTCTTCGCAAGACGATGATAACTACGCAGAATGGTTCCCCATTCACAACTGATGAGGAAGTGAATATAGTAATTGAGCTGGAGGTACTGCGTGAAGTGTACGCGTTGGTGGTGGCTGTCGAAATATGGAATGTTCGGCAACAACTCTTGGCATACACTGCGCAAGATGACAAAGAGTCACCCCCCTCGCAAGTTCTTCGCCCTGGTGTTTATGAATGGCAACTTACAATTCCACCGAACACATTTGCCGAGGGCACCTATATCATAAGGTTTGATGTGGGTCTGCACTTCCGAAAACGAATAATTGACGGACAAGGTACGTTAAGAGTTGATTTGCACAACACATCGGGAATCGGAAGAAGGTATGGAAGCAATGTCTGGACCAATCTCGTCAGGCCAGATTGGAAGTGGAAATGCGCAATTACAGAAACCTAGTGCGAGTCGGGCTCTGATGACAGAACCGATGGACAAGGAGACTGAAGTATGAGCAGCCCACTCATTACTTTTTGCGTTCCCGCTTTCAACGCTGATAAGAGAATTCAGAGATGCCTTGATTCAGTATTGATACAGGGGATCGCAAGCGAAGAAAGTGAAATTCTTGTGGTTGACAATTGTTCGACTGATAGAACATTTTCCATGGCTCAAGAGAGGCTTCAGGGAGTCAGGAATGCTCAGATTCACCGCAATGAATCCAATATTGGTCGGGTGGAAAACTGGAACAGATGTTTGCAGTTGGCCCGCGGGCGATATATCAAATTTGTCATGGCGAGTGATATCCTTCTTGCAGACTCTGTACGTGAGAAACTCCAAATATTCGAGGAAAGTACTCAACTTGGGATGGTATGCAGTTCTGGCGCGGGTTTTACGGGTCAAAATCCACTGCCAAGGTTTCCAAAGCCAGAAAAACGATCTGTCCTCAGTCCTGTGGAAACGCTGCAATTCTTCTATGAGCAAGGAGATAGGACAACAGGTCTCAACGGGATATTGTTCAACGGAGACTTAATCCGGGAGCTCGGGCTCTTGTTTGATACGCGATACCCTTTTTGTGCAGATTCCCTTCTTGCAATTCATTTGGCGGCAAGAAGTCCTGTCTGTTTCGTAGGAGGGCCCTCGTACCTTTTCGATGCAGGAAACCTAAACCGTTATTACTTTGTCGGATTGTCGAACGCGGAGAAGTATTTTTTGGAACATGCTGCCTGTGCAAGGACAATCCGGGACTATCTGGTCGGATATAAAAGCTATTCTAACAACTCGAATATGTTTTTGTTTTCGCACTACTACTTGAAATTGCTTGATGAGAATCGGCCAATTGGAGTCTTGGTGACCGTTAGGACGTTTTATCCGTCTTTGCGCTTGATAGCAAGGGCCTTAGTTGCACGACTCCACCGATTCTTACTTTGGAGAGCGCCACAAGTGCTATGGATGTACAGATCTGCAAGGAATCTAGTGAGAGGTTTCCGTTTCCAACTAGATAAACTATTTTGGGCTGAACACTAACTCCTTCACAACAGCACTCCGAAGCTTCCTCAGGCTCTGGTGCATCTTGCTGCATCACACAGTTTGCAAGTGTTCTCACACTGTCGTTCATTCAAGGCAATGCGTTTTTTGAGACGAGCTTATCGTAGATAATATGCGTCACGTCCAATTTTGGAGACATAGGTTCAACGCTCTTGGTGAACACTCCGTCGGTCCGGGCGACACAAAAAGTGAAGAGGAATTGGAACTTCATCGGCAAGTCTTCCTCTCTGCTCTTCGACCGTTCCTCGAAAACCTAAAGGGTCCCGTTCTCGATTTCGGCTGCGGGGTTGGCAGGTGGGTGATGGATTTGCCACGGCCGTACGTAGGACTTGATCTCACGCCAGAGCACATCGAGGTGTGCCGTTTGAAGTTTGGCAATAAGAGGGATGTTGAATTCCACCTCTCAGACAAACTCGAAACACTTCCCGATAAGAGCTTCAAATCCATTTTCACGCTGACTGTCCTGCAACACATCGTTGAACCGGATTTACGCAAAGAAGTGTTGCAGCAATTTCAAAGAATGTTGAGTGATGATGGCGTCTTCCTTTCGGTTGAATGGGCACCAGAACAGCGTGAGTATATTTGGTGCACCGCTGTTACAAAGCGTGATTTTGCGAGGTTCTTTGAGATTTCTGTCGTTGGCGAAGTAATAGAGGACGGAAGGAAGTCCCTCGTTTGGTTGGGCAAGAAAAGAAAGTATGGATTCTTCGCAAAACTCATAAGTATGGGGTTTAAGGATTGAATTGACAAGAGATTCGCCAATTGTGAAAGCTAGACGCGCGTACGATTACCTACGACGATGGCGTTACAGAGAGTCGCCCGAAGTTGCAGAGAATTTGAGAGTGATGGAGTATTTCCAATTGTCCCAGGATTTTTTTCAGCAATCCGGCTTGCGACCTTTACTCGTGAGCCCTGAGGGTTTGTTCATCAAGACCGAATTGGGGTTCTTCTTGAAGTTTGACCCCTCTCGTTTCAGCAGTAAACTGTGGGGCGTTGAAAAGACGGGTCGTTGGGAAGAAGAGACTGTTTCATATTGCTGTAACGAGATGCGACAGGGAGGAACCTTCTTTGACATTGGTGCGAATGTAGGCTTCTATTCGCTTTCAGTGGCTTCAGTTGTTCCTGGCTGTTACGTGCATGCATTTGAGCCTGTGAAAGAGAATCTCGAATTGCTCGAAGCGAATGTTCGAACCAGTGGACTGCAAAACAGAATCACGGTCAACAATTTTGGTTTTGGTGAGTTTGCTACCGATATTTCAATGGTTGTGAAGGGTCAACTCAGTCATGTTGTGCCGTCTGCAACCAGCACTGAATTGGGGATTGACACCGTGCATATTGAAACAGTGGATCGGTATTGTGTACAACATGGGATTTCAGATGTACGGCTTGTCAAATGTGATGTCGAGGGATTCGAGTTATTCGTTCTGCGCGGAGCTGCACACACACTTGCGAGCCAGAAACCAAAGCTTCTTCTTGAGATTGAAGACCGTTGGACAAAAAGATACAATTACACACCTGATGACATCATGATTTTCCTTGGACGTTTTGGCTACTCACATAAGCCGCTTATTCGCGATCCTCTTGATCGGGACTCGGACGTCGCTTCAATGCATTTGTTTGAAGTTGTTTGAATGCCTCCTATTCTTCGCACCGGCTTCGGGGTTGGCGACATACTGCTCGCAACAAGCGTACTAAAAGCATTGCGGCGTGTGCACGGGCGCAAGTATATCGTTGAAACACAGTTGCCGGAACTCTTCGAAAATAATCCCAACGTGTCCGCAATTTGGCGCGAGGGTACGCGACATTCAGTCGTTGGGAAGCTCTTCGATTATCCAGTTGTATGGCGCGTCGGAAGCGCGCTCAATGCATTCTTCGAAAACTCGACTCTAAAGTGTGGTTATCCTTTTCCATCCGAAGGCAAGCACCTGATTGACGCGATGGCTGAGAGCGTTCGAGTGTCTTTACGGCCAAACGAGAGAAGACCGTTTTTGTTCTTGACGGATCAAGAGCGGCATTCTCAATCGTGGGCAAAAGGTTGGATTGCAGTTCAACATCGCAGCACGACCTATTGGACGCCCAACAAGAATTGGGTTGAAGGGCGGATGCAGTCGGTTGTTGATGAACTGAATCGTCTTGGATATTCAATCGTACATTTGGGTTCCGCAGAAGAAAAACCCTTGAGAGGGGTAAAGGACATGCGAGGCAAAGTCACTCTACGACAGACGGCAGCGATTTTGTCTCATGTGCAATACCTCATTGGATTGGAAGGGGGGCTTGTGCATCTTGCGCGGAGCGTGAACACGCGGTCTATTGTAATCTACACAGGCTACACTCGTCCAGAAGAGACCGGTTATGGAGAGAATATTAATCTACGATCGTCGGAAGCAGGAGAAGGCTGCTGGCGCCGCGATCTATGCGAACATTGCCGCAAGAGTGCAGCGGAGATTTCGGTTGACATGGTGGTTGATGCAGCATTGCGTCCTCTCAAGGGCGAGACATTCAGTAATGTTTCCGCGGCGGCGTGATGAATTCTCTCCCGCTGGTTTCTGTTATTATCCCAAGTTACAAAACTGCGCGAACGCTTGCCGAAGCAATTGAAAGTGCACTCCATCAAACGCATTCCAACATTGAAGTCATCGTAATCAATGATGGCAGCCCGGACGAAACAGATGAGGCAGTACAACCCTATCTTCACAAGATCGTTTACATCAAGCAGGAGAACCGCGGGCTTTCAGCCGCGCGGAACGCCGCATTTCGCGCAAGCAAGGGAGAGTTCATCTGCTTCCTTGATGCGGATGATATTCTCCTCCCGGATAAATTTACACGTCAACTGGAGCTTTTTGAAAAAGAGCCTGACCTGGGAATCGTCATCAGCGGGTACATCGATGTTGAGGCAGATGGGAAAACAGAGATTCGCACGGTGGAGAAACACTGGCATCGGGACGCATTGGACCACTTGCTGAACCACGAAGTTTTTCCCCCGCATGTCGCGCTGATCAGGCGAAACGTGTTGGAGTCTTCGGGGTTGTTTCCTGAAAACATCGTTACGCTGGAGTTTCAGGAAGACTGGCAATTGTGGTTGAGCTTTGCGCTCGACGGTGTGCAATTCTCATCTGTTGTGGTTCCCACATGCAAATACAGACGCAGCAACGGCAGCTTCAGCGCCTCCGATCCGCTGCGACATAATGACGGTGCAAAGCGTGTCGTTGAGTGGCTCTGCAATGATCCGAGAGCGTCGAAGTTGAGAAAGGACGTTGATCGCCTGTCGGCGATTGTTGACCTGGAACGGATCGCACGGTTGTACAGCCTCGGACGGATAGATGAAGCATCGAGAGTATTTGCAGCCACCATCGCCAAATGGCCGGGGTTCTGGCGTGAGCCGGCGAATATGCAACGCCTCTACACCATGACATCCTCATGCAACAAAAGCCAGTTGTCTGGGCTTCAGCGAACAAGAGCATTCGAGAAGGCAATCATTCTTGAAATGTTGCCGCGACTCTTTGAAGCTTCACAACAGTTGAATTCCCACGGCGAGAAATTCACAAGAAGATCCAATTCGCTTTTGGCAACATCTCTGCTTGCGATGAGCGACATTGGATACAACTCATGCAGCCACACAATTCGCCGGCAAGCTACGTGGAATGCTCTCAAGCATTCTCCGAAATCAGCTTTGTCGCCGGAAGGCCGTGCCAGCTTTCTGCGCGGAATAATTGGTCCCCGGTTTGTACAAACGTTGAAATCGCTCGGAAGGAAGTAATGGTTCAGAATGGGCATGCTTTTCAAGAGCGGCATCAGATAGATAGAGAACATAGCCACTACACGGGAGCATTACTATGAAAATACTCGTCACAGGCGCGGCTGGAATGCTGGCAAGTTCCGTCGTGCCGGAGCTCGTTCAGAACGGCCACAGAGCTTTTGGCTCAACCCCTTCGGTGATCGGCACCGACATCAATTTACGTCTTCCGGAAGTCAGGAAAATGGATGTCACAAACCTAACCGAGGTTGACGAATATGTCAGGAAAACCGAACCTGATTTTATATTTCATCTCGCCGCAGAAACGGATGTTGATCTCTGCGAGCAGGATCCCGACCATGCGTTCAGAACCAACACGCTCGGAACCGAGAATGTCGCGCTCGCGTGTCAGAAGCACGACGTGCCGATGTTGTACATCAGCACTGCGGGTGTTTTCTATGGAGATAAGCCTGAACCATACACGGAGATGGACGAGCCTCGCCCGGCAAATGTTTACGGTGTTTCAAAATTGTTCGGCGAGCTTGCCGTCAAGCAGTTCTTAGGCCGATTTTTCATTGTGCGGGCAGGATGGATGGTGGGGGGATGGGATATCGACAAGAAATTTGTGTACAAGATAGTCAGGAAACTCAAGAATGGAGAAAAGCTCATCCGTGTGGTCAGCGATAAATTCGGCAGCCCGTCGTTCACGAAAGACTTTGCGAAGAATCTTCTGCCATTGATTGCAACGCAACGATACGGACTGTACCACATGACCAACAAGGGGTCGGCATCACGCTATGAAATTGCGTTGAAGATTGTTGATCTCATGGGACTTTCAAACACCGTGAAGGTTGAGCCGATCAATTCTGCCGAGTTTCCTCTGCCCGCTCCGCGCGCACGTTCCGAAGCAATGCGAAACTATCGTTTGGATTTGCTCGGTATGAACCAGATGCCGCATTGGGAGGAATCGTTGGAGCGCTACATTCGAGAAAATTATTCCCCCAGAGATTGAGACCTCTCTCAAACGCAGCAATGAAACAAATCAAATCAAGCTGGAACGCCTCCGAAGACCTGGGCCTCATGGATACCTTCCTGTCAAGACCGAATCCTAAGCGCTGGCTCTTTTCGAAAATCTCGCATCAGGTGTTGAGTGCAGGAGAAAGTCTCAAAGCCCTTGCACTATATCTTGAACCGCGGGAAGTGCACGCAAATGAACGGATACTTGAAGTCCCCTTTGTTTTACAGCGCCTGCCGAAAGGGGCAAAGGTTCTTGATGTCGGAAGCACGAGCAGCACGATGGCGTTGCAACTTGCTTGTCTCGGGTATCAAGTGACCGGCATTGACGTGCGAGAATACCCCTTCACACATCCGAATCTGGAATTTCACAAAGAAGATATTTCCAATTCATCCATAGCAAAAGAATCGCACGATTGCGCGATCTTGATAAGCACGCTTGAGCACATGGGGCTCGGCGCGTACGGCGATTCGACATCCATGAACGACAGACAATTCCTTGATGCTGTTGCCGCCTACGTAAAGCGCAACGGAAGAATCTTGATTACGTTTCCGTTCGGGTCTCGTTTCGAGGGAAGTTGGTACAGAGTGTACGACTCACAAAGCCTCGATGCTTTGCTGCAAGGATACTCGATTGTTGACAAACTGTTTGCGCGAAGGACGTCCCTTCTTTCATTTGCAATGTGTGCCGAAGCCAACCTCCGCGACGTGAAGTCTGAGAGCCTTCCGGTAAACGGAGTCGCCCTGGTGGAAATTGAAAAGAGGGGTGCAGAACTGCCATGATTGTCGCTTCGATGAGCACCATCCCTGAGCGTAAGGAACACTTCAAAGGACTGGTGAAGAGAATTCTTTCCGAACAGACACTGCCGGTTGACAAGCTTTTTGTCTGTTTGCACAGGTATGGAAGCATCAATCCAGATCTTCCGAGCGACCCGCGTATTGAGTATTCCCTTTCCAAACCAAATCAAGGTCCCTGGGTTCGGTATGCAGTCGCGGAGAAACTTGCCGATGACGATGTTCTCGCAACACTCGACGATGACACCAACTACCCAACGAACTATTTCAAAAAAGGGGTGTCCGACCTTCAAAGGGTGGGGAACAACGCCGTTGTTTGCTACGGTGGACTTCGCTGGAATCCCCTTATCGATTCCTTTGCGTATAGCGGGCCTGAACGGACTCTCGTGCTCGGCTACTCAAAACTACAGCGCGATTTCCGGGTCTCCTTCTTGCAGGGTATTTGCTCATTCATGCGGGCCCGGGATGCAAAGGGCGCGATTGATCTGATATTGCCGGGATTCAATACGAATGATGACATGATGATCTCCTATCATTTGCAGCGCACTGGACGCACGATTTATTGTTGTGTTAAAGACGCGGGCTGGATAACAGCAACGGAAGACGCAGTTGCCCCTCATGCGCTCTTCATGCGAGACGGAGATACTCGGCAAGAAACCTTTCGCAGGATGGTCTATGAGCTTGGATTCGATCCGACAGCCGGATGGATGGAGGAACTCACCAGGGTGCAACGCCACATTGTAGTGTTAGCACGAGAAATACCTCTGCTATCCAACGATCCTTCCTTACACGAGAGCGTAATAAGATTGTGCGCGGAAGATAGGCTTGTTCATGTTGTCGCACCTGTGAAAAGCTCACAGCTCGCAGAAGTCGAGCGTTTTGCTGATTTGCCTTATTTGGTGCACCCCTCCGCCGTGCCGGAAGGGGGAAGAAGGTTTGATGCGCTTACTTTGATAAGAAAGTCGAGGGCTCGCAATCTTGATACACTTTCCCACAAGACATGGGATAGGCGACTGAATGCTATACTCACCAAACTGCCTCATGCGCAAATTGTTGACTGGCGAGATGGAAAACCTTAGGACAATTGGTTCCGTTGTCAGCAAGATTATCGCGCAACGAAATATCCAAGCACTCTTGCTGAACTATTTGTACAAGAAGTAGAAGATCCAGATGCCTTCATCCTTCTTGTCGTCCTATTTTCGGTTGGTGACTTCCAGCCTGCTAAATTCGCATGATGATAACTATGATTCTTATCGGTTTGGGCCACTCTCGAAAGAACAACCCGATCTTTCCAGGAGAATGCCTATTCGAGACTATCTGCACCTCAAAGGTTTACCCAGCGCTCGGTGGTCAAGGGAGGTTTTGGATGCTATCCGAGAAGTTCTGAAAAACCATCCTCGCTTCGAGCGGCTTTACAACCAACTTGCTGATGATGAATCGCGGGACATTCTTTTGAAAGTACTGGCATTTCGGGCCTTGGGACATCGGAAAGTCAAACTGCCGCTTAGCACGCCGTCTTACTGGAATGAACTAAGACGAATTGAGGCGTTGGTAAAACGAACCGATTCCACGCCTATCAACTCTGGCAATTGGCAGTTACACTTGTTGGACCTTGAAGCAGTTGGCGTGCCTGTGCAACTGTATGCTGTGCCAATAGGACCATATCCTCTGTTTGTCCTTGAACAGTATCGATGTAGAAGTCACCTTGCTGATATAGCTGTTGAGCCAGGCGACTATGTGATCGATGCGGGGGCTTGCTGGGGTGATACGGCTCTGTATTTCGCACACCGTTCGAGACCTGACGGAAGAGTGTTCAGTTATGAGTTCCTTCCCGATAATCTGAGAATACTCCGACGGAATCTGGCACTCAATCCCGATCTAAATGATCGAATCCACATTATTGAGCGCGCCGCATGGGACGAATCCGATTTGACATTATCCGTGCAAGGCGCGGGCCCCGGGGCCCGTGTCAGTGTTGATAGGAACAGTCGGTCCGATGCTGGGCCACGAACGTTGACAATCGATGACCTGACCATGCAACAGAACCTACCAAGAGTCGATTTCATCAAGATGGACATTGAGGGTGCAGAACTACCGGCCCTACGCGGAGCCAAACAGACAATCCAACGCTACAAGCCGAAGTTGGCAATCTCAGTCTATCACCGGCTGACCGATTTTTTTGAGATTCCTGAGTTCTTGGATTCGCTACGGTGCGGATATCACTTCTTCTTGCGGCATTACACCATTCACGCAGAGGAAACAGTTCTATTCGCGAAGGCGAATCGACGGTGACTAATGTCACCAAGACCTGCCAGCTTCCCCTTGAGTACTACGTTGGGGACTTGCGCTGTACCATCCAGCCGCCGACTGGTCTGTTGCGTAGCGTTTGCTATGTCCCCGGCAAGCTGCTCAATGGCGGCGGACACCGCGTAGCTATCTTGGTGGTCGAGAGCCGTGTAGTGTATCACGATGAAAGCGCTGTGTCGTTCGAGATAGTGGACCTCGCCGAAGGGCAAGGGGCCCGGCGGGCCTTTAGCAGTAGCTTTCATGAAGGAATTAAGTAATGAAAATCGTGATTTACGGAAATGGCGCTATGGCAAGAGTTCTTTTCTCTTACGCCAGACATAGTATGGACATTTGCGGATTCACGGTGGACGCTTCATGCATTGCAGAAAATTCGGACACTTTCTGTGGTCTACCTTTGGTGCCATTCGATACAGTGCAGGAGGTTTTTGATCCCAAGTCCTATAAACTGATTGTTGCGATGGGCTTCATCGACATGAATGAATTGCGCGAGAGAAAGCATCTCGAGGCAAAGGAGAAAGGGTACCTGTTCGAAAGCTACGTTCACGAGTCAGTCTTGATACATGACGATGTGTCTATTGACGAGAGTTGCATTATTCTGGATCATGTCTCGATTCACCCAGGCTGCAAGATTGGGCCGGGAACATTTATTTCCAGCAACGTGAACATCGGCCACGATAATATTATCGGGGCTTACAACTTTATCACTTCTGGTGTGTCGATTGCGGGTGGTTGTCATATCGGCCCAGGGTGCTTTTTTGGTGTTAATTCATCAGTGGCCGATGGGATTGACGTGGGCGCGCGTAACTTCGTAGCAGCCAACACTCTATTGAACAAAGGTACTCGCGACAATGAGGTGTACTTGTCTGAGCCCGGGCAGCTTTTCCGTTTGAAAAGCAAATCCTTTCTTAAGTTCAGCCAGGTGTTGGACCGATGACAAGCTACCCCTGCGGACATGATTCAAAATACGGAGCTCTTAATTAAGTTGGCGCGAATAGCCTATTCCTTCTTCAATAACGCTCGAAACACACCGGAAAAACATGCAATCTGGTGCGAAGGCTCGACCATAACATATGGGCAACTTGCGAGCCTTGTCAGCCGATGGACCAACGCAATGGTCTCAAGAGGTGTCAGGCGGGGGGATCATATTGGTGTGCTATTGCCCAACAGCATTGAGTTTGTGGCGCTGATGCTTGTAGCCGCCGACCTTGGCGCGGTGCTAGTACCCCTAAATACATCCTTGCCGGTATCGGCAGTGCATCATGCTTTCCGGGTATCGGATGTGAAGCATGTGGTGGCGAAGTCAGATACCTTGAATACATTACTGTCATCAGGCTCACCCGACTTTTCTTTTGCGAATGGCTTGTGGCTTTCGGTGGACGGTGAAGTCACGGGTATTGCCTCCCTAAGCAATTTGCTCAGAGGTGAACAATCTGATTCCGCACCTATGCTTCACGGGCAGGATGAAGATCCATTTATCCTGACTATGACGTCGGGGTCGACAGGAGATGCCAAGCCGATCGTTCTGACACAGAGGACCAAATTCAATAGGGCCAATGCTGCTGTGGAAATGTATGGAATTACAGCCTCAGACAGGATTCTGGCAGCAACGCCTCTGTATCATTCCCTAGCTGAAAGGCTTGTTTTGATCCCTTTGTTGATCGGCGGAACATCGGTTCTTATGGCGAGATATTCTCCATCGGAATGGTTGCGGTGTGTCAGCGAGCAAGCCGTTTCGTTCACCATTGCCGTTTCTTCACAGCTTCGACAGATCGCTAAACAGTTAGCCAGCGCCAATGGGGCAAGAATCAGCAGTCTGCGATGTGTCGTGTCTTCATCCGCGCAACTGGAGCCGCAGATCAAGGCTGACCTTCTTTCAAAGTTGCATTGCCAATTTCATGAATGTTACGGCACTTCTGAAATTGCAATCGCTTCAAATTTGGACGTAGTTGCCGAGCGAACAAAACTGAATTCGGTCGGCAGGCCTGCCCCGGGGGTTGAAATAAAGATTCTTCGTGAGGATGGTGAAATTGCCGCGCTGGGCGAAATGGGAGAAATCGTCTGCAAAACTCCAATGATTTTTGGAGGGTATTTCAAGCGGCCGGATCTTACGATGAAATCTATGTGGGGAGATTACTTTCGAACGGGCGATCTTGGCAAGTTGGATGAAGACGGCTACCTGTATTACCTGGGAAGAACCAAGGACATCATCATCACGGGAGGCATTAACGTCTATCCCAAAGACATTGAGTCGGTGCTTTCAGATCATCCTTCGATTCTTGAAAACGCGGTGTACCCGTTACCAGATGACAATCTGGGAGAGATTGTCGCTGTCGCAATTGTCCCTAGAAATCCAGAGGACTTTGATTTGAGGAAAATCCGACTCCATTGCGCCGAACATCTAGCTGACTTTCAGCAGCCGAGAAAGTACTTTCTTATGGAAGAGTTGCCCAAAAACGAGATGGGAAAAATCATGAAACACTCCCTGTCTGCTTCTTGGTTTGCAACAAAGAATGGTTGACGGAAAGTTGAGATAGCTGACCCTTCTTCAACGAAAGGCTGCGGGAAACATCAATGAGACTTCAATTACTAAAGCTTAGGAGTAGAAGATTATGCAGCAAGTGCCCTTGAAGCTCGGTTTCATTGGTGGATCCCTCAATTCCGCTGTTGGATATGCACATTTCGTATCCAGTGCCATGGATAATCAGTGGACTTTGGAGGCGGGCTGTTTCAGCGTCGATGCTCAACGGAACCGGGAAACTGCTCAGGCATACGGCGTTGCTTCTGATCGTGTGTACGATAATTGGAAGGACATGATCAGGGAAGAGAAGGGGCTCCTTGATGCGATTGTTATCCTCACACCTACCCCGTTGCACTATGAAATCGTTATGGCTTGCCTAAACCAAGATTTTCCGGTGATTTGTGAAAAAACCCTGGCAATAACCAGTGCTGAAGCTGAAAAGATTCTTGAAGTTCGAAACCGCAACAAGGGCTTTCTTGCGCTGATCTACAATTACTCTGGATACCCGATGGTTCGGGAGCTGCGAAGCATGATCCGAAAAGACATCCTTGGCAAGATTCTGCATTTTCAGGCCGAGATGCCGCAGGAAGGGTATATAAGGGTGGATGCTCAGGGTAGCAAGCCAGTACCGCAGTCATGGAGACTTTCCGATGGGCAAGTACCGACAATTCATCTTGATTTGGCGGTTCACCTGCATCAGCTAGTTCATTATCTAGTCGGACAAAAACCCATTGAGGTTATATCCGACCAGGACAGTTACGGGTGGTTTTCTGAAGTCATTGACAATGTCAACTGTCTTTGCCGGTATTCGGAAGGTGTCCAGGGTCAGATGTGGTTCAGCAAATCCGCACTCGGACACAGAAACGGTTTGAGATTGAGAATCTATGGTTCAAAGGCCTCGGCAGAGTGGTACCAGGCATGTCCAGAAGAATTGGTGCTGTCCTATTTGGATGGGCGCAGGGAGATCGTGGATCGTGCCTCTTCAGTTGAAGTTGCCAACAGGCGACGTTATAACAGGTTCAAAGCTGGCCACCCTGCTGGTTTTATCGAAGCTTTTGCCAATCTTTACAGCGATATTGCTGATTGTTTTCGCCAATACAGAGCTACAGGTCAGTGGAGGTCCGAAGACGTGTTCGGCGTCGAGTTGGCCGTGGAGGGTCTCCAACTGTTCGAGGCCATGATCGAATCGGTGGATAAGAAGGCATGGCAGGCGGTTGCGCGTCAGGTTCAATATTCCGGTTCGTGTGGAGAGCGTTTATGAAGGATTCTGTCAGAGAGTTTGTACTTCGATTGATTGAGAAAAAGGCCAGGTTGCCGGAAGAGGTTGATCTTGATTCCTTTAACTATTTTGACTCCGGGTATGTTGACTCATTAGGCATTATTAAGTTTATGGTTGAGATTGAGAATTTTTATGAGATCGAGATTTCGGACTCCGACATGGAGTCTGCAGAGTTCAAGACTGTGGGTGGGCTTGTCTCGTTTATCAATAGAAAGATAGCTTCCAAAGGATAAACCATGCTGGATCTGATTGAGGTTACCGCTTCAGTGCCGATTAGCTACTCAGAGGTCTCTTAATGTCTAAGCAGATGGAATCGGAAGTGCTGTTCTCGATTGTTATTCCGGCATACAACACAGAAGACCTCACCGAAATTTGCTTGCAGAGCGCGCTGAATCAAAGTCTTGACAGACATAACTTCGAAGTAATACTCGTGGATGATTGCTCGACAGATTCTACCTTTCAAATTGCCTCTCGTCTAGCAACCAACAACGAGAATTTGCTTGTTACAAAAACGGACAAAAACTCTGGGCCCGGAATAGCTAGAAACGTTGGTCTAAGAAAATCTTCTGGCGCTTGGGTAATATTTTTGGATAGTGATGATTATCTACATCGCGACGCTTTGTTCAAGTTAAAAACCTACTTCGATACGAACGACTGCACTTCTCTTGATGCCGTCGGTTTCAACTGGGCATACGACTCAGTCGAACCTGGTCTTAAACAGTTTCAAGAGGGTGGGCGACATGATCACGGCTCGCTAGGATTAAGTAAGAATGAGCTACTTAAAGAGTACCTCTCCCTTCATATGGACGGGTCAGTAATCTATACGGCTGTTCGAAGGAAGCTAATATTAGAAAATAATCTACAGTTTGCAGCTGGCTATCACGAGGACGTAGACTTCATCTTTAAGGTTTACTGGTACGCAGGAAAGGCCGGTTATTTTGATGAAGTATTGTACTTCAAGAGGCGGCGTTCGAACTCGATAGTTAACACTGTTTCAGCCCAACACATTCAAGGGTTCATGCGAGCTTGGAAGGAAATAGGTGTTTTTGTAGCCACCAATGATGCTGACAGATGGCAAGAGTTTCTTCCGTATTACAAATCGGGATTAATTGGGGCCATTGCAACAAGAGCCAGAGAAATCTATCGTCGATATTCCCGTGAGGAACATGCGGCTGAGCTCTACGATATATTGTACCGCTGCTGGGTGGATTGTTCAGCTGTAGTCGGTGATTTTGTTGAGCCACTATCAAAAACAAAATACGGCTTAATCGCTATGAAATTTATTGAAACCATGGAGGATGAAAATATGAGTGCGGGATCGAAAGCTAATGCGATCACGGAATACATTGAACAAGTTGTGAACAAGAGCTGGAGTTGCATCGATTTGCACCACTCGGTTTTTCTAGCCCCAGACCAAATACGAACCTGTTGTAAGCGATTCTTTGTCGATGGTGAAATGCGTGGTGATGTGACCCTATTAGATCTATCCAAATCTGATTCCTCTCATGTGAGCAGCGAAAACATACTTGAAGCCAAACAAAAACTGCTTGCGAGCATCAATAGTGGAGAAAGAACTGATTGTGATGGTTGTCCGTTTCTTGAATTCAAAGAATGGGGTTCCTTGGCGAATTTGCAAGTGAAGTATTTATCCCTTGAGTATCATTCGATTTGTGATTTGCGTTGTTCATATTGCAGTGAGACGTATTATGGGGGCAAGAAACCGAAATACGATGTTAACGCTCTAATAGAATCTTTCTTAAATCAAAATGAACTGGACAATTGCTATACGGTGGTTTGGGGTGGTGGCGAGCCGGTACTAGGCAAGGATTTTGCACTACTTCTTGAGAAACTGGTTAGTCGGTTGCCAACAGCAAGTCATAGGGTTTTGACCAATGCGGTAACATATTCCTCAATAGTTGAACAGTTACTTGCCCAAGATAAGATAAGTATCGTCTCGAGCATTGATGCTGGCACCGATGACACGTTTATGCTTGTGCGGGGCCGACCAAGATTGCGAGAGACATTAGCCAATCTAGAAAAGTACGCATCTGCAAACTCCAGTAACGTAACCATCAAGTATATTTTTACCGATGGGAATTCTTTTATTGAAGAGGTCAAAGGATTTGTTTCTCTTGTGCAAGAATATAACTTAATTAGATGCAACTACCAGATCAGTAGTGACTTCAATAAAGAAAGCATCTCTTCTGATGATGCAATTTTAATGATCGTTATGTATGGGCTATTGACTGATGCAGGTTGCCGTCAGGTATATTTTGATGATTTGCTACGGATACGATTAGATGAAACACACTCTCGTTCTGCAATCAAATCAAAGATTGCCGAAATGGGGTTTGGCCATATCTTGGCTGATGAAGCCTCTTACAAGTCGGTGGCAATATGGGGGGCTGGTTGGACGGCAAAGTATTTGCTTGAGAAGACGTCGTTTTTCAAGCATGTCAACGTGGAATTCTTTGTAGATTCCACAGCAGCAAAGATCGGTAGCCGATTCCAAGATCGCGACGTCCTTGCACCCAGTGCGCTATTGAATTCTGACATTCCAGTTGTAATCGCCGCAATCCAGGGGTATCCAATCATCTACGATGCATTATTAGCCCTAGGGATTGATGAATCACGTCTAGTAAAGAAGTTGATTCTTTAGGCACAGAATTCACGAGCAGAGAGACAAGTGGTTTATATAGTCATGGGTGTCTCAGGTTGTGGCAAGTCAACGATAGGCAAAATGCTGGCGGAAAGACTTGCGATAACTTTTCATGACGCTGACGATTATCATTCTCAAAAAAACGTTAACAAGATGATGAACCTTATTCCACTAAATGATGAAGATAGAAATCCTTGGCTCATTGACCTTGCTTCACAAATAACAAAGTGGAATAAGGGCAAGGGGGCCGTGCTGGCATGTTCCGCATTGAAAGAGAAAGACCGTCAAATCCTAACAGGGGATGGGACCGAGAAAGTCGTGTTTGTCTACCTCAAAGGCGATAGAGACATTATACTTAACCGAATGCGGAGTAGGGAGAATCATTTTTTCCCTCCAGCTCTTTTGGAAACCCAGTTAAGTGCATTACAAGTACCGCTTGATGCAATTACGATACAAATTGATAAGACACCTGAAGAGCTATGCTCAGCAATTATTGATGAGCTTGTGCGAAACGGATTTACCTGACTGTTGGATGCGAAGAGATTGAAGAATGAATGACGTGACATCGGCATATGCGGTCTTAGCATATGGGGGCAGAACTCATATCTTGATATTGCTAACCGAGGATTTTTGGTGGCACTTAGCAAACGCAGGGGGACTTTGCGGAGAGACTGTAATCGTTCAATACTTATCAGAGAAACGTCATGAAAATATATGATATTTCTTTGCCGATTTTCAATGAGCTAGTAGTTTGGCCCGGCGATCCGTCAGTTTCACTAACCCTGACAAAATCAATAATAGATGGCAATCAATGCAATCTTACCAGAATTCAGATGGGTGCGCATACTGGAACACATATCGATGCGCCCTTTCATTTTCTCGCGGACGGATCAACTACAGACGCCATAGATATGGAAACATTTATCGGCCCTTGTGTTGTCGTTGAGGTTGACTCCAAAGAGCTTATAGCAAAAGAGGATCTCCTCAATGCTAATATTAATGGATTCTCAAGAGTTCTTATTAAAACAAGAAATTCAGAACTATGGGCTAATAATATCAATTCGTTTAACGAGAATTACGCTGCTCTCGGGATAGATGCAGCTCAATATCTTATTGAGATGAATTTCCTTCTTGTTGGTATAGACTATTTATCAATTGAATCCTTTCGATCAAACAGTGGGTCAGTGCACAAACTCTTATTAGAGAAAAAGATAACTATTTTGGAAGGTCTTAATTTGTCTGGTGTAATACCTGGCGATTATGAACTCATTTGTTTGCCGCTAAGACTACAAGCCTGCGAAGGTGCTCCTGCACGAGTGATATTGCGCGAGTTATAGTCTTTGCCGATATATGCAAGTCATCCCAAGCTTGACATTGAGGTTTCCCCCTGAGGTCAGACCATGAGAATTCCCGAATGGACTAAATCCAGTTGGCGCTCTTTTCCCGCCAGACAACAGCCGCGTTGGCCAGATGCCACTTGTTGTGAAGAAACACTGAAAACGCTCTCGCGACTCCCTGCGCTGGTCTTCGCAGGTGAAACCCGGATGTTGAAGCAAGAGTTGGCCAAGGCCGTGGAGGGCGATGCCTTTGTCTTGCAGTGCGGTGACTGCTCAGAAGATTTCTCCCGGTGCCACGGACCGAGTATCCACAATCTCTTGAAGGTCATCCTGCAGATGGCGACAATCATTGCCTACGCGGGGGAAAAGCGTGTCGTAGAAATTGGCAGGATTGCGGGGCAGTATGCGAAGCCCCGTTCTTCCGATACCGAGATGGTCGGCGGACTGGAGATCCCCAGCTACCGGGGCGACATGGTGAACAGTTCCGAGCCCACTCTTGAAGCCAGGACGCCGGACCCGAGCAGGATGTTGGAGGGGTATTTCCGGGCCGCCGCCACTCTAAACCTTGTCAGGGCTTTTACCCGTGGTGGATATGCGGCACTGGACCAGGTCCAGGCATGGCACAAGGACTTCTTCGGCTGGCCCCCTGCTGACCAGAGATACGCCGAGCTCGTCAGAGGGATCAATAAAACCATCAACTTCATGATGGCAATGGGACTCGACTCCCACATCCCACAGCTTGACCAGGTCATCTTGTACACTTCTCATGAGGCCCTTCTACTTGAATACGAAGAGGCGATGGCGCGAATCGATACGACTACTGGGGATTGGTACGACACCAGTGCCCATATGCTTTGGATCGGTGATCGGACGCGCCAACCTGATGGAGCGCATGCGGAGTTTTTGCGTGGCGTTTGTAATCCTCTCGGGATGAAAATCGGGCCGAACCATGACATAGACGATCTCAAGCGAATTATACAGAAGCTTAACCCTATCAACGAACCGGGCCGCCTGACCCTGATCACTCGCTT